>Ga0105240_10007351_pt1 | contig 16023 bp, 13 predicted proteins | sample KBSC54metaG_FD_80426 | JGI IMG/M metagenome (GOLD analysis project Ga0105240, IMG submission 80426) | Corn rhizosphere microbial communities from Kellogg Biological Station, Michigan, USA - KBS C5-4 metaG | ecosystem: Host-associated > Plants > Roots > Rhizosphere > Soil | place: Michigan, USA... | reverse complement strand
TTGCGAAACGAACCCAATCGTCCCGGGTGGACCGACGCGAACTCGGTTTTGCGAAAACGAACCCAATCGTCCCGGGTGGACCGACGCGAACTCGATTTGCTAAACGAACCCAATCATCCGGCGGACCGAAGCGAACCCCGTATTGCGAAACGAACCCAATCGTCCCGGGTGGACCGACGCGAACTCGGTTTTGCGAAACGAAGCCATTCTGACTCCGTTAGCCGAGGTCCAATATTCTAATGTCAAAGACCGTTGGGTTCTTCTGTCGCGCGAGCTCCCAGGCGCGGAAACCGCTCGTTCATGCCTCATCATAGGCGGCGTGAGGGGAGGCATTAGCGTCAACCCTGCCGAAGTAATTGCAAAAATTGAGTCGATTTCGAAAAAGGTGTTGCGACCGGCCGATGGAAGTTCATGCCATGTTTCCTATCTCAGCCTCCCGCAGACGAAACTCTCCGCCGCGTCCGTGCTACCCATCCCCTTATAAACAGCCACGAGGGGATATGGGCACAAGGGGCGTGTCCGATCCGGATTGGTTCGGGACGCCACCACCCGGTCCGGCGCCCTCCCTCGTTCCGTCCAATTATCCAGTTCCGGAATCATGTCGAAGTTCGGCGTCCCATCTCCACCGCCACAATGGGCCATCCCCGGCACCATGAACAGCCGCACCGATTCGTTCGTCCGCGTCACGCCCATGGTATAGAGGACCGCGTTGTAGTAATTCACGGTGTTCCCAGGCGCGATGAGATGGTCGTTCCAGCCGTGATACAGAATCAGCTTTCCGCCGCGCTCCGCAAACGCCCTCAGATCCGGCTGGTTCGAATCTACTGCCGGTTCGAAGGCTTTTTCCAGGGCGGCCACATCGCTGTCGAAGTTCAAAGTAGTCCAATCCCAGTCCGGATTCTTGTACACCACATACTTGAACGAGCCGATCGGATCCGTAATCGGCTGCGCCCCGCCCAGCAAGCGCCAACCCATCTCACTGCCCAGCGAGAAACCCGGAAAAATCTCCATGCCTGCGCTGTTCACCGCCGGTCCGTACAGCTTGCGTGCCGCCTCCACCTGTGCCGCGGTCAGACACGCCGTTGTATCCGCTCCCTCGCACTTCAGGGCTTCGGGATCGAAATGACAGCGGCTGGGGTCTTCAATCACCCCGTCCTTCACGCCGTCGAGTGCGTCACACGCCGCAATCACGGCCTTATGGAGCACCGCAAGTTTCGCAGGCGGGAGAAAGCTTCCCTCCGACTCATGCACCACCTTCGGAACCCACAACGTCCACGGCTGCAGATGGGACAGGTAATTCGCCGGCGCGCCCGCCACGATGCCATCGAAGTCCGCCGGAAAGCGCTGCGCCTCCATGAGGCCCTGGCGCCCGCCGGTCGAACAACTGTTCCAGTACGAATGTCGCGCCGGCTGTGAATAAAACGCTGCAATCAGCGCCTTCGCCTCGACCGTCATTTCATGTACGGCGCGAGATCCGAAATCCACCAGCTTCTCGGGATGTCCCATTGCGAACGAAGCCCCCTGTGTCGCATGCCCCGTGTCGGTGCTGGCCGTCGCGTAGCCGTGGGCGAGCGCCCGGGCCATGGCGGGATAGCTGATGTACCCACCCCATCCGCCGTTCCCTACCGCCTGAAACTTCCCGTTCCAGTTCTCCGCCGGCAGCCAGACCTCGATCTTGATGTCCGAATCCGGACTGGGGGCTAGTGTCGCCGCTACGCGACAGAAGGCCGGCAGCGTTTTGAAGACGCTTGCTCTCTCCCCGGGCCCCGGAGGCGTGAACGCGCCCGCCTCCACGGTCTGCGCCAGTGTGATGGCGGTGTGCGGCGGATGCAGCGAGGACAGGTTGGCGCAGGTGGCCGCCAGAGCAGATTGCGCAACGAAGGCGAGAATCAGAAGTTTCAATACGCACATATTTACCATCCACCGATGCCTAAGGATTACTTTCTCCCGGGATGGCTCACCGGCAGCGTCTTCGGAATGAAACCTTGATCAGACTGCAGGTCGTCGTATTTGGCGCCAATGCCGAGAGCCAGCGAGAGAATCCGGGCGGCGGCTAACACAGGACTGGAGCGCGAAGCACTGAACGCATATCGGACATCCTGAAGCACGTCGTCGAACAAGTATTCCCCCGACGGCATTCATCGGGTCGAGCCGCGCCGCAGGCCGGAAAGGCGAGTCTCGGGAAGAATGCCGCTAGGGGTAATACTGCTGAAGCGAGCGAAAGTTACAACGGATCTTCCTTAAATTCATAGAGGAAGCCTTCGACGAACGGGGTGGTTCCGACCGTGGGTTGTTCCCTTCCACTCGATACGCAGGGTGCCACGCTGTCCTTCCAACTCGTTGATGCACGACGGCACGACGGGTGATCGTGATGCAACGGTGTGACAGTTCCACAAAATCTGGTATCACGCGTCTCTTGTCATGCTGCATCTCTTTACCGGGCGCGAACTCATACTGGCCCGCCGGCGTTAGCGGCACGTATCCGATCCCGTGTGACCGGCAAAATGCCGTCAGTGCCTGATAGACATGGAACGAAAAACCGGGCTAAGGTAACGCGAGTTGTGTAGATTTTCGTGATCGGCCAGCGGGTCCGGCAAGTTTCCCATAACCCCACTCTTCGCCCACTGACCAACAGCATCACCCCGTGTGCGTACAATGAATGCGTGCCGGACTCGATCAACGGAACTGACGGAGACTTCATCAGTAACATCGCCCCAAACGTATTGAAGGTGCTCGCCGAAATCCGCTTTTTTGAGGCTTTGGATGATCAAATGTGCCCCGTTGGTGTTCAAGACGAGAGAGCTGCTTGTACGGGTTCCTTTTCAATTTCGACGGGCCTCCTTTCACATGGGGGGCTTCGATGAGAACGACATCGCGGAAATACTGGAGGTGCTCGGTACTAACGGGGGACACTGTGACTGCGAGATCTTGTTCAACGTCGCCGAGAATAGCAGGCTGAAGTCCGAGTACTGGAGGGCCAGGGCAGAAGGACGATTGCTCCCTCAACCGCACAGGAAATAGTTTCGGATCGCGAGCGTACGAGCCGTCCCGCTCGCGACAAATAATCGTGGCCCTCGCACTTGATGGTCGAGATACCGCGATTTCGGAAACTTGAGAGAATCTACGGATGTCCGAAGCGCAGTACAGCATTTTGACGTATCGCAGTCACCGCCAAGCCGCGAATCTCTTTTAGCTCTCGGCGAGCAACTTCGTCTTCCGTTCGCAGTTCTGCTTGGGCACACTCCAGAATGAGTTGCTCTACTTCGTTCGTTGCCAGATCGATGGGGTCTACAAACATGTCAATGACTTTGGAGAAGACGGGGTAATCGGGCGCAAGCATCAGCCCGCCCTCGCCTACTCCAAGGCTGTCGTATCCATACAGTCGGTGCCACTCCTCAAGCCGTTCGGACGTGACTCCGACCGCGTCATAAATCGCGTTGTATGCATGGATCTCAACGCGGGTTGATCGCTGATTGTTGATTGTAACTATGGCTAGAGGTTGCACAGCTTGTTTACCACGTAACTGGATTATAGACAAGCACCGATGCAAATGGCCTCGTAGTTTGGGCCAGTGCTAGTGGGATGAAGGCATTACTTCCGATAACTCCTTGATAAACCGCGTTACCGGAAACTGAGAATCGCGGTCCCCGCCAGCAACCTTCGACAGGCCCGTGTGCGTCGCCGATTCAAGTGCGGTTGCGGCGATAAACCTCGTGACTGCACCAGACAGAAACCTAGGTTTCGCCGCTATTGTGAATTCCTCGCTGACGGAGTCACGAGGAATGGACGGCCTGAGGCCAAGACAGGAATCGGCAGGCTCGCACATGAAGACGCCTCTGACCTCATGAATGTGGCAGCAAGGGCAAAGCCGGGCGACCACTCTCCTTCGATTCGTCGGTTTTCGACTATGCGGCCTGCATAGGATGGAGGCAATCCAGTGGCACGGTCTAACGTAAATGAGATGCCCCGTTCAATCGACAGAAGGAGCATCTCTCCATACCGCCGGTGATTTGAGAAATCGAACCGGCCATGATCCAGCCAACCGACGGGACTTCCATTTCGACGCACGGCCACATGAAGGCATCCTACTGTGGCGAACTCCCACCCACTGTGACGCTCAATGTTCGACTTCCACGTACCGAAAAAAGGGCTGGTCCGAACTGTTCGTTTCAAGGCGAAAGGTCCCCTGCGTGGCAACCTCTGCTTTGGGTCGAAGACCATTCTTGGTCGTTCGAGACGAACCGTTCGACTCGCGCCCAATGTACCAGCCCACACGCCAAACGTACCGGACCACGATTGCTGTTGCCAGTCGAACACGAGATTGATCGCCACCTTCTTCTGGCGAACCGGGTCACTGAAATCGATCTTCAGCCGCGCTCCATCCCATGTTGCGACTCCTCCGTCAATCACGAACCAACCCCCGCTGCCCAGGAACTGGTCAACCCGGACTTGGAGACTCGTCCAATATTCCTCTGAGCCTTTCATGGTTGTGTCGATGAGGAAATACAAACCCACCAGACTGTCCCCGGATTTTCCCTCCCAGGGACCTGCCAGCTTTCCGGGATCACGTATAAGGTGATCGTCCGGCGGCGCAGTAGCGAGAAGGGAACCGATCGCGAAAACCGTGGCCACCAGCAGGTTTCTTGGTAAGCCGTTCATCTCTCGTATTTCGTCATTCGTCTTCTTCAGCAGTGTTGCGCGTTTTTGATAATGTCCCTATTAGCGTTCATTAGAAATGTCCCTAATCTAAGATCTCCGTAGGAGGAGGTCTATTGGGGAGAACAGCAATGAGTGAGCGGGAGTTGACGCGAGGGGTGGTATTAGCGCAAGTCAAGGTTGGGAAATGGACGATCGTGGAAGCCGCCGAGCGGATGGATTTGAGTTACCGTCAAGCCAAGCGGTTGTGGAAAGCCTATGCCAGCCAAGGTGCGGTTGGGCTGGTGCATGGTAGCGCCGGGCGAACCTCCAATCGAGCAAAGCCGAAGAAGCTGCGAAAAAAGGTCGCGCGCCTGATCCGGGAGAAATATTCCGGCGAGGTCGGCACAAGGTTCGGGCCCACGCTGGCCGCCGAGCATTTGGCCAGCGAAGACCAGATCGAGTTATCGGCAAGTACGGTTCGACGATGGATGTTGTCGGAAGGGTTGTGGAGCCGCGCGAGAAAGACGCGCCAGCATCGGCAAAGAAGAGAACGGCGCGAGCGCTTTGGTGAACTGGTCCAACTCGACGGTAGTTTTCATGAATGGCTGGAAGGACGGGGGCCGCGCGGCTGCCTGATGAACCTGGTTGATGATGCGACATCGACTACGCTATGCCGCCTCGGAGAACAGGAAACGATTTGGGCGGCGGTGGGCGTATTGCGCGCCTGGATGGAAAAGTATGGAGTACCGGGAGCGCTTTACACAGACTGGAAAAACGTATATGTTCGCGAGCCGACGCAGAAGGAGCTACTCCACGGACGACCAAGCCTGACGCAGTTTGGGCGCATGTGCGAGCATCTGGGAATCAAGATCATCGCAGCGGGATCCCCGGAGGCGAAAGGGCGAGTGGAGCGCAACCACGGCACGCATCAGGACCGCCTAGTGAAGAAGCTGAGACGCAAGAAGATCACCACGCACGAGGCGGTGAATCAATATCTGGAAGAAGAATATTGCGACGATCATAACCGGCGGTTCGCTATCGATGCTTCATCGGAGGTGGACTATCATCTGCCGATGCCGTGCGCCAAGAAGTTGCGCGAGATCTTCCGGCTGGAGACCGAGCGTGTACTGGGCAACGATTGGGTGGTGCGGCACGAGAATCGCTTATATCAAGTGGAAGGACACAGCCGGAACTGGGCACCAGCCAAGAGTCGAGTGACAGTGTGTGAATGGGAAGACGGGACGACCGAAATCCACCACCGTGGGCGGAAATTGATCTGGCATGAAATTCAAGAGCGGCCCAAGAATCAGGGAGAGGTGGCAACAAAGCAGCGCAAGCCGTTCACGCCGCCAGCCGTCAAAATGCCGAACCATCCGTGGCGTCGAAGCTACCAGGACATGAAGACACTGGGTGGAGCAACGGCGAGCCAGGGGGGCGCGCGGATTTCCATGACCTCGGCCTCCACTTCGCCCTAGGCGCTCGGCCAAAGGCCTCGCAGGGCTCCGTTCCGGGCCGAGGCCACGGAAATCCAACTGGCTAAGAAGAGCAGCAAACAAAAGGGACATTTCAAATGAACGGAACATGGGGACATTTCTAAAGACCGTTGACAAAGCTTCCGGGATAGCATTGCTTTCCTGGTAGCTCTGCCGTATACTACTTGGTACATTCTAATAAGTAGAACGTAAAGACAGGAGGGGGCCTTGCTCAAGACCGATTGTTGGGCGGCAATCGATCGTATTTGGGAGTGTTGGTTGTCTAACGTTAGCCACGAAATGGCTAGCCCCTTGTTCGCAGTGCGTGGGTATGTTCGTCTTATGTTGGAACAGTCCGATGGCGACTTGTCTCCAGCGAACAGGTGCTATCTCTCGCGTATTTCGGAGAGCGTTGATCGGCTGATCGCGTCCGTCAAGGAGTTACACGACGGTCCGGCTGTTCGGGGAATCGGGATGGAGCGCGTCGACTTCTGCGATCTATTGCACTCCGCCGTGGTGGAAGTCGGTGCCGCAGCCTTAGCGGAGCAAAAGGTCCAACTGATGGAGCGTGGTTCGCATGAGCGACTGACCATCCTGGGCAATAGAGAAGTACTGGGGAAGGCGCTTCGTGGCTTTCTTTCATCGGCGGTTCGTACAACAGATCCCAACGGGTTGGTCGAGATAAGTTCGCGTCCGGACGATGACAGTGTCACCTTGCAGATCACTGCGATCCGTTACTCATCACCACTTGAAGTGCAAACTGATCTATTGATAGCCCGCAAGCTTTGGGCGCTGCATGGCGGCAGCACAAGCCTAACGCACGCATCGGAAAAATATTACTCGCTTGTGTGTGAATTGCCGCGGATTCTGGAAGTGGCCTAGCGGAGGTGTAACATGCAGTCGAAGCGCGGTATGGTCTGGATCGTCGATGACGACTCCAGTGTTCGCGCCTATCTCTCGGATTTTGTTGCTACGCGCGGTTTTGAGTATCTGGGTCTTGATTCGGGAGAGCAAGTTCTGCGGCGGCTGATCGACTCTCCACCGCCTGCCCTGCTACTTCTCGATATGCGAATGCCGACAATGAGCGGCCTGGAAGTGCTCACGGAGTTGAATAAATTCGGCTTCCGCATCCCATGCGTTGTTCTTTCCGGGGTCGGCCAGATCCCAATGGTGGTTCAGGCCTTACGGCTTGGCGCCTCCGACTATCTGGTTAAGCCGGTGGATGAAAAGGATCTGGATGTTGCGATAGAGCAGGTGTTGTCCCCGGACGTTGATGCGATCGGGCTTGCAGTGTCCTCTCCCGCGGCATTTTTTCAGAGTTCCAACCCTCGCATGCGGGAGATACGGGAAATCTGTGACACCGTGGCGCAAACCGATGTACCGATCCTGATTATGGGTGAATCCGGCGTGGGTAAGGAAGTTGTCGCGAGTTACCTTCATACACGCTCCCAAAGCCGCGGATCGTTCGTCAAAGTGAATTGCGCTGCTTTGCCGACAGACCTACTGGAGTCGGAACTGTTTGGCTATGAGCGTGGCGCGTTCACCGGCGCCCATCGGGAGAAGCCGGGCAAGTTCGAGATGGCGCACAACGGTACCATCATGCTCGATGAGGTCGGAGAAATGAGTCCTCTGTTGCAGGCCAAATTGTTGCACATCCTGCAAGATGGAGCGTATTCCCGGCTCGGAGGAACCAAGATTCTGAAGTCTGCAGCGCGTATCGTCACTGCCACCAATAAGCGCCTCCCGGACCTCATCGCGCGAGGGTTGTTCCGCGAGGACCTTTACTTTCGAATCAACGTGATCTCGCTGGAAGTCCCGCCGCTACGGGAGCGGCGCGAGGATATCATTCCTCTCTGCAATCGATTCTTGGAGCAGTACCGTGCGAAGTACAACAGTCAAGTCAGGTACTTGCCCGATGAGCTGCTGAGTGCATTTCAGCGTTATCGCTGGCCCGGAAATGTCCGCCAGCTGGAAAACCACATCAGACGGTTTCTCATTCTGCCCGATCTCCACAAAGTGCTCTCCGAGCTTGAGGAAAAACCGACTGTGTCGTTGCCCAAGCCCGCTTCGCATGCTTCGTTGAAGGAACTGGCCGCCAGTGCGGCTGAGCAAACAGAGAAGGAACTGATTTTCCAAACCTTGAACGAGGTCAACTGGAACCGACGCCAGGCTGCCCAACGTCTGAACATCTGTTACAAATCTCTGTTGAACAAACTTCATCGCTGGGAGAACGGGACCGACAACCACCTTCCGACGAAGTCGCTCTGAGTATCCAGGGGGATGAGCCCGCCATCTTCCCGGCCAATCCTCAGGCCTATTTTCCGACCAGAACCCCTCACAATTGCCGCTTCTGCTGGTACTTCCAGCCGGTTCGCCCGGCGGTTGGCACTGTCATTGTGCAAACCGCCGCCCGTATGTGCACTGCCATTCCACTTTCTGGAACGCATCGTACTATGACAGGTAACGCAACATGTCGGGCGCCGCGATCCAGTCTCGATAAGCACAAGCAATAGCTATAGTTTTTGGATTCAGGTTTGAACGATACACTCCTGGAACGATCATTGCAAGGGTCAGCGCGACCGCCTTTGATTTGGATGTGGCGCGAGCACTTGAGCATGCGGTAGCTTTGTCCAAATTCAAAAACTCCAGGCACGAATTTCACAATCGCTCACCTGCCATGACTATTCCACCTGCTTCACTCATCTCATCCGCATCCATTCTAAGGATTGCGGCATGCATCGCGCTATCATGCGTGTCCGGATTCGCCTCGGACGCTCAATCCAGAGAACATCCCCCACAGTACGTGTTGGGCGCGGAGGACCAGATCAGGATTTGGATCCTTGGCATTGAGGAAATTTCCGATAAGCCGGCGCGCATCGATCCGAGCGGCGATCTCGACCTGCCGCTGATCGGCAAAGTGCATGCCGCCGGACTCACGGTCGACCAGCTCAGGGTTCACCTTGTGGACCGGTTCTCAAAAGAGGTGCGTACCCCTCAGCTCTCAATCGAGATTACCGATTTCGGGAGCCAGCCAGTATCCGTGATGGGTGCCGTAAACCATCCGGGGATTCATCAATTACGAGGCCGCAAAACCTTGCTTGAGGTTGTCTCGATGGCGGAGGGCTTCAGACCGGATGCCGGGCCGCGCGTCACTATCAGTCGGCGTCTACAGTATGGCCCGATTCCGTTGCGCACGGCAAGGTTCGACTCGAGTAGACAGTTCAGCGTCGGCGAAGTTGCGGTAAGGGATTTGCTCGCGGCAAGCGACCCGATCGAGAACATTCTGATCTTTCCTCACGACGCGATAACCGTTCCCCTTGCCGATGCAGTATTCGTAATGGGCGAAGTACGCAAGCCCGGCGGCATCGCTCTGAAGGACGACCAGAACATTTCCGTCCTTCAGGCGCTGGCCAGTGCGGAAGGATTCGGCCCGACGCCGTCACCGCGAAACGCACGGATTGTCCGGCGAAATCCGGAGTCGAGAACTCGAGAGGAGATTCCGGTAGACCTGACAAGAATCCAGGCTGGAAAGGCGGAGGACATCGCGATGAAGCCGAACGACATCCTGGTGATCCCTCCCAGCGGTCCCAAAAAGGCTGCTGCGCGCGCCCTGGAAGCGGCCATTCAGACGGCGTCGGGCATCGCCATCTGGCGACGTCCTTGAACGATGGTATGCCGGGCCAAGCCGCGACTCGGCAACCGCGTCCCCGGTCGTCGTGGGTCCGGGTCTCAGAAACAGGAGGAATCTCATGTCTCATTCGCACAAGCCAGTGGCCATAATCGGGGCGGGCCCCTATGGACTTTCGATCGCGACGCACATGCGCTCGGCTGGCGTCGACTTCCGTATCTTCGGCAAACCGATGTATCGTTGGCAGCAGCAGATGCCGAAAGGAATGCTGCTCAAGTCTGAAGGTTGCTCGTCCAACCTTTCTCATCCAACCGGCGACTACACGCTGGCACGCTTTTGCGGACTGATGGGCTGGCCTTACGCCGATCGCTCAGTGCCGGTGCCACTTGACGTCTTCACGCAGTATGCTCTCTGGTTCCAGCGCCGTTTCGTGCCGAAAGTCGAGAATCTGACGATTACGGGAGTGAGCCGTTCCGCAGACGGCTTCGAGGTGTGCGCTTCGGACGGCAGCACGATGCGCGCTGGCCAGGTAATCGTAGCGACGGGTTTGGATTACGCTGCCCAGGTTCCCAAAGAATTGGGGTCACTGCCTCTCGAACTCCGCTCGCATACGGGGGATCATAACGACGTGAGCCGCTTCGAAGCCCGGGACGTTGTGGTCATCGGAGCCGGCCAGTCCGCACTCGAAACCTCTGCTTTGCTTGCCGAGGCTGGGGCGTCCGTCCGTCTGCTGGTAAGGGGGTCGGCGCTGCGCTGGAATTCAGCTCCCAGTTCCGGCCGCCGGTCACGTTATAGCCTGTTGACTAGCCCGGCGTCGAAACTCGGCGAAGGTCTTGGGCTCTGGTTCTATGCAAATGCTCCGATGGCATTTCGGCATCTTCCGCAGAGACTGCGTCTTGAGCGGGTGCGAACGACCCTCGGTCCGTCCGGTGCATGGTGGCTGAAGGAACGCGTTGTGGGACGGGTGCAGATTCTACTCGAGCATACCGTCCGCGCAGCCGCGAACCGGGGCGAACAAGTGTTGTTGCAGGTCACCGGACAAGACGGTCAGTTGCGAGATCTCATCACTGACCACGTTGTATGCGCAACGGGATACCGTTTCGATCTGGAGCGTCTGCCCTTTCTCAATCCTGCCCTGACGGCCCAGATACGTACAATTGACCGGCAGCCAGTGCTCTCCTCCAGTTTCGAATCAACTGTCCGCGGTCTCTACTTCACGGGCGTAGCGAGTAGCTATTCCTTCGGCCCGGTGATGCGATTCCTTCACGGCGCGGACTATACGGCGCGCTGTCTCACACGGCAAGTAATTGCCAAGCGCCGCTGGGTTGCAGTTCAATCGTTATACCGACCGGTTAGCTCCTCCTGAACACTATGATGAGTCTTCTGCAGTCTCACTTGTCCCGGCCGTCGCGGCATCCGGATCTGGACACCTCCATTCCCGCACTCGTCGTGAAAATGAATCACAACGGCATTCAGCATAGTACGCTGGGTATCACTCGCAGCCTGGGAAGGCTCGGGGTGCCGGTGTATGCGGCAATCGAAGACTGCTTCGTCCCGGCCGCGATGTCTCGTTTTCTGGCGGGTACCTTTGTTCTGGAAAAACGGCCATGCTCGTCCGGAATGATATTGGACCGACTGAGAAAATTTCATGAGCAACTGAATCGGGCAGCCGTTCTGATTCCGACCGACGACCTGGCTGCGATCTTCATTGCCGAGAATGCCAATGTATTAGAGAAATGGTTTCTATTCCCGCGCTTGCCCGCCGAACTGCCGCGGCGACTCGCCAACAAAAAGGATCTGTATTTCCTATGCAGGCGCATTGGCACATCTTGTCCGAACGCCGAGTTTCCCGTTCGTCTTGAAGATGTGCGGGCGTTCATTGACCGCGCGCAGTTTCCCGTAGTACTGAAGGCGACCGAGCCAACGCGGCGACCGGACGGAACACGGAGTGTCACCATCGCGCAGACACCTCACGAACTCGAGTCACTCTATCGGCAGGTGCTGGCCTCCGGCTTCACAAACCTGTTTCTTCAGGAATACATTCCCGAATCGTGTTCGGAGGACTGGGTCTTTCACGGCTACAGGAATCCGACCACCGGCAGTGTCGTCCGCTTCACCGGCAAGAAACTGCGATCCTACCCGGCATTTGCGGGATCTACCACACTCGGAGTATCGGCCGGAAACGATGCCCTTGTCCGGCAGGCCGAACAGCTGCTGGACGCCATTTCCTACGCGGGAATCATGGATATCGATTACCGGTTCGATAGGCGTGATGGCCAGTATAAGCTTCTCGATTTCAATCCCCGCATTGGGGCCAATTTCCGCATGTTCGAGGATTACGGGGGAGTGGATGTGGTGCGGGCACTCCACCTGGACCTGTCGGGCCGGCCGGTCCCGAGCGCGAGATTGATCGAAAATCACACGTTTATCGCAGAGCCATACGATTTGCTTGCCAGCGTCAGTTATTGGCGTCAGGGCGCATTAACGCTGCGAATCTGGTGGCAATCGCTGGCAGGAGAGTCGCGGGAAACAGCATGGTTCAGTTGGGACGATCCGGCCCCGTTCATAACGATGTGCATCCGGCTGCTCGGCCGAGCTGCCATGCACGGTGTCCTGTCGGGCTATGCGCGACTTGCTTTTGTAGTCACAAGAGCCCACGGATATGTCTACCGATTGGGCAGATCGCGGCGGAACATTAACCTCGCCGTATGGCGCCGCGATCACAGGCGACCACCGGCGGTCGTCAGCGCCGAAGGGAGGAGTCATGAACATACCGGCAAAGCGTAGGGAAGATCGCATGGAGTTGGAACGCATCCCTTCGAAGCAGCCCTACCAGACGTTGACGCCTGACTACTCGATACAGGGGCCGGTCGTGAAACCGGAGGAGTCTGTCGGACTCAAGGAACTTGCCTCGGCCATATGGGAACGCAAGGTGAGCATCGCCGTCGTTGCAATCGCCGGGTTGCTGACGGGTCTGAGCCTGAGTTTCTTAACGCCTCCAAACTATCGGGCGCGGGCTTCCCTTCAGTTAGTTGGATTCACGAATGACCAACTGCTACGGGAAGCGACACCCAGTTCACCCACCCTGCAGAATGCTTCGCCGGAGCATCATCTCCAGAATGCAGTAAAGCTTCTCGAAAGCGAAACTTTGGCAGCGCGCATCGCCGATAAACTCAAAGCCCAAGTTGACACCGAGCCCGCCGGCCGGACTCGTGGACTCAAGGGCAAGCTCGAAGACTTTTTTCCGTTCCTCCGCCCCGCTCCTCTTACACCGCAACAGAAGCGCCTGAAGCTGGTTAGAAAAGCCTTTAGTGTGCGCACTTCTTTGCAATCGCAAGTCATCGAACTTTTCTACCTCGCGTCCACTCCTGGTCTCGCGGTCAAGGGAGCGGACACCGCAGCTGCGGAGTTCGTGAATCTCAACCGCGAAGCACGCTGGCAGTTGGCAAATGACACTACCGAATGGTTGAACAAGCAAGCCGCTGGCTTGAAGGGCACGCTGGAACAATCCAACCAACAGTTACAGGATTTCGCCAAGGCCGCCAATCTGGTTTTCGCAGGAAAGCAGAGTACGCTAGCCGAGGAAGGCGTCCGGCAGGTGCAGGATGCGCTCGTTCGGGCACAAGCAGACCGCGCCGCCAAGCAAGCCAAGTATGAAGCCGGTGTCGACAACCCCTCGGATCTTAGTGCTGGCTCTCCTGCGGAATCTCCGCTCCGCCAGTCAAAAACCGACCTGCAGAACCTCCGACGCGAACTAGCGGAGTTGGAAACAATGTACACGCCGAACAACTACAAAGTCCTGCGTGTACAAGCGAAAATCGCGGAAACGGAAAAGGCGATCGAGGCTGAACGTAAAGAAGCGTTGGATCGGCTGCATGCCGAGTATCTGGCCGCCGCGAGGCTGGAAAAACTTCTTTCCGAAACACAGGCCGTCCAGTTGAAGGTAGTGGAGCAACAGATGGCGCAGGAGCGTCGCTATGACGTAAAGAAAGGTGAGATCGATGCCACGCAGCGCCTGTATGAGTCTATGCTCCAGAAGGCCAAGGAAGCGGGCGCCGCATCCACTCTGCGTACAACCAATGTCAGAATCATCGACACCGCGAGTTTACCCGCGACGCCATACAGTCCGAATCCGCCATTGAATATGGCTATCGGCTTGGCGGTCGGCATGCTGGGTGGAGTAGGGCTCGCGATCGTACGTGCCGGCTCCGACGATAAAGTAAAGAAACCCAGCGAATTGCTGCTGCCGGATGTGCCTGAACTCGGCGTTATTCCATCAGCCAAATTCTCCCCAGCGACGGAGCCAAAGCATCGCTGGCCCAACGGGTTCGGTGGCCACATTTTTGAACCAGGTTCCGCACCGGCAAAGGCGCCCGACGCATCCATGTGGAGTGAGTCGTTTCGGGCTACATTGACTTCCATCCTCTTTAGCGAACATCTCACTGGTGGAACCGACGAACGAGTAGCCGGTAAAACGCTAGTCGTATCCAGTATTGACGTGCAGGAAGGCAAGACCACGGTGCTCGCAAACCTCGGGATTGCCGCCGCGGAAAGAAAATATCGCGTGCTCCTCGTGGATGCGGACTTGCGCCGGCCCAGGCTTCACGAGCAAATCGGCGTATCTAATACCTGGGGGCTGACCGATCTCCTGAGAAAACCGGATCTGGCCGATTTCTCTGAAAAATCATTGATCGGAGCGCTAGTGAAGCCCACGCGAATCCCCAATCTGTGGACGCTGCCAAGCGGCCCGGTCACGGCTGCGGCGTTCACGCTACTTTACTCGTCAGATCTCGCCGCTCTGCTGCAACGCTTCCGAAGAGAATTCGACTTGGTTTTAGTCGACTCTCCACCCACGATGCTCTTCGCGGACGGGCGGCTTTTGGGCCGGATGGCGGACGGCCTGGTGATGGTCGTTCGTGCCAATACCAGAAGCCGCGTCGAACTGCGGTGTGCTTACCAGCAAATGGCACAGGATCGTATCCGGTTCCTGGGAACGATTTTCAATGACTGCAAGATCCATCCTTATGAAATCCGCAGTTACAAGCAATATCAGACTCTCCAGCGCCGTCACGAGTGATTTTCCACATGCGTAAACGAGAAGCAGAGCACTTTGACCGGCTCAGGGCCGACTTCATTTGGGGCGTTGTCGGAAACGTCCTCTACTCCGCCTCTCAATTCGGCGTCGTGATCGCATTGGCAAAGCTGGTCCATCCCGAGCAGGTCGGTGAGTACGCAATCGGTATGGCGGTATCGGCTCCTATCGCACTCTTCGCTAACCTCCAGTTAAGGGTGCTGCTGACATCCGAACTGCGAGAACTGTTCAGCTTTGGTCAGTACCTGACGTTCCGTCTGGTGTCCCTGACGGTTGCTGTTCTCCTGATTGCGAGCGTCGCTGCTTGCGTGCTTCCGAATTGGCGTCTCAGAACGATCGCCGTTCTGGTCGGACTCGGCTTGGCGTTGGAGTTCCTGGGCGAGACCTACTACGGCCTTATGCAAAAGCATGGGTGGCTATCCCGGGTTTCGATCTCCCTGATGATCAAAGGCCCGTTCTCCCTGGCTGCGTTCTGCGCCGCCCTCTATGTCACGCGCAACCTCGTGTGGGCCACGCTGGCATTGGCGATGGGACGCCTGGTCATCCTACTGGCGTGGGACACTCGAATCGATTTTGCCTCCGCCAGTATTCCAGATCCGGCACGGAGACATGTGGAGAACCGCCTTCGCTGGGACCCCCGCGCGATGCTTGCAATCCTGCTATCCGCCCTTCCTTTGGGTATTATTTCGATGCTGGTCTCCCTGAATGCGAGCATTCCGCGCTACTTTCTCGAAACCCACGCAGGTAGTTCGGAACTGGGCATCTACTCCGTCCTTCTTTCCTTGTTGACGGCGGGAAATCTGGTGGTATCAGCGTTCGGACAATCAGTCTTCCGACCAGTGGCGCACGCCTGCGCAAGCGCCGACTTCTTCCGGCTGCGTGCTTATATCGCCGGGACAGTCGGGTTGAGCTTAACGCTGGGAACCATCTTCACCCTCAGCGGGTCTAGCTATGGAAGCAGGGCCATCGGATTTCTCTTCCGCCCTGAGTATGGCGAGCGTTCCGACGTTCTTGTGTGGCTGATGATCGCCGGGACAATCGGCTTCATTTCGTCGGGGCTGGGGTACGTCATCACCGCGTCCAGAAGGTTGGTTCCTCAGATTCCGGTACTGGCGGCCGGCGTCATCGTCGTCACAGCAGCCTCCGCCGTACTCGTCCCGGGGATGGGCCTGATGGGCGCGGCCTATGCCACG
>Ga0105240_10007350_pt1 | contig 16026 bp, 9 predicted proteins | sample KBSC54metaG_FD_80426 | JGI IMG/M metagenome (GOLD analysis project Ga0105240, IMG submission 80426) | Corn rhizosphere microbial communities from Kellogg Biological Station, Michigan, USA - KBS C5-4 metaG | ecosystem: Host-associated > Plants > Roots > Rhizosphere > Soil | place: Michigan, USA... | reverse complement strand
GCAATACTTACAACAGCGCGAAGCAGGGCTATAGCTTCCGCGGCTCTGTTAATGTGCCGATTACAGATAGTTTCGCGGTCCTGGCCAGCGCGTTTTCCCGCCAGGACGCCGGGTATATTGATAATCCTGTGACTAACATAAAGGGAGTAAATGAGGATACGGCTTATGGCGCGCATATTTCGGCTCTGTGGCGGCCCAGCGCCGGCCTCTCCATTAAGCTTTCTGCTCTGTATCAATCGCTGCGAACCGATGGCAATTCCGAAGTGCAGCAAGCCGCGGGCTTGGGTTCGTGGGAGCAGAATTACATTCCCGGTGCTGGCAAGGTGTCCATCTATACGCAAGCCTATAGTGCCATCGTGAACTACAACATAGGTGGGATTACGCTGTCCTCGCTGACCGGCTATAACCGCTACGTAAATCAGAACTCCACTGACTATTCATCGTCGCTCGGATCGTTCGCGCAAAACGGTGTCCCGGGCGTGTTCGCCGGCTACGGCGTTTCTGGAGCGACCTTTTATGGGCCGGAAACAACGGGTCGCCTTACCCAGGAACTCCGGCTAACGACAAATCTGCTGGACAAGGCCGATCTGCAGATTGGAGGTTTCTATTCGCGTTCAACCGGAACCGTAGACGGGCAAGCGTTCCTCGCCGTGAATCCAGCTAACGGCGTCGTGGTAGGCTCGCTTATCGATTACCACGGTTATGTCGTTAACCACGAAGAGGCGGTTTTCGGCGATCTGACCTACCATTTTACGGATGCCTTTAACATTCAACTGGGTGCCCGGGAAAGCTACATCAGTGAGAGATTCCCGGCTCACCAAGACACCGGGCCGCTCGTGCCGGTGTTCGACGGCAGCCCATCGCCTTTCACCAACCCAGCTTTGTCGGCCAGCGCAAACTCCTTTACGTATTTGGTTACGCCGCAGTACAAAGTTTCTCCGGACCTGATGATCTACGCGCGCCTTGCGTCCGGCTTTCGTCCGGGCGGCTACAATTCACTGCCTGGTAAGCCCGCGCAATATAGCCCCGATCACACTTATAACTACGAACTTGGCTTAAAGGGAGAGTTCTTCGATCGGCAATTGTTCGCCGACGTGTCGTTGTTTTACATCGCCTGGGACAATATACAGCAGACGGTCACATCGCCGATCGGGCAATACTTCATCAATGGAAGTACCGCGAAAAGCGACGGAGTGGAGCTTTCCGTTTCATATATCCCAATTCCGGGGCTAAATATCGCCGGATGGTTTGTCTACGACGATGCAGTGTTGACGAGGGACTTTCCGTTAGGCAGCGCAAACTACGGAGTAGCAGGTGATCGGCTGCCAGCCTCGGCACGGCTGTCCGGCAATCTGTCTGTGGATTACAGTTGGTCGCTTCCGCTGTTGACTGGCGCTAAGGGATTCGTTGGCGCGACCTCGAGCATGATCGGTGACCGCCTCGGTATATTTACACCGACGCCGCAGAGACAGAACCTGCCAGGTTACGTGAAGCTCGATCTGCGCACCGGAGTGAAATCGGGTTCTTGGACAACAACAATATATGCTAACAACGTCCTTAACCAGCGAGGCTTGCTGAATGGTGGCGTGGGATATTATCCCACTGATGCATTCCTCTATATTCAGCCCCGTACGATTGGCATCACCATTTCAAACACATTTTGAGACGTCCGTTTGTGTGAGGCGAGGGCGCGCTGTCGCGTGACGTGCGGAAACGGCACCCAATACGGCATTTAGGGAGCTTTTTAGGCGCGCATGCTGCAAAATGCGCGCCGTCGTATTGCTCGATAACGGATTAAACAAAAAGTGGTCAGACGCAAACTGGCGGTGGCGACACTAGCGGCCCTACTAGTGCAGCTCGTACCCACTGCATATGCGGCGGCAGACACTCTCGCCGCGAAAGCTCAAGCAGCTCTAGCCGAGACTCGCGGTGCGATTGAAGCACACGGATTACTTCAGCCGGTGCGCGTACAGCGGGACAAATGGGGCGTCGCGCACATTTATGCAGCGGATGCTCACGATCTGTTCTTTGCGCAGGGATTCGTAGCTGCGCAAGACCGATTATTCCAGATGGAGCTGTGGAAGCGGGCCGGCCAAGGCCGTCTTGCTGAAATCCTGGGCCCAGCAGCGGTCGAGCGCGATGCTCAGGCGCGGCGCCTGCGCTATCGCGGGGATCTAAAAGCAGAGTATGCGAGCTATGCGCCTGACACCCTGTCCATCCTCCAGGCGTTTACCGATGGCATTAACGCGTATATCAAAGCGATCCGGGCGCCCCGCGGCCGTGGCTTGCCGGTGGAGTTTCAAATTGCCGGTTTCGCACCCGAGCCGTGGCAGCCTGCCGATTGTCTCAATCGGCTCGCCGCCTATTCGATGATGAACAACGCTGCCAGCGAGCTGCTGCATGCGCAACTCGTGGCGCTGCTGGGCGCTGCGCAAGCGAGCGCACTTTTCTCCTTTGAACCCCAGACACAATTAACACCCGCGCCGGGAGTCGACTTCTCCGGGCTCACCCCGGCCCTGCTTGCTAACGTGGTTAGCAGCGACCAACGCATACCGTTTCCGGCCTCGACCCTGCAGGAGAGCAACAATTGGACCGTGTCGGGCGCACTGACGGCAACCGGCAAACCGATCTTGGCGAACGATCCGCATCGCGTGATTGCTGAGCCCTCGCTGCGCTATGTCGTGCACCTCGTGGCCCCAGGCTGGAACGTCATTGGCGCCGGTGAGCCGGCGCTGCCGGGTGTGGCGGCAGGACACAACGAACACATCGCGTGGGGATTTACTATCTTCGGTTTGGACCAACAGGATCTCTACCTCGAGACGTTGAATCCAACGCATCCGGGGTATTACAAAACGCTGAACGGATGGCAGCCTATGACCGAGTCATCCGAAACCATCACTGTGCGCGGCGCCGCTCCCGTCACCATCCACGTTAAGTACACACGCCATGGCCCAGTGCTATGGGAAGATGGCAAGCGCGCATTGGCCTTGCGTTGGGTAGGAACAGAGCCAGGCACAGCCGGCTATCTCGGCTCGCTCTCGCTGGACCGCGCACGCAATTGGCAGGAGTTCGAGCGGGACATGCCCCGCTGGAAGGTGCCATCAGAGAACATTGTGTACGCTGACCGCGAAGGGAACATCGGTGAGCATTCTACCGGGCTCGCTCCGCGCCGGACTAACTTTAACGGTTTGCTACCGGTACCGGGCGACGGCCCGTACGAGTGGCAAGGGTTCCTGCCGAATACCGCGCTACCTCACCAGTTCAACCCCAGCGAACAGTTTATCGCCACGGCAAATCACAAGATGATTCCAGACGACTTCCCCTTTGCCGTTGGATTCAACTGGGCGCCGCCTACCCGCTTTCAACGTATCCACGATGTGCTCGCCGAGGCCAAGCGTATCGGGCATAAGCTAACACCAAACGATATGGGGTCCCTACAGTCCGACGTGGTATCGTTGCCGGCTCGAGAGCTGCAACCCATGTTGCGTGCTGCACTCCAAGCGCAGGGACAGGCCGCCCCGCCGGCGACGCGCGCTGCTGCGCAGATGCTGCTCGACTGGGACGGCGCGCTCCTGGAGAATTCCGCGCCTGCCGTGTTGTATGAATTATGGGCGCAGGAGTTGTCCAAGCTCGTTATGGAGCGCGTAGTGCCGCCTTCGGCTCGGGCTGTCTTGACGCCATGGCCAACACCAAAGGTCGTCAGCGCGTTGCAGAAGCTGCCTAACGGACGTGACTCATTATTGCTAGCTGCATTGAGCGCCGCGCGCGGGCGACTAGGAACATTGCAGGGCGATGACCCCACCAAATGGTCCTGGGGTGTCCTGCACCAGGTCCATTTCCGTCACGCTCTGGATGCAGAGCCCGGGAACGCCACCTTGTTCGATCTTGGCCCTTTCCCGCGCTCCGGAGATGGCGACACCGTACAAGCCACTTCCGTCGATCCTAAGACCTTTGAGCAGGGCGCGGGTGCGAGCTATCGAGAGATCTTTGACCTCAGCGACTGGGACCGCTCGCTGGCGATCAACACCCCCGGCCAGAGCGGACAGCCTGGCAGTCCGCACTACGATGACCTCCTGCCGCTGTGGCGTGCAGGCAGGTACTTCCAACTCGCCTACTCTAGAAAGGCCGTTGACGCGGTAACGACCGACGTTTTGGAGCTGAAACCCTAATTTTGCTCGAAAGCGGTGATCGATAGCGCACTTTACGACTCGTAAGGTACAGGCTGGTCGCGCGAGGAGCCGACTGCGAGAAATGAGTCACCGAAAGCTAATCCAGCGCCTGTTCGCCGATCATGCGGGCTCCTTGCAGGTCTTTTTCCGCAAGCGCATCCGGGAGCAACGTGATGCACTAGACCTCACGCAGGAGGTCTACCTGCGGCTCCTAAGAGCAGGAGAGAACCGGCAGATCAAAAACCCAGAGGCTTATCTCTTCACCGTTGCGAACAACCTTGTCAAAGAGCGCCAGGTTATGCAGCGGCGGGATGCCTTGCGGGTAGGGCTTTCGGAGCCCGGCGTTTCCGACCGGCTTAAGGACGAAGCCATGGCAGTAGAGCCGAATGTCATTTCCGAGTTAGAGCACGAGGTGCGTGCTCGCTACTTGCGCCGTGTACTGCCGGAGTTGCCGCCACGCAGCCAACTTGCGCTGGCGCTGGCATTCGAGGAGGGCCTGTCTCACCAGGAGATTGCGCTCCGGTTGCGCGTGTCTAAGACAATGGTTCACAAGATATTGACGCAGGCGATCAGTCACTGCCGCAATCGCATGCGTGAATTGGAGGTCCTATGAGCACCCTCAGGGATGAGCAGATCCTGGAGGCCATCACGGAGCGCGCGGCTCATTGGTATTTGCGCCATCGTGAAGGAGATTTGAGCGCGTCCGAGGAGGAGGAGTTTCTCGACTGGTTACGTTTGTCTCTGCAGCACACTCACGAGTATCTAGCTGTGGCTCGATTATCGGGCGGCATTCGGGATGCGCTCGCTGATTTGAAGCTAGATCGAGAAGAACTCTGCGCGTTTCTTGATAAGACGGATGCCGAAAAGGCGCTGCCCAGAATTGGGGTCATATCACGGTCATCGGTACATGGCGGGGGTCGCCCCCGGCGTGTCCTCGTCCCGCTCGCGGCGATGCTATGCCTGGCGGCGTTTGGAATTTACTGGTTGTCGGATCCGGGTCTCCCGGGATTGCCTAGGGTAGTCTCGGTCTCTCATGGAGAGCACCGGACACTGCGTCTACGTGACGGCACCTTGATGCACCTCAATGCCAACTCTCGGGTCCGAGTTCACTTTTCCATGGTCGAGCGCTGGATAGACCTCGATGAGGGCCAGGCGTTGTTTGAGGTGGCGCACGATGCAACGCGGCCATTCCGCGTGCATGCGGGTGCGACGGATGTTGTTGCGATCGGCACTCAGTTTGACGTTTCCCGGTTTGATCCGACGCACGTGACGGTCACTGTAGTTGAAGGAAAGGTCGAGGTGATTCCTCAGGTTCACAGGAGCGATATAGCGATAACTCAGTCTTCTGCGCCGGCGCTTTCTGCCGTGAGGTTGAGCGCTGGGCAGCGGTTGCGTTTCAAGGGAAATGTTCAAGAGGGTAACGCTGAGCTGGTCGACGTCAACAGAGCGACCTCCTGGGTGCGCAACGAGATCATCTTCGAGGGCAGGCGCCTCGGCGAAGTGGCGAACGAGTTCAATCGATATATCCCCGTACCGATCGAGATCGAGGATCCGAGCTTGCGCGAACTGAAGGTCAGCGGCATGTTCAACACCTACGATACCGATTCCTTTGTCGAGTTTCTGCGGCAATATGATGTCAGCATCGAGCGCAGTGCAGCAGCTATCCGCGTACAGCGCCAGAGGTGACCGTTTACAGACACGGCACTCGTAAGTATGGGGAGAGCGATTAAGAGTACTTCAGGGCTCTTTCCCAAGAAGGATGTTCATATCTTACGGGGAGCTGTTCATGTCGCGTATCGTGCCGCTTCTGTGTTCCTTGATTTGGCTGGTCACTTGCGGCGTCAGTAACGCCCAGTCTTCTTTCTCCTCTGTAACTTTGCAGTCGGCCATTGCGCCGCAACCCCTTGCGGCGGCTCTACAGAGCTGGGCGAAACAGTCGGGCATGCAGGTGATGTATGCCACAGACCTCGTCGCAAAGTTCAACTCGCCCGGCGCCCCGGCGGGCCTTGCCGCCCGCGACGCGCTTGACCGGCTGCTCGATGGCACGGGTTTGCAGTATCGAGTTCTCAACGAACGCACGGTCTCGGTTGTTGAAAAGAGGGATGCAGCTCGTCCGCCGAGCGCGGACGCCGTGTTGCCTAGTGCAGCCGCAGGGGATAAAGATCCACATGGCGGCGCCAACGACTCTGCGGGCGCACGTTTTCGGCTGGCTCAGGCAACTCAAGGCGTTGCTACAGAAACGACTTCCGTAGAAAAGAACAATGAACAGACGCCGCAAAAGATGTCTGTGACTTTGGAAGAAGTGGTTGTTACGGCCCAGAAACGCGCAGAGCGTCTGCAGGACGTTCCGGTTCCTATGAGCGTAATGAGCACCAAGGAGCTGGAACAGAACAATCAGACATCGCTCACGGACTACTACAACGAGATTCCTGGCCTCAGTCTGGGTGCGACCGCGGCGGGTAACTACTCGCTGTTGGTAATTCGTGGTATCAGTACGGGCAGCGCCCACGATCCGACCGTCGGCGTCACGATCGATGATCAACCGTTCGGAGGCTATAGCAACATCGGTCCGGGCAACACGATTCCCGAAATTGATCCCAATGACCTTGAGCGAGTCGAAGTCTTACGCGGTCCTCAGGGAACACTCTATGGCGTCGGCAGCATGGGCGGCCTGCTGAGGTTCATAACTAAAGATCCCACGCCGGAAGCTTTCAGCGGCAGCGTCACCGCTACTGGCCTCGGTATAAGAAACGCCTCCGATCCTGGGTACGCCTTGCGCGCTTCGGCCAACATCCCGCTCGGCAACGAGCTCGCTGTCAGGGTGAGTGGCTTCACTCGAGAAGACCCTGGCTACATCGATGACCCCGTCCGCGGCGTTAGCGGCATCAACGAGTCCATCGCCAACGGCGGCATGGCGGCTATGAAATGGGTGCCGTCCGACTTGCTGTCGTTGAAACTGCGAGCCAACTTTCAAAGTGACCGCAGCGGTGGGAGTTCCCTGGTTGGCTCGGATCTCACGCCGGGGCTGGGCGATCTGCAGCAGAATTATCCGCCCGGAGTTGGCGCCTACAGCGAATCCATGCAAGCGTACAGCGCTGTTTTAAAGGCCAAGCTCGGCGCTGGTATAGAGCTCACCTCCGTAACCGGATATAACGTCGTCTCATTGCACAGCTCCTATGATTTCACTACCGGGTTTGGTGCGGCCGCCGCAGCCGCTCCTTATCACTCGCCATATGCTCCAGACTTTCAGACCAGCACCGTTCACAGCGGCTCGCAAGAGCTGCGGCTTTCGGGTTCTATCGGGGAGTCCTTCGATTGGCTTCTCGGCGGATTTTATACGTACCAGAGGAACAACGTTCTGGGCTACTTCCTTGCGGAGGGCGCGAGCGGCGGGATCACCGGCAACCTATATGACTACTTCCCCAAGGTGTATTACCGCGAGTACGCTGGATTTACTACCTTGACCTATCATGTGACGGATCGATTCGATGTTCAGATAGGAGGGCGCGAGAGTCACATTCAAACCAACGAGTCGGAGGGCGCGGGGGGCGATTTGAATGCCGGCTTGCCCACGTACACGGGCTATACACCTCAGTCCAACAGCATTTTCAGTTATCTGGTGACGCCCCGACTGAAACTGACTCCCGATCTTATGCTTTACGCACGAGCCTCCACAGGTTATCGCCCTGGCGGCAGCAACGGCCAGCCGCTTCCGGGCGGAACGCCGTATCCTGTCCTCTATAACTCTGACAAAACTCGAAATTACGAGTTCGGCCTTAAGGCCGATATGCTGGATCACCGACTGTCGATCGACGCGTCGGTGTATTACGTCGATTGGAAGGATATTCAGCTCGTCATCCATACACCGGCCGACCCTGCAGGACATACAGGCAATGGTAGCCGCGCCAAGAGCGAGGGTGTGGAATTCTCGATGGATATGCATCCTTTACGCGGACTAACATTATCGTTGTGGGTTGACTATGACGACGCTGCGTTCGCTGATCAGGCTCCGCCCGGGACCTACGGTCCTCCAGGCGCACGGCTGCCTTATTCCAGCCGGTGGTCGGGAGCCGCGTCGTTGCTGCAGGAGTTCCCAATCGGCCAGGCTACAATGTTTTTCGGCGCCCAACTGAATTTGGTCGGCAACCGATTCGGCGAATTTCAGGGCTGCACTCAGGTCAGCGGACCGTGTATGCCTCTGTTCCCGCGGGACTACTACCCTGGCTACACACAGACCAATCTGCGTACCGGCGCCAAATACGGGCCGTGGACCCTGAATCTATTTGCCAACAACGTCACCGACAAGAGGGGCCTGCTCGGAGGTGGCGCCCTCGATGTCTATCCGAACAACAGCTACACAATCATCAAGCCTCGTACCATTGGCTTGAGTCTCTCCAGGAATTTTTAAGGACCAGACTCTCACCTGTGACAAAATTCTAGTTCTTGCCTGCGGCGCGCCTCGGGCTCGCCGTGGGCGCCTAGGGTGCAGCGCGCATCCGCGCTCAGCGAGCGCGGATGACGTATCCGCCGTTTTCGCTGGACGTCGGCTCTTGCGCGCTTGAGCGGGCGACCACTCGATTCAACATCCGCCTGCTCGCCGGCGCGGCGGGAGGATACTACGCCTAGATCATCACGCCGCGCCCAGTCGGGCTAAGTCTTTTCGACTGATTTTTGCTTAGGAGGCCCGGTTCTCACGATGACCGCAGTAGCGGCGCCACACCCGGCCGCGTAGCGGCATCTACTTGATTTTTAAGCCTCTTTCGCCAAAGGCGCAGCAGCTGGCACGACCAAAAGCGCCTTACCTGGGCCCCAACCCTTTGTGTAAGGCGCTTTTTGCATGGCTCTCACGTGCCGCTAGGTGTCTTACTCTATAGGGCAGTGTCACGGGTGTATGCCTCGCTGGGCACGTCCGTCCTCACCGGGCCGTAAATGAGTTAACTGCATCTTTCACATGCCGCAGAAGGCTAAAGGCACGACGGTCAACCAGACAGAGAGGTCTTCTCCGGTTCAGGCGCTCGCGCGGTGGCTGAGCGACACTGTCAATTTGAATTGGCTGAAGAGGCAGATCCGGCGCCGCGATCGTAGTCGGGAGGATGTCGATGATCTGATTCACGACGCCGTCCTGCGTGTGGCGGAGTTCTGTGAGCGAGGCGAGGCGCGCGACCCGGCGGACGTGCTGGTGCGCACAGTGGCGCGATTATCGATGAACGACGTGAGAGACCGCTCACGTCATCCCTACCTTAGCCAGCCAGTTGAAGAGCTCGACAGCGTCCTCCCACTGATCGATGCCGCTCCTCCACCTGAGGAACTCGTCGCCGCCGAGCAACGCTGGCAGCTTGTTTCCGAGACTTTGGAAACGGTGAGTGAACGAATGCGTCAGGCATTTTTGCTGAGTCGCATTCATGAGCTGACGTACTCACAAATTGCTCAGCAGCTACACGTGAGCGAGAGAACGATTAAGGAAGACATTACGTGGGTCATGGCGCTCCTCATCGACGCGGCTCATCGTAAGCGTGCGCGACAAGGAGGAGTCCAATGACGAGCACGAGACGCAACAGTACCGACATTCCGCTGCATATCAGGAATGAGGCTGCCGCTTGGATCATGCAGTTACATGCGCTTGATCGCACCCCGAACACCGATGCAGCGCTGCGCAGGTGGCTTGCGCAGAGCGCCGGCCATCGGGAGGCGTTCGAGATCGCCAGCGATATGTGGAATGCGGCCGGCACATTGCCTGTGTCTATTCTAGGCCGTCTCTCGCGTAAGCCATCTTGGCCATATCAAATGTGGCGCATGCCGCTGTTTGCCTCTGTAGCTGCGGTGCTGGTATGCCTCGTGGTGGCGGTCGTAGCGGTTTACCGGTTACACGGGTCGGAGCTGACAACGGCTGTTGGCGAGCAGCGTACTCTTATGCTCGAAGATGGCACGCGTGTCGCTCTCAATACCGCGACAAACATCGCGGTGGCCTATGACAAGCGAGCGCGCCGTCTGACCCTCGAATCCGGCGAGGCACTTTTTGAAGTGGCGCGAGACCCGCAACGTCCGTTCATAGTGAAAGTTGCAAATCGCGAGGTCACGGCCCTCGGTACATCGTTCGTGATCCGGCGCGATGACGCGAAGGTTTCCGTAACTCTCGTCGAAGGCAAGGTGTCGGTTGCCGACCTCCAAGGGCCGAGGCTCGAGCCTATTCCCATCGAAGTGCTTTCTCCCGGTGAGCGTCTGACTTTCACTAAAGAGACGTCCTCTGTTATAGATCGCCCGTCGGTCGAGCGCGTCACGGCTTGGCGCACCGGTCACGTGGCTTTTATAGATACACCGCTGAGCGACGCTATTCGAGAGATGAACCGCTACACGCGGAATAAGCTCGTTCTGGGGGATGCCGCGGCCGCGGCCGTACGAGTCAGCGGAATTTTCCGAGTCGGTGAGTCCGCAGACTTCGCGTTGGCGCTATCGAACACGTACGCGCTTAAGGCAGTACGCGAGGGCGACTCCTTCGTGATCCGCGCGGCCGCTCCAGAGTCGCGGTAATCCGAGCTCGAGTTATCGGAAAAAAGATGATGTCCGGCTGAGATCTTGCGGTGTCTTACCCTGTAGAGAGGCAACGCAACATAAGCACCTTTGAAGGTCTACTACAGGGCGCCATGCGAAATACAAACAAATTTTTGATTACGACCCTTGCGGCGGCAGCCGCGCTTGCCAGCGCAGTCACTTCGGCGGAGGGGCAACTCAAGAGGGACGAATTACAACTCAAACGAGAGGAGTTCATCCTGCCGGCGCAGCCCTTAGGCGACTCGTTACGAGCTGTCGGAAACCAGGCGGACGTAAACGTCCTGTTTGACCCGGCCCAAGTCGAGAGGCGGTTTGCCCCTGCCATTAAGGTCTCGGGAACCGTTGCCGAAGCGCTTACGCAGCTGCTTGCAGGTTCCGGCCTTACGCCGCGATTCCTCAATGAGCATACGGTAGTGCTCGACCCATCGGGCCGTGACCCAAACTCTACTCCGCTTAACTCTTCCCAGCAGCGGTCCCTGGCCGAGAGCGACGCCCAGGAGCAGCCGCAAAGATACCCGGTGGACTACCTTCGCCTAGCCCAGGCGGTTGGAACAACTACGGTTGAGTCCACTTCTACGGGGTCCTCCAAAGCCGCAGAGCAGGGCCCTCAAAAGGATTCTGCCCGGCTGGAAGAGGTTGTGGTTACCGCCGAAAAGCGCGAGGAGCGGTTACAGGACGTCCCGGTTCCGGTAACCGTGCTGAGCGGTGTGGATCTGGCGGAAAACAACAAAGTCCGGCTGCAGGATTATTTTAGCTCAGTGCCCGGTTTGAGCGTCGCCAGGGCTGGACAATACTTCGGCGGACAAAGTGTTGAAATTCGGGGTTTGTCGACGTCGGGGCTGTCATTCAGCACTCCGACTGTCACTTACATGATTGACGAATCGATTATCGGCTCAAGCCAGCAAATTACCGATGCCGGTGAGCCCTCCGGCCTTCCGGATATAGATCCAAGTGATATTGAGCGTATTGAGGTCCTCAAAGGCCCCCAGGGCACTCTCTACGGTGCCGATGGCATCGGAGGTGTTATCAAGGTTGTCACTAAGGACCCCTCGATGGAGCGGTATAGCGCCCATGTTCAGGTGCTAGGTGAGGACATTTCGGATGGCGGTACCGGCTATGCGGTGCGCGCTTCGGCCAACATACCCGTGACTGATCAGTTCGCGGTCCGGGTTAGCGCTTTTGACAGGCGCGATGCAGGTTACATAGAAGACGTCACCAGCGGACAGAAGAACGTCAATTCAGCCGATGTCTACGGTACGCACATTTCCGCGCTGTTTCGCCCAATGGAAAACCTTTCGCTCAAGGTAAGTGGGCTACTACAGAACGACAGTAGCCATGGCAACGGCACGATCAATGTCGACAGCACGCTGCAACCGACTCTGGGCGATTTGCAGCAGACGGGATTACCAGGCTCAGGAGGCAACCTGTTCGAAACCCGAGCGCTCAACGGGACCCTCAAGGCGCAATTGGCCGGTGTAAGCATGGTCTCCGCCACCGGGTACGATGTTTTGCGGGACCGGCATCAATGGGACTTCAGCTCGGTTTTCGGCGCTTATGCCGACAAGTACTTTCCGGGAAATCTGGGGGCGACTTTCCCTAGTGACTGGAAAAATAGCAAATTCACACAGGAACTGCGTTTCTCGTCCTCATATGGTCATTGGTTGGACTGGTTGGTGGGCGGCTTCTATACCCATGAAAGTAATTCAGGTTACACGCTTATCAATGCCAACAATGCGGTCACCGGCGCCTATGCCGGCACCTTCTACACGGAAACCGCGGGACTCTACGGCGATCCGCCAACTACCTTCGCGGAGCAAGCCATATTCGGAGACTTGACCTTTCATATTACCGATCGGTTCGATATTCAGCTCGGCGGACGGGAAAGTTGGAATCAACAGGCCCACAATCACAAATATATTGGACCCGGCACCGTCGATTTTGACGGCGCGCCATCGCCCGTTGTTCTGCCAACGGTGCGAACTTCCGGCAATGCCTTCACCTACCTTGTCACTCCCGAATACAAGTTTTCGCCCGATCTGATGGTCTATGCGCGTGTTGCGAGCGGCTACCAGGTCGGCGGTACCAACGCGGACTACCCGGATTATCATCCGCCCAGCAGCTACGGCCCCTCTACTACGACCAACTACGAGATCGGAACTAAAGGGCGCTTGTACGATGGACGGGTCACCTTCGATATGTCGGCTTATTACATTAGCTGGAAGGACATCCAGGTCAATGTACAACACGGCTTCGACGGCTACACGGAGAACGCTGGGCATGCAAAAAGCCAAGGGCTGGAATTATCCTGGCAAGCCCATCCAATACAGCCTTTGCGTCTCTCCCTGGCTGGTTCATACAACGACGCGGCGTTGACCTCAAGCTTTCCTACCATCGCTACCGTCTATGGAGCTCCCGGCACCCAGCTACCCTACAGCATGCATTTTTCAGGCAGTTTTACCGCGGATGTGGACGTGCTGCATTTCGCGGATAAAACCGTCTTCATCGGCGCAACCGCGAGCTATATTGACAAGCGTTATGGAGAGTTTCCCGGCGCGGCCGGTCAGCCAAGGTTGATATTTCCCGCCTATACAACAGTGGATGCTCACACAGGAGTTCGATTGGGCGCGTTTACGGTTAACCTGTACGTGCATAATCTCGGGAATGAGCGCGGGATTGTGGGTGGAGCGAGTTCCTTTTCCATCAATAACGTAGGGGGTTATTACGCCTCAATAGTCCAGCCGCGCACGATGGGTCTGAGCCTTTCTGGCGATTTCTGAGGTCCGGCCGCGGCAAAGCGCAGGGACGCGCTTGCACGGGGTGAGCCCGGCAAATACCTCAATGAGGAAGTGAAACGCGTAGGGCCGCACCTTGATTTCCTCACGGTTACGAATCACGCGGAGTTCATTGGCGGTGTTGAATGAGCTTGATGACCCTAACAGCTCACATTCCCAAAGCCGCCTCCGGTCTGATCGAATCGTTTGAGGTGAACGGAGGTGGCGCGTCGTTACCGCTGCTTCAACGGCCCGGTCCGGGCGCGGTAAGTTGCGCTCGCTTCACAACCACTTCATTCCCTACATGCCGGATCTGCAAGTCCGGCTCTCTTGCCAGAAAGTTGAGCAACGCACCCGGCTCGTCGGCATTGAACACGCCATTTAACACTCGGGCACCCACAGCAGGATCTTCGACGCGGATTTGCAGTGCATTGTAACGATTGAACTCTCGCGCTACTTCCTGAAGAGTCGCGTGATTGAAATCGAGCTGCCGCTGTTGCCAGGCGATGGCGCGTGACACCTGCCCAGGACGCTGCTTCACGATGCGCCCGTCGCTTTTGACATCTGCGCCCTCATCAGCCGTGAGAGACATTGTCGGTGGGGATTTGGTTATCGCCGCCCCGGACGGCGATATCTTTACCGCGCCTTCTACGACAGAGACGGTGGTTTCACCGGTTTGGCGATACACATCAAACTGTGTTCCGAGCGCTTGCACGCTCGCGCTATCGGTCAATACACGGAATGGACGGCCGGTGTCGCGCGCCACCGCGAATAATGCTTCACCCTCGAGTAGTTCAATTCGGCGCTCTTTTTTCGAGAACAACACTTTCACTTTCGAGTGAGTGTTCAACCGCATGATGGAGCCGTCCGAGAGCTTGATCACACGTTGTTCACCGATCTTGGTCGTGTAGGCGGACGAGAAGAGCTCGCTTGGACTCAGCACTATCAGGCTGACCGCGGCGGCCACCGCCGCGGCCGTGGCAATAGGCCGCCAGTGTCGATGTTTTGACCTGGCTTGAGTCTCGAACGTGGGCGGCCTGCCGATTCTTTCGGCGTAAGGAAGTGCAGTAACGTTAGTCTCGACTTCCGCAGCCGCTTCCCGCACCAGGCCGCTCAGATCGATGCCGCAGTCGGGTAAGGCATCCAAGTCACGGTAGGCAGCACTCGTTTCCAGGAATGCCTGCACATGCTCCGCCGAGTATTCCAGCCAGCTACGGAAACGAGCACGGCAACCATCCGTGTCATCGCTCTCGAGCTGCAGCAGCCATGCGGCGGCCTCCTCGTTCAGGCGGCGTTGGCGGTCGTTCTCCAATGTGGCGGGAATGTCGTCCATAGGATCAGCGATCAAACTGGATGGCTTTGAAGTGTGCAACCGCGCGGATCAGGTACACATAGACGGTGCCTTTCGTAAGGCCTAGCTGTTGCGCGATCTCTTCCGGCGAAAACCCCCCATACTTACGTAACAACAGCACCGCCTGCAAGGGCTTAGGTAACTGCAACAGCGCACGTTTGAGTTCCTGTTGCAGGTTGATCTGGTCAGCGAGATCGACGTTTGAGTCCGGCGCTGACGAGTCTTCGCATGCATCCGCGCACTCGGAATCGTAGACCACACGGCTATAACGTTCGCGGACCCGAAATTCATGGACTAGATTGCCCGCCAAGCGGTACAGAAACGCTTGCGGATTACGTATTTCTTCCTGTCGGGACACCTGCATGAACCGCAAATAGACCTCCTGCGCCAGATCCTTTGCGTCATGGCTCGAGCGCACCCGGCGGTGCAGGAACCGATCCAGCTTTATCCCATACTCCTCAAGCGCCCGTTCGGTCGGGTCGCGGGTCGTGCGGGCGTCCAGGACTCTGCGTCTCTCGGCCATGCTTGCGGCCACCACTACGTTTCTCTGATTTCGCTAGTCCATAAGACTGGGCGAGGCGGGTATTTTAGGAATTCGCATTTGACCTTGAGTCCCAGCCCTGGTCCAGCCAGGATACCGTGGTACCGGGTTTTTCCCCAAACCGGCTGGTATTCCTAATTGGCCCGCTTCAACCAGTCTTTGGATGCAAGGTACCGCGCAGTCCACTGAGCTTCAGGGCGCGGTCCGAAATTATTGGGGAGTTTACATGACCATGCGCCGGATCGCTTTCTGCGCCACTTTAATGTCACTGTTGAGTTTGGCAAATGCCCAGCAATTGTCCTCGAAAAAGATCGACCTGGACATTGCGCCACAGCCGCTCAGTAGTGCGCTCAATCGGTTTGCCCATCAAGTTGGCTTACAGGTTGTGTTTTATTCTAGCGAAGGTGACGCCTTCACATCGCCGGCTATCCGCGGCAACTATACGCCGCAAGAGGCCTTGGGGCTGTTGCTGGCAAACACAACGCTGCACTATGAAGTCCTTGATTCGCACACTATAGCGATTCGCTCGGCAAACGGTGCGGCAGCGGGCCAGCCGCGGGACGTGCCCGAAGCTGATGGCAGAACTCTCCTTGCGACACCAGAGGACCGGGCCCCGGCCGCCGAACCCTTGTGGGATCGAGTTCG
>Ga0105240_10007344_pt1 | contig 16032 bp, 17 predicted proteins | sample KBSC54metaG_FD_80426 | JGI IMG/M metagenome (GOLD analysis project Ga0105240, IMG submission 80426) | Corn rhizosphere microbial communities from Kellogg Biological Station, Michigan, USA - KBS C5-4 metaG | ecosystem: Host-associated > Plants > Roots > Rhizosphere > Soil | place: Michigan, USA... | reverse complement strand
TGGCCGGAGGAGCACAAGAAGAACGCCACCGCGGCGCTCAGGCGCAGCGGCCGGCCCGAGGAGATCGTGACTGCCGCGCTCTACCTGGCGTCAGGCGCGTCGAGTTTCACCACGGGCTCGCTGGTCCGGGTTGACGGTGGGATCGCCTGAACTCGGCTAGGTTGGAGGAACGTCCACCAGCTCTTTCGAGACGGCCCTGTGGTTGGTGTAACAGACTCGATATTCGGCGCGCGCGTCTCCCACGTAGCTCTTGCAGTCTTCCGTCGGCTGCCGTGGCTTCACGATCGTCTCGACTTCAACATGTGTCATTCCGAGCCTTATCGCGGACCTTGAATAGCGAGAGGTGGCCTCGTCGCCATAGTACTTCACGGTCCCGTCAGAGAAGAAGACCTGCGAGACGGTTTTATCCGCCTCCATGTAAGCGATGCTTTCGACCTGGCCGTGGTGAAAATGGAGAAGAGTCCGAGCGGGGCCCGAATCGAACGTCAGGATTTCATACCAGGGCGGCCCGAACAGTTGCGCAACGCGCATGTCGGTCATGCCGATCGATATGAACCTGAACTGCCGCTCGACATATAGTTCCGAACACGCACCGGTGCAGGCAACGAGGATCACCGCGAAGAACGAGCGTATGAGCGGCAGGAGCTGCATGGTTGTCTCCGGTGGCAAAGCGCGGCAGTCTAATGTGCATTCAGAGGAATAACTTGATGAAGATGAAAGCCGGAGTCCTGACCGTGTGCGGCGCGCCGCGCCCGTTCGCCACGTCGAAACCCATCCAGATCCTCGACGTCGAACTCGATCCGCCGGGCGAGGGCGAGGTGCTGGTCAAGGTGGGCGGCGGCGGGCTCTGCCACTCCGACCTGTCGCTGATCAACGGCGACCGGCCGCGGCCGGTGCCGATGGTGCTGGGCCACGAGGGCGCGGGCGAGATCGTCGAGGTCGGCGCGGGCGTCAACGACGTGAAGAAGGGCGACCATGTCTGCTTCACCTTCAACGTTTCGTGCGGCCGCTGCCGGCGTTGCCTCGAGGGTCGTCCCTACATTTGCGAGCGCTCGATCACGCCGCGTGCCGCCGGGCAGCTGCTGTCGGGCCATCATCGCCTGCATCTCGACGGCAAGCCGGTGAACCATCACTCGGGCGTGTCATGCTACGCCGAATATGCCGTCGTCGATCGCGGCTCGATCGTCGTGATCGACAAGAGCCTGCCACTCGATGTCGCGGCCCTGTTCGGCTGTGCCGTGGTGACCGGCGTCGGCGCGGTCGTGAACACCGCGCAGATCCAGCCCGGCAGCACGGTGGCGATCGTGGGCCTGGGTGGCGTCGGCCTCTCCGGCCTCTTGGGCGCGGTGCTGGCGGGTGCGAGCCGGATCGTCGCCATCGACCTGTCGGATGACAAGCTCGGCCTGGCGCGGCAGCTCGGCGCCACCGATACGGTGAACGCCCGGGACGCCGATCACGTCAAACAGGTGCGCGACCTGACCGACGGTGGCGTCGACTATGCCTTTGATCTCGCCGGCACCATCAAGGCGATGGAGACGGCCTATCTGGTGACGCGCTGGGGCGGCACGACCGTCACCGCCGGCCTGTCGCCGATCGCCGCCGACTTCTCCTTCAAGCAGAGCGCGCTGGTCAGCGAGGAGAAGACGATCAAGGGCTCATACATGGGAAGCTGCGTGCCGGTGCGCGACATCCCGCGCTTCATCGCGCTCTACCAGCAGGGCAAGCTGCCGGTCGATCGCATGGTCAGCAGCCGAATCGGCTTCGACGAGCTGAACGCGGGCTTCGACCGCCTGCAGGACGTGGCCACCGTGCGCCAGATCCTGGTGCCGCATGGCTGACGGCTACTGCGGCAGGAGCGTGAAGGACGCGAGGAAGCGCGCGATGGCGGGGCTGGTTTCGAGGCCCGGCGGCGCGAAGCAGTAGATCGAGTAGAGCCAGTCGCCGCGCGCCACATCGAGGGACACGATGGCCAGCCGCCGCGGCCCATGCCAGTCGACCATGTCGCGCTGGGCGGGATGGCCATCGAAGCGGAAGTGCTGCTGGGATCTCAGCGTGCCCACCGCTGTGCGTCCGAGGCGCACCGTGGCGAGCACCTTGTCCGGCTCGCCCGATGCGGTGCCCGGCGGATAGGCAGTGTAGGTGGCGTAGAACACCACGCCGTTGGCGGCCTCGACGCTCGCCGTCACCGAGGCCGAGCGTCCGTAGCGCGTGCCGACGCTGTCGCCGCCGTTGATGGTGGGCTTGCCCGGGAACTCGACCCGGAAACCCGCGCCGCCCGGCTCGAACGGCATCCACTGCTGGGCGGCGGCCGGCGCCACCGCCCCCACGAGGAGGAGGGTCAGGAGGGCGAACCGGCGGCCCGGCAATCAGCGAATCTCGAAGCCGAGTCTCGCCAGCGCCGCGCGCATCCGTTCGCGGCCGTTCATCGACTTCATCGGACCGAGGCGATTGAGCACGCGCTGGGTCCAGGTCGCGGCCTGCAACTCGTGGCGCTTGGAGAATTCGGTCATCTCCGCGTCGTAGACCTTGCGCTCGGCGGCGGCCTGCGTGGCGTCGTAGGTCTCGCGGTGCAGGATCGTGGCCTGGGGCAGGCGCGGCTTGACCTCGCCCTCGCCCTTCTCGGTGGCGTAGCCCACGCACAGGCCGAACACGACGAACGACTGCGGCGGCAGGCCGAGCAGCTTGGCGACGCGCTCCGGATCGTTGCGCATGGCGCCAATGTAGACCGTGCGCAGGCCGATCGACTGGGCGGCGACCACGGCGTTCTGGGCGGCGAGCGATGCGTCGATGCAGGCGACCATGAAGGTCTCGAGCCACGGCATGGTCTCGAAGTCGGTCTTCTCGATTTTCGAGATCGCCTGGTTGCGCGACATGTCGGCCACCCAGGCGATGAAGACCGGGCACTCCTCGATGTGCTTCTGGTTGCCGGCGATCTCGGCCAGCACCTTCTTCTTCGCCGGATCGGTGACGGCGACGGCCGACCACCACTGCATGTCGGAGCTCGTGGCGGCCGACTGGCCAGCGGCGATCAGCATCTCCAGCGCCCCGGCCGGCAGCGGGTCGAGCTTGTAGCTGCGCACCGAGCGGTGGTCGAGCATGGTGGCGATGGTGGAGTTCCACGGTCCCGCCGGCGGAACGGCCGCGGCGCCGTAGCGGCGCAGGAGAGCGGTGCGTTGGGAGTCCGGAGTCAGCGAGTCCATGTGGCGGCAGCCTGTGGTTTCGTGCGGGTGATGGCCGTGACCAGCGCCAGGAGGATGAAGGCCACGACGATGGCGTAGATCATGCGCGGCTGGTTGTTGTCCATCAGCCAGGCGTAGGTGAGCGGCGCGACCATGCCGCCCAGGTTGAAGCCGGTGGTGACGAAGCCGAACACCTTGCCGAAGGAACCCGGCGGCGTGACGGCGCGCACCATCATGTCGCGCGACGGCTGGATCATGCCGTTCAGCAGGCCGCCCAGCGACATCACGAAGATCAGCACGGCCGCCGGCATGTCGACCCAGCCCAGCAGGATCGCCATGGTCGAGGTGAAGGCGAAACCTATGGCGGCGACGCGTTCGTGGTGCGGGGTGCGGTCGGCGATGATGCCGCCCAGCAGCACGCCGCAGGCGCTCATCAGCAGGAAGCCCGACAGGCCGATGTTGGCCACCGACGAGGAGGTGCCGTGGATGGCGCCCAGCGAGACCACGGAGAAGGTCTGGATGCCGCCGTTGGCCATGGCCAGGCAGAAGAAGAACAGCAGGTTGCGCAGGATCGGGGCGCTGAGCAGGAGGTCGAGCCCGACCTTGGTGCCGGCGGACTTCACCGCCGGCATGGCCTTGCGTTGCACGCGCGGCAGCACGCCGCCGGCCACCATCAGCAGGATCGCGGCGCCAAACGACAGCACCGCGGCGCACAGGAAACCGCCATTCCAGCCCCACAGCGCCACCGCGCCCGCGACCATGGCCGGCGTCACGCCGCTGCCGAGGTAGCCCGCGAAGGTGTGGATGGAGAACGCCTTGCCGATGCGCTTGCCGTCGACCGTGGCCGACAGGATGGAATAGTCGGCCGGGTGATAGACGGTGTTGGCGACGCCCAGCAGCGTGTAGCCGATCAGGAAGAACCAGTAGCCCGGCAGCAAGGCCGCGACCGCGATCGCCACGCCGCTGACGATCAGGCCGGCCGTCAGCATCAGGCGTGGGCCGATGCGATCGACCAGGAAGCCGGCGGGCGTTTGCAGCAGCGCCGAGGCCACGTTGTAGGCGGTCAGCGCGAGGGCGATCTTGGTGTAGTCGACGCCGAAATGCTCCTTCACCAGAAGGAAGATCGGCGGCAGCAGCATGATGTGGACATGGCTGACGAAATGCGCGGCCGCGACCAGCGAGACTACCTTGGCGTCCCGGCCAAGGCGGGCGTCGCTGCGGTTATCGGCGCCGAGGCCGAGCGGTTCACTCGTCGATGACATTGACGTTCAAAGTCCCGATTCCGGAGATGTCGACCTCGACCTTGTCGCCACCCTTCATCCACAGCGGCGGCTTGCGGCCGAGTCCCACGCCATCGGGTGTGCCGGTGGCGATGATGTCGCCCGGCTCCAGCCAGGTGACGGTCGAAAGATACTCGATGATGGTGGCCACGTCGAAGATCATGTGGTCGGTGGTGTCGTGCTGGACGACGTTGCCATTGAGACGCGTGGTGAGCGACAGCCGCTGTGGATCCTCGACCACGTCGGCCGTGACCATCCACGGCCCGAGCGGCCCGGTCGCCGGGAAGTTCTTGCCGGCGGTCACCGAATGCTTCTGGAAGTCGCGCACGCTGCCGTCGAGGAAGCAGCTGTAGCCCGCCACCACCGACAATGCGCGGCCGCGCGACACATGGCGGCAGCGCTCGCCGATGATCACGGCCAGCTCGCCCTCGAAGTCGAAGGCGATCGACGCCTTGGGCCGTACGATGTCGCCACCCGACGCGACCAGCGTGTTGCGCAGGCGCGCGAAGACGCTGGGCACCGTGGGCAGCTCGCGCCCGACCTCGCCCACGTGGCTGGCGTAGTTCAGGCCGATGCAGAGGATCTTGTCGGGATCGGGAATGACGGGCAGGAGTTCGATGTCGTCGAACTTGAGGTCGGCCGTGGCGCCCTTGGCCAGCCCGGCCAGCTCCGGCAGCATCCTGGCCGCCAGCACCTCGCGCAGACCCGACCAGCGGCCTTGCGTGCGCGCCGACAGATCGACGATGCCGCCGTCGACGACCGCACCGAATTTGGGCGCGCCCGCATGGCGAAAACTGGCCAACCGCATGGGGTCGAACATGACGCGGGTACCGTGCCAGTCAAGTGACGCCTCCGGCTAGGCAGCCTTGCGCCGTCGGGGTGGGGCAGGCCAGGCGCACTCCGCCAGGGTCGTGGCGTCGAGCGCACCCAGGAAGGCCTCGCGCGCGATCGACAGGCGCTTGCGCAGGCGGCAGGCAGGGGTGAGCACGCAGTTCCCGCCGTCGGCCCGGAAGCACTCGACCATGGGCTGGTCGCGCTCGAGATCGCGCACGACCTGGCCCAGGGTGATCGCCTCGGCCGGCCGGGCCAGCCGGAAGCCGCCGCCGGCGCCGCGCTGGGTCCGGACATAGCCCGCGTCGGCCAGCCCGCGCACGACCTTGATCAGGTGGTGGCGCGAGATGGCGAATTCGCCCGCGATTTCGTCGGTCGTGAAGGACCTGTCGGGCTCGGCAGCCAGCCGCATCAGCGCACGCAGTCCGAAGTCGGTGAAGGCCGTGAGGCGCATTGTCGCTCCGCGCGAATAGGTATTGGAAATGCCGATTGAGATTGTTCAAATAGGTATCATGAATACCACTTCAAATTCAACACCCTCGCCGCAGGCGATCCTCCACGCGGAGCTCGTCGCCCGCACCGGCATCGACCGGCCGATGGTCGAGCAACTCGTCCACCGCTTCTACGACAAGGCACGGGTCGATCCACTGCTCGGGCCGGTGTTCGACTCGAAAGTCGAGCACTGGGACGTCCACCTCGAGCGCATGTGCAGCTTCTGGTGGTCGGTGGCGACCATGGCCGGGACCTATCACGGCAATCCGATGATCAAGCACGCACCGCTGCCGATCGATGCTGCGCACTTCGACCGCTGGCTGGCGCTGTTCGAGGCAACGGCAGCGGAGGTCTGCCCGCCGCAGGCGGCCGGGCACTTCATCGAACGCGCGCGCCGCATCGCCCAGAGCCTCGAGCTCGGCGTGGCGCTCCAGGCCGGTGCGCCGCCGCGGCCCGGCGAACGTTTCCACCGCGACGCGGCGGGCTAGAGAAGCAGCCGGGCGAGGGCGGGGGAGAGCCCGACGCTGCCGACCGGCGGGCGAGCGGCGTCGGTTCGCTGTCCTCGCCTTTGCTTCCGTTGGCGCGCGGCCAGCACCTCGGCCATTGCCACGGCGCAGGCGACGCTGTCGAGCAGCGGCACGTCGACCTTGTGGCCGAGTTCCTCGGCCAGTCCCGCGAGGCCCGCGCCGCCCAGGATCACCACGTCGGCGCCGTCCTTCACGCATGCCGCACAACTGCGCGCGAGCATCGCCAGCGCCGCGCCCGGCTTGCGGGCGATGTCGACGCCGGTGGGCGCCACGGTGCGCACCGACGCCAGCCGCGCGCCGAGTCCCTGGCTCGCCACGAATTCCTCCAGCATCGGCTTCCAGCGCGCGCCGCCGGTCACGATGGAGAAGCGCTTGCCCATGGCCGCAGCGCGCAGGATCGAGGCCTCCGCCATGCCGACGACGGGCACTGGGCTCGCTTCCTTCAGCGCCGCCAGTCCGGGATCGCCGAAGCAGGCCAACACGACGGCGTCGTGCGGGCGCTTGTCGTTGGCCAGCGCATCGAGACCGGCATGACCCGCGATCGCGTACCCCGCGCGCGAGGCCACGACCCTCGGGCCGAACGCGGCGGTGACGCCGCGCAGCGTCGTGTCCTCGGCGGCGAAGCGGGCAGCGTGCTTCAGGACGAGGTCGGTGATCGACCGCGTGGTGTTGGGGTTGATCAGCAGCAGCGTGCTCACAGCTGCATGGTCTCTCGCAACTGGGCGACGGGGCGGTTCTCGCCGATCGACAGCGCGCAGATGCGCGAGATATGGGCGATCGGCAGGCCGCTTTCCTTCTTCCAGGCGTTGAACTGGGCCTGGATGGCGCGCAGGTCCTTCTTCGACGTGCCGGTGGCGCTGAGTGGCACGCCGCTGTCGCGCAGGCACGCCAGAACGCCGCCCGACAGCACGAACGCATCCCAGCCGAGGAAACGCAGGAAGTACTGCCCGCTGAAGCCGCCCAGCCGCGCGCCGCGCTTGGCGAGGAAGTCGAGGAGGCCGGCCTGATCGTCGTCCGGCCAGGCGGCGAGGAACTTGCCGAAGGAGCCGTGCTCGGCCGCGACCTCGCTCACGAATTTCGCATTGTCGCGCACCGCCTTGATCTTGCCGGCGTGCCGCACGATGCGCTTGTCGCTGGCCAGCCTCTCCCAGAATTCGGCCGGCTGGAACAGGAGGCGCTTGGGAATGAATTCGAGGAAGGCCTCCTCGAAGCTCGGCCACTTCTTGTCGATCACGCTCCATACGAAGCCTGCAGAGAAGATGCGCGCCGCCATGTCCGACAGGATGCGGTCGTCGCCGAGCTTGGCCAGAGCCTTGTTGTTGGGCTTCTTCGGCAGCAGCGACGCCAGCACCTTGTCGCCGCCCTTGCGCTTGGCGGCGCGCTCGCGAATGCGCTTGAAGGGGACTTTGGCCATCCTGGCTACTCCAGCCAGCCGTCGAAGAAGTCGAACGCCGAGGCCTTGAAGAGCCCGTGCGCGATCATCGAGAAATGGTCGCAGCCGGGAAGGGTCACGGCCTTGGCGCCGGCGATCGCCTGGGCCAGGCCCTGTGGTGGGCCGGCAAGCTGGTCGCGGGCGCCGGCGATGACCAAGGTCGGCCGGCCGATCGCCGCGACGGCATCGCGCGTGATCTCGATCCGCGGTCCGCGCGAGCAGGCGGCGAGCGCAAGCCGGTCTTCCTTCTGCTCGTCGGCGAATTGACGGAAGCTCTTCAGCATCGGATCGGCGATCTCGTCGGGCGACGCGGCTTCCATTGCCTTGGCCATGGCGTCGGGCTCGCGGCCGGGCTCGAAGATCCGGCCGCCGACGCCCGCGACCACGAGATGGTCGATGCGGCTGCTATCGGTCATGCCGGCCGTGAGGGCGATGTGCGCGCCCATCGAGAAACCCAGCAGATGGGCGCGCTCGATACCGGCATGGTCCATCAGGGTGAAGACGTCGCGCGCCATCGCACTGCGGTCGTACTGCGCGGCGTCGTGCGGCTTGGCGCTCTCGCCATGGCCGCGGCAGTCGAGTGCGAGGCCGCGCATGCCCTTGCCGGCGATGGCGTCGTACCAGCCCATGCGCTTCCAGTTCTCGTATTTGTTCGACGAGAAGCCGTGCACCAGCACGATCGCCTTGCGGGCGTCGGCTGGACCGAATTCATCATAGGAAAGGTTCAGGCCGTCGGATGTGAACTGGGGCATGTCGCATGCTAGAAGAGCCCGCAAAGGGAGGAAAAGCAATGGCGGCCAAGATTGGAAAGACGGTGGGCGAATCCCAACCGTATTGGCCGGATACGCCCAGGCGCCCCAAAGGCGCCCCCAACATCCTGGTCATCCTGTTCGACGATGTCGGCTTCTCCGATCTCGGCTGCTACGGCTCGCCGATCGAGACGCCGACAATGGACGCCATCGCCAAGCGCGGGCTGCAGTACACGGGCTTCCATACGACGGCGATGTGCTCGACCACGCGGGCGGCGCTGCTGACCGGCCGGAACCACCATTCGGTGGGTGTCGGGTGCCTTGCGAACTTCGACTCCGGCTTCCCCGGCTATCGCGGCAAGATCGCGAAAGAGGCGGGCACCATCGCCGAGATGCTGCGTCCGCACGGCTATCGCAACTACATGCTGGGCAAGTGGCACGTCACGCCGCTCACCGAGTCGGGCGCCACCGGGCCGTTCGACGGCTGGCCGCTCGGCCGCGGCTTCGACCGCTACTACGGCTTCATGGACGCCGAGACCGATCAGTACGCGCCCGAGCTGGTGCGCGACAACACGCCGGTCGATCCGCCGGGAACCTTCGCCACCGGCTATCACTTGACCGCCGATCTGGTCGACCAGGCGATCCGCTACCTTGCTGATCACGCGGGCGACCGACCGGAAATCCCGTGGCTCACCTGGGTGGCGCTGGGCGCTTGCCACGCGCCGCACCAGGCGCCCTTCGACCTGATCGCCAAGTACGACCGTGTGTTCGCCGACGGTTGGGACGCCGAGCGCGACCGTCGCATCGCGCGCCAGAAGGACCTCGGCGTGGTGCCCAGGGATACGCGCCTGCCGCCGCGCAATGATGCGGTCAAGCAATGGGCCGATCTGCCCGAGGGCGAGAAGAAGCTCTACACACGCCTGCAGGCAGCCTATGCCGCCATGCTCGACCATGCCGACCGGCACATCGCGCGTCTGGTGAAGTTCCTCGAGGAGTCGGGCCAGCTCGACGACACGATGATCGTGCTGATGTCGGACAACGGCGCCAGCCAGGAAGGCGGGCCGTTCGGCATGGTCAACGCCATGGGCCCCTACAACCTGCGGCGCGAGCCGATCGAGGAGAAGATCGCGCGCATCGAGGATATCGGCGGACCCGACACGCATTCCAACTTCCCGCTGGGCTGGGCGATGGCAGCCAACACGCCACTGCGCCGCTACAAGCAGAACACGCACGGCGGCGGCATTCGCGATCCGTTGGTGATCTCCTGGCCGAAGGGGTTGCCGGCGCGCGGCGAGTTGCGCCACCAGTTCTGCCATGCCAGCGACCTCGTGCCGACGATTCTCGATGTCGTGGGCGTCAAGCCGCCCGCGACGATCAATGGTGTCGCGCAGATGCCGCTCGAGGGCACGAGCTTTGCCGCCAGCCTCAAGGATGCCATCGCACCGTCGAAGGCCGGGGCACAGTATTTCGAGATGTTCGGTCATCGCGGCCTCGTGAAGGACGGTTGGAAGGCCGTGTCGTTCCATCCACCGGGCAGCGACTTCGCGCAGGACAAGTGGGAGCTCTTCCATCTCGATCGCGACTTCAGCGAGACCGATGACCTCGCCGAGAAGGAGCCTGAGCGCCTCAAGGCTCTGGCGGACATCTGGTGGAAGGAGGCCGAGGCGCACAACGTGCTGCCGCTCGACGACCGCTTCGCGCCGCGCTTCGCCGACAACGCCAAGCGCTTCCACGGACCGCGCAACCGGTTCGTCTTCCATGCCGGCATGGGCCACGTGCCGACCGACGTCGCGCCCGACGTGCGCAGCCGCACCTACACGATCGAGGCCGACGTGCAGATCGCCGGCGCCACGACCGAGGGCGTGCTGATCGCCCACGGCGACATGACCTGCGGCTACTCGCTCTACATCAAGGACAATCGGCTGACCTACGACATGAACGTGGGCGGCCAGCACCATATCGCCGTTTCGGACCGGCCGGTGCCGGCGGGCAATCACCTGCTGGGCCTGCGCATGCGGCGCGCCAAGGGCCACAACGTCGCCACCTTGCTGATCGATGGCCAGCCGGCCGGCGGCTTCGAGACGCAGATGGGCTTCATCAGCTTCATCTCGTGGTCGGGTCTCGACATCGGTCGCGACCGCTCGAGCCCGGTCTCGCACTACGACGCGCCGTTTGCCTTCACTGGCAGGCTGCGCAAGGTCACCGTCGTGCTCGACGACGACCAGGCGCTCGATGCCAAGGCCGCCGCCACCGCGGCGCTGGCTCGGGAATAGGGGCGCGCGAATGACGACCGTCGTTCAGCATCGGGGCGTCGACAGTCCCTACGCCTGGCGGCTCGCCTTCGTGTCGATGTTCTGCATCGGCCTGGGGGGCGGCGCGATTTATTTGCCGGTGGTAGGCCTGAAGGAGATCGCCGCCGAGTTCGGCGACCGCCGCGCCGTGCCGTCGTTCGCCTACATGCTGGGTTTCTTCTCGATGGGTGTGGGTGGCGTCTTCATGGGCTGGCTGGCCGACCGCACCAGCCCGCGCGTGCCGCTCCTGGTCGCCGCCGTGTCGATCGCGCTGGGTGGCTGGATGGCGGCGAGCGGCGGTGAATGGCAATTCTACGCCGGGTATGCCCTGCCGCTGGGCTTCCTGGGCAACGCGGCGACCTTCACGCCGGCAATGAACAATATCCAGGGCTGGTTCGACAAGCGCCGCAGCACGGCGGTGTCGATCATCTCGGTCGGGCCGGCGATCTCGGGCTTCACCTGGCCGCAAGTCTATCGCTGGCTGCTGCCCGACTATGGCTGGCGCCAGTCGCTGATCATCTATGGCGTGACCGCGGGCGTGCTGTTGTTCCTCTGCGCATTCTATGTGCGGTCCTCACCGGTGGCGCGCGCCAGGGCGGCGCGGGCGAGGGAGGATCTGTCGATTCTGCCCATGCCATCCGCGACGCTGATGACGATCCTGTCGGCCGCGGCCTTCTGCTGCTGCGCGGCGATGGCGGTGCCGTTCGTCCACATGGTCGCGTTCTGCGGCGATCTCGGCCTGTCGCCGGCGCGCGGCTCGGAGGCTATCTCGCTGATTCTTTTGAGCGCGGTCGCCGCCACCTTCGCCATGGGCCGGCTGTCCGATCACATCGGCCCGCTCAAGGTCAGCCTGCTGTGCTCGGCGGTGCAGGTCGTGTCGCTCACCGGCTACGTCTTCGTGCAGGGGCTCGCCGGCATCTACGCGTTGGCGGTGATCCACGGCATTCCCTACATCGCGATCGTGCAGGGGTATGCGCTGATCCTGCGCCGGCTGTACGGACCCAGCATCGCGGGCTGGCGGCTCGGCGTGGTCATGCTGTTCGCCATGGCCGGCATGGCGGCCGGCGGCTGGATCGGCGGCGCCGTCTTCGACATGACGTTGAGCTATCGTCCGGCCTTCCAGCTGGCGCTCGCCTTCGACCTGCTGAATTTCATGCTGCTTGGCGTGCTCCTCGTCGGCCGGCGGCGGACAATGGCAGGCCTCGCGGTATAGGATCGGCCATGGCCAGCGATCACGATCACGACCATGACAACACTCTCTCCGAGACCGTGCTGCGGGTGAAGGCGCTCGAAACGCTGCTGGTGGAGAAGGGCCTGGTCGATCCCGCGGCGCTCGACGCCATGGTCGACGCCTACGAGAACAAGATCGGCCCGCGCAACGGCGCCCGGGTCGTCGTCCGCGCCTGGACCGATCCCGCCTACAAGGCGCGCTTGCTGGAGGACGCCACCGCCGCGATCGCCGAGTTCGGCTACTCGGGCGCGCAGGGCGAGCACATGGTGGTGGTCGAAAATACGCCCACCGTCCACAACCTCGTCGTCTGCACGCTTTGTTCCTGCTACCCGTGGCCGGTCCTCGGCCTGCCGCCCGTCTGGTACAAGTCCTCGGCCTACCGCTCGCGCGCCGTGATCGATCCGCGCGGCGTGCTGCGCGACTTCGGTCTTGCCGTGCCCGACGAGGTGGCCATGCGCGTCTGGGATTCGACCGCCGAGATCCGCTATCTCGTCCTGCCCGAGCAGCCGGCCGGCACGGCGGGCCTCGGCACCGGAGCGCTGGAGGCCCTGGTGACGCGTGACACCATGATCGGCACTGCAAAGGTCCGCGCGCCGTGAACGGCATACACGACATGGGCGGCATGCACGGCTTCGGCAAGGTCGAGCCCCAAGCGGACGAGCCGGTCTTCCATGCGCCGTGGGAGGGCCGCGTGCTGGCGCTGCGTCGCGCGCTGGGCGCGTGGCGGAAGTGGAACATCGATGCCGGCCGCCACAGCATCGAGACGCTGCCGCCGGCCGACTATGTACGCATGAGCTACTACGAGAAGTGGTTCGCCTCGGCGATCAAGCTGGCGCTCGGGGCCGGACTGATCTCCCAGCGCGAATTCGAGACCGGCCGGCGCGATCCCGCGGCGCCGGTGATGATGCCACCGCTCACCGCCGACAAGGTGATGCCGGCGATCCTGAAGGGTGGACCGACGCAGCGCGAGACCGCGGCCAGGCCGCGCTTCTCTGCCGGTCAGTCCGTATGCGCGCGCGAGATCAATGTGCCCGGCCATACGCGGCTGCCACGCTACGTGCGCGGTCGGCGGGGCACGATCGAGCGCGACCATGGCGCGCACGTCTTTCCCGATTCCAACGCCAAACTCGAGGGCGAGAACCCGCAGTATCTCTACACCGTGCGCTTCGCGGCGCGCGAGCTGTGGGGCGAGGGAGCCAATCCCGCGGACGCGGTCTATCTCGACCTGTGGGAGGAGTATCTCGATGGCGCATGACGAGCTCTGGAAGATGACGGCAGTCGAGGCGGTGGCACGGCTCCACAAGAAGGAGATCACGCCGCTCGATCTCGTCGAAGCCTCGGCCGGGCGCATGGCCGAGGTCGAGCCGTCGGTGAACGCAATGCCGACGCTCTGCCTCGACCGCGCGCGCGATCATGCCCGGGCGCTGATGACCGGCAAGCGCCGCGAGGCCGAGGGCGAAGCGGGCTGGCTCGCCGGACTTCCGGTCTCGATCAAGGACCTCACCGACGTGGCGGGCGTGCGCACGACCTACGGCTCGCCGATCTTCGCCAACCATGTGCCGCAGAAGTCGCATCCGCTGGTCGAGCGCATCGAGCGCAAGGGCGGCATCGTCATGGGCAAGTCCAACACGCCGGAGTTCGGTGCCGGCGGCAGCACCTTCAACGAGGTCTTCGGGCGCACGCGCAATCCATGGAACACCTCGCTGACCTGTGGCGGGTCGACCGGCGGTGGCTCGGTCTCGGTCGCCACCGGCGAGGTCTTCCTGGCGCACGGCTCCGATCACGGCGGGTCGCTGCGTCGACCCGGAACCTACTGCTCGACCGTCGGCATCCGTCCGTCGGCCGGCCGCGTGACGCGCGGCACGTCGAACAACCTGTATTCACCGCAGTCGGTGCAGGGGCCGATGGCGCGCAACGTCGCCGACCTCGCGCTGTTCCTCGACGCGATGGCGGGCTTCTGCCCGGCCGATGCCATGACCTTCGATGCGCCAGCCGTGTCGTTCAGCGCCGCCGTCGCCCGTCCGGTGAAGCCGGCGCGCGTTGCGATCACGATGGATTTCGGCGGCAGGTTCGAGCTCGACGGCGAGATCCGCGAGATCTGCGCCGAGATGGCGCGCCGCTTCGAGGAGCTGGGCTGCATCGTCGAGGAGGCCTCACCAGACTTCGGCCCCGTGGACGAGGTGTTCATGGCACTGCGCAGTCAGCAGTTCGTGGTCGACCGCGAGCAGCAGATCGAGCAGCACCGCGACAAGATCAAGCCCGACATCATCTGGAACACCGAGCTTGGCCTCAAGCAGACGGCAAGCCGGCTGGCCTGGGCCGAGCGTGAGCGCGCGGCGCTGTTCCGGCGCATGGGCGCGTTCTGGCAGAAGTACGACCTGCTGGTGACGCCGGGCGCGCCGACCGCGGCGTTCGACGTCAACCTCCGGGCGCCCGCGACCATCAACGGCAAGAAGCTCGACAACTACATGGCGGGCTCGACGCTCAATTCGGCGATCACCGTGTCGGGCAGCCCTGCCATCGCCGTTCCCTGCGGCTTCGACCAGTACGGCCGGCCCGTCGGCCTGCAGCTGGTGGGCAAGCCTCGGGGCGAGGCAGCGCTGCTGCAGGCGGCGTCGCTCTACGAAAAACTCCTGGGGCTGGACAAGCTCCTGCCCATCGACCCCAAGCCGGGAACCGTGCCACCATCCTCCTGAAAAGGGAGGAGCCCATGCGGGTCGTGATCACGGGGGCGAGCCGGGGCATCGGTCGCGCCACGGCACTGAAGCTCGCGGCCGACGGCGCCGAGGCGCTTACCCTCTGCGATATCGCCTATCTCGACGAGCTGGAGGCGCTGGCGACCAACCTGCGCACCTCGGGTTGCAAGGTGAAGACCCTGCGTGCCGACATGGCGCGGCCCCGGGAGCCGGCGCGGGTGATCGCCGCTGCGGTGAAGGCCATGGGCGGCATCGACGCCATCGTCGGCAACGCCGGCATCACCGCGCCGGGCAAGCTGGCCGACCTCGACATCGAAACCTGGGACCGCGTCTTCAATATCGACCTGCGCGCCAACTGGCTGCTTGCCAAGGCGGCCTATCCGCACCTGAAGAAGAGCCGCGGCTCGATCGTCATGCTGGCCTCGATGGCCGGCATCGTGCCGCAGCTGCCGCACGGCGCCTACAGCCCCGCCAAGGCCGCTCTGATCATGCTGACCGAGATGCTGGCCATGGAGTGGGGCCCCGACGGCATCCGCGCCAACGCCGTCTGCCCGGGCTTCGTCCATACGTCGATGACCGATGCTGTCTACAGCCAGGCCAGGCTCGCCCGCGAGCGCACGAAGATGGTGCCGCTCGGCAGGATCGCCAAACCAGGCGATATCGCCGACACGATCGCCTTCCTGGTCGGTCCGCAGGCCGGCTACATCACCGGCCAGTCGCTGCTCGTCGACGGCGGCCTGACCCGTGCAACGCTCAGCCGCGTGCCGGGAGTGGCCGCGACCCCCAAGGAGAAGTGAGATGAAGGCGTCGCTCTTCTATCTGCCGACCATCGCCAGCCGCGCCGAGATCGAGAAGGGCATGGCGGGCATGAACCCGCAGTTCTATCAGCGCATGTTGAAGGAGCTGACGGAGCAGATCAAACTCGGTGACGAGCTGGGCTACGACTCGGTGTCCTTCACCGAGCATCACTTCCACATCGAAGGCTTCGAGCTCTCGAACTACCCGGTGCTGCTCGACCTCTACTTCGCGATGCAGACCAAGCGCATCCGCGTGGGCCAGCTCGGCATCGTCCTGCCGGCGTCCAATCCGATCCGTGTCGCGGAAGACATCGCCATGCTCGATCACATGACGGGCGGTCGCGCCTGCGCGGGCTTCGCGCGCGGCTATCAGCGGCGCTGGGTCGATGTCATGGCGCAGCAGACCCACGGCATCCATGGCGCCTTGCCCAACCAGCACGACGAAATCGACAACGCCAATCGTCTGGCCTTCGAGGAGAATTTCCGCATCGTCAAGAAATGCTGGACCGAGGAGATGCTCACCTTTG
>Ga0105240_10007342_pt1 | contig 16034 bp, 18 predicted proteins | sample KBSC54metaG_FD_80426 | JGI IMG/M metagenome (GOLD analysis project Ga0105240, IMG submission 80426) | Corn rhizosphere microbial communities from Kellogg Biological Station, Michigan, USA - KBS C5-4 metaG | ecosystem: Host-associated > Plants > Roots > Rhizosphere > Soil | place: Michigan, USA... | reverse complement strand
ACTGGATCCGCAGCCTTGGCGTTATCCTCCAGCTGGAATTCCGGACCGGTGGCCCAGGCCGCGCCGCCCTGCTCAGTCACGTGATACATAATGCCGCTGTTGCCTCCCTCGGAAATGTTGTAATCGAGCTGCAGCTCGAACCATTCGTACTTCTCGGGGCTGATGATGTCGCCGGCGTTATGCGGATCCGAACAGACCAGCGCGCCGTTCTTGACCTCCCAACCTGGCTTCACACCCTCATGCTTGAAGTTGTGCCAACCGCTGAAGTCTTTGCCGTCAAAAAGCAGTTTCCAACCGGCTGCCTTTTCGGCTTCCGTTAGCGTGTTGATGGCAGCCTCATCTGCAGCTTGCAGAAGGCCGACAGTTAAAAGCGAGAGAGCGAACAACGTGGTCCATTTCATGGCCGTTATGCTGTGGACGCCCCGATTTTCAGGCAAGCAGAAAAAAATCTCTACGCAATCGACGCAACCCGTCCCGCCAATGTCGTTACATATGTTACACAATAAAACCTCAGACCAGCGCCTTCCTCTCGGTCGGGCTTGACTTGTCGCTGGCGTGTTTCGAAATTCAAGGACCTCGTCCCGCGCGAGTATGCCACAACTGCTCTTATTCCCTGACCCGAGGCCTTTGGTCGACCAATTGGGCCAGGATTTCTTCCGGCAAGCACCGGAAAGTCCAGGCGTCTATCTCATGCGCGATGCTGCGGACGAGATTTTGTATATTGGGAAAGCCAAGAACCTGCGCAAACGCTTGGCCAGCTACCGCGTCGCCAATCCCGACCGCTTGCGCCGCCGCCAACTCCGCCTGCTACGCTCCGTCCACCGCATTGAGCTCGAGCGATGCGCCGATGAAGCCTCGGCCCTGGCGCGAGAAGCATCCCTGCTGCGGAGCATCCGGCCGCGATTCAACAGGGCGGGCACGTGGCCGGGCCCAACCCGTTTCCTGAGTTGGAACCGTAGCGAAATCGGCATGCAATTCTCGGTAACAGAGGCAAGCCACGCGGGCTGGATTTGTTACGGTCCCCTGGGATCCTCCGCCTTCTGGCTCCGGGCCGCCTTGCTTCGCTTGCTCTGGTGCGGCATCCACCCTGAACAGGGCCTGACCGGTCTTCCTCACGGGTGGTTTGCGGGAAATCATCCTGAAGTCTCCCTCCTTCCGGGATGCGGTGTGGAAACCTCGGTCTTCGAGACGGCGGAGGCGCACCTGCACACGCTGTTTGCCGGAGAGTCGGAGCCGCTTGCGGCGTGGGTGCGCGAGCGCACCACCCTCCCTCATCGGCCATTCGAGTCGGCCGCACTTGAAGTGGATCTCGAAACGATTCTGAAGTTTTCGGCTGCACGCAAAGCTCGCCGGGAGTAACGGCGATGCCAGGAGGAAGGCCGCCGTTCGCAGTTGCCCGCCGCGCCGCAACCCCGTCTGGACACTCCGCGTTGGCGAGGGTAGTTTAAGCCCACACTCCATGCCAAAAGACCTTGATCGCGGTGGTTCCAGGGCGCAGTCATTGCGGCAGGCCCTGCACACCCATCAACCAAGCGCTTCAGCCCGTGTCCGCGGGCGAGGGTTTACCCTCATTGAACTACTCGTCGTAATAGCGATCATTGCCATCCTGGCGGCCATGTTGCTGCCGGCGCTGAGCAAGGCCAAAGGAAAGGGATTACAGGCGCAGTGCTTCAGCAACGAGCGCCAGATTGGCCTGGCGTTCCAGATGTACGCTCAGGATTTTGGCGAGAGCTATCCTTATCATGATGGCTGGGCCGCGTTTGGGGGCCAACGCCCACCCACACCCTACATAGCTGGCTTTGCCAGCTCGTATGGTGGTGACCAATGGGAAACCAACCGGCCGCTCAACATCTACGCTCCCGCAAAAGGCGTCTTCCATTGCCCCGCCGACCGTGGGGACGGCTTGAATCCCACTCCCAAGTCCTGCTGGGATGGCTGGGGCAACAGTTACCTAACCGAGTGGGGTGGAGACTTTGCCGGGACCAAGCATGTCACAGGCGATTCCATGTATCCCAAGCAGTCGCCGGCGATTAAAGCGACCGAGATCGCCACGCGACCGACCAGCAAGATCATCTGTGGTGATTGGCCCTGGCACCCCAATCGCGGTGTAAATGACCCGCACGATGATTGGCATAATTATAAAGGCCGGCGGTGGATGAATATGCTCTTTGGAGACGGACACGTTCAGTTCTGGCATTTCCCGCCGTCGTACGAAACGGATGCCAAGTACCAATCCGGCGCGTACGACATCAACGCATTGTGGTGGTAAGGGACGGCCGGCCAGCGCCGACGCGCGGCGCGCGCGTTCACTGCGCTTTGAAGTAACTTTGAAACGGCTTGAGCACGCCGAACTTGATGAGCGCCACGATGAGCAGGGTGTAAAGCAGGGAAATCACGATGTCCTTAAGCAATTCCCGCCGTGAGTATCCACGGCTCTCGCCGGACATCATCTGCTGCGCGCCTTTGTGCATGAGGATGAACCCGAGAACGTTGGTGAGCCAGTAACCAATCACCACGGCCGCGGTGAACGCCGGTTTGTAAACTGCGCTTACAATCCAGGCAAAAACCAGCGCGAGCGGCACGTTGACGAACATATCGTTCCACCACGACAGCGGTGAAAGCAGGTAGCCGATGACGGCGAGGACTCCCCCGGTGATTTTTCGCTTAAGGGCCATTTCCAGTTCAGCCCACCCGCCCAGGAAGCGAATGTGCACCCCGCCGTGAGACTCACCCACCGCGGTTGTTAATATAATGGTTTCGCCTGGTTCAAGAAGCTGGGTCCTTTCACCCCAGGACGCAAGCTGGAAAGCGGCAAAATGGGTATTGACCACCCGATAAACGCCTGCTAGGGTGCGGTGGTGAACAGGAATCTGGACCTGCTGCTATCGAGCGCGCTGCTGCTGAGCTGCGCGGCAGTCGGGTTCTAGTGCGTTTACAACCATTTGCTGAACCCCACTGCCAAACCGGCAGTGGGGTTTTTGTTTACCCGACTGCCGGCCGGCGCCAACAACGACACAAACTATGCTCAAAAATCCATCCGTGAAGTATCGGTCGTTCCCGCCAGGCCCGCTCACCGATCGGCTTTGGCCGAGTCGTACCATCACCCATGCCCCGCGCTGGTGCAGTGTCGACCTGCGAGACGGCAACCAGGCGCTGGCCGTGCCGATGAATGTCAGCCAAAAACTCGAGCTTTTCCAGACCCTGGTTCGCTGCGGATTCAAAGAGATCGAGGTGGGCTTCCCTTCGGCCTCAAATACGGAGTTCACCTTCAACCGGCGGCTGATCGAGGAGAAGCGCGCCCCGGACGACGTGTGGCTCCAGGTGCTGGTGCAAGCGCGGGAAGACCTCATCGAGCGCACCTTCGAGTCGCTGGTGGGCGCCCGGAAAGCCATTATCCATCTTTACAACTCAACCTCGCCGGCCCAACGAAGGGTTGTCTTCGGCATGACCAAGGAGCAGATCATCGCGGTCGCCGTCAAAGGCGCAACGCTGATCCAGGAGCGACTCCCTCGGCTCAAAGGCACCGAGGTCGTGCTCCAGTACTCCCCCGAGAGTTTCAGCGCAACCGAAGTGGAGTTCGCGCGGGACATTTCGGAAGCGGTCATGAGCGTCTGGAAACCGACGCCGGAGCACAAAATGATTTTGAATCTGCCCGACACCGTGGAAGTCGCGACACCCAACGTCTATGCCGACCAGATCGAGTGGATGTGTCGTCACTTGAAAAACCGCGATTCCGTAATCATCAGCCTCCACACTCATAACGACCGTTGCACGGGGGTGGCGGCGACCGAATTAGGGTTGCTGGCCGGCGCCGATCGGGTGGAAGGAACCTTGTTTGGGAACGGCGAACGGACCGGAAATCTGGATATCGTGACGGTGGCTTTGAACCTGTACATGCAGGGGATCGATCCCGGGTTGGAGTTCACCAACGTCAACGACATCCGCGAGGTCTACGAACGCTGCACCGGGATGACCGTGCCAGCCCGCCAACCGTACGCCGGGGAACTCGTCTTCACCGCCTTCAGCGGCTCACACCAGGATGCCATCAAAAAGGGGCTCACCGAATGGGCCGGGAACGGGAAAGGGCATTTTTGGGACGTGCCGTATCTTACCATTGACCCAACGGATATCGGGCGGGAGTACCGCGAGGTGATCCGCGTCAACAGCCAATCCGGCAAAGGCGGGGTCGCCTACCTCCTCGAGAGCGAGTTCGGAATTGAGTTGCCCAAAGATCTCCAACGCGAGTTCGGCCCCATCGCCAACCAGGAAGTGGACCGCTTGGGCCGGGAAGTCAGCGGAGCCGAGCTCAAGGAAATGTTCTGGCGGGAGTACATCGAACGCACGTTACCCTGGCAATTGCAGAGCTTCGAGACCGAAAGCCGCAACGGGAAAGTGCGCTGCCGCGCGCGGGCATTGCGCGACGGCAAACCGGTCGAATTCGCCGGTGAGGGCAATGGGCCGCTGGCGGCGCTGGTCCACGGACTGACGCTCACCGGGCTCCCCCGTTTCGAGATCAGCGCGTACAGCGAACACGCTTTAAGCGCCGGTGAAGAGGCAGCCGCTATCGCGTACATACAAATTAAAGGCGGAACGGGCCAGGCGCGATGGGGAGCCGGCGTCGATACGAACATCGAACTGGCGTCCGTTAAAGCCGTTTTAAGCGCATTGAATCGTTCCTGAGGGTGGTTTACACTCTGGGGTCACCGACGGGAAGCGCCCGCCGGACGGGTGAATACCCTATAGAACACGATACTGGGCGCCTCTAGTTTGAAACTGAACGAAGGATCTTATGGCCGAACCGACAGCTCAACCGAAAGCCAAACGCCAACCCAGCGCCGCGTTCATGAAACCGGTTCAGCCGGACGAAAAACTCGCGGAAGTGATCGGGAACCAACCGCTCGCCCGCACCGAAATCACGCGCAAACTTTGGGAATATATCCGCAGCCACAACCTGCAGGATCCAGAGAACAAAACCTTTATTCGGGCCGACGATAAACTCAAGGCCGTGTTCGACGGCAAGGATCGGGTCAGCATGTTCGAGATGACCAAGCTGATCTCCGGCCACCTAAAGAAATAAGTTGAGTCCGCCAGGACTCGGGTGCCCGCGAGCCCGCGAGCCCACAGCCCATAAGGCTGCGTCTCGTTTCACGGGCGTTTTGCCTGCGGGTTCCGGCCATCTCGCCGCCAGTTCCAGCTTTGGGACGCGTAGCGCTTTTCTGTTCCCAACTTAGCGCCTGGCACCCGCTAATTGGAGCACGCCGAAGACAAACGTCGCGAAAGCCAGAACGGTGATCAGAAAGAAGATGATCCGATGACTGCGTTTCATGGTGGCTGGAAGACCGGCCCGAGGGCTCGGGCGATTTCTTTTCAACGGTAGCGCAAGCTCGAAAGGTATCCCCAAGCCGCCCCCATCAGCAGGCCGACCAGGTGGGCGGTATTGGCAACTGGTCCCATAACGTTGGTGTAGCAAAGGACCAGCCAGACAAGCATCATAATGACCGTCGATTGGTGCAGAAATAACCCAGACGCCGGATCAAATCGACCCCGCATCCAGACGTAACCAAGAAGCCCATAGACCACTCCTGACATTCCCCCGAACACCAGGCTGTGACCGATGAAAAACTGGGCCAGGTTCGATCCTGCCGCAATCACCAGGACCAGCAAAGCCAATTGGAGCGAACTCTGCCGCCCCTCGATCATGCTCCCCATATCCCGCAGCCAAAGCATGTTAAACAGGATGTGCAGAGCATTGAAATGGATGAAAATCGGCGTGATCACCCGCCATATCTGCCCGTGCATCACCTCCGGCAGCGTGAGGCTCCGGTTCATGGAAAAATCGGTTATGAACAAGCTCAAGATCCGCTCCTGATCCGTTCCGAAGCGCGAGAGGAAGAACACCGCCACGCTCGCCACAATCAAAACAAACGTTACCGGCCCAAAACCGTAAGCGTTCAGTGGCCGGAACAAATGACGGCGCGTGCGCATTCGTTTGCGATAGGCTTCCTGGTTCTTTTCCTCCTCCGCGCGCAGCACCGAGGCCCCTTTGCCGGTGTGATACTTTGGATCGGTTGGGTTCGCCCGGAAACTTTCCAGCAACTTGACCGCGTCACCAATCTTATCTTCGTCACTGACCCAAACGGCCCAATGCCCGTCTGACTGGTCCTCGAGCTTATTCTCGATCCCCTGTACATACAGGAAATCGCCGAATACGCGCGCAGTCGATTCAGAAGCCAAGTGGCCGATCAATCGCATAGATAAATAGACTAGCTGCAAAGCGCGATTCGTAAAACAGCAAATGAAACCTTGCCCCACCGCGCGGTGGTTTATTAGCCTTTAAACTACATGATATTGTTTCGATCCCTGAGAGTTTGCCTCGGTCTGACCACCGTGGTCGCGGTGAGCTCGCTTCAGCCTTGGTCCAGTCGCGCGGAGACCCAACTTTCGGCTGAGAACATCATCCAAAAAGCCCTGGCCCGGGCGCAGCAGGCGGAGGCCACCAGCGACCAGCATAACTACACCTACACCAAAGTGAGCCTGACCGAAGAACTGGATTCCAGTGGCAAGCTTCGGGAGCGCCAGGAGAAGGTTTACCAGGTGTACTTTCAGAGCGGATCGACCCACGTCAACCTGTTGGAAGTCAACGGCCACAGGCCAGCACCAGCGGATGTCAGGAAGCAGACGGATAATGACTCCAGTCTTCGGCAACTGCTCGGTCAGCCTAAGTCAGCCACCGGGGATAACCGCGAGAGCTTTCTTACTCCGGACCTCGTGGCCCACTTCGACTTCCGGTTGCTCGATGAGACCCGGTTGAACAACCGGCCGGCCTACCGAATCTCGTTCCAACCGAAAGCCTCGCCCGTCGTGGGCCACCGAATGGTCGATCGCTTGCTGGGTCGCATCTCCGGCACCCTCTGGATAGATTCCACCGAGTTCGAAGTGGCCCGGGTCGATGTGCGCCTCGGTTCGGAGGTGGACATTTTGGGGGGCATGGTCGGATGTCTAAAGAAACTCGCTTATACCATGATCCGTATTCGCGTGGCGGACGGGGTGTGGTTGAACAGCTTTTCAAGCGCGGACCTTGAAGGCCGTAAGCTGTTGGATTCTCTCCGGATCAAAACCAAGTCGCAGTCGAGCAACTTCAGACCGCTACAGATGAATTGGTAGAGAGGACGGGCGGGTAAGCGCCAACGCCCCCCGGCTCTTGTCCTTACGCACATCTTTCCATGCGCGCAAATAGCCCGCCCTGAGGTGCCCGGGCAAAAAAACCCCGTGAGGGGTAACCTGTCGATAGCAGCCACTCCCCCACAACGTAGCCAAATACGGGCGATTAGTGAGCCTCAGGTTTTCTTGAAAGAATTGTGTGTAATGACAACGGCCCTCAACGCCAGGCTAGATCAAAAACCTGCCCATGGGCCTTGTGGTTGGGATCGACGCTCCGTAATTCCAGCCGCATCGAGTCCTTTTGGAGCGTGGTGTGGACCCAGCCGGAGGGTTCGCCTTCGCGGAAGACGTAGGAAACGGGAGGCAGGTTGATGAAGTGGATTCCGCTACCGTCCTGCTCGACGCTCCAATGGTGGGTGTGGCCAAAGATGTACGCTTTAACCTGTTTTCTCGGGCGAATCACCTCGAGAAACGGCACGGTATCTTTCAGGCCCATGTTGCCGCCGTTGATGCCCGGGTTGTGGTGCACCAAAACCAGAGCGGGCTTCTTCGCATCTGCATCGAGTGTCTTAGCGAGCCATTGCAGTTGTTCCGCTCCCACCAGGCCGGGAGTGGCTTGCGTCTTTTCGAGTGAATCGAGGATGAACCAGTTTGCCAGCGGAGTCTTCAGCAATCCCGCTTGACGGTCCTCCACCACATGACGCGCGGCTTTTTCCTCCTGAAAAACGCCCCAGAACTGTTCGCGGTTGTCGTGGTTGCCCAGCGTGAGATGGATCGGCATGCGAGCCTCCCGGATGGGCTGGAGCAACTGCTTCACAGCCGCATAATCCTCGATTTCCCCCCGATTGTACGCGCAATCACCGTTGATGAAGACGCCGGCCGGGCGTTTCGGCAAGGCGCTCAACTCCGCCGCCACCTGCTTGAAGTGATTCGCCATGTTGACCCCGCGCGAAACAAGGGTCTGGTCAGCGGCCAGGTGGGGGTCGGATAATAAGGCCCAGAAGTTCTGGTCAACGGGTTTGGTTTTCGCCAGAAGCTCAGGGGCCAGCGCCAGGCCAGCTCCGGCAGCCAGCGTTCGCGCCAGAAACCGCCGTCGTGAAAGCGGCGCAAGATGAATCGGCATGGTTAGTTACCTACCGCCCCCGGCTCGGGGCCACAAGCAGAAAATCTGGCGTTCGGACAAAGGAGAAACTATTGTAGCAAACAATTAAGCCTGTAATCGGCATGACCAACGTTGAACCAGTTTCTGAGCCTCCGAGCTGGCTGCGCCGGCTGGTTATCGGTCGCAACCCCAAGCGCACCCTCGTCCGGATGGTGGTCTGGGTCGTGGCCGTGGTGCTGATCTCCAGATTTGTGCTTCTGCCCATCCGGGTCCAGGGCATTAGCATGATGCCCACCTACAAGCCCGGGTCGGTCAATTTCGTGAACTGTGTCGCCTATTTGCGGCACCCGCCGCAGCGCGGAGACGTCGTGGGCATCAAACTGGCCGGGCGCCACGTCATGTATATGAAACGGGTGATCGGATTGCCCGGCGAGACAATCACCTTTCACGACGGCCACGTGTTCATCAACGGGGAACTGCTGGACGAGCCTTACCTCAAGTTCCCCTGCAACTGGGAGCACGAGCCGGAGCAGATCGACCAGAATGAATACTATGTGGTCGGGGACAACCGCTCCATGGACTTTTACGATCACGAACAAGGCAGGTCGAAACGCGATCGGATCGTCGGCAGAATACTCTTATGAGGCTCTGGTTGGTCCGAATCGGATTGGGAGCAGGTCTGCTCATCCTTTCTCTTTACCTCTGGCGGTTCGCTTTTCCCAGCCCCGAACACGTCATCCGCAAACAACTGAGCGCCCTTGCCCGGCTGGCCTGCATCGCGCCCGACGAAGCTTCCCTGGTGAAGCTGGCCAAATCGCAACGGCTGGCCTCCTTCTTTACCAGGGACGCCGAGGTCACGGTTGATTTTCCCGGCCGCTTCCCCCAGAGCATCACCGGGCGCGATGAACTGATGCAGGTGGCCCTCACCGCGCGCACGGGGTTGAAGAAATTGAAGGTGGAGTTCCTCGATCTGGAAGTTAAGGTGGGTCCGGACGGCCAATCGGGGGACGCTCACTTCACCGTGAAAGCCGACGTCCCAGGCGAAGGTACACCGCAGGTGGAAGAACTCGAGGCCCACTTGCTGCGAGTCGATGGCGAATGGCTGATTCAGCACGTACAAAATGTCAGGACCCTCCGGTAGCTGCGATGACCAACGAAACGTTGAAGCATCTTAGCCAAGCCGATCGGAAGCTGGGCCGCCTCATTCGCCAGGTCGGCCCTTGCCAACTCAGGCCCCGGATCCGGAGAAGCCCCTTCGAAACTCTCGTGCGCTCCGTCACGTACCAGCAATTGAACGGAACGGCCGCCGCCACCATCCTGGGTCGCGTGAGAGCTCTCTACCCCGGCCGCCGGTTTCCGACGCCGGAAGATCTGCTCGCCACCCCGGACGAGCGGCTCCGTTCGGCCGGGCTCTCGCGGGCCAAGACCGCTGCGATTAAAGATATCGCCGCCAAAACACTTTCGGGAGTCGTGCCGCGTTCCAAGGAAATGAACACCATGGCCGACGAGGAAATTGTCGAGCGGCTTACCACTCTGCGCGGCGTGGGGCCTTGGACCGTCGAGATGCTGCTCATCTTCACCCTGGGCCGGCCGGACGTCTTACCGGTGACCGATTACGGAGTCCGCAAAGGGTTTGCCGTAACTTACGGTTGGAAAGAACTGCCTCGGCCGAAGGAATTGCTCGATTTCGGCGAGCGCTGGCGGCCGCATCGGACGACGGCCGCCTGGTACTTCTGGCGAGCGCTGGACCTGCCCGCTTCCTAGCGCAAGCCGGGCAACCGACGGATCGAACCCGACCGCACTGGCTGTCCCGTATCCGCACTCTGCAGGGCCGCAAAACACAGTTCAAGTGTGCGGAGATTATTCCGCGCCGAGTTGCTCGGCTCGCGATTGTCCTCGATGGCGCACAGCAACTCGCCCATGGTCCCTTGGAAACCGCTCTCAAACCACGTCCCCTCCAATTCGGGCGAAGCTGCGCCCGCCGACGTCGTGAGGACGACCCTTTGTTCGCTCAGGCTCGGTCCAGAGCAGTCCAACGTGCCCAAGGAACCGGCCACGACCGTGCGGTCCGCCTGGGCGTAGGTGACCGCGGCGTTGAGGCAAAGCCGGACCTGGGCGTGTTGCGCTTCGACGAGGGCGACCGCGAGGAAGGGAGGTCGAGCGCGTTGGTACGAGGTGCGGCGCACCGACGCATAGACGGAAATCGGTTCCTGGCTGCCCAGCAGGCAGGCGGCCAGATCAAACCAGTGCACGCCAAAATCATACAACAGCAGATGATGGATGCTCTCGAAATGAGTCCCCACCGTCCAACTGTGGTCAAACCCAAGGTGGAAATCCACGCTCCCAACCTCACCCAAAAGACCAACCCTGACCGCCTCACGGGCGTACGCAAAATGGGGAGCCCACCGGCCATTTTGATTAACCGCCACTTTCAACCCTCGCGCCTCGGCTTGCTCAATCACGCGCTCGGCCAGGTCCAGGTCCAGAGCAAAAGGCTTTTGGCTAAGCACGTGTTTGCCGGCTTGAATCGCAGCGTCCAGTACCGGCAGACGTTGCTCGGGGTGAACCGCAATATCAACAACCGCGACATCGTCCCGGCGAAGCAACTCAGTAAATTCCGTGCAGACTGCGGCTTCAGGATAAAAAGCATCCCTGCGGGCGCGGGCGCGTTGAGGATCCACGTCACAAATTACCGCGACGTCCAATCCCATCCGCTCATAGGCGCGCAGGTGATACTCGGAAACTCCTCCGGCGCCAATGAGGCCGATTTTTGGTTTCCAAGCACGGGGTGATGGCGGCAAGTACGCCAGGGCGGGCGCTTCCACGTGAGCGGAATGCACCTGCTGGCTGAGGCCATATTCGGAGTTGGTTTTGGCCATGGAACTTGCGGCGGAGGGGTTAGGCAACCAGCGGGACGGTTCGCTTCAAGCGGGCACTGAGCCGAGAGCTGTCAACGATTTGCTGCCCAATGCGAGAGACGGCGGGGGCGAGCGGCCCTTCGGGCGGCCGGTCCCGACGCAGGCAGTCGATGACGTATTGAATTGGATTTTGGTAAGGCGGTTTGACCTTATCTACGGGGACGTTCTTGCCTTCCGGACAGCGCGTCGTCTGCACGCGGATGAACGACTCGTAGGTGTAGCTGCTGATCGTCCCCTGTGTCCCCTTCAGCACGAAGCCGCACTTGGGTTGAGGCTGAAACTTCCACGGGTCCGTGAAGGTTCCCCACCGGGTTTCGAACTTGGACAGACCGGAAGGGTAACGGGCGATCGTGATGCTGTGCTCGTCCACTTCCAGCCCGTTGGGCAGATCCGTCACCGCGGTGACTTCGTACGGCTTGCGGCCTCGGTGGTACCAGGTGCCCAGAGTCGTGCCGTAGCCGAGATAATCCAGCAGCGCTCCCCCACCCTGCCCCGCTTTATAGAACCAGCTTTTTCGCTTTAACGCCGGCGTGGGCATGGTCTCAATCTTGTCCGCCGCATGCCACAACGGCCCGCGATTTCCGTCATAGTAATGCACTTCCTGAAGTTCGCCGATCTTCCCTTCGGTCAGCAAACGGAACGCCGTGCAATGGCTGGCCATCCATCGCAAGGGCCAGTTGATGGCCAGCATGATTCGGTTTCGCTTGGCTGCGGCAATCATCCGATCAGCCTCCGCTACCGAAGCGGCGAAGGGCTTTTCCACCAGCATGTGAACCCGATGCGGAGCCACGCGCTCGACGTATTCCGCGTGCCGGGCCGTTGCCGGGCACAGAATGACGAAGTCCGGGCGAGACTTTTCGAGGCACTCGTCAACGTCGGTGTAAACGCGCTCGGCCGGAATTCCGAAGTTGCTCATGGCGGCCTTCATGCGACCCGGCTGCGCATCGCAGATCCCAACGATCTCGGCCTTCCCGTGTTCCGCCACCATGCGGAGAAGATCGCCCATGTGGAAATGATCAAAGTTAATTCCCGCGACACGCACTTTCATAAAATGAGAGAACCCGGAGACTAGACAGAAATATTCATGGACAGAAAAATCATTGCCTCGGTTTGTTCAAAGGTCCATCCCCTGCCCGTTGCGCAAGGTCCGGAATTCCTGGCCTACTCGGCGGCATTCGGCCTCAAATTCATCAGGAGTTTCGGTGTTAAAGGCGAACATATCGAAATGATGAGGAATGGCCCACCGGGCGTCGATGTCTTTGGCGAGCCGGGCGGCCTCCGGACCACTCAGGTTTCCGGCCACCCGGCGTTCTGGTTTGTTGCCATTGATGGGCAACAGCGCGAGGTCTAAAGGAAAGCGGCGCAGAGCCGGGGCCAGACCTTCGTGGCGCAAGGTGTCGCCGCTATGATAGACGCACAACGAACCGACCCGAGCGACAAACCCAAGATAATGGCAATGCCCGGCCTGGTCCCGTTCGACGGTATTGTGCGCCGCCGGGATGCCATGGAATTCAATGCCCGCCACCTGGACACATTCCCCGCCGTCGACCTCCACCAACTGGGATCCCACAGCCCCGAGTCTTTCCAGCACAAAGGCGGAGTTCGCGCGGGATATTAACAGCTTCGCCTGCGGATTAGCCTCCAATAACGGGGCCAGCGTTTCTGTATCCAAGTGATCGGTATGATTATGACTGCTCGTGATGACGTCGATGCCCTCCAACCGGCGGGGATTGACCACCCGCTCAGTTAGTCGCACGTGCGGCTTGTCCGTGGCGCCATATTTTCTCGTGAGCGAATCCGAAAGGTAAGGATCGAAAAGAATGGTCTTTCCGGCCGCGCAAAGCAGGAACCCGCTTTGCCCCAGCCACCACAGGCGAGGCTGGCTGCGAGCGCGGGCCTGGGCGATGTCCGCCAGGAGAGCCTCGTCCTTCTGAAAGGCCGGTTTCACGGGCGATCGGCTATACCCTGTTCGCTGCGCACAAGTTTTACTCCCGAAACCAGGTTTGCGAGTTTCTGTCGCGCCGCCCACCGGGCGGTTTGGCTGAGACCGCAGTCCGGGGCAAACACGAGTCGCTCCGCCGGAGCGTGTTTGAGGCACAGGCGAACGCGGTCAGCGACATCGGCGGCGGTCTCGATATAATAGCTCTTCACGTCCACGATCCCGACCGCCACATCCGTCCGCCGCGCTATTGTCGAGATCAGCTCCAATTCCGCAAATTCGCGGCTGGCCATTTCCAGGTGCATTTCGTGGCAATGGAAATCGAGAAATGCAGGGAACATAGGAGCCAGGCGGCGGGGGCCGACGGCCCGGGCCTTGTAGTTGCCGAAGCACAGATGAGTGCAAATGCGCGTCCGACCGGCGACGGTTTCGACAGTGCGGTTGAAGATATCCACGAAACGCTTCGGATCTTCACGATGCGCGTAGCAGCTCATGGAGGGTTCATCGACGCTGAGTTCCGCGCAACCCGCCGCCACGAGATCCTCGAGTTCTTTGCGGACCAGGGGTAGCAACGCCTCGGTCATCGCCCAGCGATCCGGGTAATTCGAGTTCGGGACCAGGCGTCCGCTCAGCGTGTACGGCCCCGGCACACTCGCCTTGAGGGTTGGTCTCACGCCTTCCCCGCAAGGGACCGCTTGGGCCAGACGCTGCAAGCGCCGGAATTCCTCCACTACCCCCAAACCGCGAGGAGCGCGAAGTTCGCCTTTCACCTGGTGCCGGCCGCGTTGGTCATGAGCCGGCGGGCCGAAGTGCCGCGGCGGCGCGCTCTCCAACTCGATGCCCTCGAGGTACCCGTAGAAAGACAGGTTAAAATCGAGCCGCGTTTGTTCGCCGTCGGTGATCACATCCAGGCCGGCGGCAGACTGGTCGTGGAGAGCTGCAATGACGGCATCGTCCTGCAATTCCGTCCGGTCGGCTTGGCCAAACTGATCCAGGTGCTGACACGAGAACTCCAGCCAACCCGGAAACGGGTAGCTGCCAATGACCGTAGTGCGTAGGGGGTTTTCTTTCATAACGTTCCCGCCTCGGCGTAGAGTCGCGCCAGGCGGTGGGAATGCTCATCATACGCGGCTTCGAAGATTTCGGCTGCGCGCTCGGCCCCCACCAGCGCTCCCGCAGTGAGCACTTTCGGCGGTTGACCGGCCGCAGTCAACCGCGCGGCGACCTCGGCTTTGATCGCGTTCACCAGCAGACATCCACCCACGGTTGACCCCGGAGCGACCGGCGTCTCCAACCCCGGCACCCGCACCATCGCGTCGCCGGGCGGCGCCCCGGTGTCTAATACCACATCTGCGAATTCTTGCATTTTTTTGCCGCTGGGGTGTTTCGAAGCACTCGCCTGAGAATGCTGCAGGCTAACAATCACCGCAACTTTCAAACCTCGCCGGTGAAACCCCTCTGCCATTTCGATGGGGACGAGATTGCAGCCGCTCGAGGAAATCACCAGCGCCGAGTCTTCCGGCCGGACCGCAAAGTTTCGCAAAATGCGCTCCGCCAGTCCGGAGACATTTTCCAGGAACATTGCCTGCCGTTGGCCGTTGGCACCGACCACCAGGTTGTGGAAACTCAGCGACAGTTCGACAATCGGATTGAACCCCGGAAAGGATCCATACCGCGGCCACATCTCTTCCACCATTATCCGGCTGTGGCCCGATCCGAAAACGTGCACCATTCGACCCGCGAGGATACTCTGCGCAAACCACTCCGCGGCCCGCTGGATTGCAGGCATCTGCGCTTCCACCGTGTCGACGAGACCACGAGATAACCGGAGGTATTCTTGAGCTGGAGACAATGCGTTCATTAGATCAAGATCGAATTTCAGGAGGGGGCATTCATGGCGTTCCAGGCGGCACCGACCGTGCCCGCCCGGTCACCCAAAGCCGCGGCCGCAAGCCGCACCTTGGCCCCGGCGGGACGCCATTCAAATTCATCCAAAAAACCACGTAACGGCCTGAATAACGCCGAGCCGGCTTGCACGATGCCACCTCCCAAAAGCACAATCTCCGGGTCCAGGACGTTGGCCAGCGAGGCGATGCCGGCGCCCAGCGCCCGCACTGAGTCCAGCCAGATCCGCCGCGCCTCGGCATCGCCGTTTCGGCTCGCCTGTACCAGCGCGCGCGTCGAAGTGAAGCGCCCGCCGGACCGAGCTTTGATGGTGCAATCGCCGATCGCATCTTCAAGGCTGCCCGGCGTGCCGGTGACGTCCGGCTGCCCCTTTGGGTCCAGAGAGATGTGGCCCAGGTGCCCTGCCCTTCGAATATGGCCACGCAGCAGTCTACCATCAACCATCGCAGCGCCACCCACCCCCGTGCCGAGCGTCAGCAGGAAAACATTTTTAGATCGCCGTGCCGCTCCGCGCCAAACCTCACCCAGCAACGCGGCCTGGGCATCGTTCAGAACCGGGACAACGCCGGGAAATTTCAGGTACTCCCGCCAAACCAGCCCTTCTAAACCCGCCAGGCGGCCGGGCATGGACGCGATCGAATGACCATCGCGCGAGGCCAAACCTGGGGCAGCCACTCCGACAAAATCCGGGTCCCGCCCAACTGCTTGCACCAGCTTCTCGAAGACGCGCCGCACATTTTTTTGCCAGGCAGACCCTCCCGAATCGGAGGTGGGCATCGCGAGTTGAACGAGCACCTCGCCTTCGGGTGTGACGGCGAGCCCCTTGACATTCGTACCGCCCAAGTCAATACCGATGGCGTATTTCATAGATGCGAAGGAATCTGCCCCTCGGCAACGCACCAACCGCCGTCCACGGCCAAGACCTGGCCGGTGGTAAAGCGCGATGCATCCGAGAGGAAATACACCGCTGCGGCGTCCAGGTCGTCAGCCTGTCCCACTCGCCCCCCGT
>Ga0105240_10007341_pt1 | contig 16036 bp, 13 predicted proteins | sample KBSC54metaG_FD_80426 | JGI IMG/M metagenome (GOLD analysis project Ga0105240, IMG submission 80426) | Corn rhizosphere microbial communities from Kellogg Biological Station, Michigan, USA - KBS C5-4 metaG | ecosystem: Host-associated > Plants > Roots > Rhizosphere > Soil | place: Michigan, USA... | reverse complement strand
GTTTTTACGGGTAAGGAGATAGTTGTTCAGTAATTGCCGGCAAAGTCCTGAAAAGCACCGATAAGAATGAAAACTGGATGCTGATTTCACCCGCATTCACAAATACCTTACCGGCTCCATCCTTGCAATTTCTTCATTAAAAACGCGTATTTAAGGTGGCTTAACCCGATATTTCTTTCTATTTTGTTGCATGGTTCCCCCGAAACCCTTTTTGTTCTTGGGTCTCATTTTGTTCTGCTGTAAACGTCCCGAAGCTCAGGTCACCTGCGTTCCGGTTTATGTAAATGAATACAGTTCCAGTGGACAACTTGAACCGTATACCCTGAAGCCGCTTCCTGACGGGACTTTTCTCATCGCCGGAAGGGGAACTGCAAATGGAACAGGCCCGTACGATGGAATGGTCATGCAGGTCTCTTCCACCGGAACCATACTGTGGTCATATCTGATCGGCGGTAGCGGGGATGATGCTTTCACCGGCATCGCTCCCCTGTCTGACGGATCCTTTGTCTTATCCGGATCTACTGCATCGTACGGTCATCCTGAATCCAAAGGATGGCTTGTACATATCAGCGCAACCGGGACCATGATCTGGAGCCGGCAGATTGGATCCCTGCATACCGGAACCGACCGCATTAAAGCCATACAGCAATACAGCGATAACGATATCATCGCGACATTCAATGAAGACGACAGCAGTTCCTCTTCCAACCCCGTTGTATTCAAGATGGGCCTGGACGGAACACTCCGGTGGTCGACGAAATTTGACAACGGAGATGACGATAGCTACACGTCCATAGCTCTTTCCGGTAATACGGTCTATGCTTCGGGCTACTACTCGGCCGGGTCAAAAAAAAAGGCGGTGATCACGCAGATCGACGCTTCCAGCGGATCGCAGATCCTTTCGCGTACCATCTACCGCGATGACCCGGTTGATCAGGAAATCGCCGGATTGGAAATTTACAATAATATCATTTCATACGGTCTCTGGCTGCATGGCCTCGCATATCCGCAGTTCGATTTCAACAACATGGTGCTGGTGCAAACGGATCTTTCGAATGTTCGCCGCATGGTAGTTTATGCGAGTAACGGCGGAGATGCTTCGGTCATGATGCCGTTCCGCACGAGGGACGGTGGTTTTTATGTGCTTCGCAGTGATCCCACAGCTTATAGCGGTCCTTCCATTTGCAAAGTGAACAGCTATGGGTCCACCAGTTGGGGACATCTGCTCAATAATTATGCTGCGCAGGCGAATATGGCCACAGCGGTTACTGCTGACAACGGTTGCATTTCCGCGCTTTTTTTTAAAAATTTTTCTACCAACAACATCAACCAGATGAGACTGGTTCGCATGACGAGTGCAGGCGAAAACGGCGACTGTCAGCTTCCGTCCATCGGCCTGTTTACTGATACGCTCGCATATAATGAACTGCCTTTTACCTGGCAAACGATTGCAGCAGAAAACACAGACAATACCGTTCGTGTTCCGGATGAAGCGGTGAATAGTCCCGCAATGACTAATGTTTGCTTTACTAATCTTTGTATCGACAAAACGCCGCTTCCGCCAGGCTGCAATAAAACCTACCGCATCGAATACAGTGGCCCGGAACTGCAGTTTTTTCGCGACGCCATAACCACTACAGACGGTGGACGGATTGCCGTTGGAGAAATAGCATCATCATCCGACGGCCTTGCAGTTAAAATGGACGTGAATGGACAACCCGTCTGGTCCAAGCGCTTCGAAAGTTTTTTCCGTGCCATGAAGTTCATGCGCATCCTGCGATCCCCGGATAACAATTACTGGATCTTCGCCAATGACTACTTAGATCTCAACCACCAGGGTTCCCGTTATATTGATTTGCTGAAAATAGACGGATCGGGGAATATCCTCTGGTCCCGTCAGCTGGACATGGGATGGAATGGCATGCTCTTAGCTGAAATTGCTGACGTGGCACCCACGCCGGACGGCGGATTCGTGCTCATGGTGAACGATGGCTGGGGAAGTGGCAGCATTTATTCTTACGCGATGCGCTATGATGCCAATCTGAATATCGTCTGGCAAAAAGAAATCACCCATCCGGCATCCACACCGGTTTATAAATCGGTTACCGTCTCCTCAGATGCGGTGTTCCTGGCTTACGAAAGTTATGAATACAGCAACCTTGATAAGTTTGGCATAGAAAAACTTGACCTGAAAACAGGAAATTTACAATGGTCCAACCGCTACAGCGCCGGAACTGGCAATGTGGAAATGATCAACCGAATTTTTTCCATCCACGATACCACATATACCTTCGTTAATAATTCTACCCCACTCGGGGCCTTTTCATCCATCACCAATTCCATTCTGGTTAAACTGGACCCACAGGGAAATCTTTTCGAATCCCTCTTTCTTAACGGGGAAAATATGATACCACCCACAACCTATTACGAACCCGATGTTTCGCCCCCTACCGTGGTAATGACTGCGGAAAATGATTTCGTGCTCTGCAGCCGGGCAGATATAAACGGTGTGAAAAAACTGAACCTGGCGCGTTTTGATAAATCGGGAAATGCCTTGTGGTCAAGGAATTTTGAGGCGATGAATAACCATACACCCCTGAATATTCACCAGCAGGGAAAAGGATTTCTGGTTGTCGGTTCAGTAGATGTTCCTCATCCGGGCCTCAATTATTGGAAAGATGGGTTTTTGTTGAAGGTGGACAGCAGCGGACAAATCATGAATAATGCCACCGGCGAATGCCAGCAGGTAAACAGAAGCTTCACGTCCGCACCGGGTCCCGTCAGTCTCACCTGGCTCACTCCCCGGCAATCTATTGATCTGACCGGTCCTGCCTTTAAGCCGTTCAATATTACTTCGGGGAATGTGGAAGCAGATCCCACGGCTTATTGTATTCAAAAACAGAATTGCGGTACGGTCGGGCTGAAACAAAAAGGAAATGGCTGTTCGATGAACGACACCCTGATATATTTTTTGCAGGACCCGTCCTCCTGCGACGCAATAGCAACCTGGCAATATGATACCACTTATTTTCATGCGCTCTATGCAGACGGCGACTCTATTCTTTTGCGGCCTGCCCGTGAGGGGGTTTCGACTGTGACCGCTACCATTGAAGGAAATTGTTTCCTCGAAACCAAGAATATGCAGACTTCCGTGCTGCATCCGGCATCTGCTTTGAATCTCGGACCTGATACGCTTTTGTGTTCTGGCAATTCTATGAAGCTCTCTGCCGGTCCCGGATTTGCCGGCTATCGCTGGAACGACAACAGTTCGGACTCAACACTAATGATCAGCACAGCGGGGAAATACTATGTCGACGTCGCAGATCATTGCGGCGCGAATGCATCCGATACGATCGTCGTGCGGCCGGCAGATTTTGCATTTCGGATTACAGGGGACAGTATATCGTGTAATCATGAAACGGCAGAAATACAGGCAAGTGAAGGATTTAAAAACTATCAATGGAGTCCCGCGGATCATTTAACGGCAAGCGGCAGTCAGGCGAAAGTTAATCCGGACGGTAGCACGCAGTATAAGGTAACCGCAGAAAAATTTCCCGGATGCATGGTAGCGGACTCTGTCCTGATCAAAGCGCTGACTTCCCCCGCAATCGCATTGAGAGCAGACACTTCACTGTGTTCCGGCGACAGCCTGTTTATCCAGGCGCCAGCGGGATTCGTCCAATACGCTTGGAGTACCGGCGACAGTACCCAGTTCCTGTTCGCGAAAAATAAAGGGAACTATACTGTCCGGGCCCGGTACAGCAATGGTTGCGTGTCGACAGGTGCGTTTCAGATGCTGGAAATTTACGACCGTCCCTCCCCGGGACTGGACAAGAATCCGGTTCTATGCGCAGGATCATCCAGAGAGCTGATACCTGGCCATCCCTTTGAAAATTATCTATGGAATAATGGCAGCACGGGAATGAGTATTTCAGTCGATGCACTGGGAACCTACTGGCTGCAGGTAGAAGATCGGCATGGCTGTTTTGGCACAGACACCGTGGAGATTCGATCTGTCGGCCAGCTGCCATCTGCATTCCTGCCAGCAGATACGGTGATTTGTCAGTTCGGGGAACTGGACCTAACGGCCAATAAAACTTTCAGGCAATACACGTGGAACGATCAGTCCGGTTCCCCCGCTCTGCATATCAGCCAGCCCGGCATTTACTGGCTGAAGGTGCTTGATGAAAACAATTGCGAGGGTAACGACTCCATTGTGGTAACGCAAAAACAATGTCTGATCGGATTGTACACGCCTAATGCATTCACTCCGGACCATAGCGGACACAATGATGTATTTCGGCCTGTTATCATGGGAAATGTTTCCTATTTTGATTTCCAGGTATTCAATCGGTGGGGCCAAAAAGTATTTGAAACCCAAACGCCGGGTGCAGGCTGGGATGGCAATATCGGCGGTTTGCCCTCTGTTGCAGACACATATGTCTGGATCTGCCGTTACAGCCTTTCGGGCCAGGAAATGAGAACTGAAAGGGGAAGTGTAGTGCTGATCAGATGAATAATTAAATCTGACGAAATGCCGCGCTTACGCCCACCATAATATGCATAAGCAGTTTATTTATTTTCTCACAATACCGTCTTAAAAATTCATCTTTATCGATAGTGATATTTTCCAGTTGGGTAGCGCGATCTTTAGTTTTCCCCCGAACACCAATACCCGCCTGCACCGCAATACCAGGAGTCGCAGGCATTGGTCCACCGTAACTGACCATCATCGGTCCGGCAAAATATATTTTTCTCCTTTTTTTCAGGCGGATTTAAAATTTTGTTTATCTTTCTTATCGTTAGTTCCCGCCTACCCCGTCCAAACTTATTTTTCCGCCCGCATTATAGGATCTTATTCACTCTAACCAAAAATAAACAACATGAAAAACATGCTGATCCCTGCCGTCATGGCATTGCTCGCTGCCTGCAATTCACCTCAGCCGGAACAAACCGCGGAAGTTAAACCGGCAACAGATTCCGTGATGCCCGAAATCCATTCCCCCTATAACATAAGCTATTCATCCCGGTTTGCCATCGACGAACCCAAAAACGCAGAAACCATTCTGACACTCTGGAAGGATTATGAGGAGGGCAATCTGTCTGCCCACAAAGACATGTTTGCGGATAGTGTTGAAATGTATTTTGCAGATGGTTTCGTACTCCATGCCGGCCGTGACAGCGTTATTGCCGTGGCGCAGAAGCACAGAAGCACATTTGCCAAAGTGGTCGATCGCGTGGATGCGGTGACAGCCCTGAAAAGCACGGATAAAAATGAAAACTGGGTGCTGATTTGGGGAATGGAAACGAGCACAGGCAAAAACGGTAAAGTGGATTCAGTGAATCTGCAGGAGACCTGGAGGCTGAAGGACGGCAAGGTCAATCTGTTGTACCAATATAGCCAGGCAACAGCCCCGCGAAAAATGAAATAGCGAAACAGGGCGGCTGGCACGCAGCTGCCCTATTTTCTTACGCCCATAAATTTAACCCCGCATTTCTGCAAATATCTTACCCGGCTTCTTTCGCAATCGCTAATAAATGCATCCATGAGGCCCGGCTCCGCAAATTTCAGGTAAGATTCCTTTCCTGTCTTAGCTGCATCACACAGCAAATAGCTGTATGCGCTTTGACCGGCCATCGCCAATGTAATTGCCGCTTCCTTTTCACTATTGGCAAATAGCCCATTGGCAGAAATGCCATCAACTCCCAAAAAAGCTTTGGCAGCACGGTATTGTTTTATATGGTATGCAGCCGTTCTGCCATGTATGGCCTGTCTTTCGGCATCCACTTCCCCACCGATCATATTAATGGACACGGCGCAGTTTTGCAACGCATATAAAACAGGTATGGAATTGGTGATCACCCTGATCTTTTTATTTCGGATAAACGGGCACAGCCGGAAGACCGTACTGCCGCAGTCCATAAAAATAATATCCCCGCTGTTGATTTCCACTGCGGCCCTGCGGCAGATAAGATCTTTCGCATCGCTGTTTATGGCGGCCTTATTGATAAAATTATGAGGTAATTCCAGGGGATTGACCTTCATAGCTCCCCCATGTGTACGATATAGTAATCCGTCCTCCGCCAATTGGTTTAAATCCCGCCTGATGGTTATTTCAGAAATGTTCAGTTCCAAACCGAGTTGCCGGATCTCCACTTCTCCAGATGCTTCCAGCTGTTTCAGAATGTGTTGTTTTCTTTTTTGGGCATTCATAACAGAATTGATACTTTTGATCAAAAGTAATCAAAACAGATCATAAATGATCAACCACTATGGATAGTATACAAATACTGGGAACCGCAATACTTTCTGACAACTGGTATGTTCTGCGAAAAATAACCTATGAAATAAGAAGGCAGAATGGATCTACAGATATCCGTAGCAGAGAAGCTTATGACAGGGGCAATGGAGCAACCATTCTCCTGTATAATAAAGAAAGTAAAACCGTAATACTCACCCGGCAGTTTCGCATCCCCACTTTTATCAATGGTAATGAAAGCGGGATGCTGATAGAATGCTGCGCCGGCCTCCTGGATGTGGAAAATCCGGAAGAATGTATAAAACGGGAAACAGAGGAAGAAACCGGTTACCGGATTAAGTCCGTTCAAAAAGTATTTGATGCATATATGTCCCCGGGTTCAGTAACAGAGCGATTGTACTTCTTTAAAGGTGAGTATTCAAAAGAAATGAAAGTAAGTCCGGGCGGTGGCCTGCGAGAAGAAAACGAGGAGATAGAAGTGCTTGAAATCCCGTTTGCCCAGGCGATTCAAATGCTCAGGTCAGGAGAAATTATGGATGGTAAAACAATTATGTTATTACAATGGGCCCAACTCAATTTATTACTGGAATGAAAAGCAAAGCTGACGATTTTAATTACCACTAAAAAGGGAAGCGTAGCGCTGATCAGGCAAATAAATAAAATCTAATGAAATGCCGCGCTTATGCCGTCCATAATATGCATAAGTTGTCTATTTATTTTCTCACAATACCGCCTGGAAAATTCATCTTTATCGATAGTGACATTTTCCAGTTGGGTAGCGCGATCTATAGTTTCCCCCCGAACATGAACCACATGCGTTTGTCCTCCAACACCTTCCATCACTGGAATGTCCTGGGCTTTTGAGGAAGCCACAACAACTTCAAATAATTTAAACCTGCAACTGTCTCCTGTAAAATGAAGAACCACACTAAAGCGCACATCTGATTTCCGGGATATAACAGACTTATGCAATTCACCCTGGTATATTAATTCACCGGCATCCATATCCTCCGATTCGAAGTAATATTTTGCATCTTCATTTTTATCAAAAAACGATATTGCTTTGTAATATAAACTGTCTTTACTCACGGATCCGGTTAAGGCAATCGAATCCGAATAAATGACATAATCCCCAACCACGGGAAAAATACCATAGAATTTCCCATTTTCGATGTGGGACTGCAGGCTGTCCTGGGCACTGGCGTAACCGAAACCGATCAGAGAAGCAAGTAAAATAAGAATCTTCATTGATTTCATTTACACCCAGCCATAGCGGATGGCTTTGCCCACCAGTTCGCCGGTATTATTAAGATGTTTTTTGTGCAGCATATTTTTCCGGTGCGTATCCACAGTTTGTTTGCTGATTTTTAGAATGCGGCTGATTTCCTTACTTAATTTTCCCTCAATTAAAAGTGTTAACACCTGTCTTTCCCTTTTGGTCAGTTCTTCTTTGTTTTCAATAAAAATATTTTTCGATGCCGCATCCAGATAGGATGGTTCACCATCCATACCAATTATTGCCAGTACCGGCTTGCCTTCCTGCTTCAGATAGGTTATGTCTGTATGCATCATCAGTGTTCTTAAAAATTTCCCATTGGGATCATGTTCCAGTAAGATTCCCTGATTGAGCATCCGTAAATACGTACCGTCTTTCTGCCTTAAACGGACATCAAAACGCACTTTATATTTCATAAGTTTCTCCACCGGCAACTGCGAAAAGAAATCGATTATACCCGCTCCGAAGGCTAAATACCATGACCGGTCTTCCGGATGGATGATATTGTTCAGAAAGGCCATATTAAATTCGCCTGGATCACAGCCGAGTATTTCCTCCACTTCCTTACTCACAAAGTCGAAATCCTGCGTATGGTGATTGACGACAAAGTAGTAGGATTTCCCTAACAGAAAAAAATTTAAAAACTTATTATGCTTTCCCCGGTCAAAATGTAACCGGCCGGGTGTGGATTCATTAGTATAGTATCCGAATATCCTTTGGAATTCAGTATTGAAAAGCTGTTGTTTCATAACTATAGGAAAAGGTAAAAACAAGAAACAGCCCTACCCACAAATCGGTATTTTTTTAAACCAGAATCAGGTTTACATTTAGAAACTGATTACTGATGCTGCTTTTATTCTCCGCGACCCTGACTGGTTTTCCCAATTGTATCCATCCTGTTTAAACGCCCGACCCGCCTAATCCTCCGCGAATATCCTGTCATTTCTGATCATCCCGGCGATGCAGCATCCCTATGTTTTCTTGCCGGGCTTTTTTTGCTATTAAATCTAACCATTTTTATTAACACCTTATCAAACCATTTATATGAAAAAAAACTTTACGACATTTTTTGGAATCATTTCTGTAGCTGCAGTCCTGGTCTTTGTATTATCCTGTAAAAAGGACGCCCCGCGGTTCTGCAACTGCGACCCCGACGATATTGTCGCCACCCAAACGGTATTTGCCACGGGCCTGAATAACCCGCGCGGCCTGAAATTCGGACCCGATGGCAGGTTGTATGTTGCTGAAGGAGGTGTTGGAGGAACCAATTCAACAATAGGTGTGTGCGAACAGGTGCCTGGCGCAGGTCCCTATACCGGCAGTGATACCGGCGCGAGGATCTCTGCAATAGATCGCTGGGGCGTCCGGACAACTGTAGCAGATAAAATTCCGTCCAGCGTTACCGCCGCCGCTGTGGGAAGCTTTGTTAGCGGCGTGGCAGATGTTGCCTTTATCGGAAATACGTTGTATGGCCTCCTGACGAGTGCAGGTTGCAGTCACGGAGTGCCCGACTATCCGAACGGCGTGTTCAGGGTGAATAAGAACAAAACCTGGACTTTGATAAACGATCTGAGCACATTCTATAAAAACACCCCTGCCAAAAATCCAAATCCCAATGATTTTGAGGCTGATGGAACTCCCTATAGTATGATCAGCCTGGACCACCGCCTGTTTTCTATCGAGCCGAATCACGGGGAGCTGGATGAGATGCTATTGAATGGTAAGATCCGGCGAATTATCGATATTTCAGCAGTGGAAGGTCATATCGTTCCCTCCGCCCTGACTTACCATAATGGCAATTTTTATATGGGCAATTTATCTACGTTCCCGGCTGTACCCGGAATTTCAGCAATCTATAAAATCACCCCCCAGGGTCAAATCAGTACTTATGCAACCGGCTTTAACATGGTGCTGGGCGTTCAGTTCGATCCTTTGGGTGGATTGTATGTTCTGGAAAGCACGACCGGCAATCCCTTTCCTACGCCGGGTACCGGGGATGTTGTCAGAATAGATCCGGACGGTTCCCGGATGATCATCGCCTCCAATCTGAACCTGCCAACTGCCATGACCTTCGGACCGGATGATAAACTGTATATCTCAGACTGGGGATTTGGCGGCGCTCCCGGCATGGGCCAGATCGTTCAGGTCGATTTAACCTGCGCTAAGTCCCACGGCTTTAAAAAGAATAGCGGGAAGTCGGATTAGCAATTCGCGGAACGGCTGAATTTAGTTTGTGAACTCTTGTGATATAAAAGACCCCGGGGCTGTTGCGACTGCCCGGGGTTTTCTTTGGGAGCATAATGACCACTCCCGTATTGCAGGTACGGGCAATAGCTGCATTTATTTTAATTTCAGTAAATTTATACCGGGACAAAAACCGTGCGCCATGGTATTAAATGTAAACGGTATAAAGCACGAAATAACGGTTGATCCGGATGTCGCATTGCTGAATGTATTACGTAATCACCTTGATCTGACCGGCAGCAAATATGGCTGTGGTGAAGGTGCCTGTGGCGCCTGCACCGTGCTGGTAAATGGTAAGCCTGTGCATTCCTGTATCACCCCGGTAAGCGCAGTCGGGGGCAAAGAAATTACAACCATTGAGGGCCTCGAAAAAAATGGAAAACTTCATGCGGTGCAGGAGGCATTTCTGACAATAGATACTTTTCAGTGTTCTTATTGTGCGCCCGGCATGATTATGTCTGCAGTAGCGCTGCTTAACAACAATCCAGCGCCTTCAGCAGATGCAATTGTAAAAGCAATGAACGGGAACATCTGCCGGTGCGGAACGTATCCTAATATAATAAAAGCCATTAAACTGGCTTCCAAATCATAAATGGCTGACGATGGACAATCCCGAAAATTTACCACATCCATTTCATCCAATGCAGGATGAATTGCCGCCTTCGTCAAATCATGCTTTTACAATCGACCGCCGTAAATTTCTTACATTAAGCGGCGGGGGGCTGATCGTCGCCCTTGTCTCAAACAACTTTCTCTCTTTTGCGGGCGAAACTTTGCCACAGGAATCTTCAACAGCTCCCGTGGGCGAGGTAGCCGCATGGATACATATTGATGAAGAGGGCCTGGTAAGCGTCTATACCGGCAAAGTCGAGTTTGGCCAGAACATACGGACGTCCCTGTCTCAGATAGTAGCAGAGGAATTGATGCTGCCCGTCTCATCGATCACAATGGTCATGGGAGATACGGACCTTGTGCCTTATGATGCAGGCACTTTTGGCAGTCGGACAACCCCGCAAATGGGTACGCAATTGCGAAAAGCCGCCGCTACGGCACGCGAGGCATTGATAGAAATGGCCGCAAAAAACTGGAACATTCCGATTACAGGTTTAACTGCCGAAAACGGTATGGTAGTGAACAGTGCGGCGAATAAAAAAACCGGATATGGCGCATTAACGAAGGGCCGGCAAATATTGCGCTCCATATCAGACAATGTTCCGGTGATTGCGGCAAAGGAATGGAAGATTGCAGGAAAAACAGTTCCCAAGGTAAACGGGCGATCTTTTATTACCGGCAAACATCAGTACGTCTCAGACATGCAGTTACCCGGCATGCTGTATGGCAAAGTGCTGCGCGCGCCGTCGTACGATGCAAAACTGGTTGACGCAAACGATGCAAAAGCAAAGGCAATAACCGGTGTGGTTGTGGTCCGGGACGGAGATTTTATGGGCGTGGTTGCGCCGGATGTGCGTACGGCCGGAAAGGCTTTACTGGCTATTGATGCCAAATGGGAGGAAACTAACGGCCAGCCATCTAACGCCAATATTTTTGACTACCTGCTGAAAAATGCGAGCGGGGAAAGCGGGCGCAGAAGTTCAGGCGACACAAAGGGCAATGTGGAAGAAGGGTTAAACGCAGCGGAGTTCAAACATGCAAAAACCTATAACATAAATTATATAGCCCACACACCACTGGAGCCGAGGGCTGCGGTAGCTGAATGGATCGATGGAAAACTAACGGTTTGGACCGGAACACAGAGACCTTTTGGTGTCCAGGAAGAGCTTGCAGACGTTTTTAAGCTAAACAAAGAAAAAGTACGGGTAATTGTACCCGATACCGGATCCGGATACGGAGGAAAGCATAGCGGCGAAGCAGCCATTGAAGCGGCACGCCTGGCAAAGACCGTTCAGAAGCCGGTAAAAATTGTCTGGACAAGAGAGGAAGAATTTACTTGGGCCTATTTCAGGCCTGCCGGCGTAATTGAAGTGTCCGCCGGCGTTAATAAAGACGGCGCTATTACGGCCTGGAAATTCAGCAACTACAATTCCGGCGGCGCCGGTTTGGATACGCAATACAAAACTGCAAATAAGCAAATAGCCTATATTGCTTCCAAAACGCCATTGAGGCAAGGCTCTTACAGGGCGCTTGCCTCCACAGCGAATGTGTTTGCCCGCGAATGCCACATGACCGACCTCGCGCGGATGGTTAAGATGGACCCGCTTGCGTTCCGGTTGAAGAATTTAGACGATGACCGGTTTATAGCGGTTCTTCAGACCGCCGCAAAGTCCTTCGGGTGGACTAACAGCAAAGTATCCGGTCATGGCTTCGGTATCGCGGGTGGTTTTGAAAAAGGAGGTCATATAGCAACCTGCGCCGAAGTGGCGGTAAATGCTGATAAGGAAGTAAAGGTGATTCGAGTAACGCAGGCTTTTGAATGCGGGGCAATTGTTAATCCGCACCAACTGGAAAACCAGATAACAGGCGCCATCGTTCAGGGACTTGGCGGCGCTTTATTTGAGCGGATTGATTTTGCCGGCGGAAAAATTCTCAACCCAGGCCTTTCCACCTACCGGGTTCCGCGCTTTAGCGATGTGCCTGAAATTGAAGTAGTATTGATAGACCGTAAAGATCTCCCTTCCGCCGGCGCAGGGGAAGCAGGAATCATCGGTATTGCACCTGCCATCCGGAATGCCATACTGGACGCCGCCGGGGTGGCACTTACTGATTTGCCATTGATTCCAAACGGAGTATTGCCTTAGCAATTTTATCCGGGATTCCGGCGCGTTTCAGAAGAATTGCTGAGAGATTGGAGAGGTTACTTTAATTTCTCATTGAAAAATTCAATCGTACGCTTCCAGGCAAGCTCTGCGGCAGGTTTATCATACCGGGGCGTCGTGTCATTGTGAAAGCCGTGATTTACGTTGGGATAGAGGTAAGCAGTATACTCTTTCTTTTCGTCCTTTAACGCCTGCTCGTAAGCCGGCCATCCTTCATTCACGCGCGTATCCAGGCCAGCATAATGCAGGAGGAGCGGCGCTTTGATTTTGGTAACATCTTCCCTTGCCGGCTGACCCCCGTAAAAAGGAACCGATGCAGACAAACCGGGAATGCGGACTGCCATCATATTGGCTATCCAGCCGCCAAAGCAAAAGCCGACAACGCCGACTTTTCCATTACAGTCTTTTGATTCTTTTAAGTATTCGTACGCCGCAATAAAATCTTCTAATATTTTATTTCTGTCGAGCTTGCTCTGCATCTCCCGGCCCTGGTCATCATTGCCGGGATAACCACCCAAAGGGGTTAGTGCATCAGGCGCCAAAGAAACGAAACCCGCCAGGGCAGCTCTTCTTGCCACATCTTCAATATAGGGATTCAGGCCCCTGTTTTCATGCGCTACCACGATGCCCCCCAGTTTCCCTTTTGCATCGATGGGCATGGACAGTAATGCCTTCATCTTTCCCCCGCCGTTTGGAGATTGATAATACACATAGTCTGATTTTAAACGGGGATCATCCGGCATCACCTGATTAGAGCCTGAATAGACGGGCATCAGAAATCCCGAAAGGGCCGCAACAGTAACCCCGCCCACAGCGTATGTGGAAAGCTTTTGCATGAACTCGCGCCTTTCAATGCGACTGTGGGCGTAGTCGTCGTATAGGTCAAACACTTCCTGTTTGATGTCTTCCTTTTTTAATTCTTTCATATTATTCGTTTTTAGTTATCAGATAACCTGCGTGAGCAGTTCAAGCTTGTTCAAAAATTCTTTATGATTACAAGGCTTATTCGGGCAGGGACATATTCCATATTGCAATGAAGAAATAAATCGAAAAGAACTTTTTCAGGTGGATTAGCAACTGGTACCCGATAGTTCAAAGTACCTGACAGCAGACTAACCAGCTGGCAGAACTGAAATAAACTTTTGTTTCAAAACCGGCAAATCGTGTGCAGCGATCTCCCAGACCACCTGGAAGTTTACACCGAAATACTCATGGATGGAGATATTTCGGAAACCATTGACAGATCTCCATTCCATTTCCGGGTGAGTAAGTTTAAACGCGTCTGTAATCCGGTTGCAGGCCTTCCCGACGATTTCGATCTGTTTTATCGTGGCAAAACGCTTTTCGGAACTCGCAAGAAACTGATCTTTCGAAACGTTTTTGAAATAGCCTTCGACTTCTGCAATCGCGTCAAGAATGTGCAGTATCCTGACCTTATCCGACAGCACCGCGCTCATAGATCAGAATTTTATCTTTATCAATAAAGGGTTTCACGTACTTTGAAATCCCTTTCAGGCTGACAAGGTCGACTTTCCTTTTCATTAAATCTTCCAGTTCGGACTGAAACCGAAAAATCTTCATACCAATGGGATTGGTATGATCCAGTTCCACCAATATATCAATGTCACTGCCGCTACCCGCCTGGTTACGGGCATACGAACCGAATAGGTAAGCCTTTTTTACCGGCGTTCCGGTGAAGTATCTTTGAAGAATCATCCTATCGTTAAGCGATAAACCCACCTTATAAAGATAGCTCAAATCAACACGTTATGTCTCATTTTGAGCCAAAAACACTATAAACCAATGTATTGATACCAGGAGCCGGATTTACGCTTTCCATTCCATTTTGTACCCCAAAGCCATTTATTTTAATGATAATGAAAACCGGATGCAAGCACCCTAAAGTTCCTGTACAGCATCCGGCACAGTGTACCATTAGTACGCAGCGCATGTATCAAAAACGGACATTTCCGTAAACCATTCTTCTTCCTTTCTTCCAAATAACCAATTGTTTGTAAAGCGGCATGTTTTTTATGACAAAAGCAACGATGATCAAACATTATTTAAAGACTGCGTTCCGGAATATCCTGAAATACAAAGCCTATTCCGCCATCAACATTTCGGGGCTGGCCATTGGACTTGCCGTTTGCATGATGATCGTTTTATACGTGCGTCACGAATCGGGCTATGATCAGTTTCATGCCAACGCCGGCAGGATCTATTGGATACAAACCAAAATAAAGCTGACAGCGGATTCCCTGTTCATGCCCTACCTCAGTTATTCTGCAGCTCCAACCGCAGCCAAAACGGATCCAACCATTGAAAGTTTTCTACGCCTGAGAAAGGACCCGGAAAATGTAATCATTCAGAATAAGGAGCAGCCCTCCCTGAAATTTTCTGAATCAAAATTTCTTTTTGCCGACAGTAATTTCTTTCGTTTTTTTTCCTTCCCGCTTCTGCAGGGCAGTAAAGCACAGGTTTTGCAGCGGCCGATGTCTGTTGTTATTTCACAAAATGCCGCGAGGAAATATTTTGGCAGCATGGATGTGATTGGCAGGCTGATCCGCTACAACAACCTGTATGATTTTGTGGTGACAGGCATTGCTGAAAATCCACCCTCCAATTCCAGTATCGACTTTGATTTTGTCGCTTCGCTGTCCAGCATGCGGTCCATTAAGGAAGAAGAGCCGCTTATACGGGCGGACAAAAATGACTTCACAACCTATTTTTTGCTCAGGCCCGGCAGCGACTTTCATCACGTGGAAAATACTTTATTCCGGATTACAAAACAGCACGATAACAGCGATGATCTCAACCTGCGTTATATCAGCATCCCGCTTTCCGAAGTTCATCTGCTCTCCGGTATGGACACGGCCAATCTGAAGTACCTGAAGATCTTTCCCTATGTTGCAGCGCTGGTATTGCTGCTTGCCCTTATCAATTATATCAGCCTCTCCACCGCAAGATCTGTCATACGCGTGAAGGAAATAGGTGTCAGAAAAGTATTGGGCGCCGGCCGCAGACCGGTAGCCACCCAGTTCTTCATCGAATCTGCCCTGTATACCGCCATCGCATTTGTACTGGCATACCTGCTTTGCTTCTATACCGAACCGTTTTTCTTCCATTTCCTTCAGATAAATATCGATCATGCATTCCTGTATGATGGCCGGGTGCTCCTGTCTTTCGCTGCCCTGTTCGTGGTAACCGTCCTGCTGGCTTCCGTTTATCCATCCATTATATTATCGGAGTTTAAGCCCATTACCTTATTCAGGGCAAAGCCTGTGAAAAGGAGCGGCATGACCGCAAGAAAGGCATTTACGGTTTTTCAGTTTGGCATTGCGATCGCATTTATTATTTGTGGGGTCGTCATGCAAAAACAATTAAGGTTCTTCCGCCACATGGATACCGGCATTAACAGGGAAAATGTTGTTATGATTCCTTTCGGCAAAGAAATGGGCAGGCATATTCCGGCTTTCAAAAAT
>Ga0105240_10007340_pt1 | contig 16039 bp, 16 predicted proteins | sample KBSC54metaG_FD_80426 | JGI IMG/M metagenome (GOLD analysis project Ga0105240, IMG submission 80426) | Corn rhizosphere microbial communities from Kellogg Biological Station, Michigan, USA - KBS C5-4 metaG | ecosystem: Host-associated > Plants > Roots > Rhizosphere > Soil | place: Michigan, USA... | reverse complement strand
GAGGTGTCCTTTCGAATTCATCGACACGCCTTCGGTTTCCCCAATCGTGTGATCCGGCATCGTCAGCGGGAGGATCTCCTCGGTGATCTCGAGCTGCGGCGCGGCTTTCTCCGCCGCCTCCTGCTTCGCCGCGCGCTCCGCGGCCGCCGCCCCACCGCCGCCGCGTCCACCCTGCGCCGCCGCCGGCGCCTGCGCCTTCGCGAACGGGGAGTTCATCACCCCGAACACCGCCACCGACACACCGACGGCCACCAGCATTCCGAGCGTTCGTTTCATGGAATCTCCTCCAACGGGCGGATTCTAGATCCTCCAGCCCGTCCGCGACCGAACATTTCGCGCCACCTCAGCCACAGATGCCGCGCACACTATCCTTTGAGTTTTGCGAGCAGTTCGAGCGCGTTCGCGAGGGCCGCACCGGAAGCCGTGTTGTCGAAGATGCACCACGCGTCTGTTCGTACCGGCACCGCACGCAGCGCGTCCGCGATCGCGGCGATCTCGCCCGGCTCATACGACGACCAGTATTTCCTCGGCGCGCCGTGCAGCCGGTAGTAGAGGATGCCCGGCCAGCCCCCAGGGAGTTCGGCGCCTGGGACAACTGCCGGATGCGCCCCGACGCGCGCGATTCTGTGACGCACGAGCAACGCGTTCGCCTTCTCAGAAAACCACGTCGCATGCCGCGGCTCGAACACCACCGGTCCGCGGTGAAGCGATCGCAGCAGCGTGAAAAACCCGGACGCCGCGCGCGGCTCGAACGCGAAGGACGGCGGCAGCTGCACGAGCAGCGGGCCGCGCTTCCTCCCGAGCCCACGCGTTTGCGCCAGAAATGCCTCGAGCGGGTCGCGCGCGCGCCGGAGCTTCCGATCGTGCGTGATCACACGCGGAACCTTCACCGATAACCGAAAGCTCGCCGGCGTCAGGTCGGCCCACTTCGCATACGTTCTTGCGCTGTGCGGACGATAGAAGGACGAATTGATTTCCGCGCAGTCAAGGAGGCGGGCGTAGCGCTGGAGGTGTGTGCCTTCCGGCGCGAAGTGAGACGCCGACGCGCGCGGAATCGACCAACCGGCCGTCCCGATGAGTATCACCGCACCGTGCGATGCACGTTCGGTTCCCTGTGTGGGCCATTTGAGTCCGGCGAGGCGGATCGGCCCTCATCTTGCGAGTGATGTCGTCATGACTTGGCTGACCTGGCTCATCCTCGCCGTCATCGTGGCCGCCATCGCGGCCGTCACCGGCGCCAAGCCCAAAGGCACTCGCCACGTCGCGCACACGCAGCTGCTCGGCGTCGCCCGCACCGTGCTGATCCTCGCCGCGGTGATCGCCGCGTTCGTCATTTACTACACGCGCCGCTAGTTGTCTCTCGCAAGCCTTCCGAAGACGACCGTGAAGATCCGCCGCTGTTGTCAACGCGTACGCGCAGGCACTACGCTTGCTCGTGCGCCTTTTCCCTTTCGTTTTTCTTTTGGCGCTTGGCCTTCTTCCTGTTTCGTTATGCGCCCAGCAGCGGCCATTGAGCACCGAGGATCCTGAACCGATCGGTGCGGGACGCATCGCCGCCGCCGCCGGCGTGAGCGCCGGAACCGATATCGTCTTTCCGCTCTCGGGCCTGCGCGGCACGCTGTACAACCTTCCGCTTGCCAGCGTGACGTTCGGACTTGGTCCGTCGGCGGATCTCCAGATCTCCGGCGGGCCGTACGATCGGCTCGACATCTCGAGCCGGAGCACGGCGCCGCTCTCGCCGCTCGTGCATAGCACGGGCTCCTCCACCTCGGACGTGCACGACATCGTCCTCGGCACGCGCGTGCGGTGGATAGACGACGTGGGCGGCGTGGCGGTCGGATCGCTTTTCGCCGTGCGGCTGCCCAACGCGAAACATCCGAGCGGGCTCGGGCAGGACACGACCGATTTTTCCGCGTTGCTCCTGGTCGGAAAAACCGTGGCCGGCGTGCGCGCGGCGGGAAATATCGGCGTGACGATCATGGCCGAGCCGCTTAACGCCTCGAAACAAAACGACGTGCTCACCTACGGTGTTTCGCTCACAGGCGGAAGCAATCGTGCGTTTGCGCCGCTTGCCGAGATCAACGGTCGCAAGTCCACGCGCAAAGGAACGGCGCCAATCGGCACCGAAAGCCGCAGCATCGCGCGCGTCGGCGCGCGCTTCACGCGCGGGCGCGCGACGCTCGACATCGCTGCGGGACGCGGATTCAACACCATCGGTCCGACGATGATCTTTGATGTGGGGCTGACGAGAGTGTTTGGCGAATAGGCAGGGCCGACGCCTTGCCCACATGCGCGCGGACCGCAGCCGCGCGCCGCGCCTGGCGGGTATAATGTTTCGCGTGCGAAGACGGGTTCTTTCAAGCATCATCGCGATCGTCGCGGTCGCTCTCGCCGGCTCCTCCTGTGCGCCGTCGATCACCGCCCCCACCGGCAGCGCTCCGGCGAGCCAGACCGACATCGTCATCGGCACCGGCCCGCTCACACAGCAAGGCAATACGCTCGGCGTCGTGTACACGGGATGGCTGTACGATTCAACCGCCGCGGATCACAAAGGTCCACAGTTTGACGCAAGCGGCAGCAGCCTGTTTCTGTTTCAGTTGGGCGGAACGAGTGTGATCGCCGGTTGGAACGACGGCTTGGTGGGAATGCAGGCGGGCGGCGAACGTCTGCTCGTGATTCCGCCCTCGCTCGCCTACGGCGCCACGCGCCACGGCAGCATCCCGCCAAACGCCACGCTGCTCTTCGACATTCAGCTCGTCGTCATTCAATAGGCGACACCGGACCTGAAGGTCCGGCCCACGTACGGCCCTGAAGGTCCGGCCCACGTACGACGTACGACAAGGCCTCACATCGACAGCGCTTCACGCGCGTGTTCGCAGTCGGTTATTTCCAGAGGTGAAGTCGGACGCCGGCTTCGACCGCCGGCACGTTGTCCTTCAGGCTTCCGAGCGTTTTTCCCGCCGTGTTGTCGCCCTGGATCTTCATGTATTTCAGATCGAGAAAGATCCCCAGGCGCGAGGTGGGCCACGTTTCCATTCCGCCGCCGGCTACCCATCCCCAGCCGTTCGCTTTGAACGCCAGCGTTCCCGTTGCCGCGGTTGTCGTTGCGCTGGCCGTGAACGTTTCGCTCGTCGTTGACGCGGCGAGCAGATAATTGGCGCCGCCCATCACGTAGAGGCGGATTGGGCCCGCCTGGCCGCCAACCTTGCCGCCGAGCGTGATCACCGCTGTGTCCACCGAGGTGTTGAATGTGAAGTTGGTGCCCGAGCCCGACGCGTGCACGTTGGTGAGGCGCGTGTAGCTGACGGCTCCGGCAAGGTTTCGCGTGAGCCAGAACGCCACATCCGCCGAGACATCGGCGTGCAGCTTCTTGTTTGTGCAGGACGACGCGTCGCCGCACACCGTCGTGTTGATGTTGCTGAACCGTCCCAGCCCGATGCTTCCGCCGAGGATGAGCCCTTTGGGAACAGGGTCCCAGCTGCTGCCGCCTTCAGACGGCGCCGGCCCTTTGCCGATCCACCACGGCGCCGGCGGTCCCTGGCGAATGAGCACGGTGGCGCTCGTTTCATCCACGTTGACGACGAGCGAGGTCTCCGGGCGGATCGCGAGCAGCTCGCGGACCGGCGTGCGCCGGCATCCGGAGTCTGCTGGCGCCGGCTCGTTGCCCGCCTCGACGAGGATCACGCGCCGCAGGTTGCCGCACACGTCGGCGAACACGTGGACGTCGGCTTCTATTTTGTCTTTCGTGGGAAAGAGATTCAGCGTGAACTCCGCCGTGCCGATCGCATCCGCGGAGAGCGTGTTGATCTTCTGCGAGTTGACGTCGAGCTCCACGTTCAACCCGGGCGTGGTGCGGACATACACCGTTTGCGCGGCAGCGGTGCCGGCGGCGGCGATCCAAAAGAGCAGAACGATGACGGGAACGAAGCGCAGCCGCGGCGTGAACATGTCGTTCCGGCAGTATAACAGTCGCGAAGAAGGCAGGGCTAAAGCCCTGCCCTGTTCATGCGAGCGCCTTGCCGTACAGCGCGAGCAGTTTGCCCCACGCTTTTTCGGCGGCCGGCTCGTTGTAGACGCCCGAATCAGGGGGGCACCAGCCGTGCGCGGCGCCGGTGTACACCTCGATGTCGGCCGTGAGTTTCGCCGCGGCGAACGTGTCTTTCATCGCCGTCTTGTCCGTCGGCGATCGTTGGTCGTCGTTGTCCGCGATGCAGATCAGGAACTGCGCTTTGCTCTTCGCGGCCTGAAGATGCGGGCTGTTCGGCGCCTGCGTCACGAGGCCGCCGCCGTGGAATGTCGCCACCGCGCCGATCCGATCGACATTGGCTGCCGCCGTGCGGAATGCGAACGGCCCGCTCATGCAGTAGCCCTGGACGCCCATCTTGCGATTCTTCGCGACGGACGGCTGCTGATCGAGCCACGCGATGAAGGCTTTCGCGTCCGTCATTTGCGTGGTTTCGTTCAGCGTGCCGGCGAGCGGCGTGAGCTGCGCGATCGGTGTCGCGGCGCCCTGGTCCGCCGTCGGTGCCTTTTTCGTGCGGTAGAACGGATTCACGACGAGCACGGAGTAGCCGGATTCCGCGAGACGTTTGCCCATCGTGCGGAATGCGGGACGCAGTCCGAAAATATCCGGCCACATCAGCACGCCTGGAGCGGTGCCGCTTGCCGGGTGCACGAAGTAGCCGTCCGCCATCCCATCCGGCGTTGTCACCATCACGTCCGATTCGGTGACGGCGACAGCGTTCACCACGCGCGGCAGCATCATCGCGATCCCGGCGCCGAGCAGCACGCCAAACTGACGCCGCGTCACCTGTCCGCGAAACTCATACTCTTTCCTGTCGTCGTCGAAGTGATCCTGATCGCACATAACCAATCCTCCTCAACGAGTTGCAGAGCGTGTGCGGATTATACAGATCCCTACGGCACAACATCGTCTCCGCGTCCTCGGTCGGCGATGTCCGCCACAGTGGCCGGATACACCAGCGATCTCGGCGCGGCTGCCGCGCCCGTCGGCAGTCGCACGAGCCCCTTCCGATGCACGCGCACGATGCGGCCGCGGGCGATGTCGCGCTCGGCGTCGCTCTTTCCGAGCTCCCAGCTTTTGACACACCAGTAGGCGCCGAACACGTAGATGCCGGCGATTTCCGCGCCGAGCACGGCTTTGCCGCCGCCGAGAAAGTGATCCAGTAACACTGCCGCCATGGGCAGCGCGATCATCAGCACGCCAATCACCAGGTAGATCGTCCTGAATGTCGCCGCCGGCGGCTTTGCGTCAGCCGGCAGCAGCGTGAGCGTGTCGCGCGCGTGGAAGAGGCAGATGTAGGTGATGCACGCGAAGAACAGTATCGCGAAGAACGTGTGCCAGCCGGAGTGCGGATCGCTCTCAGAGACGCAGTGGCAGGCGAACGAGGCGATGCCGATGGCGGCGACGCCGGCCACGAGCAGCGCCGCACTCTCCGCAATGTGAAGCCCGCGATAGGCGAGGAGCATCATGCCCACCGCCCAGAGCACGCCGACGAACCCGTCCCGCATCAGGCCGTTGTGCGCTTCGTAGAACGCGCTCAGCGACGATTCCCATCCGTAGCCGGCAAGCCTCGCGCCGAAGTAGAGGAGCCACGGAAACGAAAACGCGAGCAGCGCGAGGACCAGGCGCAGACCGAAGTAGGTCTGCGCGATGTATTGCTGGATGGTGCCCGTGGCGGTGTTCGCGCTCACGGCGCTCATGCTACCGCTGGAACGATTCCGTGCGCGACGACGCAGACAGCTTGATCAGGAAACGTTCCGGTTCCTTCCTGAACGCGTCCTTGAAACCGTCGAGCGATTCCGCACCGGCGTAGCTGATCGACGAGCAGAGGTGCTTCAGCATGTCGTGCAGCACCGACCGCACCGAGCCGCGCGCGGGCACGCTCACTTCGAGCCCCTCGGCGCCGAGCGCTTCCACCTGCTGCGTGTTGGCCTCTTCGAGGTCCAGGCGATCGCGCACCGCGCCAAGCGACGCCATGCCGCGGAACACTTTGAACGGCACCTGCACGATTTTCTGCGATTCGGTCATGAGCACGGGCTTCAGCACGATGTCGCCCGGCGTTTCTTCCGTGCCGGCGAGCGCGCTGCCGAGCATCACAGTGTCGCCGCCGAAAAGAAGAGCGAGCGCGAGCGCGCCGTCACGTTTGATGCCGCCGTCCGCGATGAGCGGCACGCGGCCGTCCACCGCCGTCCGGCACTGTACGAGCGCTTCCACCTGCGGCACGCCAAAATTCGTCGTCAACCGCGTGGTGCAGCCGCCGCCGGGGCCGATGCCGACCTTGATGCCGTTCACCCCGCGATCGAGAAGAAAGCGCGCGCCTTCAGACGTGGCGACGTTGCCCGCGACAAGCTCGACGCCGTCGTACTTCGCGCGCAGCTCGTCGATCGCGCGGGCCATCACCTTCGAGTGGCCGTGCGCGATGTCGATCACGAGCGCGTCCGCGCCGGCGCGGAGCACTTCGGCGGCGCGTTCGACGTAGTCGCCGGTGGCGCCGACGGCCGCGGCCACGCGCAGGCGGCCTTGCGCATCACGCGTCGCAAACGGATGCGTGCGATGGTGCAGCAGATCCCGCGCGGTGATCAGGCCGAGTACAGTGCCGTCCTCGTTGACGAGCGGCAGCTTCTTCACCTTGTGCTCGGTCATCACGCGCTCGGCTTCGACGAACGAAATCGATCCGACGTGCACGATCAGCCGCTCGCGCGGCGTCATGCGATCGTTCACGCGTCCGGTGGGGCTCACAAACCGGATGTCGCGCTCCGTGAGAAGTCCCGCGAGATGGCCTCTGGCGTCCACGACGACGAGCGTGCCCACGCCCGTGTCTTTCATGCGTCTCACCGCTTCGCCGACCGTCGAGTGGGGCCCAATCGAATGCGGATCGCTGATCACGCCATGATGCGTCCGCTTGACCGCCGTGATTTCCGCGACCTGCGGCGCGATGTCCCCCGCGCGGAAGCCGCGATCGACGACGCCGATGCCGCCTTCCTCGGCGAGGACGCGCGCCATCGCCGCGCGCGTGACCGTGTCCATGTTGGCGGAGACGAGCGGACGCTTGAGCGTGATGTGTTCGGAGAAGGCCGCGGAGAGGTTGATGAGGTCGGGATTTCTGCTGGGCACGACGCCGCACTGCGGCGTCAGCAGGAAGTCGTCGAACGTGCAGCCGCGAACGAACGCAAGCAGATCCATCCGGCTATCTTAGTGCGCTGCTGGTGAAAGGAGGCTGCTGACGAGCGTCAGGAGCGACTCGGCGCGCGCGGGCTTCTGAAGGAATGCCGTGAAGCCGGCTTCGAGCGCTGCATCCGCGGACTGCTGATCGGCGTACGCGGAGAGCGCGATCGACGGCAGGTCTTTGGCGCGGTCGGAAATTTGCCGGACGCGGCGAATCAGCGAGAGGCCGTCTTCCGCCGGCATCGCGAGATCGGCGATCAGCAGATCCGGGAGCCGCATGTGCAGGGCGCTCAGGCCCTCGGCGGCAGACGATGCGACATCCACGTGTGCGCCGGCACGCTCGAGCGTCGCCGCCACGACTTCCCGCGTCGATGCATCGTCGTCCACGACAAGAATCGATCGACCGGGAAAGGCGAACTGTGCCGACGACGCGTCCGCCGCGGGGCGGGCGGGCGCGGGGAGGGCGTCCACACGCGGCAGGAGGACGCGGAATTCTGCGCCGAAACCGACGCCGTCGCTGTGCGCCGACACGCTGCCGCCGTGCAGTTCCACAAGGTGCTTCACGATGGCGAGGCCGAGGCCGAGACCGCCGTGCACGCGCGTGCTCGTCTGATCGGCCTGCCGGAAGCGCTCGAATACGTGCGGGATGAATGCCGGGTCGATGCCGGCGCCCGTGTCAGCGATGCGAAGCACGACTTTTTCGCCCTCGCTTGACACCGACACACGAATCGTTCCGCCGCGCGGCGTGAACTTCACGGCGTTACTCAGCAAGTTCCAGACGATCTGCTGAAGGCGGTCGGAGTCGCCCGCTACCCAGCATCCGGCGGATTCGTCGGCGATCGAGAGGTCAATACCCTTGGCCGAGGCCGCGAGCCGCACCGTGTCGGCCGCCCGCTCGACAAGGTCGCAGAAGTCCACCTTGTCGACGCGGACCTCCAGTTTTCCCGTGACGATGCGCGAGACGTCGAGGACGTCGGCGATGAGCTGCGCCTGCGCCTGCGCGTTCCTGTCCAGCGCTTCGAAGACATGCGGAAGGCGCTGCGTGTCCACCTGGCCACGCGTGAGCATCGACGTCCATCCGACGATCGCGTTGAGCGGCGTGCGGAGCTCGTGCGAGAGAGTCGCGAGAAATTCGTCCTTGAGGCGATTGGCCGCTTCGGCGTCGGCGCGCGCCTGCCGCAGCTTGAGCACGAGGTCGAGCACTTCGTACTGGCGCGCGCGGCTTCTCAGCGCGGAACGGATGGCGCTCAGCACCACGGCGATGCGAATTGGACGATCGAGCAGAGTGACGTTGCGGAGCGTTTCGATCGACCGTATGGCGCTGCTCGGTCGCTCCGCAGGGGAGCCGCCGGTGAAGAGCAACACAGGGATGTCGGACCAGTATGCCTGCTGGTCGAGCACTTCGACGAGGCGCGCAAACCCGGGCGCATCGAGCGCTTCTTCCGTGAGGAGCAGAGCGCCGGCGCCATCGTCTTCGAAGGCGTCGCAGAGCTCCGCCATCGAGTCGCACAGGATGTTCGAGACGCCCGCGCCTTCGAGAAATCGCCGCGTCAGCTCGCCGTCGCGCCCGATTGGCGCGAAGATGAGCACGTGATCGGGAAGCGTGCTAACGGCGCTTGCGGACGGTGCGCTTGGCATGTTCGAGCAGCGGTTTCTGCGATCCGGTGTATTGCGGAACACCCGTGAGCACGCCTTGGAACGCGGAGAGCGGCGCGCCGACATGCACCCGGCCCGGCCCGATCCGCAACTCGCGAATCGATGTTTCATGCTCGCCGGTCCGTTTCTTCACGACGGATATCGCCTTGCGCACCTCTCCCTGTGCTTCGAAGAAGCGCAGAAGAATGACCGAGTCGGCCAGATAGCTCAGATCGACGGGGACCGGCATCGTCGGACCGACCATGCCATGCTGTGCCAGCGTGATCATCGTCGCGATCGACTTCTCGTTGAGAAACGAGAGGAGCTCGTGCATGCGGATGATGGGTGCATCGGTGGTGGGAATGGCGTTGAGGTAGCCGTTCAACGTGTCGATCGCCACGAGGCGCACGCCTTCGTGCTCGACGAGGTTGCGGACGCGATGCGCAAACTCGCCGGGCGACGCTACACCCGGATCGATCTGTTCCACGATGAGATGCCCTGAGGCGATGCGCTCGGATGCATGCATGCCAAGCGCGTTGCAACGATCGACGTACGTCTTGAGCCGTTCGTCGAAGAGAAATACGACACTGCGGCGGTCCGGATTAGCGCGGCCGCACAGATACTGCGCGGCCACGGTGGACTTGCCGACGCCCGCCGGGCCGATGAATAGCGAGGTCGTGCCCCACGAGAGGCCGCCGCCAAGCAGCGAATCCAATTCCGGCAGGCCACTGCGCAGCGGCGGTTCTTCGGCCCTGCGTAGCCCGTCGGGGACGAGCTGCGGAAACACGGTAATACCGCCGCGGCGAATGACGAAGTCGTGAAAGCCCTCGGTCACCGCCATGCCCCGCATCTTGATGACGCGAATCTGCCGGCGGATGCGGCCGAAGTCGAACGGGAGATGTTCGAGCAGCAGGACGCCGTGTGCGATGCTGCGCAGCTGCAGATCCTCCTCGCCCGACGAGTGGTCATCCAGAATGAGCACGGTGCAGCGCCGGCTGTTGAAAAATTCCTTGAGGCTGAGCACCTGCCGCCGGTATCGCAGCGCATCGCGCGCGAGGAGCCGAAGCTCCGACAGCGAGTCGAGCACGACGCACGTCGGCTTCAGCTGTTCCGCGCGTTCGAGCACCGCTTTCGTGAGATCGCTCAATTCGACTTCGGCGGGATGGTAGAGCGTGTATTCCTCGGCCGCGCGGTTCGCGATCGGCGTGAGTTGGTGCGTTTCGATTCCGTCGAGCGACCAGCCGTGCGACGCTGCAACGGCGCTCAACTCTTCGATCGTTTCCGACAGCGTGACGTAGAGGGTCCGCTCGCCGCGTTTGCGCGCTTCGAGGAGAAACTGCAGTGCAAGTGTCGTCTTTCCGGTTCCGGGAACGCCCTCGATGAGGTGCATGCGCTGGGCGGGAAGACCGCCGTGCAACATGGAGTCGAGACCGGCGATGCCGGTCGGCGCGAGTGCTTGTGTGTCGGTCGTCATCCGCGGAAAGTATAGCGAAGCAATTGCGGCAGAGTCGGTTTCACCTGAGCCGTGTTGCGAGTGGCGCGTTATGCGCCGCGCCGGACGACCGTCATGTGTGCGTTGGGCGGATCCGACGCTAGTGCGTACCTGTCACGGTCGCACGCACCCGCTGATCGACGACTTCCCGGAGGCGGCTCGGACGGCGCTTGCCCAGCTGTTTGCGAACTAATTGCGAGACAGCGGTGACAGACGCGCCAGTTTTCCGACGGCGAGGCGTGCAGAGGCACACGCCGGGCGTGCTTCCGAGCAGGAGAACGCCGCCGGCATAGTAGCCGGCGAGTGTGAGACACAGCGGCATCCAGAAACTTCCGAGGACGGCGTACATCGCGAGGCCGACCACCGCAACAACCGCGAGGTCGCAGGCGACGGCCGCAGCGCGTTCGCATGCGGTGCCCAGCAGGCGCTCGGGGGTCAACAAGGCGTCCACGGCGAGCGTGAGGCGAAGGCTTGACGGCGCCGAGGGCGGGTTGGCGATCTCGGGCGAGATCTGGGTATCGGGGTCGTTTGGATCGGGAAACCGTTCGACGAACTCCTGCGCGATCGTATCGGGGTCAAGGCCGACGGCGCGCGCGTACGAGCGGATGAACGAGCGCCGAAAAATTCCAGACGGCCACTTCGATACATCATCGCGCTCGAGATCTTCGAAGAGGGCGGCGGCGATTTTGGTGTTTGTGGCGATGGACGAGAGGGGAATCTGGCGCCGTTCGCGCTCGCGGCGCAGACGACGGCCAAAGCTTTCCTCGAAAACTGGTTGGGACGCGGCCGCAGACATGTGAGTGATGTCGCGTCCGTGTGCAAATTTGATTCCTCGGCGGGCCCTGTGGGCCAAGCGAATCTTCAGACCGCTTTGTACGAGGTTGATACAAACCGCCGTGTAACTTTTTCGATGGCGCTGATTACTGTCCAGCGATCGACGTGGTGCTCGCGAGCCCTTTAGACGTTCAACTGCCGGACGGGACGGATCTCGACACTTCCTTCCCGCGCGGGCGGAATCTTCGCCGCCACCTGGATCGCCTCATTCAGATCGCGCGCTTCGATCAGATAAAACCCCGCGAGCGCCTCTTTGGTTTCCGCGAACGGACCGTCCATGACCGTCGTTCGCCCGTTGCGCACGCGCACCGTCGTTGCGGTGTTGACCGGGTAGAGCGGTTCGGCGGCGAGGAGTGTCCCGCTGTCGCGCAGCGCCTGTCCGCATGCGAAGCATTCGTCGTCGGGGACCGCGGTGAATTTCGAGTCTTCCAAATAGACCAGGCAGAGATATTTCATAATTCCCTCAGCCTTCGCTCGAGGAACCGCCGCTCGGGTTCCTGCTTCGTCAACATCAGCGCGCGTTCATATGAGGCGCGGGCGTCTCGCGTTTTTCCGAGGCGACGGCAGAAATCTGCGCGCGCGGCGTGGGCGAGCCGGTAGTCGGTCAACTGCCCGCGTGCGAGGATCGCGTCGACGATCCGCAGCCCTTCGGCGGGGCCGTCGCGCATCGCCACCGCGACCGCGCGGTTGAGCTCGACGACGGGCGACGGTTCGCGGGCGAGCAGCAAATCGTAGAAGCCGACTATTTCGCTCCAATCTGTTCCCGCCGACGTCGTTGCCTGCGCGTGCACGGCGGCAATCGCGGCCTGAATCGTGTACGGCCCTGGACGGCGTCGGAGCTCGAGCGCCCGTTCGACCAGCCGCGATCCTTCTTCGATCTGCTCGCGATTCCAGAGCGATCGATCCTGCTCGTCGAGCAGAATCACATCGCCTTCCGGCGTCGCCCGAGCCTTCCGTCGCGATTCATGCAGAAGCATCAGCGCCAACAAGCCGCTCGCTTCGGGCTCATCCGGCATCAGCTCCACGAGGAGCCGAGCGAGGCGAATCGCCTCCGCCGAGAGGTCGCCGCGCGTGAGCGCCGTACCCGACGAAGCGGCGTAGCCTTCGTTGAACACCAGGTAGATGACACGGAGCACGGCGTCCAACCGCTCGCCGAGCTCGTTCGCCTCCGGCACCTGATACGGAATCTTCGCGTCGCGAATCTTGCCTTTCGCTCGAACGATTCGCTGCGCCAGCGTCGGCGCGGGCGACAGAAACGCCCGCGCGATTTCTTCCGTCGTGAGCCCGCACACCTCGCGGAGCGTGAGCGCCACCTGCGCTTCCGGCGCGAGCGCCGGATGGCAGCAGCTGAAAATCAGGCGGAGGCGATCGTCTTCGACGCTCTCCGCGTCCGCCCATGCGGCGTGGTCGATGACCCCCACATCCGCCTTCTCTCCCACATCGTCGAGCGCGTCGAAGCGCTTCATGCGCCGTCGCGCGTCGATTGCTTTGAACCGCCCGGTCGACACCAGCCACGATCGCGGGTTGGCCGGCACGCCCTCTCGTGGCCACTGCTCGAGCGCCGCTCGAAACGCGTCGTGCAGCGCTTCCTCCGCGGTGTCGAAGTCGCCGAGTAGGCGAATCAGCGTCGCGAGCACGCGGCGCGATTCGGTTTCGTACACGCGGGCGACGGTTTCCGGGACGTCCAAGACGCCCGGATTTTAGTCCCTACTCGGCGTTGATCATCCACGGCGTTCCGAAGCGATCCGTGAGCGCGCCGAACCCTTCCGACCAGAACGGCTTGGAAAACGGCATCGTGGCTGTGCCGCCTTCTGCGAGCGCGTCGAACAGGCGCTTGCCTTCGTTGAAACCCTTCACGTTGAGCGTGACCGACATGCCCGCGGCCTTCACGAAGCGGTCGGGCGGCGCGTCCGATCCGAGCAGCGCCTGGTTGCCGACCGCGAGGCGCACATGGAGCACGGCGTCCTGCATCGACGGCGGCATCTGGTCCTTCAAAGGCGACGTGCCGAACTTGTCCATCCGCTCGATTTTTCCGCCGAGCACTTTCGCGTAGAACGCGAAGGCTTGCGCGCAGTTGCCGTTGAAATTGAGATAGGCACTGATCTCCATTACTTGTTCCTCCACGCTTTTTCCTGTTCGATGACGGATTCGGGCGCGTCCGGAAAATCTTCGACGCTGTGGAACTCACGGATCTCGAGCTCGGCCGCGCGACCGGTCGAGGGGAGATGCTCGAACGGCACCTTCTTCGCCCACTCGATCGCCTCGGCCAACGACTTGACCTCCCATACCCAGTAGCCCGCGATGAGCTCCTTGGTTTCCGCGAACGGGCCGTCGGTGACGACCGGCTTGCCGCCGCCGAACGAAACTCTCGCGCCCTTCGAGCTCGGCTTGAGGCCGCCGCCGTCCACCATCACGCCCGCTTTGATGAGCTCTTCGTTAAACTTGCCCATGGCGGTCAGTTCCTTCCCGGTTGGAAGGACGCCGGCTTCGCTCCGGCTGTCCGCTTTCACAATCACCATGACTCGCATGTTTCTGTCCTCCTATGGCCTTGTCGAACGGCGCGGGCCCAGATCGACAACCCCGTAACAGGGAGATATCACGATGAAGAAAAATAGCGTGCTTTGGGTGGTTCAGGGGGTTGTGGCCGTGCTCTTCCTTTTCGCCGGGGGAGCCAAGGAAGTCATGTCGCCGGCCGACATGCAGCAGGGAAGCGTTGTGCTGCCGGTGTGGTTTCTGCGCGGGGTCGGCGTGTGCGAGATGCTCGGCGGACTCGGGCTCATTCTGCCAATGACGTTCGGCATCAAACCGCAGCTCACCGTTGTCTCTGCGATATGCCTGTCGATCATCATGGTCGGGGCGGTCGTCGTCAGCGCGATTGGACTGGGAATCGCGACGGCGATTCTGCCGTTTGTCGTGTTCTGGCTGCTTCTCTGGGTGGCGTGGGGGCGATTCGGCGAATACCGAACGAGGCCATATAGGTATAGATCACCGGAGTCAGGTACAGCGTGATGAATTGAGAAACGAGCAGGCCGCCGACGACCGCAAGGCCGAGCGGCTTGCGCGCTTCGCCGCCCGCGCCGAGCCCCAGCGCGATCGGCAGCGCACCGAGCAGCGCGGCCATCGTCGTCATCATGATTGGCCGGAAGCGGACGATGCAGCCTTCGAGAATGGCGTCGTGCGGAGACTTGCCGCGCGTTCGCTGGGCGTCGAGCGCGAAATCGATCTGCATGATCGCGTTCTTCTTCACGATTCCCACGAGCATGATCAGGCCGACGAACGAGTACACGTTCAATTCGTTGCCGAAGAGCCAGAGAGTGACGATCGCGCCGAGTCCGGCTGATGGCAGCCCCGACAGAATCGTCAGCGGGTGGATGTAGCTCTCGTACAGCATCCCGAGCACGATGTAGACGACGGCGACCGAGATGATGAGGAGCAGCGTCAGATTGCGAGTCGAATCCTCGAAGGCCTTCGCCGATCCCTCGAATGCCACCGAAACCGACGCAGGCAGCGTGTTCGCGGCGAGCTCGCGGATCTGGGCGACCGCGGTACCGAGCGAGACGCCTGGCCGCAGGTTGAACGAGATGGCGACAGCGGGGAGTCCGCCGGAGTGGTTGATGGTTTGCGGCGCGACCTCCTGCTTCAGCCGCACGACGGCGTCGAGCGGGACGAGGGCGCCGGCTGGCGTCCTGAACGCGACGCGGCTCAGCGCATCCATGTCGCTCTGATATTTCGGGTCGATCTCCATCAATACGCGGTACTGCGTCGTGTCGCCAAACACCGTCGACGACCACCGCGGTCCGTAGCTGCTGTACAGCGCGCCTTCGATCTGGTTGGCGTCGATCGAGAGGGCGGCCGCCTTGTCGCGATCGATCTGCAGCGCAATCTGAGGGCTCTTGACCTCCAGGTCGCTTGACACATCCTGAATATCGTGGACGGTCGAGAGGGTGCGCTCGAATTCATCGGACCACTGATACAGGGACGCCATGTCGCCGCTGCGGAGCGTCACGCTGTACGCCGAATTTCCCGAGCGGCCGCCGATCTGAAATGCGGGCGGCAGCGTGACGAACGCCCGATAGCCAGGGAAATTCACGATCTTCGGGCGGATCTCCTGGATGATCTGCTGCGCGGTCTGCGTCCGCTGGGCGCGCGGCTTCATGCGAAGCGTGATGCGGGCCGTATTCATGGCCGACGGTCCGCCCGGGCCGCCGCCGACGAACACGACAGCACGCTGCAGGTTCGGATTCCTTCGGACGATCTCGCCGACCTGCCGTGCGTCGGCAGCCATCTCCTCGAACGCCGTGCCCTGCGCGGCCCGCAGGCTGATGTTGATCGAGTCATCGTCCTGATCGGGAATGAAGCCTGTCGGCACTTTCGTCAACGTCCACGCGGTCGCGGCGACGACGGCGGCGAAGACCGCAAGCATCACCGGACGGAACCGCAGGACGCACCGCAGGCTGCGCTCATAGCCGCGCCGAAGAGCCGCGAACAGGCGCCCGACGTCCGCCACCGGCGCACGTCCAGCTGTCCGCAGAAAACGGCTGCAGAGCATCGGCGTCAACGTCACGCTGATCAGTCCGGAGACACACACCGCGGTCGTGATCGTGATCGCGAACTCGCGGAACAGCCGGCCGAGAATGCCGCCGAGGAACAGCACCGGGATGAACACGGCGCCGAGCGAGACCGTCATCGTCAGGATGGTGAACGTGATTTCCTTCGAGCCGAGAAGCGCCGCCTCGAGCGCCGTCAGCCCGTGTTCCATGTGGCGGACGATGTTTTCCAGCATCACGATCGCGTCGTCGACCACGAAGCCGACAGAGAGAATCAGCGCCATCATCGAGAGGTTGTCGAGGCTGAAGTGCAGCAGCCGCATCACGACGAACGTGCCAAGG
>Ga0105240_10007337_pt1 | contig 16041 bp, 16 predicted proteins | sample KBSC54metaG_FD_80426 | JGI IMG/M metagenome (GOLD analysis project Ga0105240, IMG submission 80426) | Corn rhizosphere microbial communities from Kellogg Biological Station, Michigan, USA - KBS C5-4 metaG | ecosystem: Host-associated > Plants > Roots > Rhizosphere > Soil | place: Michigan, USA... | reverse complement strand
GGGTGCGTTGATCGGAGCGCAGCCGCCGCGCCAGCGTCACGCCGGTCGCATCGGGCAACACCCAGTCGAGGAGCACCAGGTCCGGAAGCAGGTCGCGAATTTTCGCCTCCGCCTCCGGCACGCTCGAGGCGCTGCGCACGCGATGGCCCGCCCGCTCGAGGTTGACCTGGATCAGCCGCTGGGTAACCGGTTCGTCTTCTACGATCAGGATCGCATTGCTCATGGTTCAACTCTCCGCATACTGCCGGGCGACCTGCCCGGAAACTGGTTCTTCGCGGTCCAGCGCGGCACCGGCAAAGGCGGTCAATTCCGATTCGAATGCATGCACTGCCTTTTCGAGCAGTGCGTAGCCGGACTTGATCCGGGCCGGCTCGATCGCCGGGGACAGCATCTCGAGCCGACCGGTCAATGCCTGTGCCGCATCGCCACCCAGCGTGCGGAACATTCCATGCAGCGTGTGCATCGCATATCTGTACTCGCCGGCGTCGCGATTCGCAATCGCTTCGCGCACCGCCGTCATCAACTTCCCCTGCTCTTCCTGAAACTGTTCTGCCACCTCGCCGAGCAGCCGCGCATCGCCGCCCACGCGCGCGAACAACGCATCGCGATCGAGCACGACCTCCCCGGGACCCGGGACGGACGTATTCGATTCCGGCGCAATCCGGTCGAGCAACTGCAGCAGCCGGGCCGGGTCGATCGGCTTGGTCATGCAGCCGTCCATGCCGGCAGCCCGGCACCGCGCTTCGTCGTCCGCCTCGGCGCGCGCAGTCAGCGCGATGATCGGCACGCGATAGCCGGTCTTCTTCTCCGCCCTGCGGATCGCTGCTGCCGCCGCCATTCCGTCCATGTTCGGCATCTGCAGATCCATCAGGATCGCGTCGGGCCGCAATTGCCGCAGCGAATCGAGCGCGTCGGCGCCGCTCGGGGCCAGCGTCACGCGATGCCCCGCCTGCTGCAGCATCGCCTGCCCGACCCGCCGGTTGATCTCGTTGTCGTCCACCAGCAGGATCTCGAGTCCCGACGACCGGCGCACCGAAGCGCGCAGCGCGTTGTCTGCGAGCTCGCATTCGGCGGAGCGCGAAGAAACGGCTGCTGCGGACGAAGGCGCTTGTCCGTGCGCCAGCGGTATCGCGAACGAGAACGCGCTGCCCTTGCCCACTTCGCTTTCGACCGTGATCCTGCCCTTCATCATTTCGACGAGGCGTGCGGAAATCGTCAGCCCGAGACCGCTGCCGCCATGCAGGCGCGACGTCGAGGCCGACGCTTGCTGGAACGGCGCGAAGATGTCCTTCAGCCGGTTGCGCGGGATTCCGGCGCCGGTGTCGCTGACCGTGAAGCGGCAAACGGTGTGCTTCGCTGCGACCGCTTCGCATTCGACCCGGACCGTCACCATGCCGCGCTCGGTGAACTTGATCGCGTTGCCGGCCAGGTTGACCAGCACCTGGCGCAGCCGCATCGGGTCGCCGAGAAAAGCATCGCCCACGTTCGGTGCAATGTCGCACACGAGGCGCAGATTTTTTCGGGACGCTTCGAAGGCCAGCGGCTTCATCCAGTCGCGAACCGACTCGCGCAGGGAAAACGCAACGCTCTCCACGCTCATCCGCCCCGCTTCGATTTTCGAGAAGTCGAGGATGTGGTTGATCATCTGCAGCAGCGATGTGCCCGAATCGCGGGCCAGCGCCAGATGTTCGCGCGCTTCTGCGCCGAGCTCGTCGCAGCGCAGCGCGACGTCGGTCATGCCGATGATCGCGCTGATCGGCGTGCGGATCTCGTGGCTCAGGTTCGACAGGAATTCCGACTTGAGAAGGGACAGCCGGCGCGTTTCGGCTTCACGCGCGCGCAGTTGCTGCACCAACTGCTTCTGCTGCTGGATTTCCGCGCGCAGCGCTTCGTTCGCGGCGGACAGGCTGCGGGTGCGCGCACGGACGGCGACTTCGACTTCGTCGTCATGCTCGTAGCCGTTTCGTTCTTCTCCGGGAATCGCACCGCGCAGCAAGGCCGGGTGTACTGCCAGATGCGGGTCGAAGCCAATCAGGGATGGATGCGCGACCTTCGTTGCTACCGTGCGAATGCTCATTCTTCACCGCTCTTCTAAAGCACCAAATCCTGATTGACGCTGCCGAATCCCCTACAGCTTGTCGCTCGGCATCGACAACCAACTCGCAAATCGGCCAGTTCCAGTCGCAGTTATTTTTTGTCTTTCGCGCTGCACTTTCTGACCGACCTGCCCGCCGCACGGTCCACTCGGGTGATACCTGGTGTTTCGGGACGGCGTGAGGTGATGCTAAGGAACTACTGCGCAGGTAGCTATGGCCCTCGCCTGAAGTTACTGTAGGAGACTAGCCATCCGTCCGTAGAACTTTTCCTACGCCGTATACGGCCTGCGGGTTTGCGGGCCTGTAGGACTCCGAGCCCGGAAGCGAGGTGTTGCCTGTCAGCCCACGAGCGCGTGCTCGATCGCGTAGCGGACGAGCTCCGCATTGTTCGACAGGTGCAGCTTCTTCATGACGCGGATACGGTGGGTGCTGACGGTGCTCGGGCTGAGCTCCATCTCGTCGGCGATCTCGCTGATCTTCTTGCCGTTGGCCAGCATCCACATGACCCGGTATTCCTTGTCGGAGAGCGTCTCGTGCAACGGCTTTTGCGTCTGCCGCGCGAACTCCGACGCCAGCCGCTCGGCCATCGCGGCGCTGACGAACTTGCCGCCGGTGCGCACCTTCCTGATGGCAGCGGTCAACTGGTCGCCGGCGGTCTCCTTGTTCAGATACCCGGAACCGCCGACCTTGAACACCTGCAGCGCGTGCAGCTCTTCGGGGAAAATCGAGAGAATCAACACCGGGCGTCCCGGATGTTCGCGCTTGATGTCCTTCAGGAGCTCGAGTCCGCTCCTGCCCGGCATCGAGAAATCGAGGACCGCGACATCCCAGTCGATGCTGCGGCTGAGCGCAAGCGCCTCGTCGCCGTCCTTGGCCTCGCCGACGACGGCCATGTCCTGCTCGGCGGTGAGAATCTGCCGCAGCCCGCTGCGGACCACAGGGTGATCGTCGGCGATCAGGATTCTGACGATGTCCTGCCTGGGGCTCATGTCCAGCCGGTTGAGCACTTCTCCGGACAATGCGGGCTCATTCATTTGAGCGGAATGCTGACTCGTACCCATGTGCCTTTGTCCGATGTTTCCACCACTTCGACCGTGCCGCCGAAAGGCAGCACGCGTTCGCGCATCCCGAGGAAGCCGAGCGAGCTTGCGCTGTCGATCTTTCCCCCGGCGATGCCCTTGCCGTTATCCTTGACTTCGAGCGTCAGCAGCTGATCGCGCACTTCCATCAGCACGTCGACCTTGTCCGCATTGGCATGACGCGCGACATTGGTCAGCAGTTCCTGGAAAACGCGAAACACCGCGATCGCCCGCTCCTTGTCGATATTGACCGACGCATCCGGCAGAACGATCCCGCAACGAATCCCGGTGCGCACCTGGAAGTCGCGCGCAAGCCAGCTGCAGGCGGCGACCAGGCCCAGCTGGTCGAGGACTTCGGGACGCAGCCCGGCGGAGATCTTGCGGACCGTCTGGATCGTCCCGTCGATCAGCTTGAACATAAGGTCGATCTTGCCGTTGAACGCGCTCCGGTCCGGCGGCAGCCGCGAAACGATCCACGTCAGCGTCATCTTCAGCGCAGTCAGCGACTGCCCGAGCTCGTCGTGGATTTCGCGCGCGATCCGTATGCTCTCGTCTTCGCGAATGGACTGCTGGCGCGCGGCGAGCGCGCGCAGATTCTGCTTCGAGGTCCGGAGGTAGGCTTCGACTTTCTTGCGCTCGGCGATCTCGCGCTTGAGCGCGTCGTTCATCTGGTAGAGCTCGACGAAGACGGCGATCTTCGATTTCAGCACCGCCGGGACCACCGGCTTGACGATGAAGTCGACGGCGCCCGCTTCGTAGCCTTTGAACATCGCCGACACGTCCTCGTACCCGGCGGTCACGAAAATGATCGGCGTATAGCGGGAGCGATCGCGCGCGCGGATCCTCTTCGCCGCCGTGAAACCGTCGACGCCCTGCATCTTCACGTCGAGCAGGATCACCGCAAAATCGGTTTCCTCCACCCGTCGCAACGCCTCCTCGCCGGACGCGGCGAGAACGAGCTTCGGACCCGTGTCGGCCAGCAGCGCCTCGACGGCGGTGAGGCTCCTCGGATCGTCATCGACGACCAGGATACTGGCGCTGGAAGCGTCCTGGTTCAGGGCCCCGTTTCCATGACGGGAGCGGTGGGAGCGTCCGGAATTGCTGACGGCCCAGTCCGCATGCGTCCATCCTTCCCGATGGGGAGGGATGTCGCGCAACGGCATGTCGGCTTTCATGTCGAGAGACAGTCCTTGTTCCGAGTCGAATCGGCGATCCACCGCGTTTCAAAACCCGTTTGACAAGCAGGCGGGCGCCGCGTCACTCCGTTAGACGCTGAAACAAAGCGTACGGCGACGCAATGAGCGCAGATGAACTGCGATATCCGGTTCGTATGCGCTGAATGGACCATCGGGCGGGCGTTGTTGTTCCGGTAAGCCGTTTGGACTACGAACCCTCCGGCGCCCGGTCGACGCTACCTGACATGCTCGCCCCTATAGTCGCCTTCACGCCGGCCGGTGTTTGCCGCAGCCCGGCGGTCCGCGATGCGGTTCAACGTTTGCCGTGAACCGCCACCAACGGCGCAACAACTGGAGACTACTGATGAAAATGATTTCAGCACTGGCCGGCAGCGTGATGCTGCTGCTCGGCGTGACATCGCAGGCCGACGTATTCATGTCGAACCCGATCACGATCGCCAGTCCCGGCGGCCCTGTCGCTGTTCGCGTCGCGGACCTGAACGGCGACGGCATTGCGGACCTGGCCGTTCTGAATTCGGCCGGCAACAGCGTTTCGATCTACCTGGGCGCCGGCAACGGACAATTCCAGGCGCCGGTCAGCTATGCGGCCGGGGCGGCACCCAGCGCGATGGAGCTGATCGACCTCAATGGCGACGGCCGCATGGACCTCGTGGTGCTCAGCAGCGCCGCGGGCACCGTATCGATCCTGCAGGGAATGGGCGCAGGCACCTTCGCCCCCGCGCAGACCGTCGCGGTCGGCAACAATCCGACGCAGATGGATGTATCCGCTTCGGGCGGCTTCGGACGGATCGTCACCGTCAATACCGGCAGCAATTCGATTTCGTTCATCGCAGCACAAGGCAACGGCACGGTGTCGGCCCCGGTCAGCTTCAACGTGGGCAACGCGCCCGCCGGCATCGTGCGTTCCGATCTCAACGGCGACGGGGTCGCCGAATACGTGGTGTCGAACAGCGGTGACGGCACCGTCACCGTCGTGACCAACAATGCCGCCGGCGCGCCGGTCAGCAGCGCGACCTACGGCGTCGGCGCCGGCCCGGCATTCCTGGGCACCGGCGACGCCAACGCCGATGGCAAGCGCGACATCGTCGTGACCAATGCCGGCGGCAACACCATCTCGGTGCTGATGGGCAACGGCGACCGCACGCTGAAGGCTGCGGAAACATTTACCAGCGGCGCTAATCCGCGCGAAGTGCATACCGCCGACCTGGATCAGGACGGCGAGACCGATGCGGTGGTGCGCAACGGCGACGGCAGCTTCTCGGTCTACCTGGCCAGGAACGGCGGCTCGGTCACCAACTATGACGCGGGCGGCTCCGGCTCGGGGCTCGGATTTCAGCTGCTCGACGTCAATGGCGACGGTAATCTCGACATCGTCGGCGTGCTCGGCAACGACGGCAGGATCGTCGTGCTGCCCGGAAACGGCGACGGGACCTTCGGCCAGGCGCGGCAGTTCGCCGCAGGCGCCGGCCCGGCGACCGTGTTCGGCGCGGCAGACCTCAATGGCGACGGCCGGATGGACCTGGTGGTTGCGAACACGGCCGCCAACACGGTGACCATCCTGATGCAACTTTCCGTGCCGCAAACCCTCGGCACGGTCACCGAGTTCTACAACTCGATCCTCGACAACTATTTCATCACGGCGAACGCCACCGAAGCCGCGGCGATCGACAACGGCAGCGCAGGTCCCGGCTGGTTGCGCACCGGCGGCTCGTTCAAATCGGGGGGAAACACCTACGTGTGCCGGTTCTACGGCAGCATTTCACCGGGACCGAATTCGCACTTCTACACGGCAGCCAATGACGAATGCAGCAGCCTGAAGGCGTTGCAGGCGTCGACCCCGGCATCGCAGAAGCGGTGGAACTTCGAGAGCCTCGATTTCGTCACGACCGTCGCGGTGAACAAGACCTGTCCGGCCGGAACCATTCCGATCTACCGGGCGTACAACAATGGCTTCGCCCGCGGCGTCGACAGCAACCACCGGATCACCGCCAGCACCGCGGCGATCGCCGAAGTGGTCGCCCGCGGCTGGATCGACGAAGGGATCGTGATGTGCGCGCCGGGTTGAAGGCCGGAAATAGCGCGTGAATCTCCTCAGGGCGACGGTCCGGACGAAGCGGTCCGGACCTCATCCTGTGCAGGCGCCGGTTCGCCTCCGATCGGCTCGCTCGGGTGATCCATCAGCTCCTGTCCGCTGTCGGATTCGTTCAACGCTTCGCAGTAGTCGTCGATCGCGAGATTGACGTGCCGTGTGCGCGCGCGGACATCGGCGCGCTGCCCGGTGGCCATGCACCACGCGAAAAACGCGTCGGGATCGATCGTCGCCTTGACGATATCGCTGCCCTTCGCATGCTCGAGCTGGATCACCGATCGTGCTGCCCGCAGCCACGTGTCGTAGTCTTTGGGCAACAGATGCGCGTCCTCCATCACGCCGCGCGCTTCGGCGTAGCTGTCCCGGTGATACCAGACAATGCCTATCGTCCTGGCTTTTCTCGATGTCATGGCGCCCCTCTGATTGCGCCCCTTCGGGTCTTTCTTGTTGTGACGCATTCTGGCATTTGCTGTCGCGCGGCGGCAATTCCGGTGCGTGTAAATTGCGCCGCGCGGCAGCCGGTGTTGCTCCGATACCACGGTGCGGAGCCGCGTTACCTGACCGCCGCGGTGACGATCATTTCCACCTTCATGTCGGGGCTGCCCAGGTCCGCGGCGCCGCACGCGCGCACTGGCGGGCTGTCCTGATCGACCCACGCGTCCCACACCTCGTTCATCCCGGCGAAATGCCGCATGTCCGAGATCATCACGTGGACGCAGAGGATGTGGGCCTTGTCGCTGCCCGCCAGCGCCAGCCGCTCCTCGACGCGCTTCAGCACCTGTTCGGTCTGCACGCCGATCGAAGCGCCCGGATCGAACGGCCGGTCGGGCGTCGCCGCGAAATAAACGGTGCCGTCATGCACCGAGATCTGGCTCGAACGCGAGCGAGCTGGATCGCTGGTCGCCGGATTGCGGCCGATGCGCTTGATTTCCACTGTTGCCTCCTGTGAAAGTCTGGACAAAGAAACCGTCAGAAACGGTCGACGGCGTACGGCGCGGGATCGATTCCCGGCGCCTCGCCGTTGATCATTCGCGACACCATTCGAGCCGAGGGCGGGCCGCCGGTCATGCCGAAATGGCCGTGACCGGTCACGACGAACAGGCCCGGCCGCTTCGGCACAGGGCCGACGATGGGCAGGCTGTCCGGCGTCGACGGGCGGTGGCCCATCCAGTAGCTCGGCTCGCCGGTCGTAAGCGTCGGGAAGATGCGTTTCACGTGGCGGACCAGGATCATCGCGCGACGCTCGTCGGGAGGCGCCATCAGACCGCCGATCTCGACGGTGCCGCCGGCGCGCAACCCGTTCTCCATCGGCGTCAGGCCGAAGCCGCGATTCTTGATCGATATCGGCACCTTCAGCGTGATCGACGGCGACGGCATCATCGCGTGATAGCCGCGCTCGGTTTCCAGCGCGACGTGGACGCCCAGCGGATCGAGCAGCTCGCGCGACCAGGCGCCGGTGGCCACCACGACGCGCTCGACGACCCGGTTGCCGATGTTGTTCATCAGCAGATAGCCGCCGCCGTCGCGCGGGATGATCTTCAGCACGCGCTCGTTGACCAGCTCGCCCCCGGCTTCGGTCAGCAGAACGCCCAGCGTGCGCACGAGCCGCTGCGGACTGACCGTGAACGCATTGTTCGGCAGCATCAGTCCATGCCTGATGTCGGGCGCGATGTCGGGATACAGGTCGCGAATGTCACCCGCGTTCAGCACCTTCGTCTCGATCCCGTGGCGCTTGCAGATGTCCATCTCGATCTGCGAGCCGGCGCCCTCGCCTTCCCAGATGCGCACCTGCCCAACCGCCCGGATCAGATCCGCGTAGTGCTCGGCGCCGAGCAGCTCGCGCCAGCAGTCGAGCGCATCCTTGTGCAGCGCGCGCATCGCGTCGGAGATTTTCCAGACCTGTTCCATCTTGCTGGCGGCGATCCAGCGCAACAGCCACGGCAGCGCAGTCGGAAAGTACGACGGGCGCACGACCAGCGGCCCTTCGCTGTCGCTGAGCCAGCGCGGGACTTTTTTCAGCATCCCGGGCAGCGCGATCGGGACTGCGGTGTCCTTGCTGATCAGTCCGGAATTGCCGAACGACGTGCCGCCCGCCGGCGGCATCGGATCGATCACCGTGACCTGATGTCCGGAGCGCTGCAGGTAGAGCGCCGTCGAGAGGCCGGCCACGCCGGCCCCCAGCACCGTTGTTGCACGTCGATTGGAATCCATGCGCCCGGGTTCTCTCTTGAAATTATTTCAGGGATTGACGATCAGGGTTCGCGGCAATTGCGTCAGCCGCCGCGGGCCGTCGGCTGTCACGTGCACCGTTTCGCTGAACGATGCCCCCGCTGCCGATGCATACATGTGGAACACCGTGTTGGGCTCGATCGTCCACATCGCGCCCGGATGGAAGATTCGCGTGAAGTCGCTGGTCCGCGGACCGGCCGGCGCATAGTGGCCGAGTGTATAGCCGCTGATGTTGTCGTACGTCTTGCGCAAGCCCGCGGCGAGGATGCCGTCGCGCAGGATTGCATCGACGTCGGCGGCGATCGCGCCGGGCACCATCGCGGCGATCTGCCGGTCCTGCAATTCCCGCAGCGCGTCTGCCGCATCCTGCAATGCCTGCGGCGCCGCGCCGACGATCGCGCAGCGCATCAGCCGCGCGCTGTAGCCGGCGATCCGTGGCGTCAGTTCGATGTGGACGATGTCGCCGTCGGCCAGCGGCGCTTCGCCCAGATGTCCATGCAGGAAGTCCCAGCCGCGGCCGGCGGTGATCGGCCCCGGCGGCCCGGGATCGGCGCCCATCTCGACGTAGGTCGATACGGCGACACGCGCCGCGTCGCGCTGCGATGCGCCGCGCACGCAGGCGGCCGCCGCGCGCGCCATCGCCGCATCGGCGACACCCGCGGCGCGGGTGAGCAGCCCGATTTCGGCCGGCGACTTGGTCAGCCTCAGCTCGGATACGATCGGCCCCAGATCGACGAACTGCGCGAGCGGCAACGCGCGCCGCAATTGCGCGAAGCGCGACAACGGCATCGCGTACGAGCCGAAGTCGAGCCCGATCGTGCCGCGAACGAGTCCGCGCTTTTCGAGCGCTGCGACCAGCACCGGCATCGGGTCTTCCCAGTCGCGAAAGGTCGGCACGTCGGTGATCCAGCTGCGTTGCCGGCATGGCGTCGCATCGAGCGCGCGGATCAGGAAGAACGGCTCGGCATCGACCGGAATTCCCACGCAGCGCCAGCGATTGAGCGTATTGCCGAAGCCGGCGAGCCACGTCATCGCCTCGATCTCGTCGAAGATCGCGATGTCGACTTCGGCCGCGCGCAAACGCGCGCGCAGATGGCCGATGCGGACGACGAATTCCTCGGCGTCGAAATGCGGATGCGAGCCCGGCGGCATCGGCTGTTCGACAACTTCAACATCAGCGGACATCGGCCGCTCCTTTCAATTCGTTTTGCCGCCCGGTCCAGCTCAGGCGCGCCTGGCGCAGCGCCGCGTCGAGCAGCAGGATCGCGCCGGTCACCGCGATCAGGAACGCGCTGACCGCAGCGATCACCGGTTCCACCTGCAGGTGCAGGCTGTTCCAGATCCGCACCGGCAGCGTCTCGGATTTCACGCCGGCGAGGAAGAGCGAAATGATCAGCTCGTCGAACGACGCCAGGAATGCGAACAGCGCTGCCGACACGATACCCGGAAGCGCGAGCGGAATCACGACCCGCGTGAACATCCGGAACCGGCTGCAGCCGAGGCTGAGCGCCGCGCGCTCCAGGTTGACGTCGACGCCTTGCAGCGACGACAGCAGGATCAGCAGCACGATGGGCAATGCGATCGTCGCGTGGCAGAGACCGATCCACACCACGTTGCCGACCAGCCTGAACGGCGCCGACACGAAGTACATCGCGATCGCGGTGATCACGTGCGGAATGATGATCGGCAGCAGCATCAGCGACAAGAGCAGCTTCTTCGCGCGCAGGTCGCTGCGGACGAATGCATAGGCGGCGAAGAAGCCGAGCACGGTCGCGATGCCGCAGGCGATCGAGGCGATCATCAGGCTCGACAGCAGCGCCTTCTGCCAGCGCGGGTCGCCGAAGAATGTCGCGAACCAGCGCAGCGAATACGCCGGCGGCGGGAAGCGCAGGTAGCCCTGGTCGCCGAATGCGAGGATCAGCACGATCACGATCGGCAGCATCAGGATCAGGCAGGCGATCGTCACGTAGACGGTCAGCGATCGAACGGGACGCTCGTCCACCGTCTAGGCTCCCATCATCCGGCGCACGTCGGTGATCCGGTAATAAATGCCGTACAGGACCAGCGTCGCGACCAGCAATATCAGCGACATCACCGCCGCGCCCGACCAGTCGAACATGATCTCGACCGAGCGCTCGATCAGCATCGCGATCATCACGTCGGATGGCCCGCCCATCAGCGCCGGCGTGATGAAGAACCCGATCGCCAGGATGAACACGATCAGCGATCCCGACAGCACGCCGTGCACCGACAGCGGAAAGTAGATGCGGCGGAACGCATACAGTTCGCCGGCGCCCAGTCCGCGCGCCGCGCGCATCAGGCTCGGATCGATCGTCTTCATCGTCGCGTAGAGCGTCAGCACCATGTAGGGCAGCAGCACGTACACCATCCCGATCAGCACGCCGGTCTTGGTGTAGAGGAGATTGAGCGGCTCGTCGATAAGCCCGAGCGCCGCCAGCGACTGGTTGATGATTCCATTGCGGCCCAGCAGCACCATCCACGAATAGGTGCGCACGATGATGCTGGTGAAGTACGGAACGATCACGCAGAACAGCACGATCGTGAACGCGAATCCCCGGCGATGCGCGAGGTGGTACGCGAGCGGGTAGCTGATCACCAGCACCAGAACGGTGACCAGCAGCGCGATCCAGTTGGTGGTGGTCAGCGCGGTGACCACGGCCTTCGACGCGGCGATCGATGCGGCATACGCGAACATCTGTGCCGGACCGCCCTGCTTCGCCAGCGCCTGTATGAAGAACCAGAGCAGCGGGGCGACGAATACCAGCGCCAGCAACAGCACGGCCGGCAGGATCAGCCATGTTCCGTTGTTGAACTGCCGCGGCTTGTTCACCGTCATGCCTGCAACAGCACGCTGTCGTCGACGCGCCACGACAATGCGACGTTCGCGCCGCCGGCGAACGCCAGGTCGCCGCGCGCGTTCTGGACATCGACCGTCATCCGCTGGCCCGGCCCGATCTCGACTTCGTGGCGCAGGATGTTGCCGAGGAACGAGGTGTGGACGATGCGGCCGGTCGCGTGGTTGATTCCGCTGTCGCTGGTCGCTCCGGAATTCGTCGCAGCGGCCGCATCCGCAATCGCGACCCGCTCCGGACGAACGAACAGGCTCGCCTTGCGAACCCCGGTCTCACCCGCACCAAGTGCCGTCTGGGCTGCCCGCGCCCGCAACGACAATCCATTCCCGGTGCGCAACGTTGCGACGCCATCGGCAATTTCTGCCACCGCGCCTTCGATCAGGTTGGCTTCGCCGAGAAAGCGCGCGATGAAAATGCTGGCCGGATTCTCATAGATCTCAGCCGGCTTCCCGACCTGCTCGATCCGGCCGCTGTTCATGATCGCGATGCGGTCCGACATGTTCATCGCCTCTTCCTGGTCGTGCGTCACGTAGACGACGGTCATGCCGAGGCGGCGCTGGATCTCCTTGATCTCGACCTGCATCTGGTAGCGCAAGTTCTTGTCGAGCGCGCCGAGCGGCTCATCCATCAGTACCACGCTCGGATGGAACACGATCGCGCGCGCGATCGCGACGCGCTGCTGCTGGCCGCCCGACAGCTGGCGGGCGAAGCGGTCGGCGAAGCGCCCGAGTCGCACCAGTTCCAGCGCGCCGTCGACGCGCTCGCGTATCTCGGCGTCGGGCAGCTTCCGCGCGCGCAACGGAAATGCGACGTTTTCGAACACGTCCAGGTGCGGAAAGATCGCGTAGTTCTGGAACACCATTCCGAAGCCGCGGCGCTGCGGCGGGATCGCGACGATGTCGTCGCCGTCGACCATGATGCTGCCGTCGTCGACCGCGGCGAAGCCAGCGATCATCAGGAGCGTCGTCGTTTTCCCCGAACCGGAAGGCCCGAGCAGCGAAAAGAACTCGCCGGGCCGGATCAGCGCCGACACCGCGTCGACGACGGTTTCCCTGCCATAGCGCTTCGTGACGCCGCGCAACTCGATTCTGCCTTTGGTCTGCACCGGCGTCGCAGCACTCATCGTTTTCGGGTGATCGTCCGCAGATGATACCAATGTCGTTTGCGCGCACGCGGGAACCCGGCGGCTTTACGAGGAAAAACCATGAACGACACTGGGTCCCCGCGTGCGCGGGGACGACAAACTGGTCAGTGAATGCCGCTCAACTGACGATCCACTTCGACCAGTAGTCGTTGACCTTGACGCGATTGTCCGCCCACCAGCCGATATCCAGCACGAAACCTTTCGAGCGCGTCCACGGCGTCTTCGTGGCCGGATCGATGAGCTCCTTCGCGGTCGCCGCGTACGCCTTCACGTTGACCGGGATCGCCTTGTACTTGTTCAGCCATCGCGCCTGCACTTCGGGACTGCTGCTGTAGTCGATGAACTTCTTCGCGCCCTCGACATTCTTCGCGCCGACCGGAATCCCGTACGCCTGCGCCAGCAGCGCGTTCTGGTTCCACTGGATGCCGAGCGGCGCGCCCTGGTCGATCGCCACGCCGATCCGCGTGCTCCAGATCGCGCCCATCGCGACTTCGTTGTCGGCGAGCATCGTCGAGGACAGCGCGCCGGTGTCCCAGAACTTCGGGATCGCGGAACGGATCCGCGAGGTGACCTTGAACGCGCGATCGATGTCGATCGGATAGAGCTTGTCCATCGGCACGCCGTCGGCCAGCAATGCGAACTCGAGGCTCGGCGTTCCGGAAGCCATGTCGGGCAGCGTCCGGCGCTGCGGGAATTTCTTGAGGTCGAAGAACTCGGCCCAGCTCTTCGGCTCGCTGCCCGGCTTGATCGCCTTCGTGTTGTAGCCCAGCACCATCGCGTAGATGAAGCAGCCGATCTGGTTCTTGCGCTTGACCACCGGATCGATATCGGCCGGGTTCGTGTACTTGAACTCGTTGTATGCGATCGGCATCAGGTAGTTGTCTTTTTCCAGCTCGAGCAGCGTGCTGTCGCCGGTGTCGATCAGGTCGAGCTCGTTCTGGCCCGACTTCATCATCGCCATCAGCTTCGCGTTCGTCGCGGCGACCGGCACGACCTCGATGCCGGTCTCCTTGCGGAACGGCTCGTAAACCGTTTCGCGCTTGACGTCGTCGAATACGCCGCCGGGTGTGCGGACGACCAGCTGTCCGGCGGCGGATGCCTTGCGCGACCAGATCATGAATGGCGCAACGGTTGTCGCGGCGACGGCAGCCGTGAACGCGCGGCGGCCGGTGCTTGTCCTGCTGTGGTCTGTCATCGCTGCCTCCTGGAGAGATGTGCCGCCCGGAACCGCGCATGAATGGCGGGCGCGGCGGGCCCTGCGGCTGCATCATGGTTCAACATCGGGGGAGCGTCAAGAAGCCTAGGCGTCTCGGCATGCACGCGATGATGCTGTCGCTCTGCAAACAGCGGTTGTCGTGCAACCGGCGGGCCCTGCGACGCGTGCCGCAGTCATGGTGGTGATCACGCGAAGCGGCCACGCCGGGCCGCGCCGGTGTTGCGCAGCGGCCTCCCGCCGCGCAACAATCTCTACATCACGCTTCGTGCTTCGCCTTGTGCGTCGTCGTGGCCTTGGGCGCCGAGTAGAACTGCAGCGTGGTTTCACGCCAGCGCCGGTATGCCTCGTCCATCATGCCGAGCGCCGTCTTCGAAACTTCGGGAAGCGCCGGGGTCCGGGGCGCCAGCGCGCTGACCGGTTCGTACAGATACTTCGTCACGTTCGATTGGGTGTCCGCCGCCACCTGGTTGATGTCGTGCCAGTACTCGAACGACTCCTGCCATCCGCCGCTCACCCAGTCGCTCTGTATCCGCCACAGATCCAGCACGTCGGCGGCCTTTTCCAGCTGCTTGCGCGCCGTGTCCATCCGCGCATGCGCCGCGGTGGCGGCCTTGAGTTGCGCCTCCCGGATTCTCATCGATCCTTCGGCGATCGCCTCGACTGCGCGTGCCGCGCCGTCGATCTGCTGCTTCCAGGCCTTTACGGTTACATCTTCGCTGCTCGTCTTCATCTAAAACTCCTTCGGTTGATCCTGTGATGCCCCCGCGCACTCCGGTCGCGACGCGGCGGCGATCTGCCCACCTTGCGCCAGCGTCGCCAAAAAGCGACGCAAGCGCAACCTTCGACACCTGCGGGAACAGTCATTGACCGTAGCGGCTCGCGATAAGTTTCGGCTGCATGGCCGCGCACGATCCAGGCGCCTGCGACGGGCCCGTCGGTCAGCGCAGCGGCGGCGGCGCGTCGTCCGGCAGGGGCAGCTTCGCGGTGTTGAGCACCATTGCGAGCAGTGAGTAATAGCCGCAGAGCGCGATGAGATTCAGCGCGCCCGGCCTGCCGAACTTTTCCACAGCGGCCGCGAATGTCGCGTCGTCCGGCTCGCCGCGCTCGGTGACCTGCGCGCAGAACGTGTAAACGATTTCCTCGTCCGCCGACATGGCGGGTGGCGACCGCCGTTCCGAGATCGCCTCGATGATCGCCGGATTCACGCCGGCCTTCCGCGCCAATGCCTCGTGCGCCAGCCACTCGTACTGGCACGTCCACTTTCGTGCGGTGACCAGCACGGCGATCTCGGTCAGCGGCCTGGCGAATCCGGTGCGAAAGCGCAAATATTCTCCCAGCGCCTGGACGCGCTGCGCGAGCTCCGGGTTGTGCAGCAACGCGAGGAACGGGCCACGGACGCTGCCGCGCGGGCCCGACGCGATCTCGGCGGCGACCGCCCGCTGCACGGGTGTCATGACGTCGTCGGCGATTGGCGGGAAGCGGATCATGCTCGATACCTTACCCGAATTCCCGATCCTGTCGCGACGGCCTCAGGATGCCTCGCTTTTCGGACCGAGCGCGCGGCCGGCCGCCTGCCAGCCGTCGATGCCGCCGCGCAGATAGCGCGCGTTGACGCCCGCCGCGCGCAGCCGCATCGCAGTCGCGCGTCCGACCTCGTGACCGTAGACGCAGTACACGATCACCTCGCGATCGGACGGCAGTTCGGCTGACCATTCACCGACGCGCGCAGGATCCTTCCATCGCGCTCCGGGAATCGTGGTGGCGGCCTGCTCGAATGCGCCGGCGCGGCGGACATCGAGGAGCACCGCATCGGCGACCTCGTCCTGCCCGGCGCCCAGCGCCTCGCTCGCCGCGTGCACCGCATTCTGGTAGCGCAGGTAGACACCGGCCCAGTCGATGTTGTTCATGAACGCATCGACGTAGGCAGCAGTTTTTCCGAGAGTCCGTGCAGCGCGGCAGGATCGAAGGGCAGCGCCTGGATGCTCGCGTTCATTTCACGGTTTCTCCATAGGCAAAATCATCGAACAGCGTGACGCTGTCCGCCTTGGTCCAGACGCCGACCTGGCCCGGCCCGGAAATGTGCGCATCGGCCAGGTCGATGTAATTCTTGCCGTCGAGC
>Ga0105240_10007336_pt1 | contig 16042 bp, 11 predicted proteins | sample KBSC54metaG_FD_80426 | JGI IMG/M metagenome (GOLD analysis project Ga0105240, IMG submission 80426) | Corn rhizosphere microbial communities from Kellogg Biological Station, Michigan, USA - KBS C5-4 metaG | ecosystem: Host-associated > Plants > Roots > Rhizosphere > Soil | place: Michigan, USA... | reverse complement strand
TCTTTTGCCAATCATTTCGGCAGCGAACAAAAGGATATCACAGGCGTCGGCGTCACTGGCGATGACAAAGACCTGCTGGCCGCTGTAAAAAGAGACTCGGGCGGTATATCCTACAATAACCTTGGCTTTCTCTATAACCTGTCCACGCGCCGGCCGGTCGACAGCATTGCCATCATCCCCATCGACCTCGACGGAAATGGGCGCATCGATGCCAACGAAGACTTTTACGGTTCGCTGGATCAGGTCATCGATTTTGTCGAAAAGACACACCATCCCAAAATACCGTTGGAAGATGTTCATGTGCTGTGGCGGAACAACGGACAGGATAAGGACATCGCACCCTTCCTTCAGTGGGTGACCACAAAAGGTCAGACGTACGATCATGCATACGGTTTTATTACACTCTCTAACAAGAATTAAAAATGTCTACAAAAAAATTCATACAATGGGCCATTCTCGCGGGTAGCACACTGGCCTTCATCCCCGCAAAAGCCCAACAACAACCAGGTTACCAGGGCACGGTCGGTAAGACCCTTGCCGAATCAAAGGAATGGTGGCCTGATCCCGTCAAACCTCCGGCGGGCGCCCCTAACGTCATCTGGATCATTCTGGACGATGTAGGTTTTGGCGCTACCAGCACCTTTGGCGGTCTGATACGCACCCCTACTTTTGACAGCCTTGCGGCCAACGGTTTACGCTATACCAACTTTCATACGGCAGGCATCTGCGCCCCCACCCGCTCGGCCCTGCTGACGGGTCGTAACCACCACTCCGTACACGAAGGCGGCTTTTCACACACGGTACTTTCGGCCGGCTTCCCCGGTTGGGATGGTCGGATACCTTCTACCAAAGGCACCATCGCAGAAATTCTGCGAGACAATGGCTATAATACCTTTGCCGTAGGGAAATACGGTCTGACCCCCGACGAGGACGCCACAGATGCAGGTCCCTTCGATCGCTGGCCCAGCGGCAAAGGCTTCGAACATTTCTTTGGCTTCCTGGGCTCGCAGACCGATCAATACCAGCCCGACCTCGTAGAGGACAACGCCCATATCACGCCGGATGGAAGACATCTCAACGACCAGATCACGGACAAGGCCATCGGCTACATCCGTCGTCAGAAAAAGTCTGCTCCCAACAAACCTTTCTTCCTCTATTACTCTCCGGGAGCAACACACGCCCCGCACCAGGTAGACAAGTACTGGAGCGATGCCTACAAAGGTCAGTTCGACGAAGGTTGGGACGTCTTCCGGCAGAAAGTATTCGAAAACCAAAAACGCAAGGGCATCATACCCGCCTCTGCGCAACTGCCCGAGAGAAATCCAAACGTGGCGGCATGGAATACCCTGACGGGGGACGAAAAGAAACTCTATGCCCGCTTCATGGAAATATACGCAGGCTATCTCACCTACACAGATTTCGAGGTCGGCAGGCTGGTGAATTTCCTGAAAGAGTCCGGCCAGTTGGACAATACGCTGATCTTTATCGTCATCGGCGACAACGGTGCCAGCAAGGAAGGCACCTTCCACGGTGTGATCAATAAGGAAGTATTTGCAAAAGCCCCATCGGACGAGCAGGCTGTAAAAGACAACCTGGACAAGATCGGTGAAATAGGCACAGCCGATGGCAAACAGACAAACTATCCCCTGGGCTGGGCACAGGCCGCCAATACTCCTTTCAAATACTGGAAACAGGACGCCAATTCAGAAGGCGGTACCCGCAATCCGCTCATCGTATATTATCCCAAAGGCATCTCCGCCAAAGGAGAGATCCGTACTCAATATGGACATGTCATCGACCTCTTACCTACTACCCTCGAGTTCTTAAACATCAAGACCCCCTCTGCCATCCGTGGCATCACACAGGACAGCATACAGGGTACTTCTCTCGTCTATTCTTTTGCCGATGCCAAAGCCACATCCCGTCATACGGAACAGTATTACTATATCTTCGGCGCCCGCTCCATCTACAAAGATGGCTGGAAGGCCGAGACACTGCACCATCCGGACATCATCGACCTGCTACGCAGCGGTGTCACCTTCGGGAAGGACAGCGCCTCACAACACAGCTTCGACAACGACGTCTGGGAATTGTACAACCTGAACGACGACTTTAACGAACGCATCGACCTGGCGAAAAAGTTCCCTGATAAGCTGGCGGCATTAAAATCCCTGTTCGACGAGAATGCCACAAAATATAATATCTATCCCCTCATCGACTGGGACGATGTCTTCCACAGAAGAATTCATAAAACTACAAAACCATGACCTCACAGGACTTCATTATACTCGCCCGGAAGATCTTCATCGGCATCGTACTCGCGGTAGTGCCCTTCCTGATCTTTTTCCTGGGGTTAAAATTTATCCAACACTTTTAAACGCTTTCTTATGCCATTAAAAAAAGATACAGCGCAAAAGATCCTTCGGGACGGCTCTATAAGCCTGCTCCTATACGCCCTGCCCCTCTTGTTGATGGGCGCCTGGTTCTACATCACAGGCGAAAAACCCTGGTTGCATCCGCCGGTGAAACCTTCCATTCCCGTATTAAAGGCCGTATTCGAAAACCTCAGCTCCTGGGGCCTGCCCGTACTGTCACTCGGTGTCGGAGTGGCCGAGTTCCTGCTCGGATTGTATGAAAAACGATGGACACGGAATGAAAAGATCCTGGACCTGGTATGCTTCTTCGGATCAAAGATCATCGTCCGCCCCACCGTCGTCTATTTTACACTATGGTTGTTGCCGCTCCTGCTGCCCGGGCTCAGAGGTGTGTTTACCTGGGTACCCTTATTCTGGGGCTTTCTGATCATAGCCGTCGCGGACGATCTGACACAATACTGGTATCACCGCCTCCATCACCAGGTGCCCTTTCTTTGGAGATTCCACCGGACCCATCATTCGGCATCCTATATGGGTATGGCAATGGCCAGCCGTCAAAACATCATTTATACCATCTTTTTCTCCCAGATCTATTTGACGGCAGCCATGACCTACCTCGGGCTTGGCTATGCCGCCCTGCTGGTGACAGGTGTGAAATCCCTGATCACGCTGGCAGCCCATTCCAGCATTCCCTGGGACAAACCCCTCTACAGCCGGAGATGGCTGCATCCTCTGGCCTGGGTCCTGGAACGGCTGATCTCCACACCAGCCACCCATCACGCACATCATGCCGCCAGCAACGATGATGGCGTGGGTCATTATAAGGGTAACTTCGGGAATATGTTCTTTATCTGGGATGTGCTCTTTGGGACAGGTATCATCACACGGCGATATCCCAAGGCCTATGGCCTGGAATACTACCAGGGCGAAGAATGGTATGCTCAGTTTCTTTGGCCTATCTTTAAGTCCCGGAAAGAAGGGAGCGAACTCTCGGCCGGCGGACCGGAAGTATCCGATGAAGTGCCGGGCTACGCCTCCCCGGCCTTCGAAGCAGAAGAAGAAGACTTTGTTCGAAAAAAGTATTTATATGATTTGCAGTAAAAGGATCTTAATAGCAATAGTCGTCATAGCCTCCTGTAAAGGTCGCCAACAAAATATAGCCGTCGCCGACACTAGTCACACACCAAAACCCGTATCCTGCGAATCCAACCTCCCTTCACGCTTTAGCGTGAAGGGAGACGCCGTGAAGACGGACGCCAGGCACCCCGGCATGGTCCACATCGAAGGGGGCGCCTACCGGATGGGTGGCGACAATGCCCAGGCACAGCCCGATGAATATCCCAAACACACCGTCACCGTGAACAGCTTTTGGATAGACAAGACGGAGGTAACAAACGCCCAGTTTGCCGCTTTTGTCAAAGCCACGGGTTACGTGACGACGGCGGAACGCAAGCCGGACTGGGAACAGTTAAAAAAAGACCTGCCGCCGGGAACATCCAAGCCCGATGAAAGTCTGCTGGTACCGGCATCACTCGTTTTCGCTCCTCCCTCCCACCCCGTACCGCTGGACGACTACAGCCAATGGTGGGCCTGGAAACAGGGCGCCAGCTGGAAACAGCCGGAGGGTCCGGGCAGCAACCTGAAAGGAAAAGAGAACTACCCTGTAGTCCAGGTCTCCTGGGAAGATGCAAGCGCCTACTCCAAATGGGCAGGCAAACGTCTCCCTACGGAGGCGGAATGGGAATACGCAGCCCGCGGCGGTCTGAAAGACAATGTTTATCCCTGGGGCAACGAGGAAGTACAGCATGGAAAACACAAAGGGAATTTCTGGGACGGTCATTTCCCGGACAAGAACACCGAAGAAGATCAATTCTACTACACAGCGCCGGTAGCCTCCTTCTTTCCCAATGGCTACGGCCTGTACGATATGGCCGGCAATGTATGGGAATGGTGCGCCGACTATTACGACTACAACTACTACAAACAAGTACCCGATGGAACAAAAGACCCCAAAGGTCCATCCAAAAGCTACGATCCCGACGAACCCTTTGCAAGAAAGAGGGTCATCCGGGGTGGCTCCTTCCTGTGTAATGAAAGTTATTGCACCGGCTATCGCGTATCGCGCCGTATGAAGACGACAGAAGACAGCGGTCTGGAACATCTCGGGTTCCGCTGCGTCAGCGACAAATAAGATCGTCCCGCCAGTCCCTGGCCGGTCCGTCACTCCTCATCACACCCTATTGGTGATCCCGGAGGGGTCACCACCACACGCACCGTACCCTTAGCCCCGGCCGGATTTTTCATCCGCTCCAGCGCCAGCGATATATTCCCTTCATCAGCCCCATCCTTATTACGGACCCGCAGATCCTCCAGCAACGGTTTCAACCTGTCCAGCTCCCACCGCAACTGGGCCTTGGTAGCAAAAGAAGCCTTTTCATCCACCGAAGCAGCAAGAATATAGGTCAGCACCATCTGCCCATTCTGCTGTCGGATCAGCTCGGCCAGCCCTTTCAAACGGGGCGCCTTCCAGGTCCGGCTGATCAATGTATCGATCATTTCCGTCACTCCCAGCCCATTATTCTCTACCTGGTATTCCGCCATTCTATTGAGCCTGTCGGTATTGAACAGAAAGGATAGTCCCAGATCGGTAGCAGACTCGGCCGCACCTAATGGGTCGAATACAAGGCCGGTACGATGATTGAACAGCTCCACCGTATACTCATATCCGGCCGGCCGGGGCGGGATCAGTCGGATGATATTTTCGGGCAGAGCCAGCAGCTCGGGTGACATACAGTCGGCAATGGCATTCAGGGCGCCCAGCTGCTGCTCCTTCGTTAAAGGCCTGGTTACGACCTGCCCATCTCCCCGCAACGCATACGTATAATACAGCCCCCCTACCACCTTCGTCACTGCCTCCAGCTGATAACGATGCATCAGATACACGGGTACGAGCACATCCTCCAGCATGGCCATCGGCGTGCCGGGCCGGATATCGTTCTCGCCAAACTGCGCAAGGGCCTTGGCCCGGACCTTCATCAGCTCCTGCAATCCGGCGACCGGGTCCTTGCCATTATCCCATAAATGCGCATTGGGGTGCATGCCCCCGGGATCACGGGCATCCCTATCCGATATAAAACTAAGTCCGCGGGCTGCGGCATCTTTTATCACCTTGTCGAGTGTGGCATGTTCGTCACCTCCCTTTGGTATCTCCTGGTAGCCCCAGGCGATACTTACCTTATCCCAGTCCCCTATCTCATCCGTATACGCATCGGAAAGGTCGACATTCCCCTGTTGATCGAGACTAATAAGAGGATGTGGATAGTCCATAACGCTGGCCCGTCCCTGGGCGCTGGCGATATAATTATGCGCAAGCCCAAGTGTATGCCCCACTTCATGCGCCGCCAGATGCCGCAGTCGATGTAACGCCATCTTCAGCATGGGATTGGCGGTATCCGCTGGCAACCCTTTTTCAAAGGGCGCCAGTAACCCCTGAGCGATCAGATAGTCCTGGCGGACACGCAGCGACCCCAGGGTCACATTGCCTTTGATGATCTCGCCTGTACGCGGGTCCACGACGGAGGCCCCATAGGACCAGCCACGGGTGCTGCGATGTACCCAGTTGATCATATTATACCGGATATCCCGGGGGTCCGCACTGTCGGGTAATATTTTCACCTGGAAGGCATTCCTGAACCCTGCCGCCTCGAAAGCCTTTGTCCACCAGCTGGCCCCCTGCATCAGGGCGCTGCGGATAGGCTCGGGCGTACCATTGTCCAGATAATATACGATGGGCCTTACCGGCTCGCTCACCGCAGCAGAGGGGTCCTTCTTGATCAGTCGGTGCCGGGTAATAAAATGCTTTTCGATAGGCTCATACACCGGCGTACTGTAGTCAAAAAAGGAAATGTCAAAATAACCCGCCCTGGGATCAAACACCCTGGGTTGGTAGTTGCGATCAGGCAGCTGCACAAAGGAATGATGGATACGAAGCGTAATGGCGCCGGGAGAAGGCGATACACTCCGCACAAAGTCCCCGGCCTGTCCTTCATTGTTGACAAAGCTGACGGTGGCCTCTATCTCGGTGTTCAGCGGGAAATTTTTGGTAGCAGGAAGATAAAGCGCGCTGCGGCTGGCGTCGAGGGAATAATTACCCTGGTGCATACTGCGCAGCCGATTGACAACACCCATTACATCGCTCAATAAAAAGGTGGTGGCATCCACCAGCACGGAGCCCCTGCTTTCCGCCTCCACCGTGAATCCCCATAACGTAGATTGCGCAAAGGACTGTTCGACGGCCCGTCTTTCGGCCGGATCTTTGGTCACGGCCCGGTAATCGAAATTGGGCTGGATCATCAACACCTTATTTCCGATGCGGGTGAATTTCACCACTGCGCCAGGACCGAGCAACCCCCTGTCCAGTCCTACATCATTGGAGCCAAGGCCGGCAGGAAGAGAGGGCTGGTACAACACTTCGCTGTCCAGCCGGCTTATCTGCAGCCATAACTTGCCTTTTTGCTCATCCCAGAAAAAATTGAAAAAGCCGGGATAAGCCTTCAATCCTTTGACTTTTTCTTCAATACTGATCGTTTTCGCCGGCTGAGCCTCCAGCCGGATCGTCATTATAAATAATACTGTAAAAAGATAAAGCTGTCTCATGTGCAGTCTTTTGGTGCCCTACAAATATAGGATTTGACCATTTTGCGCAAACGTTTGTTGGGAGGAATGGTACTCATTTCTGAAAAAAAATCAGCATCTTGGCAGTACTATGCCAACAGCCCCCACCACTGCCAACCCGAAGATCCGGGATATTCCCGCCAACGGAACCCCGGAACGCCTCCTCTCGCTGGATCTCATGCGGGGTCTTATCATGGTATTGCTGATGCTGGAAAGCACAGGGCTGTATGGCTATCTCAATGAATACGCCGAAGGCGGCCCTTTTCATTGGTTTACAAGACAGCTCGAGCACCACCCCTGGCACGGTCTGCGGTTCTGGGACCTCATCCAGCCGGGATTCATGTTTATGGCAGGGACGGCGCTGGCCCTGTCGTTGGACAAACAATGGAAAAAAGGCGTGTCCTGGGGTCAATCCTTCCGGAAAGCATTAAAACGTAGCGGCTGGCTCTTCTTCTGGGGTGTCACTGACTACGCCGTACGCCCCCATGGTCTCTCCTTCGAGCTATGGGATGTCCTGACCCAGCTTTCGTTCACCCTCCTCGTAGCCTTTCTCATTTTCCGCTGGTCGGTAAAAGCACAGCTGGCCGTCAGCATAGGCATGCTCGTCTTAACCGAACTCCTCTACCGTTGTATACACATACCGGGCTTCGACCAGCCTTTCACGGATCAGCACAATTTTGGGAATTACATCGACACCATCCTGATGCATAAGATCAACGCGGGCGGATGGGTAGCCATCAATTGTATACCTACGGCGGCTCATACCATATGGGGAGCCGTGGTCGGCAGGCTGCTCCTGAGCGATATGCCGGGCGCTGTCAAGATCCGCTACATGGTCCTGGGCGGACTTGCCTGCCTGGCAACGGGTTTCCTCCTGGACGCCACGGCCATTACTCCCATCATCAAACGCATCGCAACCAGCTCCTTTGTCCTGGCCTCGGGCGGCTACTGTCTGCTGATGCTGGCTTTATGTTACTGGTGGATCGACCTCCGCAATCACCGTGAGAATTTAAAGTTCTTCACCATAGTGGGCATGAACTCGATATTTATTTACCTCTTTTTCGAGATCGTCGGGGACAGATGGTTCAACGGCTATATCACCAGCATCGCCTCCGGCCTTCTCCAGATCGTCAGCGCTCCCGTCTTTGTGCAGACCATTCTCTCCTGCCTATGCATTTTCGCGCTGGAATGGGGCCTGTGCTATTTCCTTTACAAAAAGAAAATATTTTTTAAGCTCTGATGTACAGCGTCTTTAATTCAATGGATAACCTGGGTGCCGTCTCAGGTATCCTTCATTGATCCCGCTATACCAGTATTCATCCGACATAAGCAGTGTATTGATCAGATCAGCCTGCATCCAGCCGCCAGACAGCTTGCCCGTATAATAGTCGATAGCGCTTTGTTCTATCGATCCCGTCCGTCGGAGCAGTTTGTGAAATTGTGCATTGACAAAATTGCTGTAATACTCCTGTGTATGAATAATGCTATTGGCCACGCTGTACCGGGTACTTCCACTATTGAGGGCGCCGGCCCAGGTCGTGCTTTCAGAAGAGCTCGGAGCTCTTCCCAGCAGCTTATTGAACAGCCTCGTCACATAACCGCCGGCAGTGGACCCGCCCAGCGTATAGAACTGATCGGATGCGCATAATTCACAGATCATCTGCTCCCGCGTCGTGCCGCTCTGCATCCTGCCAAGCCAGTAATTCCAAAGGTCATCGGTGAAAGACGATACATCCATCAGTGGAAAATACTGCTCTTCCACCCACCGGCCGTAAGCCTCCTGTGGCAGGAATTCATTAATAATACTCTGCCGGTCGGGATTGGAAGTAAGCCTGCTGGTCCAGTAAGCAAGACCTCCCGCATCCGGCACGCGATCGTTACAATAAAGGAACATGGAATAAATAAAGTCCTCATTGCCATAGAGGTTTTCCTCGATCTCATATTTCCAGGTGGCAACCACCGGCTTTTTTGTATAGGCTGTAAAAACAAAAGGGGTATTCCAATAGGTAAGCCCATAAAATTTCTCTTCCTCAAACGCTCCGTCTTCATTGAATAGTTCATAAGGGAATACCTTCTTTATAAAGGATTTGGTTTCCATTATATTCAGATAATTGTATACAAAATCGCTGGTCTGGCTGAATGTCTCCATGGTTTTGTTTGCTCTTGAGTTAAACTCCGTGAACCATACATCTTTATTGTACGTAGCCAGTTTGTCCAACGTCAGCGAGAATTTGTCAGGAACATCATCATACCAGTGCCATCCAATGATATCATATTGTACATTATGCATGCTCAGCAACTGGAGAAAGACAAAATGCGATGACTGGGCATTAATGATGCATTTGGCGGTCGGGTCAGCTGCCTTGATCCCTTGAATAATGCCATTGTAGAAATAATAGACCTTCTCGAAATTTGGATCGATGTAATCGCTTAGGTTCTCTCCCGAATAGTACAGCTTTTTGCCATTGACTACGTTATAATGAAGCGTATATGTATCTTCCTCATTACCCACCTCATACACATCGAAATAAGACCCATACCGGCTGGCAAAACCATTCCCCAGGATAGCGCCAATATAGTAGGCATCATCACGTGTATAATTGGAATCCTGATACTCCTTGTTGATCAGCACAGGCAGGACAGTAATCCCCCTTTGCTGGCACTTCGTCATCAGTTCATTAAATTTTGTAAGATTATCACCCACTAATTCGCCAAACCTCGTAGCGCCCATGTCCACACGATATTGGGTCATTCCCAGTTCCTGCATCAGATCCAGTTGGGCATCTATATTACCGGAATATTGTACCTGATTATCCGGATGGCCATTGACACCCCACATTTTGGTCGAACCTGACGAGCCAACATTGACACCGCAGCAGGTGACACTCCGGGAAATGGTGGCCGGGGACGAGCTTTTACCATCTTTGTCATCGAATTTTGTCTTCACACAACCGGATAATAACAGGACAGGGAGGATAAAGCATAATGGTCGTTGCATAAGGTTTTTGTTATAAAGGAAGCTCATTCCCCACAAAAAACCAATGATCTTTTTATAAGCGTGTCACTCCGGCCAATAGCCGTGCTATTTTGGTAAGGATCCGTGAAATAGCGCAATCGTTTGCCCAGGGATAAAGCCGGCCTTTTAAGTATTTTGTCGATCAATTCTATATTATGAGCCAAACCGTCGCCATCCCTGCTGCCGTAGCCACCCGTCGTGGGGGCAACGCCATCGTCATCATCGGCATCCTGTTCTTTATCTTCGGGTTTACCACCTGGCTGAACAGCACCCTGATCCCGTTCCTCAAGCTCACCTGTCAGCTCACCAGCGATGTCCAGGCCTTTTTTGTCACCTCGGCCTTTTATATGTCCTATTTTTTCCTGGGCCCGCCCTCTTCCCTTATTCTCAAAAAAACAGGGTTTAAAAAAGGTATGGCCTGGGGGCTGGTGGTCATGGCGCTGGGTTCGCTGATCTTTATTCCTGCCGCCCAAACCAGGAGTTTTCCCCTTTTTCTATTAGGTCTTTTTGTACAAGGCTCAGGGCTGACCCTGCTACAGACGGCCTCGAACCCATATGTCACCATCCTGGGGCCCATCGAGAGCGCCGCAAAGCGTATCAGCATTATGGGTATCTGTAATAAAGGGGCGGGCGCCCTTAGCCCCCTGATCCTGGGCGCACTGGTACTAAAAGGGGCCGATGCATTGGAAGCAAAGATCAATGCTGCTACCGGAGCTTCGAAAGATCAGCTGTTGAATGAGATGGCGGCAAGGATCATTCCCCCCTATATTATCATGGCCCTGGTATTGGTGGGTCTGGCAGTGGCCATCCGCCTCTCTTCCCTGCCGGAGATCGACGCCAAAGAAGACAGCAGCAACGAAAAAAGTAGTACGAAAACCAGTATCTTCCAATTCCCTCATCTGGTATTGGGGTTCATTTGTCTATTCTTTTATGTGGGAGTGGAAGTAATAGCAGGGGACGCCATTGTCATATATGGCCGCTCGATGGGTATGAGCCTGGCGACGGCAAAATATTTCACCACCTTCACACTACTGGCTATGCTGCTGGGCTATATCGTAGGCATATTTACCATACCAAAATATATGTCTCAGCAGACAGGGTTAAAGATCTCTGCCATCCTGGGTCTTATTTTTACCACCTGTGCACTCTTTTCGCATAATTATGGAGCAATAAGTTTCGTTGTTCTGTTGGGACTGGCCAATGCACTGATGTGGCCGGCTATATGGCCACTGGCCATCGATGGTCTGGGAAAATTCACAAAAACCGGTGCAGGTCTTTTGATCATGGGCATCGCCGGAGCAGCGGTGATCCCTCCGCTATATGGCGCATTAAAAGCCAGGCCAGCCATCGGGAACAGCCTTGCCTTTTTTATTTGTACCTTCCCCTGCTATTTATATATTCTGTATTACTCTATTTTTGGCTATAAAGTAGGAAGAACCAAATTATGACACTGATAAAAAGTATTTCCGGTATCCGTGGAACCATCGGAGGAACTCCCGGGGAGAATCTGACCCCCCTCGACATCGTAAAATTTGCAGCAGCCTATGGCAGCTGGATCAAAGAAAATAACGCCCGCCCCATCATCGTCATCGGCCGCGATGGCCGTATCAGCGGGGAGATGGTAAGCAACCTCGTCGTACAGACATTACTGGGATTAGGACTGGACGTGGTCGATCTGGGTTTATCCACCACCCCCACCGTGGAGATGGCCGTAAAATGGGAAAAGGCAGGCGGCGGCATCATCATTACCGCCAGTCATAACCCAAAACAATGGAATGCCCTGAAGCTGCTCAATGCAGATGGTGAATTCATCAGCGCACAGGATGGCGCCACGGTCCTGGACAAGGCGGAAAGATCCGCATTTCAGTTTGCTACCGTCGAAAAAGGTGGGAATTACCGCGTGCCAAAAGGTTATATGGAAAAACATATCCAGGCCATACTGGACTATCCCCTGGTGAACAAGTCCGCCATCGCAGGCCGGAATTTCAAGGTGGTGGTGGATGGTATCAACTCCACGGGCGCAACCTATGTACCAGCCCTGTTAAAAGCACTCGGTGTAAATGACATAACGGTATTGAATGGTGAAGTGTCCGGCGAATTTGCCCACGATCCCGAGCCCCTGCAGGAACACCTCGTAGGTCTCTGCGAAGAGGTAAAGAAACAAAAGGCCCACCTGGGCATTGCCGTCGATCCGGACGTCGACCGGCTTTGTTTTGTTTGCGAGGACGGAACTCTCTTCGGTGAGGAATATACGCTGGTGGCAGTAGCAGACTATATACTAAGCCGTCGTAAAGGCAATACGGTATCGAATATGTCGTCGACCCGCGCATTAAAGGATGTTACGGTACGCCGCGGCGGTCAATATTACCCTTCCGCGGTGGGCGAGGTCAATGTGGTGACAAAGATGAAAGCGGTCGATGCCGTCATTGGTGGCGAAGGCAACGGCGGGATCATCGTACCCGACTTCCATTATGGGCGGGATGCGCTCATCGGCATCGGTCTCTTCCTCAGTGGTCTGGCCGAGGCAGGCACTGCCATGCGTGCCTACCGGGACTCATTCCCCAACTATTATATGTCGAAGAATAAAGTAACATTGCCGGCAGTACCACAGGAACAGTTGAAGAAGATGATCGACGGCGTGCTGGAAAAAATGAAAGGGCAGTACAAAGATTATGAGACAAATACGGAGGATGGATTGAAGATCGAATTTGACAAAGGATGGGTCCATCTGCGCGGTTCAAACACCGAGCCCATCATTCGTGTATATTCGGAAGGGCAGACGGAAAAGTCGGCGCAGGAGCTGGCGGCAGGCGTGATGAAAGAGGTCACTTCGCTGGTCTGATCAGCATAAACAAGGGCCACGTCAGACGATCCCAAATTCCCAAACTGTCAGCGCATTGTACGTATCGCCAGCCCCTACCAGCGTGCTGGGGAACTCAGGCCGGTTGACGGCATCGGGATACTGCTGTGTCTCCAGACAAAGCCCCCCATTGCGTAAATAGCTTTTTCCCTGTGTTCCCGTACGGGTACCATCCAGATAGCCGGAAGTATAAAGCCCCAAACAGGGCTGGTCGGAATAAACTCTCAACAGTCTTCCGGTAGAAGGAGATATTACCTCGGCAGCCAGCCCCATTTCTCCATGCGGCTTGTCCAGCACAAAATTGTGATCATAACTGCCATCCGCCAGATCCCCCATACGCTGCCCGATGGGCGTGCGCCTGCTAAAATCAAGCACGGTATCCTTCACAGAAAGGATTTCCCCCGAAGGCACAAGAGCCGCGCTCAACGGCGTATATCTCTCTGCGTTGATCAGCAGATCATGTTCATCGATGGTACCCTCTTCAAAACCCGTCAGATTAAAATAGCTGTGATTGGTAAGATTGACGGGAGTGCTCTGGTCCGGTGTAGCTTGATAACGAAGGGTCAGCCGGTTGTCATTATTCAAAAAGTATCCCATGGTGACATCGAGACACCCGGGGTACCCTTCTTCAAGCGCCGGGCTTCGATACGAGAAGACAACCCCTACTATCTGCGGAGATTCTATCTCCTCTTTCACATCCCAGCATCTTTGATCAAATCCCCTGACCCCGCCATGCAGATGATCACTGCCCTTGTTGGCGGAGAGCTGATACCGCTGGCCGTTGATAGCAAACCCCGCCCCGGACGTACGGCTGGTCACACGGCCTACTATGCAACCAAAATAATCGGGATTGGGTATGTACTCGGACACCGTCTCAAAACCCGCCACAATATTCTTTTTTACTCCCTGTCTGTCCGGCGTGACAATGGAAAGGATAATACATCCATAGTTGGTCACTTTTATACTGACTCCCCGATCGTTGGCAAGCTTATAGACGACGCCCGCCTGATCCTGCTGTTTATCCAGTCTCATAAGGTTATTTTACGGCGGTGAAATGAATTCCTTCACTGCTCCAGCGGGCTTCCAGCGCGGGCAGCCCAGCAAGCCATCTCTTATAATCTTTTTTGCTCCGGCTGGTCCATCCTGTTTCCGCATAGGCAGCCAGTCGGGGATATACTCTTTCATTCATCCGGTCCACGGTTGGTATCCATTCCCCCCACATCTGACAGCCCAGCCCCAGTATCCTTGCAGTGTCCCGTGCAGGAAGGCTGGCAGGTATCGGCTCGAAAGAATAGGCTTTCTCGAGAGAAATGCTTTTATCGTCATAGTCCAGGTAGGTGTAGTCGTTGAGCGAATTGACGATATCATGGCCTGCCTCCGCCGCAGAAGTGATCAGGCTCGTATCGCCGACCCAGAAATGGATGATAGCGCTCTGTGACAGCTTTTGCCGGGCGCCCTCTTCCTGGTTGAAGTCATGGACCTTGCTCCCTAATATCTCATTCCATCCCATCATCCTGCGATGCTTGGATTCCAGCAGCTGGGAAATACTATTCGTAAAGCTCACCTGCAGGTCCGCCGGTGAATTCAACCCATGCTGCTTTATATACTCCTGTACCTGGGGAGAGCTCTTCCACTGATCATACCGCACCTCATCTCCCCCGATATGGATCACTTTCGACGGGAACAGGTCCAGCACCTCATCCAGTACGTTCTCGATAAATTTCTGCACTTTTGGGTCCGCCACATTAAAAACATTGTACTGCACCCCAAACTTCACAGGTACCTTTATCGGCTTGTTCTCCGCCCCCAGATAAGGATAGGCGGCAATAGCCGCACTCGCATGACCAGGCATTTCTATTTCCGGCACGACGGTAATATGCCGCACAGCAGCATATTGAACAATATCCTTTATCTGATCCTGTGTATAATACCCCTGGTGCGGCACTCCATCATAAATCTGGCTGTCCCACCCGGAAGGCCATACCCCCTGCTGTGTGGAATCCCTCTTCGATCCAATCTTCGTCAGCAACGGATACTTTTTTATTTCGATACGCCATCCCTGGTCGTCCGTAAGATGCCAGTGAAATACATTCATTTTCAAAAGGGCCATCTGATCCAACAGCTGCTTTACCACCGGCGCTCCCTTGAAATACCGGCCCTCATCCAGCATAAAACTACGCCAGGCAAACCGTGGCTTGTCGAAAATATGACAGCAGGGTATGAAATTACTCTTTGTGATCAGCTGCCGTAGGGTCTGGATGGCATAAAATACACCGGCCGTATTGGCCGCATTTATTTGAACCTTGTCGGGGCTCACCGTAAGATCATAGCCCTCGCTCCCCAGGCTTCCATTCAGCTTGGCATCGATAGTGCATATGATCGGGTTTTCAAATTGGGATGCACTAAAAGGTTCGACGGGCAGGGACCCATGATTTTCCTTTTCCAGCACAGCCTTCAGAAATGCCGCCTCTTTTTGACAGTTGCCGGTATAAAGTATCCCGGAAGAATGCCCCAGATTAAAGGAGCCTGACCTCGTCTCCACCTGCAATGGGCATGGAATAATGTCAAGAGCAAATAAATGCTGAACAAAAAAGATAGACAGCACTATCAGACCTATGCTTTATATTCTTTTCATAGTCCACAAAATGGCTATTTTTTTCTATTGGAATGCCGGACAAACGTTTGCGTTAAATTTCTGTATCATTTTCGTACGAAAATTGCCTGTTTACGTACGGCCACGCCCGCTCGAAAAAAACTTAACACCCTATCTTTCATCCAATTGTGTTCGTGGCACTCTATATGTACATTTCCTCTCAACCATCCAAAATTGCCCATGTTCCGGAATAATATTAAAATAGCCTGGCGAAGCCTCCTCAAAGACCGCCAATCCTCTATCCTCCACCTGGTCGGCCTGTCCACAGGCCTCGCCTGTACCCTGCTGATCTACCTGTGGGTGTCGGATGAATTGCACGTCGACCGGTTCTTTCAAAAAGACAGCCAGCTTTTCCAGCTTATGGAGAGCCGTTCAGGCAACCTCAAAGGCGTGTCGGATGAATCGTCGGGTCTGCTGGCGGAAACCGTGGCAAAAGATATGCCCCAGGTACAATATGCAGCCGC
>Ga0105240_10007335_pt1 | contig 16043 bp, 15 predicted proteins | sample KBSC54metaG_FD_80426 | JGI IMG/M metagenome (GOLD analysis project Ga0105240, IMG submission 80426) | Corn rhizosphere microbial communities from Kellogg Biological Station, Michigan, USA - KBS C5-4 metaG | ecosystem: Host-associated > Plants > Roots > Rhizosphere > Soil | place: Michigan, USA... | reverse complement strand
TGATGTTCATGGGAATGGCTCCGCTGGGCGCGCTGCTCGGAGGTGTGCTGTCCGATCGCGTGGGTGCGCCGATGACCGTGGCGATCGGCGGAGTGGCGTCGATTGGCGGCGCCTGGTGGTTCGGGACGAAACTGCCGAAAATACGGGGCGAGGCTCGCCGGCTGATCATGGCGCAGGGGATGCAAGGCGGCGCGCCAGCGGAAGAGATGTCGACGCCCGTCGTCGAAGACTAGGGGGTGGCGGACTGGCGTAGAGCGCTGCGTCCGAGGGCAACCAGGAAAATCGCGCTCTTGCCGCGCGCATGCGGCGAGAAGAAGCTGACGACGTCGTCGTCATAGAAAGTCAATCCGCTGGCTCCCAGTCCTTGTGCGTAGGCCGCGAGATACAGCTTTCCGCCAAGAATGCCGGCTTCCAATTGCACCGCGCGGTATCCACGGTTGCCGTAGCGCTCCGTAATTTTTTTGAGATCGGCCAGAAAAAAGACATCCACCGCCGCATCGGCCGGCAACTGCTGTTCGAGGCCGAGGTAACCCGCCTTGTCGCGGAACTCGCCCGGCTTCAGCAGTTCAAGCGATTTTTTATCCCAGTGGTAAACGTAAGCGCCGGGCTCCAGTCCTACGACATGGTTGACGATCAGGTACAAATCATTGAGATGACTCCCGAAGGGATGGAGAAAGTCCGCGGGAATTCCGCGGGTGGCGCGGTCGAGGATAAGAGAAAGCTGGGGTTGCGTGATGGGATCGCGCACGAAGAGCCTGCTGGAACCGCGCCGCGAAATTACTTTCTCAATCGTGTCCTTCGGGACTTTCGAATCATCGGGTAGTTTCAGGCGGCGGGCGCTGATCTTCGGGTCCGGCATTTTCTGGAGCGGAGTTTTGCCGCGCCAAGCACCGACTTCTTCTGCGGAGTCCAGTGAAGAGGCTTCATGCATTCTTCGCATAGCCGGATAATCCACCTCTTCCGAAGAGTAAGGCACGGTGGGCAAATCCAGAGGAGGAACTGCCGGGGCAGCGTGAGAAATGGATTCCTGGTATCCGATCGGAATAATGGAGAACGACACTTCGCGATTGGTGTCGAGACTCAGCAAGGCGTTTACCTGAGAGTCGATGAACCCGGTGACGATGTGCGCGGGAAGTTTCAGCGAGTGTGCGACTGCGAGCAGGTTGGCGAGGATCGTGCCATTGTCCCAGCCGAAATGACGATAAGTGCGGGAGCGGTATTTCCAGGCGTTCCGCCAATATGTGCCCGAGCAAATGATGATGACCGGGGCATGGGCTACGGCTGGGTGGTTGGCGGTAGCCTCAACCACAACTTGGCGGAAATCACCGGAGCGAAGCTGGCGCAATCCGAATTCTGCAGCTCCAAAGTGATACACGCCCGCCGAAAGCGGGGGTGAGTTTGCGCTCTTCAAATCCGCGCAGACCACGTAGAGTTCGATTTCGTAGAGCGCGCCCGTACATGCGGCTGCGCGAAAGAACATTTCACCTTGCTCGAATTTCTTGCTGCGCGTCACCCCGGCGGAGAAGAAGAGGAGCTGAGCCAGAGTTTCCAAATCAGGGATTGCCTCTTGCGTAGAAGAAGATTCCGCAGCCGCAATCGCGGCGAGAGCGGGAACCGAAGTCTCGCGGAAATCGCGGGGCAGTCGATTCACTTCGAGTGTAGGGTAAATCTTGAACAGGAGCGGCTTGTTCTTCCAGTCGAGGGAATGGGGATTCGTTCGCAACCCGACATAGGAGTGCTTGGTGCCGCTGTGATACTGCCAAGTCGCGTCGAGATTCTGATTCTGGCTCAAGAATGCAATGCTCCTTGGGGCGAGAGTCGGTTAGCGGTAAGCAGCGGGCGGCAATCCGGTGATGCGGATTCCGGAGTGTCCTTTGTGGCGCATATTCAGGCCAACTAGCAGGGCCGTAATCTGCTCGACAATACGCGCGTTCTCCAGCTTGCCGGCATCAATGGGACGGATGCCCGGAATCTTGGCGGCCAGTTCGCAAGTGAGTCGAGCTGCATCCGAGTCGTCGCTACAAACGATCACGTCACAGTCGAGAGGATTGTCTCCTCCCATCAAATCTGCCGAAACATTATGAAACGCGGCCACGACGCTAACGTCTTTGGGCACAAGTTCCGCGGCCTGCTCGGCGGCAGAACCCTGCCACACGCCGAGAGTGCGTGATGCTCGTCCGCCAACCTCTGCGGCTAGAGGGACAGTGGCATCGATGAGAATACTCCCGGCGGTGATCGAGGGCTTAAGGCGTTTAATCAGCGACGCCTGGCCCGCAAACGGAACCGTTAGCATCAGAATGTCGGCCGCTGCACAAGCGGCACTGTTGTCCATGCCGCTGACGCGCGCTGTTTCTCCCACGCGCCCCTTAATGGAGGCGGCGGCCTGAACTGCCCGGTTCTCCTCGCGCGATCCAATAATGACTGTCTCCCCCGCTCGCACCCAGCGCAGTGCCAGCCCCATGCCGGCAGGCCCGGTGCCGCCAATGATTGCGATCGGACGGGCTGGCTGGTCGGCGGGCACGCTCATGCGAATTCCGCCTCGGGCGTTTGTTCGAGGGTGAATTCATCCACAGGAGCTTTGATATTGATGCGCGAATACGCGGTGTTGCGCTCGGCCGGTATGCGGCCAGCCTCGAGAATGAGCAACTGAAAATCTTCCGGGCTGGTGTATTGCCCTGCAGTGGCTCCGGCCTCGCGCGAGATGTTCTCTTCCATCAGCGTCCCGCCGTAGTCGTTGGCGCCCGCGTGCAGGCAAAGCTGCGAAAGCTGCCGGTTCAGCTTCACCCACGAGACCTGGAGGTTATTGATCGATCCTGCAAGCAGGATTCGGGCCAGCGCATGAACTTTCAAATGTTCGGCGAGAGTGGGACCGGAACGCGCCAGGCCTTGATGAAACAGCAATGTGTTCTGATGCACGAATCCCAGGGGCACGAATTCGGTGAAGCCGCCGGTTTCGGATTGAATGTCGCGCAGCAGGCGCATCTGGCGAACCCAGTGTTCGGGGGTTTCCGCGTGCCCGTACATTAACGTAGAGGTGCTGCGAATGCCGCAACGGTGCGCGCTGCGGATGATTTCAATCCATTGTGCGGTGGAAAGCTTGTTGGCGGATAAGATGTGTCGGATTTCGTCGTCCAGAATTTCCGCCGCGGTTCCCGGCAGTGTGCCCAGACCGTTGTCGCGCAGCATGGAAAGATAATCCGGCAGCGGCATCCCCGTAAGTTCGACGCCGTAGGCGATCTCCATGGGCGAGAAGGCGTGAATGTGCATCAGCGGGACTGCGTTTTTTACGGCGCGCAGGATGTCGCGGTAGTAGAACTTCGGCAGATCGCGAGGAAGGCCGCCTTGGATGCAGACTTCAGTCGCGCCCAAGTCCCACGCTTCTGCCGCCTTGCGGGCCATATCGTCGAGGCTGTGGAAGTACGTGTCGGCTTCGCGCGGGCCGCGGCTGAAGGCGCAGAATTTGCATCCCACAAAACAGATGTTGGTGAAATTGATATTCCGGTTGACGACGTAGGTGACGATGTTGCCTACGAGTTCGGCCCGCAGCATATTGGCCGCGACTAGCAGGCCCAGAAGATCATCGCCCTTAGAGTTCGCGAGGGCGTACGAATCCGCTAGTGAAAGAGCCGCAGCGTTCTGGGTTTCCAGAACTCTCTCCAGAGATGAGCGCACGGGCGTGCTCAGACGGGGAGCAATGTCGGACCAATCGAGCGAGGGAAAATTTTCCAGTTCGGAGGGTGCAAGTTCGCGGTGCATTTTCTCTCCGTCGACGTGGCTTGCTGCGCTTGCCGGCGGATTTCAGCTTGGCTAGCGAGACGTTGCAAGCAACGTCTCTACAGTGTAGCGGAAGTTAGCGGAACAGGTCCGCCGACGCCGGACGCAGCAGGTCTAAGATGCGGGCCTCGCCTGCTTGGTACGGAAAACCTCGCACGATACATGCGGGGGCGCGATTCAGCTTGCCGCAGACCAAGCCGGCGGCGCAGGCCAATTCGTCGGCAATTGCCTCCACGCTCGCTTTGAGCTTGTAGCCGTGAGGATCGGTTCGTCCGCGATCATCGCGCAACGGTTTCATTCCAGCGATCCCAATGGCAAATTCGGTCAAGCCTTCGCGCCACGGGCGCCCGAAGCTATCGGTGATTATCACCGGGATGGCGATGCCCGTTTGCTTCTTCAATTCCCGGTGAATCCGTTGGGCAGAACGGTCGGGATCTTCAGGCAGCAGGAGCGCGTGGCGGCCTCCGTCAATGTTGGAAACATCGATTCCGCTGTTGGCGCAGAGAAAACCGTGGCGAGTCTCTGTGATCAGGACGCCGTTTTTGCGGCGGATCACGGAACGGCTTTCGCGCAGAGCTAGTTCGATGACGCGGGGATCGAGGGCGTATTGCTTGGCCCAAGAGACGGATTCGGAGGAGGGAGTGATGGTCGCTAAATTGATGAGCTGACCTTCGGCCTTAGAGATGATTTTATGTTTGATGACCACAATGTCGCCGAGTTGGATTTGGTGTCCATTGTGCTGCAAGGCCTCGAGTAGCGTGTCAGGGATGTCGGCACCAGGATGGATTTCGTCTTCAATAATGATTGGGATGAGGCGAATTTCGAGGGATTTGGAGGGCGGGATTGTCTTCCGCCCCGCTGGGGCTGATCGGCGTGGCGCTGCGGACCCACGGCTTGCGCCGTGGGCTGCATTCTTTGGCCGCTTTGCGGCTCGCTTTTTAGGCGCTTTGCGCGGCATCTTCAATTTAGGCCTTCCGGTTCCTAAACAGGCGACGGCATCTTGCCTATTCGAACATATTCGCGCGCGAGTAGTTGGGCGCGCGTGTTGCCGGGGAGTGCGATTAGTTGGTGCAGGTCTTCGGGATTGTCGATGTCCACGGCAATTCCGGGCAAGTTTAGTATTACGCATGGCTGGCCTGTGGCTTGAGCCGCTGCGTGGTGTGGCTTGAAGCTGTTATTTCCGAAACGGAGCGGGAATAGATTTGCGGGGCGTCGGAAGGCGGCGTTCGTACCACGTCCATCTCCAGCAGGAACCAGGACCGTTCCTTCGGCTGGGGCCTGCTTGTAAATTTCTTCGAGTTCCCAAGGCTTGATCAGCGGGATGTCCGCGGGAATCACTAGCGTACTGTCTTCCCCGCGCTCGACACAGACCTGCGTGGCGATTTCGATCGCGCCAGTTTCTCCCGGGTTCTCCGGGTCGGGAATGATCTCGAACTTGTATTCGGTCGCAAGTTGGGTAGCGTAGGCATCGCTGGTCACAATGCCGACGGAAGGACGATCCTTCCACTCGTACAAGGCACTGAGCACGTCGTGCAGCATTGCCTGGGCTAATCTCGTTCTGGAGTCTTGAGCAAGGATGGAGGCAAGGCGTTGTTTTGCCCCGGAAGTGTTTTTTATGGGAACCAGGATCACGGCTGCGAGTCCACTTGGGGGACGGGAGCGGCAGGCGTTTTGTCCTTCAGAAGGTCGGGCGAGATCAGGGACAGAACCTCGCGGGCCAGCGCGGCCTTATCCTCGGCAGTGCGCATGACGGTTTGCGTGCAGTGCACGCGCAAGCCGCTCTGGCGCAACATGTCGGCGGCACGGGCATCGCGCGTATCGCACACCAGGAGGTCGAGAAAATCTTCGTAGGCGTGCGCGACTCCCGCAATCGAACAAGGAAGGCCTTGCGCCTGCATCAGTATGCCGGCGGGTCCGGCGACGGGTGCATTACCCACGATCGGACTGATGGCGGCAATCTTCGGCTTGGCGATTCTGGCTTTGGCCTGCAGCAGCGCATTGTGAATTCCGGGCACCGCGAGGATCGGGCCGATGCTGGTGATGGGGTTGCTGGGCGCAATGATCACGGCGTCGGCGGAGGTGATGGCGTCGACCACTCCGGGCGCGGGTTCGGCATCGGAGGCTCCGGCGAAGCGCACTGAATTCACCGGGTCCTGATACCAACGTTGCACGAAATACTCTTCGAAACTCAGTTCGCCGATGGGAGTGTCGACCCGGGTCTCCACGCGCGAGTTGCTCATGGGCAGGATACGGGCTCTCACTCCCAATTTCTGCGAGATTACGGCAGTAGCTTCCGAAAGAGTCTTGCCTTCGGCCAGCAAGCGCGAGCGGAGCAGATGCATCGCCAGATCGCGGTCGCCGGTGTGGAACCACGTGGGCTCGCCGAGTTGTCCCATGGCTTGCAGGCAGAGAAAGGTGTCGCCTTTCACGCCCCAGCCGCGCTCCCGGCTCAACATCCCGGAAAGCACGTAAGTGATCGAATCGATATCAGGAGAAACGTACAGGCCCCACCACAGAAGATCGTCTCCGGTGTTGACGACGAGGGTGATTTCTTCCGCTGGCATCACCTGGCGAAGACCGTCAACGAATTTCGCGCCTCCAGTGCCGCCGCTCAGGACGCAGATCATGCGGCCCTCCGGGCGAGACCATCCTCCGCCGTACAGTTGCGCAGTTTCTCGGCGAGCAGGCCCGGTTTGGACAAGACTGCAGGAATAAATTCCGGATACACCGGAAGACGCTGCTGCAGCTGGAATCCTTTGGCCTCAGTGCGCAATCGCAATTGCTCCAAATGCGGCCAGGGCCTCTCGGGATTGATGAAGTCTGGGGTCAGCGGCGAAATGCCTCCCCAATCGTTGATACCTGCATCCATCAAATCATCATAATAGTAAGGCGCGGAGAGATTGGGAGGAGCCTGAATATTGACGTTCGGCAGTAGCAAGCGAGCTACTGCCACGGTGCGCAGCATCTCGCCATGGGGAGGTTCAGGCCAGTGCGCCATCGGAATGGTTGGTTTGACGCGGAAATTCTGCACGATCACTTCCTGAATATGGCCGTAGCGCTCGTGCAAGTCCCGGATGGCGAGCAAGGTATCGACACGGTCCGGGGAGGATTCGCCGATGCCGATTAACAGCCCGGTGGTGAACGGAACGCCTTGTTTGCCGGCCTGTTCGATGGTGCGCAGGCGCTTGGCCGGGACCTTGTCGGGTGCATTGTCGTGGGCTCTACCTGGCCCGAGTAAATCGGCATTGGTGGTCTCAAGCATCAGGCCCATGCTGGGGGAAACCGCGGCCAGACGCGAAATCCATTCAGCGCTGAGCAGGCCGGGATTGGGATGCGGCAGGAGGCGCGTCTCGCGCAGAATCACCTCACACATTGCTTCCAAATAATGCAGCGTGGATTTGTAGCCCAATCGGCGCAAGCTTTGGCGCATCTCGGGAAACAGGAGTTCGGGCTTGTCTCCAAGGCTGAATAGCGCCTCGGTGCATCCGAGCTTTTCGCCGGCACGGGCAACAGAGAGAACTTCATCCGGAGTCATGGTGTGTGCGCCGGGATCGCCGGGATCGCGGCGAAACGTACAATATCCGCAATAATCGCGGCAAAGATTGGTCAGGGGAATGAAAACCTTGCGCGAGTAGGTGATGACGCCGGGCTTGAAGCGCTCCTTGGCGGCGCGCGCCGCAGCCAGCAAGCTGGGCAGGTCCCCATCGGGGCAGGTAATCAGGCGGAGAGCCAAGTTCCGGGAAACTGGAACGGCCGACTGGACTTCACCTAGCGCACAAGCAGGCACAGAGCTGCCCTGCGGAGTCGCGTCGGCGCTGGTTCTGAGAGGCACTTGAATCGAATGATACAACGGTACGGCATGGTAATGTAGGCGGTTGCTGGCGTCTCCGTAGAGACGTAGCGGGCTACGTCTTGGCAGCGGAATCCGGAGCGTTGAAGAAAGAGATGCGACAAGAGAGACGTTGCAAGCAACGTCTCTACGAAATGACTATTAATTCTGCGGATTTTCGCAAGGCGATGGGGGCATTTGCCACCGGGGTCACGATCATTACGGTCGATCTCGATGGAGAAGTGCACGGCATGACGGCGAACGCATTTGCCTCGGTGTCGCTCGATCCTATGCTGGTGCTGGTGTGCGTCGACCACAGTACGCGGACACACGCGCATCTGCACGCGAAGAAGCGTTTTGGGGTGAATGTGCTCTGCGAGGACCAGCGGGCGATTTCGGAATATTATGCCCGCCCGGAACGCACCCACGAAAACGCTGAATCCGAAGCGGGAGCGCGCTTCGATCGCACCCGGCACGGGACGCCGATTCTGCATGGTTCGTTGGCTTACCTGGAATGCCGTTTGCACTCCGCGCAGATCGCTGGCGATCACACCATCTTTATTGCCGAAGTGGAAGATGTGGTGGTTCAGGAGGGCGATCCATTGCTGTTTTTTCGCGGCAAATACCGGAAGGTCGGGGCGGAGATCGAAAGCTGATAAGCGGCCTGGTTAAATACACGGTGTCACTTTTGGGCGTTCCGGACATCCAATTGTTGCAGGCCTAAATCATCGAAATGGAGTTGATTCCTCGTGGAACAGACCGCAGAGAAGCTCAAAAAGACTGAAGCCGAGTGGAAACAGCAGCTCACGCCGGAGCAGTATCACGTGACCCGCGAAGCGGGTACCGAGTGCGCTTTTACCGGCAAGTATTGGGACAATCACGAAGCGGGCGCGTATCACTGCGTGTGCTGCGGGGCGCCGCTGTTCGATTCGCAGACCAAGTTCAACTCGGGGACGGGCTGGCCGAGTTTCTATAAGCCGTCTGCCGAAGGTGGGGTGGTCGAGCATCGAGACTCAACTTACGGAATGGTCCGCACCGAAGTTCGCTGTGCGAAGTGCGATGCTCATTTGGGGCACGTGTTTGAGGATGGGCCGGCGCCGACTGGCTTGCGATATTGCATGAATTCGGCGGCCCTGGATTTCAGGCCGGCGCAGAAGAAATAGGCTCGATTACCTCGAACTTGCAGGTTTTAGGAATGTCGCTCGTACAGCCGGAGGGCAAAAAAGAGCGCTACCGAGAGCCCTATCGTCGTGATCAGGAATATCCCAAAACCTGTGACTATGTCCGGCAACTCTGGAGCAAGGACTCCGTTCGAGAAGCGTATGGGTTCGCCCGGCAACACTCGAATTCCGTCTCGGAGGTATGCTTCCGTGCCGTAGACCCAACAGACCAGAACAGTGTTGCGAATCGGCCAGGCGATAAAAATAACGAAGGCGGCGAGGGAGAACACCCAGCCTGATTGAAACCGGCGATTCTTAAATGCTCGCGTGGCTAAGCCCGGCTGCGTGGCCGGCACATTGGTCGAGTTGTCTGGAGCATCCACGGCTGTGCCAATCAAGAAAAATGAATGGGCACGCCGTGGCGTGCCCGTCATTCTCTACTCGAAAATCCTTGCACTAAGCGCTGGCTGTGGCTGCCATTGCTTTGGGCTGTTCCTGCTTGGACTGAGACTGGTTCTGAGCTTTGCCATCGCTGCGAACCTGAATTCCGCCCTTCAGTGAGGCGCCATCCTCGACGCTGATGCGGGTGGTCGAAATGTCTCCATGCACCGAGCCTTCTGCGCGAATGTCCACGCGATCGCTGCACTCGATGTTGCCGGTCACCTTGCCCATCACGACAACTTCGCGGGCCTGGATGCTGGCGTCCACTTTGCCGTTACGGCCAATGGTGACGCGGCTCTCGGGCATCGTGATTTTGCCTTCAATGCGGCCGTCAACGTAAAGAGCTTCGGAGCCGCTGATCTCGCCCTTGATGACTAAAGTGCGGCCAATGGTCGCCTGATCCACCGGAGCGGTGACGTTCTTGGCGGGGTTATAGGAATTGGGGTTGGAAGCCGGGAAGCCCGACTTTTGGTTCAATGAATTGTCCGATGACTGAAGCATGCGACCTTCCTTGGGTTCCCGCGCGGCGTGCCCGGGGGCGCCGCTGCATGCGGTGGTCTTGAAATTTGTGGCCTTCGCCAGTTCACGGCCACTTGGCCAAGCTGACTATCGCACACTGGTAAGAGAAGCCGAGAGATTACGGAAGGTGGTGTACAGCTGCGGGACGGTCATTCTGACGCCTGGAGCGTTTCACTAACCTCTTCCCATTCCTCGAGAAGCGCGGAGTGTTTGGCTTTGTGGCTCTCGAGTTCCTGCGACTGGCGCTGCGTTTCCTCGGCACTTACGAAGCTCTGTAGGGCAGTTTCGAGTTGGGCAATTTCATCCTCGGCGCGGCCAATTTCGCCCTCGAGTTGTTTTACGCGATCTTCCATCTGCTTGCGCTTCAGCGGATTCAGACGCTTCCTGGCGGCATCCGCAGCGCTGCCATTTCCGTTCGCAGGCAGCGAGGCCTGCTTTAGGGCCGCGGAATTGGCTTGGGAACGGCTTGCTCCCGGAACATCATTCAGCGTCGGCGGCACGTGTTGCCTGCCCTCTTTGCGCCACAGGTAGTCCTCGTAATTTCCAGGGAAGATCTCCACGCATCCGCCACCGATTTCGAAGACTCGTGTCGCCAACTTATCGATGAAGTAGCGATCGTGGGATACGAAAACTACAGTGCCGGTGTACTCCATCAGCGCGTTGAGCAACACATCTTTGGCGCGCATGTCGAGGTGATTCGTAGGTTCATCGAGCAGCAGAAAATTTGCCGGATGCAACAGCAGTCTCAATAAAGCATAGCGGCCGCGTTCACCGCCGGAGAGGACGCCAATCCTCTTGAACACGTCATCTTCGGAAAAAAGAAAGCAGCCCAGAAGTCCCCGCAACTCCGTTTCGGTGGATCGGGGCGACAGCGCCCCGAGATCATCGAGAATGCGCGCATCTGGATCCAATTCCTTATATTGATCCTGGGCAAAGTAATCCAGTATGACGTTGTGGCCCAGCCGGTATTCGCCGGAGCTCAAGGCTTCCGTGCTCGCGAGCAGCTTGATGAGTGTCGACTTGCCGGCGCCGTTTACTCCCACCAGCGCGATCCGGTCGCCACGCTCGATCATGAAGTTGACATTGCGGAAAACTTCCTTTTTCCCCACGCCATTCCTGCCGGGGTAGCTCTTGGCGACATTCTCAAATTCGGCCACAATGCGCCCACTCGCCTTGGGCTGCGGGAACTTGAAGTGGATGGTCTTTTCTTCGGGAGGAATCTCGATGCGCTCGATCTTCTCGAGTTCCTTAATCCTGCTCTGAACCTGCTTGGCCTTGGTTGCCTGGTAGCGGAAGCGGTTGATGAAGACTTCCAACTGCTCGATGCGGTCGCGCTGGTTCTTATAGGCAGCCTGCAATTGCTCATTGCGCTGCGTCTTTTGCGCCAGGAACTTGTCGTAATTGCCGGTGTAGAACCAGAAGCGCTTGTTCCAGATTTCCGCGATCTTGTCGACGGTGACATCCAGGAAGTAGCGGTCGTGCGAAATCAGCAGGAAGGTATAGGGATAGTTCTGCAGATACTCTTCGAGCCAGTTGCGAGCTTCGAGATCGAGATGGTTGGTGGGCTCATCCAGCAGGAGCAGATTCGGCTTCTGCAGCAGAAGTTTGGCGAGCGCGAGGCGCATCTGCCAGCCCCCGGAGAATTCGTCGGTCATGCGCTGCCAGTCCTCTTTGCCGAAGCCCAGGCCCATTAATACCCGGCCAACGTCGGCCTCGATGGAGTATCCATCGCGGGACTGAAACTCGTGTTCGACGCGCTGGTAGCGGTCGGCCACCGCCGCATATTGCGGGCTGGTGTGGTCGAGTTCCGCCATGCTATGGGTGAGGGATTCGAGCTCCTGCTCCATGGCGCGCACGTCGTCGAACACCGACATGCACTCCGCAAACACGGTGCGCCCCGACAGGGTGAGGCCGTCCTGGGGAAGGTATCCGGCGGAAGTGCCTTTGGCGATAGTCAGGGCGCCGTAGTCGAATGTGTCCATGCCGGCGAGGACTTTCATCAGCGTGGACTTGCCGGTGCCATTGCCGCCGACCAGGCCGATGTGGTCGTGGTTGGTAATCAGCCAGTCGACGTTTTCGAAAAGAAGTTTGTGGCCGAAGCGTTTTCCGGCGCCGGAAAGCTGAATCATGGGACTGCTTTTATCGTCTCATAGATTGAGCTGGGAGCGGCTGAAGTGAAGATCTCGGAGAGTTGGCAGGCTACACGGAAGCCGCAGAACGCGACGTACGGGCGTTGGGATAGCCTCCCCAGAGTTCATTGTGGTAGTGGATTCGTTCCAGGGCGCGGTCGATCACGGTCTCCAGTTCGCGAAGGTACTTTACTTCGCGACCCTTCGCCAGGCGACGCTTACCTTCTTCCGGGCTAACCCAGGTGGGCTTGCGGTTGGATTCATCCGGACGCCGCATCTGGTGGATCTCCATCAGGAAGGCCTTCACCACGAATTCCTGGACGCCTCCCGGTTGCCAGAACACGCCTTTGGAATGCAGGTAAAGATGGAAATGGTGTGGCTCAATGGTGCCGATGGCACCGGCCTCTTCTGCTGCTTCGCGCTCGGCGGCCTGGCTGTGCGAGAGGCGCGGGTCCGTGGATCCCTTGGGAAACGTCCACTTATTGCCGCCATTGGTGTTGACCAGGAGGAACTCGATTGCGGATCCGCGGCGGCGGTAGCAGATGGCGGCCACCTGAAGCGGCAAGGATTTCGCGACTCTGGACGACGCCATTCGCAGCCCTCCTCAATACAGCATAGATGCAAGATATTTCACCAGCGTGAAAGTGCAACAGAAAATGTGCAGTGGGGAGGGTTACGAAAGGGTTACGTAGGCTTAATGCTTGGCGCCTCTGCCCGGCTGCGCCCGGACAGCCGAATGCTGGCTGTCTCCACACTTATGACCTGGAGAGCCTGAGAGGCTACCCCTACATGTCGCGGCCGTAGACCGGAATTGCTGCGCCGGTCACGTCTTTGGCGGCATCAGTGGCTAGCCACACTATCAAGCTTCCAATCGCGGCGGGCTGAATCCAGTGAGAGGTATCGGCTCCGGGCATCGCCTTGCGATTCGCGGGAGTGTCGATCGTCCCCGGCAGAATGACATTGGCGGTGATTCCGGAATTTTTGTTTTCGAGCGCCACGGTTCGTATCAGCGAGACCAGGGCGGCTTTGGAGGCGCTGTATGCTCCGACACCGGGCCCCGGGCTTTCTGCCGCGCGACTGCCAATGGCGATGATTCGTCCGGTTCCAGCCTTACGCATGTGCGGCAGGACAGCGCGCAGGATGTGGAACGCGCTGTCTACATTCATTTCGAACATTCGCCGGAAGGTTGCGTCGTCGGTCTCGGTGACGCTCGGCCCTCCCGCAAAGCCACCGACGAGGTGAGCCACAACATCGATCTTTCCGAACTTTGTCATCACCGCATCGGCCGATTGCTTCGCCGCTTCGAGGCTGTCCAGCCTCGCGGGAAGAGCCGTGAACCCAGGTCTATCAAAATCGGATTGCTGTATTTTTGGGGCGAGTCCGGTGACGAGAAACCCTGCATCGAGCAGAGCTTTCGTGACATGAATTCCCAGTCCACCATCGGCTCCCGTGACCAGCGCGGTCTTTTCATTCATCGCACCAGCCTACGACGAAGACAGGCCCGAGCAAAGCGGATTCTCAATCGCGGACAAAGGCGACGGGCGCTAGGTGGGATTGTTTGTTCCTAGAGTCTTTACCAGCCACGGAATGACTACTTCTTTGAAGATCTTCGGATCGGGCCAAACGCCCACCTGGCGGCCGAGATGACCACCACGGGGATTTATCCAGGCATCTTTCGGTGTGTCTCCTTTGCTGAGCAGCAGGTAGTCATCGGAGATGGGGACCTGGGTATCGAGGACACCCGCAATTACGAGCATGGGGGCCATCGGTTTGCCCAACAATCCTTGATGGAGCAACGACATCTTCGGAAGGTAGTCGGCCATCTCGTCGAGCGTGTGGACGCCTTGGAGGACGTTCATCAACGCCGGGACTTGATCGAACAGGTATTCGCGATTGCCGAGCAGATGGTTGAGCAGAAAATCTTTCTGGAAGAATCCGTCAATGGGAGGCGATTGCGCGCTGGCACCGCGCAAGCGGGCTCGCTCCACGATGGCCATCTTCGTTGCCCAGTACGCGCCCCAACTCACTCCGTGCAGGGCGATCCGGTTCTTATCGACCTCGGGCCGGGACTGCGCGTAATCGATCACCTTTGACAGCATGCGCTCGGAATTCTCGGAGACTTTGATCGGAGCCTGACCAGTTCCAGGGCCGTCCACCGCGAGATAGCCGATGCCGAAGGGCAGAATCGCTCCAAAGCTCTCCGTCAAATCTTCTTTGCGGCTGTCCAGACCATTCACCGCGATTACCAGAGGCACTGGGCCTTTTGCATCTTTGGGCAATCTCAGGTAGCCGGTGATCTGCTTGCCCTCGAATGGAATGTGCACCACTTCGAGCGGCGGATCGTAAAACTTGGCGTGCGCGAGGAAAGCCTCGATCGCTTTCTCGTACGACCGCTGCTTGCCGGGAGATGCGGGGATCGGCCAGCGTCCGAAGGAATAAAGCCGCCACGCACGAACGTAGTCCGCGTTGGCTTTCGCCGCATCGGAGCTCTCCAGGGACTTCGCCTCGTTGAAATAGCGATCAGCAACGCGCATGAATCCCGCCGCCCATTCGTCCTTGTCCGCGGTGTGAATGGTCTCAAAGGCTTCCTTCACGTCAGCGGGATCAAGGCCGATGAGCGGATACTGGCCGACCTCGGCGCGATGAATGGCTTCTGTCTTGATTTCGTCGATGGTGCGTTCGCGGCGTTCCTCGGCAAACAGCATGGCAGACGTGACCACGTTCGTAAGGATTAAAAACAGTGCAGGTATTTGAGTTCGGTTCGGCATGAGTCTGTTCCTGTGTTCGATAGCTCACCACGATTGAATCAAGCCGCGACAAAGGGGCCGGACGGATGTGCCCGGCCCGCGACTCCGTGCAATTCAACTAGAAAATGAACTTGGCTCCCAATTGAATGGACCGCGGTCCTCCCGAGCCTACCGCCGGATTGGCAGCGGCCACATCCGGAGTTGCGCAGCCGCAACCAAACGGCTGCACCGAAGGATCGTTCAGGCCAAATCCATTTTGCCCGCCATAGGGGTTTGCGAAGTTCGGGTGATTGAAGATGTTGAAGAATTCGGCCCGGAACTGCACGCGCTTGGTTTCGCCGAAATGGAAATTTTTCGCCAGCGAGAAGTCGAAGTTTCTGAAGCCGGTATCCGGGAACATATTCCGGCCCATGTTCCCGAAGTGGCCCAGCGGAGGCGCCATCATCACGGAGTTGCCTGCCGCATAACAGCCATACAGATTCAAAGCGGCCGTTTCTGGCCCGGCACTGCCTCCGTCGGCCGCCAAGGCAGATGCAGCGCACCCAGAGGGCATGCTCGGACCTCCTGGCCCGTAAAACGGAATCCCCAACATCCCGTTGGAGTCCATCACCCCTTTGCGAGACTTGAAGTCGGATGGATTGCCCAGGCTGGCGGTTCCCGCACGATAAAAGCTCCACCGAATTGGCGCCGTTGCCGGCGGGCTGACTGGCAAAGCGCCGGTTCCCGCGGCATCCGTGCCGAGGTCTATCGGGCCCCAATGTTGCGGGCTCTCCAGCGTGGTGATGGAATTGATCTCCCAACCCTGCAGCATCTGTCCATAGCCGGTGCGGCCTGGGATGGCATAGGTCAGCGACAAGGTGAGGCGATGGCGAATATCGAAGTCGCTGTTGGCATACTCCGCACCGACGTTGTAGGAATTCTGCGGCAGGCCTGCGCCATATCCGAAGTCCCAGTTCGCGCCCACGTCATCGGAGGCATGAGCGTAGGTGTAACCCGCGACCATGCTCAGACCATGAAAATTGCGTGAATTCAACGTGGCCTGCAGCCCGTTGTAGTTGGAGCGGTAGACGTTCCCCATCTGGAAAATGTTGGCGAGGTAAGGAAACTTGTTGGCGAATGGCCGGGTCGATTCTTCGCCACCGGTGCTGTCGGGCGCGCAGTTGTTGGGATCGGTATAGCCGGAATTAATACATGCCGAAACTGCCGCAGCCGGCCAACCTGATCCTACGGGTGCCTGGTTGATATCACGAATGCCAGTCAGGTTCGCACCGTGATTTCCGACATAGGCAATCTCCAACGACAGGTTTTGTGTAATGGCGTGCTGCAGGTTCAGCGTCCAGTTCCACACGTAAGGCGTGGTCAGATTGCGCGCAACGGTCATCACCGGGCACGGGCTGTCGTTGCAATTGATCGCGCTGGCTCCATACAGTGAGCTCGTGGGCGA
>Ga0105240_10007333_pt1 | contig 16045 bp, 17 predicted proteins | sample KBSC54metaG_FD_80426 | JGI IMG/M metagenome (GOLD analysis project Ga0105240, IMG submission 80426) | Corn rhizosphere microbial communities from Kellogg Biological Station, Michigan, USA - KBS C5-4 metaG | ecosystem: Host-associated > Plants > Roots > Rhizosphere > Soil | place: Michigan, USA... | reverse complement strand
GCTGGACGAACGCGCACCCCAGCCAGGCGAGCACGCGCTGATGGTCACGGTCGGTCCCGGTGTCACCGTGGGCTTGATGCTGCTGCGCTGGTAGCGGCCGGCGAGCCGGGGGAGCCGGATCTAGGAGCGGGCGGCTGCGCCCGTCGTAGCGGCGCCCACCAGGCGCGGCATGCCCAGCAGGTCGAGGATGGCGTCCACGGCGCTCGGCAGCGCCAGCTTGGGGGTGACGCGCAGGTCGGGGTCGCTCGGCGGCTGGTAGGGGTCGTCCACACCCGTGAAGCCGTCGAGGTCGCCGGCGTAGGCGCGGGCATACAGGCCCTTGGGGTCGCGCTGCGCGCACACCTTCACAGGGGTGTCCACGAACACTTCGAAGAACGGCAGTCCGTCCTGTTCGTGGCGCTCGCGCACGTGCGCGCGCATCTGCTCATACGGCGATACGACAGCGGCGATCGCGATCGTGCCAGCGTCCGCGAACAGGAGCGCCAGCTCGCCGACACGGCGCACGTTCTGTTCGCGGTCCTCGCGCTTGAAGCCGAGGTCGCTGCACAGCCCGCAGCGCAGGTTGTCGCCGTCGAGCAGGTAGGCGCCGCGCCCCAGCTCCACGAGCCGCTCCTCGAGGGCGGTCCCGAGCGTGGACTTGCCCGAGGAGGGAAGGCCGGTGATCCAGATCGTCGCCCCGCGCGCCTGCAGCGTGCGCCAGCGATGCTCGCGAGTGAGCGTCGTGGCGTGCGGCGTTACGTTCGGGCTGGTGCTCATACGGGCGCGTACTCAGACGGTGAGCTTCGCGCCCTCATCGTAGAGCTTGATCACGTCGAGCTGGGCGGGTGGGTCCCCATTCACGACCGCGAGGCACAGGCCGCAGAGCACGCACTCGTCGAGGTTCTCCCGCACGATCTCGACGCCCCCGCCGTCGGCCTGGGCGAAGATGTCCACCGGACAGGCTTCGGCCAGCTTGGCGGCGAGCGTCGCGTCGCCGGCGATCTCCTCAGAGACGTCGACCGCGATGAAGATCGCGTCCGTCCTCATCGCTCGGCTCCCGTGGAGCGGGCCTCGTTCGCCCAGATGCAACGAACCACGACGGCCGGACCGGCCGTCCATCCAAACCTCATACCGGGCTCCCTTGCTCGATCTTGGCACGGATCATCCCGGGAATGTCCTCGATCCGCTCGGCGACTGTGATCCCGGCCTGTGCCAGGCGCGCGATCTTCTCAGACGCCGTGTCCTCCTTGCCTTCGACGATCGTGCCGGCATGGCCGAAGCTCATGCCCGGCATCTCGTCCATGAAGCGGCCCGCCATGAAGGCGACGATCGGCAGGCGCGATTTATTCTCCGTCACCCAGCGCGCCAGCTCGGCCTCCATGCGGCCGCCCGGCTCGGTGTAGATGACGATGCCTCGCGTCTGCTCGTCGGCCTCGAACAGCGGCATCAGCTCGGCGTAGCTCTGGCCGATGATGGCGTCGCCGCCGATCGAAACGGCGGTTGACTGCCCCAGTCCCGCCGCGGACAGCGTCGAGGACATCTCGGTCGTCATCCCGCCCGAGCGCGAGATCACGCCGATCGGGCCAGGGGTGTACGCCTGTGCGGCGTTGCGGGCTGGGCCGCCGATGCCGCCCATCTTGATCACGTCGGGGACGATGATGCCCAGGCAGTTGGGGCCGATGATGCGGGCGCCGCGCAACGTGGCCAGCTCGACCATCTGGGCGACATCACGGCGAGGGATGCGCTCGGTGACGATCACGATCAGCTTGATCTGATTTTCGATCGCCTCGAACACGGCATCCTTGGTGAAGGCGGGGGGGACGGTCACGACCGAGCCGTAGATCGGCGCGCCGTGATGCGCGACCGCTTGGGCGACCGTGTCGAACACCGGCACGCCGTGCACCTCACGGCCGAGGCGCCCAGGCGTCACGCCGCCGACGACCTTGGCGCCGGAGCCGTAGTCCAGGCACTCGCGCGTGAGGTTGACGGCCTCGCGGCCGGTGATGCCCTGGACGATGAAGGTTGTGTCTGCGTCGATGAGGATGCTCATCGAAGGCCCCCCTTTCGCGACCAAAGCCCCCCCTTTTGACGCAGACGGACCTCCTTGTTGTGCGAAAGGCCCCCCTCTTGCATGCAAAGGCCCCCCCTTCGTGCTCGACGGATATGGATCGACCTCACGCGCGAACCTCGGGTGGGTGGGTTTCTATCTTCTCGACGGCACGACGGGCGGCCTCGTTGAGTGAGACCGAGCGGTCGGCGTAGTCGACGCCGTACTTCTCGAGGATCTTGAAGCCCTCCTCCTCCCAGGCGCCGGGGATGCGGAAGATCGCGATCTTCTCGGCCGGGTCCATGCCCAGCTCCAGGCACGCCTTGATCACGCCGCGGGCGACGATGTCCACGCGTGTGTTGGAGACGATCGACATCATCACGGCGATCCGCTCCACGCCGGGCTTCTGCAAAACCAGCTTGGCCAGCCCGCACGCCTTGGCGACGGACGGGTTGCCGCCGATCTCGCAGTAGTTGGCCGGCTTGCCGCCATGGGCGCGAACCGCGTCGAACAGGGTCAGCGAGCCGCCGCCGGCGCCGATCACCAAGCCGAGGTTGCCGTCGAACTCGGTGACGTTGCCGGCCACGCCGCGGTGATCGGTCGCGTCGACCTCCTCGCCTGCGAGCTCGAACGGGGTCGCCTCGCGCGCCTGGCGCGTCTCCTCGTCGCCGACACCGAGATCGGCGAGCAGCTTCTTGTGGCGGCCGCGTGCCTCGTTCTCGATGTCCATGTGCGCGTCCAGCGCGACGAACGAGCCATCGGCGAGCTGCCCCAACGGGTTGATCTCGGCGAGCGTCATGTCGTTCTCGACGAACAGCTTCGCCAATCGCGTCACGATTGGCACCAGCTTGTTCAAGGCGCTGCCAGTGACGCCGGTGGAGGCGATCACCTCCTTGGCCTCGAAGTCTCCGAAGGGAAGGATGTTGGAGAAATGGCGGCGGCCGACCTTGTCGGGCTGCTCCTCGGCGACCTGCTCGATGTCGATGCCCCCGACGGGGGAGAAGATCATCACCGGCTGCTTGCGGGTGCCGTCCCAGACGACGCCGGCGTAGTACTCCTGCGCGACATCGGCCTTGGGATCGACCAGCACCCCGCGCGGCATGTGGCCGCCTATCTCGAGCGCGAGGATGTCGCGCGCGTGCGCCTCAGCCTCCTCCGGCGTGTCGGCGAACTTGACGCCGCCGGCCTTCATGCGACCGCCGGTCAGCACCTGCGACTTGATCACGGTCGGCCCGCCGATGCGAGCGGCGATCTGCTTCGCCTCGGAGGCGTCGGTCGTGAAGCCGTAGTCGGTGACAGGTATGCCTGCGCGCTTGACGATCTCGCGCGCCTCGTACTCGAAGAATCTCATCGCGTCCCTGAGGGTCGTTGCCGATCTTCCCACCGACGGTCTCGGCCAGCGGGCGTCGGAACCCTATCGGGACGGCCGCCGGCTTGCTCCGGCGACCGTCCCCGCGGGACGCGCCGCCGCTACATGACCTCGATCGTCTCGTACACGTCGACTTTGCCGCCGCCCTGCAGCACCGGGCATTTCGCCACCAGCGCGGCCGCAGCGTCGAGGTTCTCGGCGGAGATCACCGAGAAGCCCGTCAGGCCCGAGGCGGCGGCGCCGTTGCTGCCAGACGCCGTCACCGAGGTCGAGGCGCCGACTGGGTTGCCGTGCTGCACGACCGCCGGGCCGAGCTCTTCGAACCAGGCACCCCAGGCCGTCATCGCAGCCTCGCGCTCGGCGTCGGTCTGGGCCATGCCGCCACCGGTGTATGCCAGCAGGTAGTTCGCCATTTGCTTCTCCTTCGCTTGTGTTTGGATTTTTTGGGGGGAGCGGCCTGGCGGCCGCTTGGCTTGGCGTGCGGATCGGCGAAAACCGGGTCCGCTGCGCGTCACGCGGCGGCGGAGAACCCGCGGTCGCGAAAGATGTCCATGCAGGCCGCCCAGCCTTGGGCGTGACGATCCCGCGAGGCGGGGTCGGGCAGGCCGGTGTGTTCGAGCACGACGTTCGTGCGCTCGCCCTCGTCGTGGAACTCGACGGTGACTGTGCTGGCTGGGCCCAGCCCGCCGGCGTCGAGCTCCCACTGCCAGCTGTACACCAGTCGGCGCGGGGGATCGACCTCGCGGTACTCGCCCTGCACCGTGTGCCGCTCGCCGTCGGGGCCTTCCATCGACAGTCGGTAGCGGCCATCCACGCGCAGGTCCACCTCGGCTATCGGCGTGGTGCCATCGGGATGCACCGCCCACCAACGCCGCAGCACCTCCGGGTTCGTCCAGGCGTTGAACACCTCTCGAGGCGAGGCGTCGAAGCTGCGCTCGATGCGCAGGCTGGTCTCACTGGTCATTGCCGCGTCGGACGCGGCCGCCATATCGGTCATCTCGTCTCCTTGGTTGTCGTGGCGCGGTTCCTGTCCGCTTGTCCCTGCTTGTCTGATTCCCGGTCTTGGCGCTGCTCGCGCAGGTACTCCTCAACCGTGTCGAGCTTGCGTTCCCACAAGTCGCGCTGTCTGGTCATCCAGGCATAGGCGTCGTCGAGCGGTTCGGCACGTAGACGCAGCCGGTGCGTGCGCCCGTCGATCACGCGCACGATCGTCCCCGCCTCCTCGAGCACCTTCAGGTGCTTCGAGATCGCCGGCTTTGAGACGCCGAAGTCCTTGGTCGCTTCGCCAACGGTCATTTCCCCTTCGCTCAGCCGCTCGAGAATCCCGCGCCGGATCGGGTGCGAGCAGGCGGCGAAGGAGCGGTCAAGGACGGGATCGAGAACTGCATTGTTAGCCATCTGGTTAACAATAGCAAGGATGGCCTGCGGCGCGAGAGTGAGCCGCGCTTGCATACAATGGGCAGTGCACGGTTATCGGTCGTCTGCGTGCCCGGCCCGCCAATGGCGGGCCGCGTCGTTTAAGGCACGCGCCCGCTTAGATCCAGCCGAGCAGCGGTCCGAACACCAGGCCTGCCGTCAGGACCAGCGCGGCCAGCGAGCCGACGATCTGTAGCTGCCGGCTGCGGTCGGGCATGTCGTAGACCCAGAAGGTCGCTACGTAGAACGTCAGGTAGCCGAACACCACGATCGCCGGGAAGCTCGCGACGTTCCACCACCAGTAGTACCAATGAAAGACGCCGTCGGCATGCAGCAGCAGCTCGACCCCGACCGAGGTGAGCGAGAGGCCGATCGCCATCGCCCAGCGATTGGGCAGGCCGAGGATGCGAACGTTCCGGTCCGCGGGCAAGAGCTTGGTGAAGACGATGCCGTTGATCGCGAAGAACAGGGTGATCTCGATCGTCAGGCCAATCAGGATCACGTAACTGCTGCTCCCGGTCACGGTCCACAATGCGGCGTGGCCGTTGAAGTGCAGAACCAGCGCGTTGACGATCTCGTTTGCCCAGTCCATCAGCCAGAACGTCAGGCCGGCGAGGATGGCGCTCCAGTTGGCGCTCTGCACCTCGACGGCGTAGACGTAGACGACCAGCGCCAGCAGCGTGATGGTGGACCAGTGGAACATGCCGGGGGCGCGCAATAGGTGCTGCGCTTCCAGCGTGAACTGTGGAACCGTCGCCATCGTCAAACGCCCCCTATTGCCGCCGTCGTCGTGTATCGCGCTCGACCCGCGCGCCCGGCCGCTCCTTACGCGGCCGCCGGCGTGAAGCCGTAGGCCTCAGCCAGCTCCGGGTCCTTGCGGGCCAGCATCTCTGCCAGTTTGACCATCACCTGGCACTGCTTCCAGGTGGCGTCGTCCTGCATCTTTCCGTCGATCATGTGCACGCCGCGCCCGTCGGGGATCGCCTCGATCACCTTCTTGGCGAAGGCGACCTCGTCGGGATCGGGGGAGAACACCTTCTTGGCGATCCCGATCTGCACGGGGTGCAGCGACCAGGCGCCGACGCAGCCGAGCAGGAAGGCGGCGCGGAACTGCGTCTCGCAGCCTTCGACGTCCTTGATGTCGCCGTAGGGCCCGTAGAAGGGCAGCGCGCCGACTGCCGTGCAGGCGTCGACCATGCGTGCGATCGAGTAGTGCCAGGGATCCTGCTGGTAGCTGGGGCGAGGCAGGTCCTCGTTCTCCGGGTCGGGGTCGGCGATCGTGCGGTAGCCGGGGTGCCCGCCACCCACTCGCGTCGTCTTCATCCGTCGCGAGGCGGCCAGGTCGGCCGGTCCGAAGCTCATGCCCTGGATGCGCGGCGAGGCGGCGGCGATCTCCTCCAGGTTGGCGACTCCGAGCGCGGTCTCGAGGATCGCGTGCACGAGGATCGGTTTGTCCAGTTTCGCCTTGGCCTCCAGTTGGGCGAGCAGACGATCGACGTAGTGGATGTCCCAAGCTCCCTCGACCTTGGGGACCATGATCACCTCTAGCCGGTCGCCGATCGCGCTCACGACTTCGGTCAGGTCGTCGAGCACCCACGGCGACTCCAGCGCGTTGACCCGGGTCCAAAGCGCGGTGTCGCCAAGCTCCATTTCACTGCCGACCTTGATCAACCCGGCTCGTGCGGCCAGCTTTCGATCGACCGGCACCGCGTCCTCGAGGTTCCCCAGCAGGATGTCCACCGTCGGCGCGATGTCGGGCACCTTGGCGACCATCTTCTCGTTGGAGAAGTCCAGGAAGTGGATCATCCGCGAGGGCTTGAAGGGAATCTCGCGCGCCGGCTCGGGCGCGCCGATCGCGAGGGGCTTGTCGAAGGCTCGGGGATTGCGCAAGTTCGTTCTCCTGGGGTCTTTGCCGTGGTCGTGGGCGCAAGGAACGCTATCGCCTCAGTGGCTAGAGTTCCGCTCGACCCCACACAACACAGGAGAATCGCCCCCACGATGAGCGAGAACCCCACCGTCGAGACAGAGCAGGCAGCGCGCGAGGCCTCGGGAGCCCATCCCTACGGTCGCTACCTGGAGGAGTTCGAGGTCGGCGCCACCTACAAGCACTGGCCGGCCAAGACAGTGACCGAGGCAGACGACCACCTGTTCTGTCTGATCACGATGAACCATCACCCGCTGCACGTCAATGACGTCTACGCTTCCAAATCCCAGCAGGGCCGCAACGTCGTCGTGGGCCCGCTCGTCTACTCGCTGGCGCTGGGAATGTCCGTCTCCGATGTGTCCGGCAAGGCGATCGCCAACCTCGCCACCGAAGAGCTCAAGCACCCCGCGCCGGTCTTTCACGGCGACACGCTGTTCTGCGAGTCAGAGGTTCTGGAGAAGCGCGAGTCCCAGTCAAAGCCCGACCGCGGCACCGTCAAGGTGCACACTCGTGTCTACAACCAGGACGGGGTGCTGGTGGCCGAGTTCAAGCGCCTGGTGCTGGTGCCGCGACGCTCGCCGGGAGACCCGATCCCGGCCCACCCAACCGAGGGCAACGTCGAGTAGCCGTCCGCCCTCGCCGGCAGCAGTTCTCCCCGCGCAGGAGTGGGGAACCCCGCAGCCAACACTTCGCAGGCTTGCGATAGGCTGCAAGTATGCGCCCCCACGGGCGTTTTTCCGTTCCCTGGCGCCTTTGCGCGCGGCAGCGCCGCGCGGGCCCAGGCCCAACGCGACACTGAGGAGCCGCTCGCACGTCATGGAGACCACCGCCACCGCCGCCCCCAATACGAACCACAAGCGCCTGCTGGCGTGGGTTGAGGACATCGTGCAGCTGTGCGAGCCCGAGTCCGTTCACTGGTGCGACGGCTCGGCGCAGGAGTACGACCGACTTTGTCAGGTCCTGGTGGACGCCGGCACCTTCACCCATCTCTCCGAGGCCAAGCGTCCGAACTCCTATCTGGGGCTCTCCGATCCAGGCGACGTGGCGCGCGTGGAAGACCGCACGTTCATCTGCTCGGAGACCGAGGAGGAAGCTGGCCCGACCAACAATTGGCGCGACCCCGGGGAGATGAAGGAGGCGCTCAGAGGGCTGTTCACCGGCTGCATGCGGGGCCGCACCATGTACGTCGTCCCCTTCTCGATGGGTCCGATCGGCTCGGACAAGAGCCAGATCGGCGTGCAGCTGACCGACTCGCCCTACGTGGCTGTCTCGATGCGGATCATGACTCGGATGGGCGCGCGAGCGCTCGAGTCCCTGGGCGATGAAGGCGACTTCATCCCGTGCCTGCACTCGGTCGGCATGCCGCTGGCCGAAGGTGTCGAGGACGTTCCCTGGCCCTGTAACGCCGAGAACAAGTACATCGTCCACTTCCCGGCCACGCGCGAGATCACCTCCTATGGCTCGGGCTACGGCGGCAACGCGCTGCTCGGCAAGAAGTGCTTCGCGCTTCGCATCGCCTCGGTGATGGCCCGCGACGAGGGTTGGATGGCCGAGCACATGCTGATCCTCAAGCTCACCTCCCCGGAGAAGGACGTCAAGTACATCGCGGCGGCCTTCCCGTCCGCTTGTGGCAAGACGAACCTGGCGATGCTGGTCCCGACGCTCGAGGGCTGGGAGGTCGAGACGGTCGGCGACGACATCGCCTGGATGAAGTTCGGCGAGGACGGCCGCCTGTACGCGATCAACCCGGAGGCGGGTTTCTTCGGCGTGGCGCCCGGCACCGGCGAGCACACCAACCCCAATGCGATCCGCATGGTCGAGTCCGACACAATCTTCACCAACTGCGCCTTGACCGACGACGGCGACGTCTGGTGGGAGGGCCTCAGCGACGAGGCGCCCGCACACCTGACCGACTGGCGCGGCAAAGATTGGACGCCGTCCTGCGAGACGCCGGCCGCTCACCCCAACGCTCGCTTCACCGTGCCCGCCGCCCAGGACCCGGCCATCGCCGCGGAGTGGCAGGACCCGACGGGAGTGCCGATCTCGGCGATCCTGTTCGGAGGTCGCCGCTCGACGGTCGTCCCGCTCGTGAGCGAAGCGTTCGACTGGGAGCACGGCGTCTTCATGGGCGCGACGATGGGCTCGGAGAAGACCGCCGCGGCGGCCGGGACCGTCGGCGAACTGCGCTTCGACCCATTCGCGATGTTGCCCTTCTGCGGCTACAACATGGCCGACTACTTCGCGCACTGGCTGAAGATCGGCCGTGAGGCGGACGCTGAGAAGCTGCCGAAGATCTTCTACGTCAACTGGTTTCGCAAGGACGAGAACGGCAAGTTCCTATGGCCCGGCTATGGCGATAACTCGCGCGTGCTGGCTTGGGTGTTCGCACGTTGTGCCGGTCACGGCGCCGCGACCGAGACGCCGATCGGGTACATGCCGCCAGTCGGCTCCGAGGGCCTTGACACCTCCGGCGTGGACATCTCCGAAGAGAACATCGCCGAGCTGCTCCGTGTCGACGTTGCCGAGTGGAAGGCGCAGCTTCCGCATTTCCACGAGCACCTCGGCAAGTTCGACCGCCTGCCGCCCGAGCTTCATCGGCAGTTGCTCGCGCTAGAGCAGCGCCTGTCGACCTGACGCTCACATCGGCTGGGCGCCATCGGCCGTATCGGGCGCGGGCGGGGGCGTCGTAGCGCAGTCGCTTGCAACTGCTGTTGTTGCCGCCGCGCAGCCCACGCGCTGCTGGTTGGGCCGGCGGCTCGGTCTGAATCGATGCTGGTCGAGCGCGAGCGCGACCGTCTGCGTTACCAGCGCTGTCGCGACCGCCAGCGCGAAGCTGGCGGCGATCGGCAGCGTGGGCAGCGACTCGGCCAGCACGAAGCAGAACAGGGAGTAGGCCACGAGCCCGGATAGGAAGCCGCGCATGATTCCTACCAGGTCGCGCTCGCCGTGCAGCACGTGCGTGAACACCGCAAGCACGCTCGCAATCACGGGGAACGGCGCCAGCAGCCCGCTCAACCTGGAGCCGAGCTGGCCGGCCAGCGCGGTGAGCGCCAGCACGAGTGCCAGCGCGCTGACCGCACGCAGGGGTAGGTCCCAGGTGGGCGGCGCAGACTTCTCGAAAGCCGCTCCCTGCGGGCGCGGCAGAGCGATCAGCGCGAGTCCGACCGCCACCACCGCGCAGCCCAAAGCCACGCCGGCGGACACGGAGAGGGCATTCAGCGCCGCGGTCATCGCGATGAACGCAAGCCATCCCGACAGCAGGATCGCGCCCCAGTGCGCGATTGCCGCCAGGCGCGCGTAGACGACGACGAAGGCGCACAGCGACGCTATTCCAAGCAGCGTGGCGGCGGAGGCTTCCGCGGCGAAGGCGCGTCCATGGCTGAGCGCGAACACCAGCAGGATCGGGCCGGCCACCACGGGCAGACCCCCGATCAGGCCGCCTACGCGGGCCCCGTAACGGCGCGCGGCGAGAGACGCCGCCACAACGAAGGTAGGGGCCAGGACGAGCTTGGCGGCAAGGACTCCCATCGCTTGGATGATGACGCGGGCGAGGTTGGTGCTGCTTGGTGGTCCTGATTGCTGGCGCAGCGGCGCGGACCTTTTGGAGAAAATAAGACTTGATATATAATGACTGAGATTTTATAATGGGGTGTGTCGGTACGCATGGGTGCCAGGTATTTTGGAGGTGATAGAAAATGGCATTGATCAGATGGGAGCCGAGCCGGGAGTTGCAGACCCTCCAGCAGGAGATGAACCGCCTGTTCGGGACTTTCTCCGATTCGCCAACCGGCAACGGTGGCGCGCTGGCCGCGCGTCAGTGGATCCCGGCGATGGATCTCGCCGAGCAGGACGATCACTACCTCCTGCACGCCGATCTTCCGGGTGTGGCCGAGGAGGACGTCAAGGTCGAGCTGGAAGGCGATGTGCTGACCATCTCGGGCGAGCGCCGCTCCGAGCGCAAGGAGAGCCGTGAGGGCTATCAGCGCTTCGAGCGCGCTGTGGGAAGGTTCTCACGCGCGCTCACCCTCCCCGAGGGAGTCGACCCCGACAAGATCGAGGCGCGCATCGAGAAGGGCGTGCTGGAGGTACGGATCCCCAAGCCCGAGCAGCGCAAGCCGCGCCGGGTGGCCATCTCAGTCGGAGATCAGCCGGAGACGATCGAGGGATCCTCAGGTTAGCGCTCAGACGAAACGTCCGAGTAGTCATTGCGGGTCCGGGGCCGGGAAACCGGTCCTGGACCTACTCGTGCGCGTCGTGTGCTTCGCCCGCTGAGGCCGGGGGACGGGACTCCTCGGCCAGCGAGGTGATCGTCAGTGCTCCTCGCGCCGCGGACTCGAGCACGTCGGTGGCCTCCTCCAGCGAACGGGCATACAGCTCGACCAGCAGGTGCACGACGATCTGGTCTTCCTCGTGCTTGTGGAAACGCACATGCGTGAAGAACTCCCTGACCCCGTACTCGCCGAACGCCGCGTAGGAGAGTGCGTCGCCGGCCTCGGGCCCCGAGCAGATCTCAACATCGTCGGAATCGACCGTGACGGTGCAGGAGGCGACCCACGGTGTGCCGGCGATCATCCGTTCCCAGCGGTCCTCGATCGGCTCGACGCGTCCGTTGGCAAAACCGAGGTGGGGCTGGTCGTGCATGCAATCGAGGCACTGCACGACGGCCTCCTGCAGCTCGTCGACGACTTCCGAGCGCTCGCCGGTCTCGGGATCGATCTTGTGGATCCCCTCGTAGTGGACCTGCACCTCGAGGTTCTGCGACCAGCAGCGATAGCAGCGCAGCCAAGCTCTGGCGGTGGTCTCCGGGGCCGGTCCCTCCATTGCGGTCATTGTACGCGCGCCGCTGCGCGTCGGCGGGAGGCGCGCTGGGCACATGCGACGCACCCCCGCCCCTCGACGCCGCGCTGGTCGCGGGTCGAGGCGGCGGGGTCCCGCCTTCTAGTGATGTTTGCCGTGTCGTTTCTTCCTGGCCGGCACGAGCTTTACGCGCTTGGTCTCGGTCGCCACCAACACCCCGCTCAGGGTGTGGATGGTCAGCTTGAGGGTCACATGCGCCCCTTTGCCTTTCACATGAGCAAGAGCGTGCCTGCCCTTGCCGTTGAGCTTCATCTTGAGCGTCCCTTTGCCGCCTTTGACCAGCTTGAGCGACCCCTTGCCGAGGGTCACCGGCTTTTGCTTCCTTTTCTTCTTCTTTTTCCCGTGCGCCGCCGCGCTCGCGACTTCGATGCTGACGCTCGAGACGGATGACAGCTTTGCCCCCGGCGGGCTGGTGAGTTCGCCCGAGAGCGCGCATGGGAAGCCGCAACCGACCGGTATCGCCACTTCGCCGCCGGGCAGAATCGTCCCCAGTTCGGAGAGTTCTACGTGCGAGGCGAGTTCGCTCGCGCTCCCGTAGTGGGTCTGCCCGCTGCTGGGACTGTGTATCGCGTCACCGGCGTAGTTCGCCGTGATCGCCGGCAGCGTGCTGGGCATGGTCGGTGGCAGGAACTGCACCGAGCAGCTCGAGGTGTTGCCCGATGCGGGAGTCGGCGTCAGCGTGCAGGTGTTGCCCGCGACGAACACCCCGCCGCTGGCGCTCGTGAACGCCACGGTTCCAGTGGGGTTGGTCGAGCCGGCCAGCGCCGCGTCACCCACCGTGGCGGTGCAGGTGTCCTGCGCGGTTGCGATCACCAGGTTGCAGATCACCTGGGTGGCCGTCGGGTGCGGCGTGATGCACACGCCGGCCCCATTGCGCACCTGACCGGTGGGGCAGGGCGGCAGGCCGGCGGTGGCGCCGGTTTCGATCGATGTCGTCAGCTTGGCGGCGAGTTCCCCACTGGACCCCGCGAGCGCGTGTCCGCCCGACAGAGAGGCCCAATATTCCCAATAAGGGAGGTAGCCGGCTTCGCCGGAGAAGTCGACGTCCTGGAGTGGCTTGCCGTCGAGCGCGAGCTGACGCATGGTCGACTGGAAGTCCATGTTGGTCGCAGGTGTCCAAACGGTGCCCGGGATACCCCAGGCGCCGGGAAGTTCTTCGCCGGTGTTGAACGGGTTCACGACCCAGTCGATCGATGGGACGCCTTCGTTCAATTCGTTGTCATGGGGGACGTTGTCGGCGATCAGGATCATTACGTGCTGCGCGCCTTCGCGCCAGCCCACGTTGGGGTTCGTGTCCGTCTCCCACAACGCGCGTCCATAGGATTCAGGGTTGTCGCCGCCGCCGTTGGCGGCGAGCGGTTCGATCGCTTTCTGCACCGCGGCGCCATCCGCGGTCAGCGGTTGGTCGAGCTTCCAGGGGAGAACACCCGGTTCTTCTTCGTTGTTCGTATACAGGGAAGGCGAGTAGTCGCGCAGTTCAGCCACGCCGTAGTGCACATCGGGCAATTTCGCGTTGATGTTCGCAATCACCGCGAGCATTTCTTTCTTGGCTTCTTCGAGCTCGCCGCTCATCGATCCGCTCGTGTCGAACACGAACATCACGTCCGTGTGAGCCGGCGTCGCCGCATGTGCTCGCTGGGTCAGGGTCAAACCGATGCCTACGACCATCGCCACCGCTGCCATCAGCGCAAGGGCCCATCTCATCGGCTCGCCGCGCAAGTTCGCCACTCCGCTCATTCCATGCCTCCCGGACTCGTCCCTAGCTGTGAAGCGGCAATGCTAGACAAAGCTGCTCATCGCTGCTGGCTACCCGAACGTGAACGCATAACCCGACACGCCGGGCGCGAATCGCAATGACAGCCGGCGTTGTTCGTCGCTGGGAAGCGACACCAGCGAATACAGGCGCTGCGCGCGGACAACGACCTCGCCGTCGTGCACGTCGGCGCCGGCGTCCTTGGCTGCGATCGGGCGTCCGTCGAGCAGCACCTGGACGGTGCGGGGCGTTTCGCCCTGCGAGCTGAGCACCAGGTACACGTTCTTGGCCTCGAACTCGGCGTCGATGCCGCTCCCGCTGAGTGCGGTCGCCGGCTGGGCGGCGATGTTCCAGGCGCCGCTGTAGGCGAACTCGTTGAGCGCGAGCTGGGAGGGGGCCTTCGCGCCATAGTAATGCGTGCCTTCGTGGGGCCCGTCGTGCCAACCCTGTCCGCGCGCCGTCCCGAGGTAGGTCTCGGGCGTCGCCACTTCACTAGGCCTAACCACGTCGGTGGGATGGCTCATGGCGCTCACGCTGTGCCCGGCTTCGGCCAGCAGCGCCCTGATCGCGGTCTCGGTCTGTGCGTAATCGCCCTCGCCGGCGGCGGCGTAGCGGACGTGCCCTTTCGCATCGATCAGGTAGTCCGCCGGCCAGTACTGGTTGCCGTACGCGTTCCAAGTCCCCATGTTGTTGTCCTGTGCGACCGGATAGCGCAGCCCGAAGCGCGCGATCGCGTTCTGGACGTTGCCGGCGTCGTGCTCGAAGGCGAACTCGGGCGTGTGCACCCCGACGATAGTCAGCCCCTTGTTGCGGTAGGTGGCGTCCCACGCCTTCAGATAGGGCAAGGTGCGGATGCAATTGATGCAGGTGTAGGTCCAGAAGTCCACGAGCACGACATGCCCCCGCAGCGAGGAGAGCGTCAGCGCTTTATTTGAGTGCCCACCCACCCCCGTGTTGAACCAGCGCCCGGTTTCTCTGAATTCCGGCGCTTCGCCCAGATCCTTCAGTCCGCGCGCGTCTGCCAGCAGCGTCGCGTCACTGGCGTTCTTTGGCGCCACCGCGGCTTTGCTGGCGGCCTGCGCGTACTTGACTTCGCGCCCGGTGATCTCGTGCAGACGTGATTCGACGGCCTTTGATTTCTCAAGCCCGGCAGTGAGGTTGACGTTTGGGATGTGTTCGGCGACGTACTGGTCGAAGCTCACGTCGACGCCGGCGAGGATCGCAACGGCTGTGATCAGCATCACGGCGCCGAGCGCGCGCTGCAGCGCCGGCCCGCGCCCGGCCGCTCGGATGCGGTCAAACAGTGAGCGCCCGCCGAGTGTGAGCGCCAGCAGAACGGCGGCGCTGCCGAGTGAATAGGCGATGGCCACCGCGACGCCGCGCCCGCTGGCGGCGCTGACCGAGATCACGGCGGCAAGGATCGGCCCGGCGCAGGGCGTGTAAACGAAGCCGAGCGCGGCGCCGACGAGCAGTCCCGACCGGAACCCGTCCCCACGGGAGCGCGGCCCAAGTGCGGCAAGTCGTGACATTCGCGCCTCGACGCGATCGGCAACCCCCGGTACCAGCAGCACCAGGCCGGCGAGCAGCAGCACGGCCACCGCCACGTAGCGCAGCGGATCCGAGCCGAGCCCGACTCCGTCGACGACATCGGCGATCCCGACGATCGTGACCGTGAAGGTGACTGTCAGCCCGATCACCACACCGAGCGGCCGGCGCTTGCCGCCGACCCCGCCCGAGGCCAGCAGCGCGGGCAGCACCGGCAGCACGCAGGGCGACAGAGCCGTCCCGGCGCCGGCGAGCAGCGCGAAGGCGATCAGGACGATCATTGCCGCAGAGAGGGCGTCACAGCTTGACCATCACGTAGACGACGGCGATGGCAAAGCCGATTTGGCCGAAGGCGAGCGCCGTGCCGAGGTTCACCGCGCCGAATGCCCCCGCAAGGGCGCTGGCGAGGACGAACGCCCCGACCACGATCAGCAGGTCTCGGGCAACCTCAGGCACGCGCGGCCTCTTCCAGCGTGGCCACCAGCGCCTGCCCGTCAAGGCTCGGATCCTGCGTCGCGAGCAGCTTCTCGGCCTCTCGCCGTCCGCCAAGCGCGCGCAGCCCGCGCTCGCCGTGCTCGGCCGCGAAGTCGAGCAGCGCGCCGGCGCGGCGCGCACACGTCCGGCGCTCGGCGATGTTCGCTCGCAAGCGGTGCTGCTCGAGCGCGTCGACCAGTTCCTCGATCCCACAAGTGGGGGGGAGCGAGCAGACGGCAACAACCTTCGTCTCGCGCGCTCCCAGCGAGCGCAGCGCAGCGCTCAGGTCACGCCTGGTCTGCAGGGCGAGGTCGCCGAGGTCGGCCTTCGTTACGACGAGCACATCTGGAGTCTCCATGATCCCGGACTTCAAGAACTGCAGTACGTCGCCGCTGCCGGGCTGCACCACCACCGAGACGGTGTCGGCGACGTCGGCCACCTCGGTCTCGGCCTGCCCGACGCCGACGGTCTCGATCACGACGATGTCGAAGGCGGCGGCGAGGGCCTGGGCGGCCGTGCGGGTGGCGGGCGCCAGCCCGCCGAGACGGTCGCCGGCGGCGGTCGAGCGGATCAACACCCCCTTGTCGGCGGGGTCGAAATCGATCCTGGCCCGGTCGCCGAGCAGCGATCCGCCCGAGCGGCGCGAGCTCGGGTCAACCGCCAGCATCGCGACCGACTTGC
>Ga0105240_10007331_pt1 | contig 16048 bp, 25 predicted proteins | sample KBSC54metaG_FD_80426 | JGI IMG/M metagenome (GOLD analysis project Ga0105240, IMG submission 80426) | Corn rhizosphere microbial communities from Kellogg Biological Station, Michigan, USA - KBS C5-4 metaG | ecosystem: Host-associated > Plants > Roots > Rhizosphere > Soil | place: Michigan, USA... | reverse complement strand
GCCGCTCGATTTGAAGCCGCGGATCGTGATGTCGTAGGCCGTCGTTCCCGACTGCTTCACCCCGGTCATGTAGTTGAGGAGGTCGGTGAGCTTGGTCGTCTCGATCGCTTTCACGAATGAGTTGGAATAGCTCGACACCGAAAACGGGGTGTCCATCACCGACACATCCATCTTCATCGCGCTCTTGGCGCCGGATGCGATGAAGTGGCCGGTGACGACGATCTCCTTTGCAGTTGATGGCTGGTTGGTCGGCGTGTTCGAATTCTGTCCCGCGGCCGGAGTCTGCGTGGATTCGGCAGGAGCGACCGGTCCCGCTTGGGTCCGCGGCACCTGATTGGGTTGAGCGGGCGGCGGCAGCGCCTGCGGCTGCGTCTGGGCAAGCGCCGGGACCGCGTACAGGAGCGACGTTGCGATCGCTATTCTCGAAATCATTTCTTCTCTCCCCTCTTGATATGTTCAGGTCGCGGCCGACTGCGGCCGGAGGACCGGCCGTTCCGGTCGGAGCGCAGAGCGCAGCTGATCGGTGTCGAGAGCGCCCTCCCACCTTGCGACGACGATCGTCGCGACAGCGTTCCCGATGAAATTGGTGAGGCTTCGGCATTCGCTCATGAAGCGGTCGATGCCGAGAATCAGCGTCAGTCCCACCAGCGGTATTTCCGGTACGACCGCGAGCGTTGCTGCAAGCGTGATGAAGCCCGCGCCCGTTACCCCGGCGGCGCCTTTGGAGCTGACGATCGCGACCAGCAGCAGAAGGGCAATCTGGCCCGCGCTCAGATCGATGTTGAAGGCCTGCGCGACGAACAGCGCCGCCAGCGTCATGTAGATGTTGGTCCCGTCGAGGTTGAACGAATAGCCGAGCGGGACGACCAGGCCGACGACGCGCTGGTCGCAGCCCGCCTCTTCCAGCTTCTCCATCAGCATCGGCAGCGCTGCTTCCGACGACGACGTGCCGAGAACGAGCAATAGCTCGGACCGCAGATAGCGGAGAAGGTCCAGGATCTTGAAGCCGTTCAGGCGAGCGACCGTCCCGAGGACGACGAGCACGAACAGCGCCGACGTGACATAGAAGCAGGCGACCAGCGCCGCGAGATGCGCAACCGAACTGAATCCATATTTGCCGATCGTGAAGGCGATCGCTGCGAAGGCCCCGACGGGCGCCGCCTTCATCAGAATGGAAACGCAGCGGAACACGACCGCGGAGAAACTCTGGAACAGCGCGCGGGCGGCATCGGCCGTGGCCCCGGCGCCTGCGAGCGCCACGCCGACGAGAATGGCGGCGAACAGCGTCTGAAGAATATTGCCGCCGGTCAGCGCCGAAAGAAGAGTCGTCGGAATGATGTCTGCGATGAAGCCGGTAACGCTGCTCTCGTGGGCTTTCGAAGCATATTCCTTGATGACGTCGGTACTGAGCGCCGCCGCGTTCGCGTTGATGCCGGAACCTGGATGCACCGCGAGCGCGACGGCGAGCCCGATGATCAGCGCGACGGTCGAAAAGACGAGGAAGTAGCCGAGCGCTTTCACCGTGATCCGGCCAAGCTCGCCGACATCCTTCGAGCCGGCGATGCCAGTTACGATGGTGAGGAAAATCACCGGGGTGATGATCATCTTCACTGCGGCGATGAACATGTCGCCGAGCGGCTTCATGGCGGCGCCTGCCTGCGGAGCGACGACTCCGAGAATCGCGCCCGCACCGATCGCGCCCAGGATATAAAGGTAGGACAATCCCTTCACTGCCCCTTTCGGCAAAGTCTCGGCGGCCGGATCGCGAATAACTCTCTCTCCTTGAAGGGATTTCAGCTCGCGCCGGCGTTGGACGCCGGTCTTGTCCATTGCCGGGGCTAAAGGGGGGTGGCTGTCACGATGCTGTCACAAGTCCGCTGACAGGTTTGTGACAGCGGCGTGTGTCTAGACGGGCCAAACTGGATGTTCGGGAGGGACTTAGATGATCTTGGCCGCTTTGGCCGCAACAGCAATTGCTTCGGCGGCATCGCCTGGCGAGCGCTACGGCGATTCTCTTTTGCGCTGGGAAGTCGCTCGGCATCCCCAAATCCGGGACGCCGCGATCGAAATTGACGGCCCACCGAGCTCACGGTTTAATTTTGGCTCGACCGCGAAGGGCGCTACGGCGGTATCGGTGCCGCTGCTCGATGGGTTGGGCGATCGGATTGGCACTCTTACCCTTGAACTGACTGGGCACGGCAAGCGCCCAGAGACCGCCAAGATCGCTTCGGAGCTCTCGCGTCACATCTACTCGCAAGCGGTATTGGCCGAACCGGACCCGTTCGTTGCCGGCGCTTTCCATTCGAAAGCCGGCCAGAGACTGGTCGAGCGCGAACTTGCAGCTCAGCCGGAGCTCGTCACCATCGCGATGCATGTCGCGCTGCCCGATCGCTCCAACGAAATCATCGCCTCCAATTTCGGGCGAATCGGCAAGGCGGCTGACGCAGACGATCAGCATGTGATCAAGGACTCTGCCGTCCTCCAGGAGGAAACGAGTGGTGGTCGCCGCGCAGCCGTGGAACTGCCGCTGCTCGACCGGTCCGGACACGTCATCGGCGCGCTCAGCACCAGCTTCCTCGTCGGACCGGACGGCAAGCCGGGTGCGTATCGGTCGGCGCTCCGTGTCCAGCACGCGCTTTCGCACGCAATCGCGGGTTTGGACGCGCTGGCACGATAGTCTTATTTTGGGGGAGGAGAGCATAATGAGAAAGGCAGTCATCGCCGCCATCGCCTCAGCTGCGGCCGTGAGCCTGGGGCTATCCGCAGCCGCATCCGCGCAGCTTGAAAATTATCGCAACACGCCCGAGTCCCTCAAATATCCGAAGGGCTCTTCGGCGGAGCGGCGTGCTCGCATGTCCAAGGTTGCGCAAAACCCGGCGTACACTCGCAAGTTCGACCTGTCCGGATTGCCTGACTATGTGCCGCAGTCAAAGCCTAAGGGCGTGTTAAAATTGTGCGGCAATAATTATGTCGCCGATTCGCCGCTCGCCGGCTGGTGGAAAGCCGAATTCAAGAAATACCAGCCGGGCATCGACCTCGATGTCTCCCAGCTCCAGACTGCGGCGATCGCCATTCCGTGCGTTACGCTCGGCCTCGCCGACATCGGAATCACGCACGAACCGAGCTTCTACGACTATCTCTCCTTCCTTCGCATGAAAGGCCATGCGCCAACTGGCGTTTCGATCTTCACCGGCTCTTACGAAACCGTCGGCTGGCAGAACAACATGGTGATCATCGTCAACAAGGCGAACCCCCTCAGCCACATAGGCATGGACCAGCTCGATGGAATCTTCGGCTCCGAACGGGCCGGCGGCTGGATCGGCACGAAATGGCATCCTGAATTCGCGCGCGGGCCGGAGAAGAACATCCGGACCTGGGGCCAGATGGGCCTGTCCGGTGACTGGGGCAGCCGACCCATTCACACTTTCGGTTACAGTCTGCGCTATGCCACGGCCCTTGAATTCTCCGACAAGGTCCTGCGCTCCAGCGACAAGTGGAACGGGAATCTTCTGGCGTTCGGGAATTATCCCGGGCCTGACGGGAACACCTACCTGGAGGGCGACCAGGTCGTCGATCATGTGCGCGCCGACATGGGGGCGATCGGCTACGTCCGCTATCACCCCGGCTTTCCGGCGGACGTAAAGATCCTGGCAGTGGGACGTACCGCTGCCGGTCCGTTCATTCCCTACACGATCGACACGCTCCAGCGCCGGGAATATCCCCTCTGGGGCGATCAGAGCATCTGGTTTGACAGGAAGCCGGGACAGCCTGTCGATCCCAAGATCCGTGAGTTCATCCGTTTCGTGCTCAGCAGGCAGGGGCAGGAGCTGGTCGAGAAAGACGGCAAGTACCTCCCGATCACACCGCAGGCTGCCCGTGAAGGGCTGGCGAAGCTGCAATAAACGGCGAACCGCGCGAACCGGAGAGCAGACGTGCCTTAAGGTTCGTTTCAGGCGGGAGGTTCTGATTGGAGGCTTGGCGGACCCAGCTTGCCGATGAGAGAGGCAGCAACGCATGAAACGAAATCCCTCCGAGCACCGTTCGAATTCGAAAGGTTGCTCCAATTCGCAAGAGGCGCGTGAAATCGCGGATTGCGGCTACACACAGCAGCGAGCGGGGAAGTCGGATCGACAAGCTAGCCGATCCGAAAACGTAGCATCTTGCTCGGTGCGAAGCCCACACCAATCGTCAGCTTGACCGAAGATCATATTCACTCGCTCCTTGCGATGCGGCGCGCTAGGAGCAGCATTCTTGGCGGAGAGCTCTTTTCCGATCCCGCCTGGGACATACTCCTCGAACTTTACGCAGCGAAGCTCGGGCATCGCAAGATGTCGCTGGACGACCTCGCGCGGTCATCCGGCACGCCGCTCTCCACAACCGGCCGGTGGGTTGCCGCCTTGGAAGGACACGGGCTTGCCCAGCAAGTGCGCGACCCAACGAAGGGCGCTTGCACGCGGATCAGCCTAACGGCGGAGGGTGTCTCAAGAATGGAGCGGCTGGCTAACCAGTGGGGTTCTGCATTCGTATCGATCTGACCGCTTCTGATAGCGCGGCTATCGGCTTCTCCGGCCAGCGCCATCAGGCGATGCGGGGCGCGACCGGCATGTTGCGGCGTAAGCGCAGCAACCCCAATTCCAAGCACCGCGCGCTTCCGTCTCGCACGTTTCCATGAACCTCTCTGCTTATGTGAACGTCTCCCACCGCGTCACCTCGTCGGGATCGAGGCGGGCGATATTCTCGATCAGCGACGCTTCCAATGCCGCCGCGTCGTCGGCATCGTCCAGAACCGCGCAGGGCAGAGGCTCGCATTCGCCGCCATTCTCCTCGGCAACCGCAAGCGCCGCATGATAGCGCCGCTTGCCAGCAACGATCTCGAATGTGTCCGGACGTCCGTTCCCGCGAACGATAAGCGGCACCAAGATTCCGCGTGCCCTGACTTATGGCAGGATATTGGCGATATCCGCCCTGCCCTTGCCGCGCATGTTGGCGGCGGAGACGGTCAAGTTGGCGATGTCGATATGCTTGAGTTCCATGGATTCTGCTCCTTTTTCAAACACCGCACCGGCCCGCAAAGGCGGGGTGGGCGGCAAGGAGCAGACCGGAAGGCCAGCCGTCAAGCAACGAGGTCAGCTTATCGATGTTGCGCGTTTTGATCTGGACGGAATTGTTGGCCATGTACCCCACGAGCGCCTGTCGCCCCTGGCCGCCCGGCGACGGCGGCTCCCAGCGATAGTCGGGCTGCAGCTGGATGCCCTGGGTTTGAATATCGCGCTCGCGAATGCCGGCGGCGCGGATGGCGGAGAGGAGCTTCTCCGTCTTCACCTTGTTGGCCGTCACCGCCGCTGTGGCAGTTGAGGCCTTGGCCTGCGTTGCGACACTTATGGTGGCCTCGTCGGGAGGAGTCCTGAGCGATTCGGCGATATTGACTCTTACCAGCGGCGTGTTTGCCATTTCGGCAATGCTGGCCGTCGGGGCTTGTTGAGCCACTGCCACACTGGGCATCATCATCGCTGCTGACAAAGCGACTAACTTCAATATGTTGTGAAACGCCACAATACTCTCCCTCAACGCACTCGGCCGAACGCGCTATGGGTCGATGGTTGAGGCATTGCTGAACGCCAAGGTCAGTGGCGGTTCAACTTGCCGCACACCGGAGCGTCCGCTTTCCACCCATTGCGGACATTAGTCATCTGGCGCGGGCGGCCACGCGGCGGTGACGTTCACCTGCAACTTTGCCGCTTCGACATCGAGCGCTTCCGCTATCTGCAGAAGCTCTGCCCGGGCCTGCATGTTGTGGAGTTCCTGCGCAAGACGCCGAGCTTGCTCAGCGCGCACGCGAATCTCGGCGGCAGTCTGGTCCGGCACGCGATCAGCCTAAGGACTACTAACTTTCGATAGTCAACTTTCTGCCTGGAGGCGCCACGATTAGCGGTAGCCCTACGGGCCGGAGTTGTGGGTGATTTACCTCCGTTTCTGAGCGGCTCTTAAACTGGCAGCAATCGCGTTGGACCACCAAGACGTGCTGGAATTGTGGAGTTCTGGCCGGTGGCTACCAATGTCGCGTTTACGGGGTCGGCGGATGCCCACCCTGCGAGAGTGAACCCGGGGCTCGTGACCGAATACAAGCGAGCCTATCAACAAATGTTCGCAGCCCTAGCCGCTCTTGACGAACTGGCGCTCGACCCCACTCCTGATCAGCTACGAGTGAGTCATACGCGACTGAGGATTACGCGCGCCAGCCATGAGAGCCGCCTCGTCTTCCAGAAGATCATGTCGATCCTTTCAGAGTCCTCAAGCCCCACCCTTGCCTGTAAGGTCGAGTTGCTCGTGCAGATGCATGTTGAACTGAGGGAAGCCAGCCGACGGCACGTAAGCACCTGGACGCGCGCGCAGACCCAAGCAGACTGGCCTGGATATTGCCGCTCGAGCGCGGAACTCCGGCGGAAATGGCGCCAAATGATGGATCGCGAGCGCCAGCTGCTTCACCCGTTGCTTGCTCATTCGGTTAGCACGGGGCCGAACGCCCCACATCAGGCCCCTCGTTGAAGCCAGCCGACCTGTATCGTTCGTAGCGGTCGCTGGAATGTTCGCTTTCCACCCAGACCGGACATTCGATGACCGAGTGAATTTCCAGCAATGCGCTGAGAGGCGTAAAGTTAGATTGGTCCTCGGGTATTGCTCGGCGGAGAATTGTCAGTTGGGAGACCAATTGGCATCCGCTGAGCCGTCAGGACTCGAGAGCACTACCATGTAACCGTCTGGATCCTTCAGCCAAATCTCCCAATGATTTGGTCCGCCTTCCTGCGGAGGAGGCGGGTTGCGATGTTTGGGGAAAACGATAGCAACTTTCATTTCTTCCGCACGCCTGACCGCTTCGTCTAAGTCGTCGACTTCGAACCAGAGGAGGAGCCCGTTGCCGTAAGGCCGATCACCACTATCGCCGATAGCTCCGTGATCGTGCTCGACGTCAAAGCTATGGAGCTGAAGGATCAAATTTCCGTCCGACACGAGGCGTTCGTACACAGGACCGCCGTGGTCGCTGTGACAGCCGAGCAGTTGCCGGTACCATCGGCTGCTCGCTTCGACATCGGTGACGGCGATTAAGGGCTGCGGGCGCACCAAGCTTCTCCCCTGATTTGCAGACACGTCAGTTCTGACTGCTGGGCGCAAGCCGCCGCGTTACCAGACCGCCGCCCAGTCCCAGCAGTAGAAAGACGGGGCCAATTTTGTGACAGATGAAATCCCCTGATCGGGGATATGCGCAGACCCGCAACACGTCGATGTTCGCATTGTACAGGTGCGCGATCAAGAAGCCGATAAGCGCGAACGCGGTGCCAACGATCAGAAGCACAGCCGAGCCGATGGACAGAGATCTTCGCGAGATCGGAAGATTCCAGCCCAATCCGGAGGACTTTGGTAGCACGTGGGTGATCGCGAACAGCGTGATAACCAGTGCGGCCGCCAGCAGTCCGGCATTGCTCAGCAGAAAGGCGATCGCTCCCAAATGGATGAGGACGGCGAGCACAACAATCGAAGTGGCGACGACCGCCTTCACAGGTTTTCTCCAACAACTGCGTCGGACGCCATCTATCACACACGCCGCGTGGACATTCGACATTTGATGCTGAACAATTGGCTCTTAGTGTCTCGGAATTCGTAAAATCATGGATCGACGCGCCGCCCGCACCAGGACTCAGCTTCATGAGGCGCTTGTGATGTTGCTGTCGGAGCGGAGTTACCAGGCGGTGACGGTCGAGGAGATTTGCCGACGTGCAGGCGTTGGCCGTTCGACCTTCTATGCGCATTTCCGCGATAAGGTAGAACTCAAGCGCAGCCAATTGTCCGCGCTGCAAAGGCGATTGTCCTCGGCTGCGAGAGGGCCCCGGGTTGAGCAACAATTCGCCTTCAGCCTTCCAATGCTTCAGCATGCGAAGGAGAATTTGTCGCTCTACCGTTCGCTGGTCAGGAATGGCAGCACCGAAGCGATGTTCCCGTCAATGCGACAAATGCTTGCGGAACAGATTGGAACCGAGCTCGCCACACGAAAGCTGGACGGTCCGCTTTCGCGGCTACCGCGCAAATATCTGGCGAAGGCGGTCGCAAGCACCTTCTTTGCCCTGATGCTCGCGTGGCTCGACGAGGGGGCCGCTGAATCAGAGCAAGAGGTCGACGCTGCTTTTCATGCCCTGCTGAGATTGGGCTAACAAGCGGAGCAGAAAGCCAGTCCGTTGCGTGATTTGTCGCCGCTCGCGGCGAATCGTAGCGTCCGTTTCCATCCCAAGCGGACATCAGCCGGAATCGCGGTTGCGCAAGCCGCCTGCCGATTTACGCGTCAGGGTCGCCGCCACATTGTTCAATCATCGATTCAACGCGATCCAGATGTTCCTTGAACTCGTCAGCCTCGCGCAAATCGCCCCGACGGCGTGCCTCTTCCATGAAGGAGATGCAGTCGCGTTTCATGCGATGGAGGTTGGCCAAAAAAGCCTCTTTGGTCGGCTGCGACATCGCCCTCACCGCGCTCGATTGCCCGACTTAGCAGCTTCGCCCTTCGGCGGCCTTTCGTGCAGCATCAGCCGCACGATACGTCTGCGTTCTGCGCGCCCGGTCAGCCATGTCCTCCCAGGCAGCAGCGGCACTCAGGCAACGGTCGCGAACATTCGCAAGGATGCTGCCAGCGGCTTCCGCCCGGCATGCGGCGGCGCGCTCTGTGTAAAATTCTAGCGTGGACATTTAAGCATCCTTTTCGAGAGAATAGCCCGCCCCGCACTATATGCGGGGCGGGGTCGGCTCGACTAGGCTGCCTTCAAGTTCACTGCGCTCGAGCGGCCGCGGCGATCGTTCTCGAGGTCATAAGTGACACGCTGCTCGCGGTCGAGCGTACGCATGCCGGCCGCTTCGACCGCACTGATATGCACGAAAGCGTCGCTGCTTCCGTCTTCAGGCTGAATGAAGCCATAGCCCTTGTCATTGTTAAAGAACTTCACGGTTCCGGTGATCATGTTCGTATTCCTTCTGTGGCGGACCGCCAATCGGCCCTCCGGTGCTAGGAGAGGCGAGAGAGAAGGAAGAAGGAGCCGCAAAGCGCCGAAGACCGTCTGATTGCGACTAGTAGCAGGTCTCAAATAGCCTCCCCGCGTTGATAATGTAACCCCCTCACATCAATGTCCGTTTTCCACCCGTTGCAGACAATAGTGACCGCACCGCGTAGTGTCCTAGTGGGGGTTGTGGATGATCTCCCACAAGTGTCCATCGGGATCACGGAAATAGCCTGAGTAGATACCCCACGGTCGGTCATGGGGTTTATCTGTGATGGTCGCGCCGGCTGCCTCCGCCTGCGCTAGGAGCTCGTCCACATCGCTCCTGGTCGGCACGATTTGCCCGAGACTAAAGGCCCCGCTCTGCGCCGATATCTCATACACTCGGGCGTCCTTGGCCAGCTCGCTGCGTGGATAGAGAGCAAGCATCATTCCATTGTTCAGACGGAACAGCACGATCGCGCCGGCCGCATTCTCGTCATCGCCAGCGTACTCCGTCGCAGTGATGCCGCTTGTCTCGAGGCCGAGACCTTTTTGGTAGAACGTGAGGGCTCGCTTGAGATCCCGAACCGCGAGGGTAATTACGTCAATGCGCTGATCCATTTTCGCCGCCCTATGCGTTCAGTTACGGGCCGCACCAATGCTAGTCCTGACGCGGATGTTGCAGTGTGGTGTGTATCGTTCTGAGCGCTTCCACCGGAAGGACGCTTTCCGCCCATCGCCAAAACTCACATGTGTGTGGTTCGGGGTCAGGACTGATCAACTTGGCGGGCGGTTATCGCCACAGCCATGGTCGGGTTCACATTTGAAACCGCGTCAGAGTCGCGATCTCCGCTCGCTCGCCGGATCCTCTTTTCGTATTCTATTGCAAGCTCCAGATGGGCGTTTCGGGCCGTTTCGGACTTGGCTGAATTGGCTCTGCTCCGTTCAACCTGTTGCCGGTAGAACAAGTAATTGAGGTCCATCGCTCCTCTCCCAATCGGAACCGCGCAACTGCTCCCGGTCGATGAACCTCGGGTTGCAATGGGCGCGGTTAACGTCGGGTGGAGCATAAGCGAGGGTGGTTTGATATCCTGAGACGGGGATTTGTAGTCTTCCACCGTCCATCTTGAACCATGAGACCGCAAGAGAGCTTCGGGTGAAACAAGCAGCCGTCATCACGCAAATCGCGCCGGCAGTGCGAAACGGCGGCCGCTTTGCCATCGAAATCCTGGTCAATATCGTCCTGCCGTTCGCGATCTACAAACACGCGGAGGCACCGCTTGGCGACGTTCGGGCGTTGCTTGCCTCCTCGGGACCGCCGATCCTGTGGAGCCTGCTGGAGTTCGCTCGGCACCGCCGCCTGGACGGGCTTTCGGCGTTGGTCCTTGGCGGGATTGCGCTGTCACTGCTGGCGATGTTCGGCGGAGGCGGAGTGCGCTTCCTTCAGCTACGCGAAAGCCTTGTCCCTGCTGTAATCGGGCTCGTCTTCCTTGGTTCAGCGGTGATCGGCAAGCCTTTGTTTTACCAGATTGCGCGCGGCAGTTTACGGCGCAAATCGGAACGTGAGGCGCAGGAGTTCGAGGCGCTCCAGGTCCACCGCGGCTTCCGCCGGGCAATGACATTCATAACATTGGTGTGGGGCTTCGGCTTGCTCGCCAGTGTTGCCGTGTCCGTCTTGCTCGTTTTCGTGCTGAGCATCCGCGAATATCTGATCGTGAACCCGATCCTGGGCTATGGCACAGTCGGCGTGCTCGGGCTGTGGACATTCCTCTATGGCAAGCGCTCAAAGCGCCGGGGCGAAACGCGAGCAGTGGCGGAGGCGGCCGTTGAGGCAGAATCCAGCAGCGGGAACCTGCACGAATAGATGCGGCACCGGACGTCCACTTTCCACCCATTTCGGTCACCGGCCGAAAACGGCGGCCAAAAGCGAAGCGTGACCAACATCAGTGGCGGCACTGAAGGCGAACCGTTGTGCGTCGGATTATAGCTTTGCCAATTGAGCGGCTTGAAAGAGCCGCAATCCGCCAGTAGGCGGCCCGGCTCCAGCTCTCCAGACACCGAGGACAAGTTGTGGCTTCGTACCAGGACCCATCGTTCCAAGATCGCGTAGCGGCGGCGGGAAAGGCCAAGCAAAAGGCTATTGATGAGCTCAAGTCTAAGCCTCCCCTGGACGAGGCGCTCATGAAGCAACGGCGCGATGCCTGGGAACTGCGGGAGAAGGCTCTCTTGGAGGAACGAGCAGCCAAAGCTCAGGCGGCTACAGCCGCGAAAGCCGAAAAGGCCTCGGCCGAAGCCGCGCGGATTGCCGAAACCGAGGCGGCCGCGGCACGGAAGGCCGAGCGGTTGAAACCCGCCAGTGCAGCAGAGATGAAAGCGGCACGCGACGCCCGGTATGCTGCCCGAAAAGCGCGAAGAAAGTAAGCCGCCGCCTTCCTGGGAATAATTGCCACCATTCTCGACGTGTTTTTCGCACCACGCTCCTGTATGTTTCGTCCCACTGCACGGAGGCGGCGTGTCAACCGAACTTGAAAGCAAGCGGCAATCATTGAACCGGATTTATGACAAGCTAGAAAAGCTTGAGCGGGACGAGGGGAATGTCGAACTTTTGCGGCAATATCGTGCACGCGCCCGCCAACTCGCAGATGAGATTACTGAGCTAGAGCGCGATGAGGACGCCTAATGGTCTACGCGGAGACAACCGCCGGCCCATTCGCGCAAGATCATGGCCGCTAAGATTGCCGCGCGTGGGGACAGTGCACCCGTGTGAAATCGAAGAATGTCCGTTTTCCATCTGTGGACGCCCCCCGGAGCGAAAGTGATTTTTAGGTTGGTCTGACACCTGGTCGGATGCTGCCATCTGTCCGGCTGCTGATGCGGCGATGATGTATGCCGCGAGCCCGTATGGGAGTTCGCGGACCGGATCCAAATCACCCAATAGCGTGTTTGAGTAGCACGGTGGAAAACACTGGTTCTTCCGGTCCCGTCTCGCCGACTGTGGTGCCATACCCTCCTTCGATCACTTACGCCCTGACATCCTCACGCCCGCCGCGTCATGCGACGGCCGGAGCTCGATAAACTCCTCCCCTGACGAGCAGCGCCCAGATGATGCGCGCCCTTTTGTTGGCAAACGCCACCGTCACCAGCATGCGCGGCTTTCTCGCCATCATCTGTTCGAGCCACGATCCTTTGGCCGCGCCGCGCTTGCTGGCGTGGAGCACCACTGCGGCGCTACCGAGGATCAGCAGGCACCTTAGCGTTCGCTCGCCCATCCTGGTGATCGAGCCGAGCTTCGCCTTGCCGCCGGTGGACCGCTGTAGTGGTGTGAGGACAACCCATGCGGCAAAGTCGCGGCCCTTGCGGAAGCTCTCCGGTGCCGGTGTGAGCGCAAACAGTGCGGTGGCCGTGATCGGACCGATGCCGGGGAGGCGATATTGCTCGAAGGGTGTTACGGAAGGCGCCATTCCTGGAGCCGCCGCCGCGCAGCCGCATGACTGGCATCAGGACAGGAGCGACATTCGGCACGATCGGCGCGATGTGCGGCGGAGCCGGCACGACATTCGCCGTGATCGTCAGGATTTGCGTCGTGACCGCCGCGGCATCCGACACGACCGCGCCGCCTATGTGGCGCCCTATCGGCACTGGACATACCGTCCGGTGACGATTGGCTACCGGCTTCAGCCGTCCTTCTACGGTCCGCGTTACTACATCACCGATTACGGCACCTATGGGCTTCACGCACCGGGCCGCTGGCAACGGTGGATTCGGTACGGCCACGATCTCTTGCTGGTGAACATCCGCACCGGCCGAGTGCTGAGCGTGATTCACTACCGCGGCTGGTAACGACGGAGCTGCCGGCGATCCACGCGTGGAGCCGCCGTGCTAAGCTTGAATCCGGGCCCCGCGAGTGATCGCGGGCCCTTCGCTCCAGATGCTCCGTATTCGCTGCAGTCTATTATTCGCGCCGCGAGGCAGCGGAGAGAATACGGGCGGCGCAAACGGCCGACGTTCGGGTGCAGCAAGTGCATCGAGCGCTGGCCGACAAATATTCCGAGCTTTCCCGCCGCATGAAGGCTGAAATGGACGGCCAAAAAAGGATTAGGACACCCTCGGAGCCGGCATCTGGTTTGGCTCTGGGCCCGTCTGGCTAAGAATTCGCCGAACAGCTCCGGCAAGTTCCTCCTCATTGACGGGTTTCTGGATAGCCTCGGCCCCGGGGACACGGTCCGAGAGTTCTTCCTTGTAACCGGTTATGAAGATGACAGGGATCGCGCGCCTCGCGCAGATTGCCCTCACCGCGGCGACGCCATCGCCCGGCAAGAGCCGAACATCCGCCGTAATCAGATCAATCCTTTGCTCGTTTGCACCCGCCACCGCTGCGTCCTCGGATCGAGCGAAGCTGAACGAGGTGAAGCCCAACGACTCCAGCATATCCCGAAACGACTGCGCAATTAGGTAATTATCTTCGATGATGAAGGCGTGCATGTGTCCGAGCCAGGCTGCGGGTAGCGCCGGTTAGATGCTCAACGAGCGGATTGGCAAGATGGCTCCAAGGCATATCGCTCGAACGCCGTGGGAGTCCGCTTTCGGCCATGGTCACAGTGAGTGGTCGCAACACGTTACACCTGAGAGGTGAGGTGATAGCGACAAGACGACGACGGAGGTGTGTCGCCGGCACGCGATCAGCGGTGTGACCTTTTACAAGTGGAAGGCGAAGTTTGGGTGGCCTCGATCTATCGGACGCGCGTCGGTTGCGGAAGCTTGAGGACGAGAACGGGCGGTTGAATCCGCTGGTGAGCTCGGGAGGGCGCTTCCCGGCACAAAGGCTGCTGTGACCCGGACGGGCCGCATTCAATCTTCCTGTTATCGGTCTGACGGCGGCCAGGTTTCAATGGGCTGGTCCAGCCCAAGCGCCTTCTCGCGAGCGCTGATTGCCTGCGCCAGTTCCGCATAGCGCGCGGCCATGTCGAGATGCGTTTTGCGGACGTTCGGATGCACCGACTTCATGGCGGCTGTCCGCTCCTCGACCGCGCGGCGGCCGAAATAGGCACCATCGCCTTCCATCTGGGAAACCCCCGAAGCCGGTCAGGCGAACCGCCGGGTGCGAGTCGCTTGCTGGCCGCTTGACATATATCATGTATCCGGCGGCTGTCGGAATCGCCGGCAGATCGCCGCGCGTCATCTGGATTGCGGCAGAGTCACCGCCGCCTCCAACGAAGCGCGATGCGCCGCCCATCCCGGGCCCGGGCCGGGGTCGCTGGGACCGTCTTTCTCATGGTCCCAACAACACCCGATAGCCGCCCGCTGAAAACTGACGGGCCGAGCGGACCAGCCGCTGCACCTGCGAGCGAAGGCCTGGTGCGCTGCTGCGCCATCGGGGTTCGCCGGCGGCGCGGCTGAAGAGCTCGAACGCGATCTCACGCTGGTCTGCGCCTTCGGCGAGGGCGTCGCGCGCTCGGAGCATCAGGATCCACCGCGCTGCACGGCCTTCGGGGCAATGCAGCGAGGGCGAAAAGCGGCCACTCCGGCAGAGCGCCAGCAACCGTCGAAGCGTAAGGAGCGGCCGCTGCGCGGCGGCAACGCCCTCCAATGTATAGCGAAGCATAGCCGCACCGCCTGAAAATGTGCCGAGCGGACCATCGAGACGGACCGTTCGCAGCCCATCGCTGAGAAGCAGATGCTCGCGGTCATCCCGGGCCGCCCAAGTGGCGATCGCCGCGAATCGATCGAGGTCAAAGCAATTCTCGGGCCCCGCCGCGGAACCGGGCTCGACAGGAAGGACGTCGGGAAGACTGCTGATGCTCCAGACGGGCCGGGCGTCCGGAACCGTCCGTTCCGGCGCCTCGAATTCGACCAGGCCGAAGCGCTCGCCGGACTGGCCCGTTGCGCGCGCTACGCCGGCCGCCTCGGCGTAGGCCGAATCGCGCCGGAGCCATTCCCAGGCGAACAAGGACCGGTCGGCCCCGAGCAGCGGGGCGTAGGCCGCCGCGTCGCGCCAGTCGATTCCGCTCGCCCTCTCCGAAAGCACCGCCCGAGGAGAGCGAAAGCGTCAGCCCGCCGCTATTCACCCGTCTTGGGGAATTGCATCCTCGAAGCTGATCCACCTGTCGCGCAGCCCGTAGGCGACCAGCTGCGCGCGGCTGACAGTGTCATAGGCGGCCCGGGCCCGCTTCACATATTGGCGGGCGGTGTGCGGGCTGAGGGAAAGTATCGTCGCAATCTCCCAGTCGGTCTTGCCGAGGGCGACCAGCTTCAGACACTGACGCTCGCGGCGGCTGAGGCGCGGCCGCTCCCGCACCGCCGCCGGACGGAGACGCCGCGCGGCGCACAGCGCATGGGCGCCGATCAGCTCGGCGCAACGGTCACGGCCGGCCGGCAAGTCGCGGCCGGCGCGAACCGCGAACGAACAGGACGCCCCCGGCTCCCCTGGGACATTGGCGGGAATCGTGAGGCCCGCCCCGATTCCATGCCGCCCGCTGCGGGCGAGGATTCGCGTGTGGCGACGCTCGAGCCTGATCAGCCTGCCGAGTTCAGACCAGCCGAAGGCGGCATTGGTCCGGCGGCTGGCGAGATGAACGGGATCGTCCGCTGCATAGCCGCGGGCGACGAGTTCCTCGACCCATGGTTCGGGATAATTGTCGATCCGGATCAGTCCGGGACGGGTTCCCGCGAGGCTATCATGATCGAGCAAAGCGAAATGCTCAAAGCCCAACTCCCGGGCGGCATCGGCCAGAAGCGTGGCGAGCTGCGGCAGATCCGTGCACGACCGGGCGGCTTCAACGAAATGGTCGCTGAGCCGCCGCACCGCGCCTGTCCCCCACGCATCGATTCACAAGCAGGCGCACAGCACCACCTCCTGTTCACCGAGCACGGCCGTCTTTTTTGGAAAGAGATTACCAACCAATGAATATGCTTGGACTTGCGCCGCCGCCTTTAGCCGCGAGCGGCCTGGACATGCGCGGCGGCCACCCGGCCCGAAGCATGAGATGCATTAGGCAGGTTCACCAAGTCGAGGTTCTCACGCCCCGGCGCCG
>Ga0105240_10007327_pt1 | contig 16052 bp, 6 predicted proteins | sample KBSC54metaG_FD_80426 | JGI IMG/M metagenome (GOLD analysis project Ga0105240, IMG submission 80426) | Corn rhizosphere microbial communities from Kellogg Biological Station, Michigan, USA - KBS C5-4 metaG | ecosystem: Host-associated > Plants > Roots > Rhizosphere > Soil | place: Michigan, USA... | reverse complement strand
CGTCCCGTTCAGATTCGACGTCTCACGATTGAGCGTCGCCACATCCTGCTTCTGGTTCGCCTGATCCGTGATCGTGATGGTGCCTGCGCTGATCGCGCTCTTCGTGCTCGCGCTGCTGCTGTCGCTCTCGCTCACATACAGCGGCAACGCACCGCCCGTGTTCTTGCCCGACGTCTGACCGTGCGTCGCGTAGTTGTTGCCCCCATCACCCACACCACCGCCGGCGCTGATCCCGAAGCTACTCGCGTTATAGCTCGAACTGTTCTGAATATCCGAGAACGACAACGTCCCGGTCGTCAGCTGATTCTTGTCCGGCGTCGCCGTGCTCGCGATATACGCACCCTTCAGGTCCGTATTGCCCTTCACGTTGATGTCGAAACCATCGTCGCCGGCCTGAATACCCGACTGCTCGTTCACACCCGCGTAGTTGCCGCTCGCATGACCGCTCTGCGCGCTAAAACTCGCGCTGCCGCCGCCCTGGCTGACGCTGAACCCGCCACCCGAACTGCTCTGATGCGCTTCGCTGCGACTCGTATCCTGCACCGACGCGAGGTTCAAGTTGCCGCCCACTTCCGCGATCACCTTGTTCGCATTGACGTTCGCGCCGACGATATTGGTATCGCCGCCGCTGATGATCGTCGCGGTGTTGCTTGCGTTGATGTATGTATTGTTCTGCGTCGCCGCATCCGAGTTCGCATCGCCGTGCGCACGCGACATTGACGCCGACACGCCAAAGCCGCCCGTGCCGTACGACACGCCCACGCTCGAGCTCTTCGACTCGTTCGTACTGCGCGTGCTGTCGGTATCCGTGCTGTTGACCAGATTGACCTTGTTCGTCGCCTGCAGCAGCACGTCCTTCGCGTTCACGTCCGATCCCTGGATCGTCACGTTCCCTTGCCCCGCGTTCTTGTCGCCCGTCGCGACGAACGCGGCCGTGCCGCCCGCCTTCACGCTGCTGCCGTTGTTCTGCCTGCTGTCCTCGGTGAACGTCGACTTGCTGTACGACGAGCCGAAGCTCAACTCCACCTTTGCCTCGACCTTGCCCTTCGGATCGTTCAGCGCATTCGTCATGCTGCCCGTCGCGCCGACCAGATCAGCCATGCCGCCGGCCGCCGCAATCGCGTGGAGCGCTGCCGCCCGTCCGTCCTGACTACCGCCCGCGCCCTGCGCCTGCTGATTCACGTTCTGGATCGCATCGATAACGGGCGACTTCACCGCCAGCGTGAAACCCGAACTCTTCACCTCGTGCGTTTCTTCGTGATGGCGATCCGTCTGCGAAGCATCGATCGTCACTTCCTTCGCGATGCCCGTTACGTCCTTGCCCGCGACAATGTCGGAGCCCGTCACGTGAAGTTTGTTGCCCGCTACCATCGACACGCTGCCGTCGGTGCTGCCGATCAGGCTGCCCTGCGAACCCTTCACCGTGTCGCGGCTGGTATCGATGGTCTGGTTCGTGCCGTACGAGATCCCGGCGCCCGCGCTGCCGAGGCCGGACTTCTTCACGTCCTTGTAGTGATATTCGCTCGAGGCCGTGTCCGCCGTCGTGACCGTCAGATCGTGACCGGCCGTCAGGCTGACGTCGTTGGTCGCCGCAATCGTTGCCGCCTTTGCCGTCAGGTCATTGCCGGCCTGCACCGCGACACTGTTACCCGACAACGTCGTACCGACCGCATTGGTGTAACTGCTCGAATCGATCGTGTGCGTCGATTTCGACGACAGGAAGCCGTTTTCCTTGTGATAGTGCTCGTCGTTTGCGCTCGCGCTTTGTTCACCGGCATTCAGGTTCACATCGTGCCCGGCGCTGATGCCAATCGCACCCTGCGCATTCGCATAAGCGGCCGTCGCATTCACGTCATGGCCCGCCACAATCGCCAGATTGCCGCCCGTCGCGATCTGCGTGCCCGTGTCGCTCGACGCCGAATGCTCCGCGTGGTTGCGAGCGTCCCACTTCACCGCATCCTGGCTGCTCTGGCGAACCGCATTCAAATTGACGTCGTGGTTCGCTGCGAGCACGGCATCGCCGGTCGTCGCAATAACCGCCGCATTGGCGTTCAGGTCCCGACCGGCGACAGCCTGAAGCGTACCCGCATTGACCGTCGATACACGGTCGATGCCCGTCGCGCTGCCATTCGCAGCCTTCGCCGAACTGGTCGTGCTCGTCAGGTTGAGGTCGCGGCCAGCCGACAGCGCTACGGTGTTGCCTTGAATCAACCCGCCGAGATTATTGAGGTCCTGGTTCGCACTCGCGAGCACGCTTCCACCCGACACCGTACCGCTGTTGTCGATCGAATCGGCATGAATGATCGTGACGTTGCGGCTAGCGATCGTGCCCGAGTTCTTGTACGCGCCGTTGGCATCGACCGTGACGTTCTTGCCGGAGATGATCGCGCCTTCGCCAGTCACGTCCGCCGCGTTCGCGTGCAGATACACCTGCGGCACCAGTACCGTCTGCTGACTACCGTTCGGCAATGTCACCGTCTGATTCACGAGCCACACGATGTCGCTCGTCAGCGCGGCCATCTGCGCGTCGGTCAGCGCCGTACCAACGTTCAGCCCGAACTGCTGCGACGCCTTCACACCATTCGCCATCAGCGCCTGGTATTCGCTCTGGTTGTCCGTATAGTCGCCAATGAAACGCTGGCCGGTCGTCTGAATGATCTGTTGCTGAATCAGTTGCTGCTCGTAGAAGCCGTCGCCGATGCGCTTGAGGACCGTATTGGGGTCGACCTTGAGTGCATCCAGCATCGTGTCGCTGGACAACCACTTCTTGTAATCGGTAAAGCGCGGGTCTGTCTCGATCAGGAAGTGGCTGCCGGGGTCGCTCGTCACCTGATACAGCGCGTTGTTGGGCAAACGCGTGTTCGGCGTGACCGTGCGCACGACTACATCGCCGACATTGGCCTTCACGGCCGATACTGTCCCGACGCTGACACCCGACACACCCGAGCCGACCAACACTTGCCCGCTAACGTCCTTGCCCGCCACCGGCGTCACGCCGGTACCGCTTGCACCCTGCGCAGCGGACGTCGCCGCCGCCACGCTCTTGATCGGATTGGACGGTTTGCTCGGATCGGTCAGCACCACCGGCAGATCGATCGTTTGTGACGGAATAGCCGGCGAGTAGTTGGTCGTCGAGGTCGCGCGTTCGTCACCGCTGAAGGCGCCGCCGGACTGGACCCATGTATAGATCGCCTTGCCCGAGCCCGTGAACGTTTCAGTACCGGTCGCACCGATGTTCTGCACGTTCGTCGGATGGTTGCCGTCACCGGCCACGATCTGGCTCTTGTCATTGACGCCGGAGGGCGTGTTGATCGTGATATGACGGCCAGCGGTGATCGTGCCGGGTTGCGAAGCCGTTACAACGTCCTTGGTCGCTTTCACGTCGACCGTGTAGACGGTATACGTCTGCACGAGGCGGCTCGCGACATCCCCGTTATACCCAACGAGCGCCTGGTTCAGGTTTTGGTAGGCCGCGACGGTGGCCTTGTACCACTGCTGGAACGGTGCACATGCCGCGTTTGTCGAGGTCAGGCACGATGGGCTCGGGGGAGCGAAGGGATCCGGTTTTGCCCCCGTTACGTCAGCTTCAGTGGGAGCCTTGATGGAAAACCAGTCATTACCGACGTTGCTTCTACCGGTCACCAGCGCTACGCCCGAAGACATCCAAAACGGCCCCGACGCAGTCCAAGCCGAATTGGCATCAGGCGGCGGCGTCACACCGAACGTCGTCCAGATGTCAGCCGGCACGGTCCGATAAGCTCCGGTCTGCGAAGCCGTGTCCCCATTCGCGAAGTTCGTCGCGGGATATGCAGTGTTATCGATCTTGCCCGCCACCCCGTTCATCGTGTACTTCGCGTACTCGGCAAATGGATATTTCGTCGACGGCAGCAGAATGAATTTCTGGTCGTCGTCCAGCGCCCACTGGTAATCCGTGCCCGGATGGATTTCCTGGCTGTTCTTCTGGTACAGGTAAACGGTCGACGGGTCGATCTTTTCGGTCGAACCCGGCACCTGGTACCACAACTTGTTGCCACTGTCGGTCGCGACCGTCGAGGTCTGGAAGTTCGAATTCAGGTTCTCGAACCGGTTTGCGCTGATCGTGACATCGCGACCGGCGTCGATCTGCGCGCCGTTGTTCGTCACGGTCTGCGCGGCGCCGGTTGCCTGATGGTTCGCATCCAGCGCACCGCCAACACGAATGTCGTTGCTCGCGTAAATCAGCGCGTTGTTCTGGTTCTTGAGCGTCTGCGCCCCAATGTCGAGATCGCTGCGAGAAGCGATCACGCCACCGACACCCTGGGCATTCTGGTCGTTGACAACCGTGTTCGCGCCCACCGCGACCGTATCGCCGTAAATCCGGCCACCGGCATTCGTGATCGTGTCCCCTGCCGTCACCGTCGTTGTGCCGCCATCGATCAGACCTTCGTTCGTAATCGACTGGTTCGCGTGAACGTTGGTCGCGTTGCCGCCGAAAATCTCGCCCGTCGCACGGTTCCGGATCGAATTGGCGCTCACGTTGGCTACATTGCCCGCCGACAGTGTGCCGCCGTTGTCGAGCGTGCCGCCGGCTGTGGTCGTCAGATCATGACCCGCGACGATCTGGCCGATGTTGGTCAGATCGCCTTGCGTCGTCACGTTGACGTCGCCCGTCGATTGGAGCTTGCCGTCGTTGTTCAGCGTTCCGGTCGAGACCGTCAGTTGCTGACCGCCATTGATGTCGCCCTGGCTGTTGACCAGCGTATTCGATGCCGTCAACGTTGCCGAGCCTTTCGACTGGATGCTGCCCGACGTGTTGTCGATGATCGGTGCGGTGAGCTTCGCATCCTTGTCCGCTCGAATCGATCCGGACGTATTGTCGATCGCCTGATTGGCGTCAAGGGTGACGCTTGCGCCTTCCATCCCTGCGGTCAACCCCGGCACGCCAGCGGTCGTCGGCAGCGTTGAATTGGCAGTCTGCGCGTTGCGAATCGTATCGCCCGTCACCGACAGCGTGCCGCTCGCGTGCATGGCCCCGCGCGTGTTATCGACCGTCGTACCGGACACCGTTACATCGCTGTTGCCGCCGATTTGGCCGGCCACGTTCGACACCGTACCGGCGCTTCGTACGGTCAATACGCCGTTCGCCACGAGCGAACCCGCATCGTTCGTCACGGATGCTGCGTTGACGGTCGCCGCACCGCTCGACGAGATCGCACCACCCGCGTTGCTCAGCGCTCCCGTTGTCAGCGTGACGCCATTGCCGAGAACCTGACCACCCGTGGATTGCCCTGCCAGTACGCCGTTGTCGAACGTCTGGCCGTGCGTATCGATGTCAACCGCTCCCGTCGCCTGCATCAAACCCGACCGGTTATCGAACGCTCCCGATCGACTCGTCAGCGATTGGCTTGCCGCCACGTTGCCGAGTGTGTTGTCGATCGCCCCCTGTCCGGACGCGAGCGTGACGTTCGCCCCCGTGATCGTACCGCCCGAGTTCAGCAGGCCCGAATTGGTCAGGGTCGTGTCACCCGACGCCAGCAGCTTGCCCCCTGCATTGTCCGTCGTACCGGATGTCGCCACCGACAATGCACCGGAGACGGAGCCGATGGTGCCACCGTGGTTCGTAACGGTCTGCGCCGCCACGGTCGTGTCGTGTGTCGTCGCGATCGTGCCGCCTGCATTCGTCAATGCGCCTGCAACATCGATCTTCGCGGTATTCGCCGACACCGCGCCTTGCGAATTGTCGAACGCACCGGCCTGCGTGTTCAGCGCGCCAGCTGCGGTAATCTTGCCCTGGGTATTGTCGAGTGCCTGCGAGACAGTCAGCGCCATGTCGCCGCTGGATGTGCCGATCTGGCCTGCTCGGTTACTGAGCGTGGCGGCTGTCGCCGACAGCCCGGTCGCCCCAACCAGCTTGCCGCCATCGTTCGACACCGCGCGCGTTGCGGTCAACGACAACGCATCCGACGACGACCCGATCTGGCCGCCCGCATTGACGAGATACCCCGTTTGGATTTGTGCGCCGCGCACGGCCGTCACACTGCCGTTCGAGTTGTCGATCATGTCGCTTGCAACGATGAGCGCATTGGCCGAACTCACCGTACCGCCGGTGTTCGTCAGAGACTTCGTCACACGCAGCGCCGTGTCGCCGGCAGCCGATCCGATCGCGCCCGCCGCATTGCCAACGCTGTTTGCCGTCACCGACAGGCCATTGCCACCGACTATCGCGCCGGACTGATTCGAGACGGCGCCCGTCGCCGTCACGGTCAGCATATCGGTGGTGCCGATCTTGCCGCCCGTATTGACGACATCGGTCGCCGTGATCAGTGCGGCGTGTGCGCTAACCGATCCAGCCGAGTTGTCGAAATGGGCCGTGTGAATCGACAGATCGTTTCCGGACGCAACCTTGCCGTTTGCGTTGTTCAGCGATTGCGTGACGTCGAGCGAGGTATCGCCCGCCACGGAGCCGATCTGGCCCTGTGCGTTGGAAACCGCATTCGCCGTCAGCGTGAGACCATTGCCACCCGCGATCTTCCCGTTGTCGTTCGACACGTTCCCGGTCGCCGTCAACGTCAACGCGCCCGTCGAGGTGCCAATCTCGCCGGCCAAGTTCGTCAGGTCGGTTGCAGCGATCTGCGCTGTGCGCGCAGTCATTTGCCCCTGCGTATTGTCAAGCGCGCCAGCCGAGTTCAGGGACAGCGCATCCGCCGCCAACGTACCGGACCGGTTCGAAACCGATTGCGCGGTCACGTTCGCGAGGCTGTGCGAACTGATGGTGCCGGAGTCGTTGACCAGTCGCCCCGCATTTAGCGTCACGTTCTGGCCGCTCATCGTGCCAGCGACATTCGACAACGTGCCATTCGTCGTGACATTGACCGCGCTGGCCGCGTTCACGGTTCCGTGGTCGAGCGTGACGTCGTTAGCGAACAGATTGACGTTATCGCCCGCTGCCAGCGTGCCGCTGCTCGTCACGTTCGCGGCGCGCGCCGTGATGGAGCCACCGCCGACGAGATTGCCTGCGGAATCCGCACCCGCGTATGCCTGCCCGCTATTGTTGAACGACGTGGCGGCTGTGAGGTTCGTGTTGCCGCCCGACGAAATCGTTCCGGCGTTCGACAGTGCCTGCGACGCATTCAGATCGGCGGCCTGCGTACTGACAATCGTGCCTTGCTGGGCGACGTTGGCGCCATCGATCCGAGTGTTCGCGGCTGACTGAAGACGCGCCGTCGGCGCAATCGTCACATCGCCGTTGTTCGACACTTGAATATCGCCAGTCAGTGACGTCACGGAACCGGCATCTCGCACGCCCACGCCGGCCTCCGTCCCGATCATCCGGACGCTATTGGCAAACATGCTTCCCAACGCTTGCACGTCGATCGCGACGCCCGGCGCGGCACCGGTTCCGGCCTGCGCCTGCGCGGTGTTGCTCGCATAGTCGACCCGGTTCGCCCCCGCCACTGCGTTGATCGAATCCGCCCACACCTGGCCGTTGATCGTCATCGCGCGTGCGATCAGGTCGATCGCACTGCCATGCGCATCGAGCCCCGCACCGGCAATGCCGATCTGCCCCTGCGTCACGTTGAAACCTGCCAACGTGCCGTCCGGGTTGAAAGTCGGCACGCCGGTCGTCAGCGTGACACGCGGTACATTCAGAAAGCCGCAACCCGCACAGGTGATGCCTGCCGGGTTGGCGATCACGAGATTCGCGCGATTGCCCGCGATCTCGGTCGGCCCGAGCAGTTGACTGGGGTTACCCGACGTGACCTGGTTGACGATCACGCGCGCGGCGTTGTTGCCGAGGAATGGATTGCCTTGAACCCGGCCGGCGAGCTGCGTCTGCGAATTCTGGCCGCTGTTGACCAGCACCGCGCCCTTCGTCCCGACGTTGTACTGCGTAAAGTTGTTCAGCGAGACGCCGTTCTTCGGTGCAGTAATGTTGACGAGCGGTACGCCCGATGCCGACACCCCGACGACCGGATGGGTCGGACCGCTTCGATCGGGTGTGATCGGCAGCGTTGCCTGCGCTTCGGCAACGAGCGGCTGCATGCCGAACGTACAGAGTGCGGCAAACGCGGTTGCGCGTGCCGCAAACCAGATCGAGATTCCGGAATCCACCGACATAGGTCGAGTGGCTGGCCGCACGCGAGCGCGTTCACCGCCCCCGTGCGCCGATGCGTATTCGTCAACCGCTACCAGCATGCCGCGCACGGCACTGAAGACCAAGCGAAAGATTCCGGAATTCATGATCGTTTTATTCTTGAATGCATGTCAGGCCGGCCGTCCACGCATCGCGCGAATGACCGGCCCCTGCTCACGTTACTTGCAGCTCAGTGCCACCAAGCCGTTGATGTTGCCCGTCGTCGCGGCCGGGATGCCGTACGACACCACCAGATACGGTTGCTTAGCGTCCGTGCCCATGACCGTGCTCATCAGCGTCGATTTGGTTTTCGAGCTCAGCTCCGTCAGACCAATCGCAGAGGTTCCGGCGAACGACTGGTTCTGGTCGCTACCGATCGAATACTGCAGATTCAGCGTGTAGTTGACGGCCGGATTACCAAAGGTGTCGGTACCGCTCGTCAGTGTCGCCGTGGCGCCATTCAGCGAACCCGGCGCCGTATTGCCGTCCGTCGACGTTGGACGCGTTGCGAAGGCCAGCGAGCACTGCATTTGCACGGGCGACGTCGTGTCGATCGCAACCGGCACACCGATTGCCCATACTTGCCCCTGGTTGGCGTTGTACGTCGCGCCTGCCGAATCGGCGCCATCCGCCCAGCGACCGATGGCGACGTCGCCATTGCCGGCGAGGTCCGTCACGATGCCTTTGGTCAGGGTCTTGATCGTGCCCGACGAGTCGTACGGAATCGCGACATAGGCACCCGGCGCCTGCTCCTTGAGCGACGCGGTCGGCTGGGACAGGGCTCTGAGCGTGTAATTCCCGTTCGGCATCTGTCCACCGTTCCACGATGCGGGCGGCATCAGAATGCGGACCGTCGAAACCTGACTCGAGATCGATTGGGATTGCCCTTCCACGCGAATCCCCGTCGAAGACGACGCACTACCCGACGTCGCTCCGTTCGACGACGCGCCATTCGATGCCGCGCTGCCACCGCTACCACCGTCGTCACCACCGCCACATGCGCTCAGGCCAAGCGCTGCCACCACCGCAAACGTTGCCGTCGCAGCTTGCAAAAGCCGATGCTTCTCGTACAGGTGCTGCATAGTTCTTCCTTCTTCTGATTGACGATCGACAAGACACCGAGTCGAGATCGACACCCCGCTCGGTTCACCCCAGCTACGCTTAGAACAACGTGCTGACCTGGAACAGCAACGTCGGCGAACTCGTCTTGAAACCTTCCGGTTTCGACAACGGGAACCCGATCGACACGTCGTAGTTCAGCGCGGCACCGAGCACGTTCTTCGGGGCGAGAATGCCGCGCACGCCGACGACGGCGCCGACCAGCGTTTCGCCGAGCAGGTATTGCGCGGCCGGCCCTCGCACGCGCCCGGCATCGACACCGGCATAGAGCGCCTGCGTACCGACAGGCGTCGGTACGTACCAGTCGAGTTCGTTGGAAACCACCCAGCCGCTCTCGGCGGCGAGCGTCAGTTGCTGATCGAAGCCGCGCACGGCGTAACGCGTGCCAATCGTGAAATAGTCGGAAGGAGTGAGCGGCGTACGTGCGTTCTGCATGTTCCAGCCGAACTGGTAGGAGAACGCCTGACTGCCGATCCTGAAAGGAACTTGAGCGCTGAGGCTTGCCAGTTCGACTTGCGTCTTGCCGTCGAAGTCCGGGGTGCCGACCACCGTGCCCGAATTGCTGGAGAGGCCCGGCAACGATGCGCGCCACGCGAATGAGCCGTCGAGCACGATATTCCCGATGTACTGGCGATGCGCGATACCCAGTTCGTAACCGATGATGTCGCGGTGCTGCACCGGAATATCGACACCGTCGATCGAGTTGCGGCTGATCTTGTGGAACAGGTTGCCGTGAATTTCGGTGCGCGCATGCGCGTTCCGATAGATCACGCCGGACAGCCCGGCCTGGAGTTGAGACTGGACACCGCTGTATTCGATCGGCTCGCCAAAACCCGCGACCGTCTGCTTGTACCGCGAGCGGCTCGCGTTCAGCGTCAGCATCGCGTAACCGATTGGCACGCTGTAGTTCGCGGAGACAGACTGATTCCCCTTCTCGGATGCGCCAATGTTTGCGTTCGTCGTGCCCGCGATCTGCAGTTGATCGTACAAGTGAAACGGGGAATCGAACGTGAACGAACCAGACAGCTCGTACTTGCCGGTCGAATCGAGACCCGCATTGTCCGCGCCGATGACGGCATGCCAGCGCTTGCCGGTGCCGGGATGAAATACCAGCTCCGAGTCGCCCGGATTCACACCGGGCGCGATGTCGAATGTCGCATCGGACTGCGACTGAAGCCGGCGCACGTTCTCGAGCCCCTGGTCGATGTCGCGCTGATTCAGCAACGCACCGGCCGATGTCGGCAATGCCGCGCGCGTCCAGCCAATCGTCGGTTTGTCGGCGCGAATGTCGCTGATCCGCCCCGGAACCACGCGAAGCGTCAACGTTCCGGATTGCAGCGATTGCGCCGGCACGAGCACGCGTGACGTCACGTAGCCACGGTCGATCAATGCGTTATTGGTGGCATCCTGAATCTGCTTGAGTGCGGTCTTGCCGACGCACTGACCGACGACCGGTTGCAGAAAACGCACAAGCCACGCGAACGCATTGTCTTCCAATGCGATTGCCTTGATCGGAAAGCACGGATTATCGAGCGGCAAGCTTTCGACGCCACTTGTCGGTGCCTTCTCGCCCGTCGGTGTCAGGACTGTTGGACGAGGATTCAATTCCTTCGTCGCGTCCAGTTGCTGTTGTTGCAAACGCTGGATTTGCGGGCCAGACGTGATCTCGGACGGCGAAACGCCTTGCGCGAATGCAGAAACACTCGCCAACGCCGAAATCAACGCTGCCGAAGTTTCTCGTTTCTTCACTTGTTAGCGGCGTAATGATTGGTCTCTCGCACCGGAATTTATCAAAACACTCGAAAGCACAGTGTCAGAAATTGCAATGCTGTACCAATATGTTCAGCCGTGAGCGCTTACCCGCCGCTGCCGCACGATCGGCGATCGCGGCATACTCAAATCAAGCCAATCCCTCTAAAAAAACAAAAATTTGACACTTCGAAAAGGTTATTCAATAGAAAATCGCGCATCAAAAAAGAGCAATCTCCCAAAAGACCATCAGGCAAAGGGGGGCGCTACTGCCCCCACATCAACTCGATAAATCATTGATTTATTTATACAGATCGCATGCCAGCAAGGAGCACCAGACACATCTCAGTGAAAGAACCCTGCGAGACGTCATCGTTCTTCCGAAGATCCACAAAACCACCCCAGCTATTGAGATAGGAAAAATCAAAATCTGGCCGATTGACATTTCTCGCCGCCGTTAATCCACTGATCATCGACGAGTGACAGTAGACGTCGGTGCGATGCTAAATGTCTCCAATTTGCAACACGACTTTCGCCAGACGCCATGCTCGCCTCCGGAATGCAGAATTCTTGAGTCACATATCACTTTCCCGAACACGGCCAGCTGCGGCCGCTCCGCCGATGCACTTCCGCATCGGCGCACTTCGTTCAGGAGACTTCGTGAATTCCACTCTCTGCACCGCCGTGCTAATTGCCCTCGCACTCGTCCTCGTTGCGAGGTTCGGGTTCGGGTTCGGCTTCTATTGGCTCAGCACAAAAGACTGCTCGGCTCGGCCTAATATGCCGACGCGGCCGGCTTCCCCGGCCTCCATTCCGATCGAAGAATTCGACGAACGGGAAGCGCACGCGCCGTGTCCCGACCACGTCTTTCTAGACACACGCGAAGCAGACGCCGAATCCACCGGTACGGGACCGTCGACCGCGACGCGCCACGAAGCAGCTCAACGGGACGACAAGTCAGTCCGGAAGCCACTCGATGATGCACCTGCACGATAAGGCTCTAGCCAAGCACGTTCCTGTTGATGGGCCGAATGATGGGCTGAAAAACAAAAAGCCCCGTAAGTCGTTGAACTTACGGGGCTTCTTACTTCATTCTGGCGGAGAGGGTGGGATTCGAACCCACGGTACGGGGAAACCGTACGCCTGATTTCGAGTCAGGTACATTCGACCACTCTGCCACCTCTCCGTTTTACTGCACTTCCCGGTTGGTCATGTCCGGGAAAGAAAAGATTATAAAACGATCTTTTCTGAGCTGACAAGCCCTTTCCGCAATTTTTTTGCGAGGGCTTCGGCAGCCGATTTCACGACGCCTGTGCCGGCGCGTCGATCCGCTCCATGCCGCCCATGTACGGACGCAGCACTTCCGGCACCGTGACCGAGCCGTCGGCGTTCTGGTAGTTCTCCAACACCGCGACGAGCGTACGGCCGACCGCGAGACCCGAACCGTTCAGCGTATGCACGAGCTCGGGCTTGCCCTGCGCGTTGCGGAAACGCGCCTGCATCCGGCGCGCCTGGAACGCCTCGGTGTTCGAGCAGCTCGAGATCTCGCGATAGGTGTTCTGCGCGGGCAGCCACACCTCGAGGTCGAACGTCTTCGCGGCCGAGAAGCCCATGTCGCCCGTGCACAGCGTGATCACGCGGTACGGCAGACCAAGCTTCTGCAGGATCGCCTCCGCATGGCCGACCATCTCGTCGAGCGCCGCGTACGACGTTTCCGGCGCGACGACCTGCACCATCTCGACCTTGTCGAACTGATGCTGGCGGATCATCCCGCGCGTGTCGCGGCCGTACGAACCGGCTTCCGAGCGGAAGCACGGGGAATGCGCGGTCAGCTTGATCGGCAGCGCGGACGCGTCGACGATCGACTCGCGCACGGTGTTCGTCAACGAGATCTCGGACGTGGAGATCAGGTATTGCGTGACCGTATTCTCCGCGCCGCCCTTCTCGACCCTGAACATGTCGTCCGCGAACTTCGGCAACTGGCCCGTGCCGTAGAGGATCTCCGGGTTCACGATGTACGGTGTGTACGTCTCGGTATAGCCGTGCTGCTGCGTGTGCGTATCGATCATGAACTGCGCGAGTGCGCGGTGCAGGCGTGCGATCGGGCCGCGCAGCATCGTGAAGCGCGCGCCGGCGAGCTTCGCACCCGTCTCGAAATCGAGGCCGAGCGGCGTGCCGACATCGACGTGATCCTTCACCTCGAAGTCGAACTGGCGCGGCGTGCCCCAGCGGCGCGCCTCGACGTTGTCGGCTTCGTCGTTGCCGACCGGCACGCTTTCGTGCGCGACGTTCGGCATGCCCAGCATCAGGTCGGACAAGCGCGCCTGGATGTCGCCGAGCTTGGCTTCTCCCGCCTTCATCTCGTCGCCGATCCCGCCGACCTCGGCCATCACGGCCGACGTGTCCTCGCCCTTCCCCTTCATCGCGCCGATCTGCTTCGACAGGCTGTTGCGGCGCGCCTGGAGCTCTTCGGTGCGGGTCTGGATCGCGCGGCGTTCCGCTTCGAGTGCGGAGAACGCGGCGATGTCGAGGGTGTAGCCGCGATCGGCGAGGCGCTTGGCGACGCCGTCGAGGTCTTTGCGCAGCAACTGGATGTCGAGCATGGGAGGACTTGGAAAATCGTTGTGTGAGACGGGAATTCTAACGCACCGCGCGGCCGCCACGGCACCGGCCTGATGGACGATGCCCGAAAACGGCCGGTCGTGGCAGTATCGACCATGCCGGCTCGCCTGAGCGGCCGGAACATCACATTGTGCCAAACCGTTGCGGACGGCGAAACGCCTGCACCGGCCGCACGTAACGCGTCGAACGACACCCACGCATCAGCATCACCGCCATTCAAGGAACCCGATGGCCATCGAACTGGACAAGGATGTACGCGACCGCGCAATCGCGTCGCTGCAACGCTATTTCACAGAAAACATGGACGAGCCGATCGGCAACATCCAGGCCGGCGCGCTGCTGCACTTCTTCGTCGAGGAGATCGCGCCCGCGATCTACAACCTCGCGATCGCCGCCGCACAGGAACGCCTGCAAGCGCGGGTCGCCGAGCTCGACATCGACTGCCACGAAGAGCCGTTCGAGTACTGGAAGAAACAGCAGCCGGGCCGCAAGCGCTGACGCATCCGGAACCGCGCCGGCCGATCCGCGCGTTGCCCGTCAGTCCTTCTTGCCGGCCTCGCGGTCGAGCTCGCGCAGCCACGCGAGCTTGTCGGCGATCTTCGATTCGAGCCCGCGCGGCACCGGCTTGTACCAGTGCGGCTCGCGCACCCCGTCCGGCAGGTACGTCTCGCCGGCCGCATACGCGTTCGGTTCGTCGTGGGCGTAACGGTACGCGTGGCCGTAGCCGAGCTCCTTCATCAGCTTGGTCGGCGCGTTGCGCAGATGCACGGGCACCTCGCGCGACTTGTCCTGCTTCACGAACGCCATCGCCTGGTTGAACGCGTTGTAGCCGGCGTTGCTCTTCGCCGCGCACGCGAGATAGATCACCGCCTGCCCGAGCGCGAGTTCGCCTTCCGGCGAGCCGAGCCGCTCGTAGGTCTCGGCCGCGTCGTTCGCCATCTGCAGCGCGCGCGGATCGGCGAGGCCGATGTCTTCCCACGCCATCCGCACGATGCGCCGCGCGAGATACTTCGGATCCGCGCCGCCGTCGATCATCCGGCAGAACCAGTACAGTGCGCCGTCAGGACTCGAACCGCGCACCGACTTGTGCAGCGCCGAGATCTGGTCGTAGAAGTTGTCGCCGCCCTTGTCGAAGCGCCGCGCGTTCAGCGTCATCGCACTGCTGACGAATTCGGCGTCGATCTTCGCGACGCCGGCCGACGATGCCGCTGTCTGCGCCTGTTCGAGCAGGTTCAGGAAGCGCCGCGCGTCGCCGTCCGCATAACCGACCAGCGTATCGATCGCCTTGTCGTCGAACGCTAGGCCGTCGAGCGCGATTTCCTGCGCGCGCTTCAGCAACTGGCGCATCTCGTCGTCGTCCAGCGACTTCAGCACGTACACCTGCGCACGCGACAACAAGGCCGAGTTGACCTCGAAGCTCGGGTTCTCGGTCGTCGCTCCGATGAAGGTCACGAGCCCCGACTCGACGAACGGCAACAACGCATCCTGCTGCCCCTTGTTGAAGCGGTGGATCTCGTCGACGAACAGGATGGTGTGGCGGCCGGTGCGGTTCAGCGTGTCCTTCGCCTGCTCCATCGACTCGCGGATGTCCTTCACGCCGCCGAGCACCGCGGACAGCGCAATGAACTCGCAGTCGAACGCGAGCGCGGTGAGCCGCGCGAGCGTCGTCTTGCCGACGCCGGGCGGCCCCCACAGGATCATCGAATGCGGCTTGCCCGATTCGAACGCGAGCCGCAGCGGCTTGCCTTCGCCCAGCAAATGCGTCTGGCCGATCACCTCGGCGAGTGTCTTCGGCCGCAGCGCCTCGGCGAGCGGCCGGCGCGGCTCGACTTGAAACAGGTCGGACATGAACCCTCGCTCCACATCAAACAATGGCGGCCGAACCGGCCGCCGGACCCGACATTATGACAGCCGCACGACGGCGACGCCGCGCCTGGTGCCCGCGCCCGGTGCCCACGCCGGAAACGACACGGGCCCGCCGTCGCCGGCAGGCCCGTTGCGGAAAAGCGGCGCGCGGCGCCGGTCAGCCGTTGATCACGTCGGCGCCCTTCGGCACGACGAACTTGAACGTATCGCCCTTCAGCGGCGGATTCGTCTGGATGTTCGTAAACGTCAGCAGCGTGACGTTGCCGAACACGTCATGCAGCTCCATCGCGGCGAGCGTGCCGTTCCGGAAACCGATGCCGATCCGCTGGAACTGCGTGTCCTGCGCCTTCGGCAGCATCTCGAGCCATTCGATGCCGCCCTTCTCGCCGGCATCGCGCAGCGTGTAGCTCTTGTCGAGATCGTTGCTGCCGAACAGGATCGCGGCAGGGCTCGCGCCCAGCGCGCCGTTCAGCTTGCGCTCGGTGACCTGGTTCAGGTCGCGGTCGTACACGTAGAGCTTGTCGCCGTCGGCCTGCAGCACCTGCTGGTACGGCTTCTGGTACGTCCAGATGAACTTGCCCGG
>Ga0105240_10007324_pt1 | contig 16056 bp, 16 predicted proteins | sample KBSC54metaG_FD_80426 | JGI IMG/M metagenome (GOLD analysis project Ga0105240, IMG submission 80426) | Corn rhizosphere microbial communities from Kellogg Biological Station, Michigan, USA - KBS C5-4 metaG | ecosystem: Host-associated > Plants > Roots > Rhizosphere > Soil | place: Michigan, USA... | reverse complement strand
GAACCCTGCGGAATATTAAAGCCTCCCAAAAATAATTCAGAAGATGAGGATGATTGATAAGACCCTCTTAATATATACCTGTCATTTTGCTGAAACTGGAGTGCTATTGTTCTTGTAGAATCATACAGCACCTGGTAGAGATATTTTTTCTGCAGCGTCTGGTCGCCTCCCAGCGCAGGTGCCAGGTCTTTACCAAATGGCTCCAGCACAGGAAATATTATTTTACCCTGCTGCGTGTTTATTGTTATGCCATCTACAAAGTCAAAAATACCATCCGGTTGCGGTAGGTTTTGAGAGTTTAATTTATCGAGGTTCAGCAATGATATAAGCGGCACACCTGCACGTGGTCCTTCAGGCAGGTATCTCTTTTCACTACCACCTGGGTCTTGGTACAGTACATTCAGTACAAAGTTGTCTTTCGTCACACCTATGCCACCCAGCGAATAAATGTTTTTCATCATTAGCTGCCATATAGGCAAAGTAGGCGTGTTAGATTTACTCTTCAGCAATTTCAGGAACAGCACTCTCGAGTTCGTAGTATCGGGCGGCAGGTCTTCTGCAAATTCACCTACCTGGTACACCTGTCCTCTGTAGGTATAGCGATAAGCTACACCCAGTACATCATTCGGATTCAGCTGGGTATTAAGTGATATATAACCCAATTGGGGATTAAAAGTAAATTCTGATGGTGCTAACTGGCGCGATGTTGTCAACTGAAAATCCGGTCCCTGTGTTAGATTTAATCGCATAGTCAGGTAAGTATTTATTGTACTTTGGCCGCGTGCCTGTGGGTCATTCAGGTCCCTATACAATTGGTTCGACCTGTTGTCGGGCAATACAGTTCCTGCGGCGTCAAGGAACTGGGTTCTGTATGGCATATGCTCACCGAGGTCCATAAAGCTCGCTACACTTCTTACACTTGTTGTAGTACCCGTATTGTTGGTCACCCACACCTCTATCTTATTAATCGTCACCAGCGAGTTGATGAGCGGATAGTCCTTTAAAGCATTGTTGTAGTTATCATGAAAGTATTGCGCAAGCAGGAAGTTTCTATTTTCTTCATAATTATCTGCCTTTATGGCTATCTGCTGGGTTTGTGAGCCACCCTGTATGGTCAGGCTTTTTCTTTGCGATTTCTGCTGTGCTATAGCAGCAGTTATCCATAGCTTACCAAATTGCAATTGTGTCTTTAACCCAAATAGCGATTGCACACCTGTTATCAGGCTGCTCTTTAGTGGAAAGCTTATGTTACCGGCTTCTACTTTCTTTATTATTTCGTCTTCCTTACCCGTATACTCCAGTTTTTGCATATTCTGGTAGTCGAAGGTTGCTTTGGTATTGTTGCTTATGTTCAGCTTTAGCTTGTCACCAACCGTTGCCACAAGGTTGATGTTCATTTGCATATCAAAGTTGAAGATGCCGTATTTCTGTGCACGTTGCACCAGGGTCGGGTTTTTGATGTTCTGCCAGTTTCCGCCAAAGGTTACATCCACATTACCTTGTGGTTTCACAGATACATTGCTGCCGCCGAATATGCGGTCGAAGATGCCTTCTTTATACATTTGCGGCAACTCCGGCTTTTTATTGAATAGGGTAAGAGCATCCAGCCTGCGTTGCCAGTAGCTCTGCTCATCCTTTGCACCCTGGTATTTCATATACTCGTCCAGGGTCATGGAGGTAGGCGCATGCAGATAGTCATTACCTATTTTTTCATTGAAGTAATAGCGTTGGCTGTCCGGATCATAGTCTACAGTTTGCTGCACGTTAGCCGGGTCATGTAGGTCCATGCCTGATGGCTGGTTGTCAGGCAAAGGATTATTCAATTTATCTTTCAGGGGAAACCGCAATATGTGTGCACTATCCACGGGTTTGTTGCCGGCATTTGTTGGGGTATCCGTTTGCGGTTCCGGGTCAGGATCATCGTAGTCAAATGGGTGGCGTTCACGGGCAGCAGCATGCGCTATAGCCACTACCAGCGCTATAAAAAATAATATTTTATATCCAAAGTTACTTTTGCCCTTCACACTTATTCTGGTTTGTGTTATAACACACGTAGTGCTTGTTTTATCAATTCTTCCACTGTAAGAGAAGAAGCATTACCAATTTTTTTAATAGCTGATTCGGCAACCGCCCGGCTGATACCAAGATTCACTAATGCAATTAACGCATCTTCCTCCGTTGTATTGTGCATTACATGCGGTAAATCAGTACTTTTTGACCCAAAGAGCTTGCCTTTCAATTCCAGCAGAATGCGTTGCGCCGTTTTGGCGCCTATACCTTTTATTTTTTCCAATGTGCGGGCATCGTCACCGGCTATAGCACGCGCCAGTTCATCAGGTGTAAGTGACGATAATATTATACGGGCTGTAGCAGCTCCCACGCCGCTTATATTCAGCAGTTGTCTGAAGGTTACCCGCTCCTGCTCATCAGCAAAGCCATATAGCACCCACGCATCCTCCCTTATCTGCAAGTGCGTGTACAGCCTGCATTTATCCTTCTGCTGTATCTTGCTATAGGTTTGCAGGGTTATCTGCAGCTCATAGCCCACTCCGTTAACAGACATATATAGTAATGACGGAGACTTATAGCTAAGTTCTCCTTCAAGATATGCAAACATATTTTATTGTAATGTTGGGGGATTGAAAATAGCGTTTTATTCTGACTTTGAGCGACTGAACCAATACTTTATCACTCTTATTACTGCGAATATTATATAAAAAGAGCGGTATCAAGGTACCGCTCTATGTTATAAAAATATTATCAAGGCTTTAGTTTATTCCCACCAATTGCCTTCGCGGTTCTTAAATTTCCAGAAGAATACCAGTGAAACAGTAGAGTATGAATCATTTACTGATGGATTACCTCTTGGTGTGCCTGCAGGTACGCCATTTTTGTTTATTCCGTTCACCCACGTTCTGTCATACATATCTTTTGCTATGGCAGCCTTATCAGGGCTCAGGTTCTGGTCAAAATATTTAGGGTCAATATATGTATTGCTCACACCATCCAGGTAGTCGGTCATAGTCATCCGGTATTCATATTCCAGGCCTATGTTCAGGTGTTCCCCTATATCTATTTTGTAGCCCACGCCCAGCGGTATTTCCAGCTGCCACAGGCTATAGCGTGCAGGTGCATTAGGTATGTTCCATCCGTCACCTTCCAGGTGCAGGTTGTAGATATTTACCAGCTGAGATATTTTAGTTTCTTTATTGGTGTAAGTAGCAAATGGCTGGAAGTGGAAATATCCTATACCTGCCAGTATGTATGGCTGTCCTGCTCTGCGTGCACCTCTGCTGGTATAGCTGCCCAGCCTCAGAGGGTCTATTTCAAATGTCAGGCTTCCTTCCCACACATTATCATGTATATCTGCAAAGCGGGTATAGCGTTGCACGTAGTCGTTCTGATCATTGCTTGCTTTCTTTGCACCTTGTGTATTCCACTCATCGGTAGCAAACAAAGTTCCGTAGTTGAAATTCAGCCTTACGTTAAATGCCGGGTGAAAGCTATATCGGAAAAACAAGCCGCCCATAAACTGTGGCTTATCCCAATATTTATTATTTGTATAGTGGTCAATTACAGACTGTGTACCCACGTCTCCCCATAAATCAGACATTCCGAATTTTACTCCGAAAGAAAATCCATGAGGCTCTACATTGGCAGCTTCCTGTGCATTTGCTGATGGCGCCGCTGCAAAAAGGGATAACAAGACAATTATTGCGCGGGTAAATCTGATACGCATGTAGGTAAAATTTAGCGTTGAAGATATAAAAATTATTTTCCTTTAAAAATAGCTTTTCTTTTTTCTAAAAAAGCAGTAGTACCTTCTACCATGTCTTCGGTAGCAAAACATTCCCCGAAACGCTTGATTTCATTGGCAAAACCCTCTTTTTCACCCCTGGCCGCTTCATTCACACATAAAATTATTTTTGATACTGCCACGGGTGCTTTTGTTTGTATTTTTTGCAATATTTCCTTTGTTTTAGGCAGTAGCTCAGCCTGCGGAAGCACATGATTTACAAGGCCCAGGGCTTTTGCTTCATCGGCAGCTATCATATCCCCGGTCATCATCAGTTCCATTGCCTTGCCTTTACCTATCAGTTGTGTCATACGCTGTGTGCCTCCGTAGCCTGGTATCAGCCCCAGGTTCACTTCCGGCTGCCCAAATTTTGCATTCTCACTGGCTATCCGAAAATGACAGGCCATAGCCAGCTCACAGCCACCACCCAGTGAAAAGCCATTTACAGCAGCCACTATGGGTTTAGGCGAATTCTCTATTTTATCAAATACCAGTTTGGCCCCTTTGGCTGCAAGCGCCATTCCGCCATCATGCCCCAATGCCGCAAACTCAGTTATATCAGCACCTGCTACAAAGGCTTTTTCTCCGGCGCCGGTTATTATAGCTGCTTTTATTTCAGCATTGGTATACACTTCATCCAGTACTTTGCCCAGCTCTCCTATCACGTCTTTGTTCAGGGCGTTCATCTTATCAGTACGGTTAATGGTTATCACCAGGGTACCATTATCCAGTTCTGTCAGTAATGTTTGATACATTGTATGGGCTTTTATTTTACTATAGTATTGTCTCTTATTTACTCCTTTAGCTAAATAGTTCACTGCGATGTTCCATCGTCCAGCTGCGTATATAGTCAGCTATCTCCGTTGTTGGGGCGCTTGGTGCAAACAGCTTGCCCACACCCAGTTCATACAGCTTTTGCATATCCTCTTCGGGTATTATTCCGCCGCCTGTTAGCAATACATTACCCAGGCCTTTGGCCCTCATCAGTTCTACTATCTTTGGGAAAACAGTCATGTGTGCGCCGCTCAGTATACTTATGCCTATGGCGTCCACATCTTCCTGCAGTGCAGTATTTACTACCATTTCTGGTGTTTGGCGCAGCCCGGTATATATTACTTCCATACCTGCATCGCGCAGGGCTGTTGCTACTACCTTTGCACCACGATCATGCCCGTCAAGCCCCACCTTTGCCACCAGCACCCTTATAGGACGTTTCAGATTATCACTCATAATATCAGAAAAGAGAGCATAAAAGTAATCAATAATAGCACTTTATAGTAGTAATAACGGGAGAATTGCAGCTAATTCAATGCCTTAATCATAAGATAATAGGGGCTACTGTATCACTTTTCTAATGGGTACTTTCTTCACGGGGTGTACCACACTTCCATGTGATGTCACAAAGTCCAGTACCGGGTGTATCGATCTGTAGTTTAGTGCAGCCCCGCCTTTTCCCTTCTCAGCAGGATCAAAAGCGTCCCAAAAAGGCACACCTACCACTTTATAACGTGTATTCTTCGGCGCCTTGCGAAACTTATTGGAGATCTTCCCGTGTGCCACACTGTCTATAAACCAGGTTCTTATCAGTGTGTACCTGTCTTTCAGTGCCGTATTGCGGACCAGGTCTTCGCAGCAGGGCTGTGGTATGCGGGCTACCATTGTTTCTTTTGTAGTGGGGTCTTCCAGCACTATATCTATATCCTGGTCTCTTTCGTCTATTCTGTAGCGTAGTATATTTGCATCTGCCATCACCAACTCACTTTCATTCACATATCTTCCCCTTGTTGCATCCTGCTTACCCGGGCGCAGTGTATCGGGTGGCGCTTCATTTACCATTGTATGTACAGAAGTAATAGCAGCATTCTGCCTTTTTATCAGCTGATCAAATTCAAAGTCCAGCAGCACCTTTACATTCCTTCTCCATTCGCCACATGGCGCACACTTTTCTTTTTGTGCATGGCAGGGAGCTGTAATAATTAGAAAGCTAAAAAATAGCATTATACTATATCTCACGTATTTCAATTTATTAGGTCCGAATATAAACTGGCTCCTACAATAATAAGATATTCTCCCCAACCATGAAATAATAAAATGAGTATCAGCTACTTCAGCCTGTAACCAACCCCTACGGTAATAGGATAGTAATAAATAGGTGTTGCTTTATACGTGTTATCTTCCTGTTGCGTTTTTAAATTACAATACCGCAGGCTTGCCGATGCAGCAATTGATAGCCGCTTACCCAGCAAATATTGATATCCTATCTGGCCTCCGAGTGTAATGCTGGATGCATTATTTTCAGTCATCACCTCGCTCGCATTATAGTTTATCACCGTCCACATGTATCCTGCTATTACTCCAGCGTAAAATGTAGAGTATCCGAACTTCACTTTATAATTACCAAATAAGCATAAAGGAATAGTTGGCTTAGCATATATGCGCTCATTATATACAATCACAGCTCTGCCATTAGTAATAAAGGTGCCTGCTTTGGCATATCCCATATCAACAAAGCTCAGCTCAACGCCCAACTGATAATGCATACCAATATTTCTTGCAATTCTTATTTGCGCAACTCTTTCTTCTTTATGCTTGTTATTATTTCTATCAGGTATGGTATTAGAGCTTAAGCCTATTCCTGCCCATATATCCCACCTATATACCGTAGTATCTTTTTCTATAGGAATTTTACTTCTTGCACTATCCTTTTGTGCCGCAGCTATCAATGGAAGGAATAGAAAACTGTAAAACAGCAGCCATTTTTGGTTTATCAGGTTCATTTTAGGTAGCATTTAGGGTAAAAACAATGTAACGCTAACATTTTAAATTTAGTATATAAGGCAATTCCAGCCGTTTTAAACCTCATTTTAATTTTTATCAGAACAGTTTAATTTCTATTTTGCCTCCATAATAATAATCCATACCACTTGAAGACCCCTTATTTATTCATATTATTGCTGCTATCGTCTTTTTCAAGTGTGGCTCAAAAAGTAGATCAGCCACTCATCGACTCACTTCTCACTGAGCTGCCAAAGGCAAAAGAAGACACTAATAAAGTAAGACTGCTTGATAAGTTATCCTTTACTTACTCTAATATTAATCCTGCAGAAGGCCTGCGCTATGCCGCACAGACAAGAGAACTCGCTCAGCAATTAAAATGGGAAAATGGCCTTGCACTGGCCAATACAGACTTTGGCATGAATTACTATGCACAGTCAAACCAGGCCAAAGCGCTGGAGTATGAAGAAAAAGCGCTGGAACAATTCAAAGCTTTAAAAAACAAAAGTGGCATATCAGCACTTATGGCCGATATAGGGCTTGTATACCTTGCTGCAGGAAATTATTCTAAAGCGCTGGATATGGACTTTCAAGCGCTGAAGATTAAAGAAGAATTACAAGATCACAAAACCATTCCCGTCATTTTAGAGAATATTGGCACTATATATTTCGAACAAAAAAATTACGCTAAGGCGGAAGAATATTACACTAACAGCTTAAAGGGATATCAGGCCTTTGGCAATAAGAGAGGTACTGCGCGCTGCCTTGGTAACCTGGGTATGCTGGAAGATACGAAAGGTAACTACACGCAGGCATTGCAATATATTCTTGATGCGCTTGATACTAATACAGAGATCGGCAATAAAATGGGCATGCAGGTGAATATGCAAAACATTGGCAACGCCTATTTCCACATGTACGATTTTGCAAATGCCCTGAAGTACCAGCTAATGGCATTGAGAATAAATGAAGAGCTGGGAGCAAGAAACAGTATAGCCGTAACCCTGGGCAATATTGGCGAGATATATTTTACAATAGCAAAGGACACTACAGGCAAAATCAAGCCAGGCGACATGGTGCCTGCAGGAAAAGCTGCTAATGTACATTTGGCCATTCAATACCTGGAGAAGTCAATACGGCTTTGCAAGGAAATAAACTATCGTGCGCCTCTTATAGAATTCAATCAGTTCCTTTCTGAAGCATATGCGCTTGCCGGTCAATATGAAAAAGCTTACCGGTCATTACAGCAATATACGTCAGCCAAAGATTCTCTTTTTTCCCTGCAGAATAGCGCCACAATTGCCGAGCTTGAAACTAAGCGCCAGGTAGAGTTAAAAGATAAAGACCTGCTTATTAAAGACAAGCAACTGCAGATAACCAACCTGAAAGAAAAACAGAAGCATGAGGAGCGTATTATTTATATCATCAGCATCATTCTGCTGTTATGCATCATCGGCGTTACGCTTCGCAGTCTGCGCAAGTATAGCAAAAGAAACCGTCTCCTTGCTAAAGAAAGGAAACGTCATATTCGTCTTATAGAAAAACAGGTAGCGCACATAAAAGAGCAATCACTTTTACTGCGCGAGATATCGCACATGCAGGCACATGATGTACGTGGCCCTGTGGCCTCTATCCTGGGTCTGGTAGAGTTATTCAATTATAACGACCCTACAGACCCAACTAATAAAGTAGTAATAGAAGGGATAACAACTGTTACCAAAGATCTCGATGAAGCAGTAAAAGAAGTAATAAAAAAAGAGAATAGTCTGGGCAAATAACACATCAATTGTCTTGTTTAAGTAATTTTTATGTCGAAAATCATCCATCTCTTATAGATGTTTATAAAAGACCCAACTAAAAAAATCCTCCACCCGTCTTTACTGCTGCCTGCTAATAACACTTATCACTGCAGCACTGAAAATGAAAAAAATAATTACAGTTTTTATTGTTCTGCTGAGCCAGGTTACCACTGGCTATAGTACTACCAAGAGGGTTCTATTTCTTGGCAACAGCTACACTTATGTCAATAATTTACCGCAAATGGTTGCAGATGTAGCAAGCTCTGTGGGCGACACGCTCATCTACGACTATAATGCCCCTGGCTCTTATTCCATTGGCAATCACTCACTCGACGCTACCTCAATAGCAAAAATTAAGCTGGGCCATTGGGACTACGTCATATTACAAGGTCAAAGTTACGAGCTTGCACTCGCTAATCCTGAAGCAACAGTCTTCATTTATGCACATAACCTCGACACCATCATACGGGCCTTCAATCCATGCAGTGAAACCATGTACTATATGACATGGGGAAGAAAGAACGGCGACTCATCTTCTTGTGCTACCATACCGTACTTATGTACCTATCAGTCTATGGACAGTATGATCAGGCTTAATTACATGGCTATGGCCAACGCCAATAGCGATGTCGTTTCGCCCGTAGGTGCAGTAAGACATTATATCAGGGAGTTCTATCCATCTATCGAATTGTATCAGTCAGATGAAAGCCATCCCACTGTTTCCGGCACCTATGCCGCCGCATGTTGCTTTTACGCTGCATTATTTAGAAAAGACCCCGGTACTATTAGCTTCAATCCTGGCATCTCATCTACAGATGCCACGAACATAAGAACCGCAGCAAAGGCTGTTGCTTTTGATAGCTTGCAATATTGGCACATTGGTCAGTATGACTCACTTATTGCTGTCCGCTGTCAATCTGCAACGAGTATCATCGATGTCAATCCTCCTTTAAAAGTAATATTGTACCCAAACCCCGCAGCTGAAACCATTACAATACAGATAGCCAATCAAAACAAAAAGCAGCTTATACAGATTTACAACTATATGGGAACGATAATAAACGAATTGGAAATATCTGGCAGCACAATGCTCAATATTTCAGCATTACCCAAAGGCATTTATTTCCTGCATATTAATAATGGCCTGCAGCAGACTTATAAGTTTGTAAAACAATAGCCGGCGCTACCAGTTTGCTTCATTGCTATTAACACTCAGCCGTTCCGCTATATGGTCTATCGTTTCCATTGCCGCAGCTGTTACAAAATCACTTATTGCTTTTTGTTCCTCGTGGCATAGTTCATCATTTATTAACTCTTCATAGGTTCCGCTATCCGCTATACTTTTTTGTCCACTTATTATCGACTTTGCCTCAACCTGTCTGCTATCGTTAAAGTGATAGTACATAAAATTTGTTGCCTTTATTTCGGCCTTGTCCCGCATGCAGTAAACAGTTACATCATATGTTACCGCTAGCACCTTTATACAGCCTTCATCACTCCCGTACACACATAGTCCGCATGCGTCTATTATGTATTTTCTTCTATCTCCATTGCAAAAGCCCAGCAATACTTTTTTCTCATACCCCTTCAAATTACTTCGCTTCAGCATTGGTACATGCTCCTTTGCTTCCTTATTAGTCTTGTAAAAGGCATTGGCGTTTTTCATTGCATAAGCAAACGCAGTTTTGTATTCCTGTTTAGCTGCCGTACCCTTCAGTGCTATGGTCTTGGAGAACGATATTGGTTCTGTATCCTGCTGCGCATAGCTGCATAAAGGCATCAGCAGTACAAACAGTATCAGTTTTTTCATCAGGTAGTTTTACATTTATTACCGGCAAACACCAAGCCAAATTATTTTCCTCGCTTACCAGTCCACTTCATTCGTCTTGCTACCCGCACCTATTGCACCGCTCATTCCATCCGCTATTCGCTCCAGCAGTTCATTGCCCGCCTGTTGTACATATACTTTCAATGCGTTCATATCTTCAGCACATACATCACTTGCCAACAGATGCTCATAGCTGCCTTTGCCCGCCGTCTGCAGCGCAGCGTTCTTTATTGGCAGCACAGTGCTGTCATTACCGCTTCGGCTATAGTGGCAATACCTTAAATTAGTTATAGTTACATCTGCCTCGCCTTTCACACATCGTATTTCTATATCGCAGGCTATTACCAGTAGTTTTATACAGGCACTTGTATCCCTCGGTTCATACAGAAATAATCCGCCTGCTATTACTAATCCTTTAGGTCTGCTATGCTCACGATAGCCAAGCATATCATTTACATAGCCCATACGGCTATCACCCAGCACCTGGTATTTAGTTTCTGTACCTTTATTCACTATATAAAAATCATTGGCTGCTCTATGGGTAAAATTGTAAGCACGTTGCAGAATGCCGCCCGCATGTTTCCCAGGCAGCGGTATTGTCCTGTCCAGCTCATAGCGTTCTTCGCTTTGTTGCGCTTGCAGCGCCAAAGGCAGCAGTATCAATAGTAGAAGTAGGTTTTTCATAAGGCAGTTTTCATTTATTATCAGCAAACAGTGAGCCAAATATTTGTCTCGCTTACCTATTCCCATCTTAGTTCTTTAGATTTGGCTTTAAATCAGCTATATGAAAAAGGAATACTGGGATGTTTCAGACGAGCAGGTAATTGAAAAGACCGGTAAAAAGATCGCTGAATGGATAAATATCCTTGACACTTTCAATGCTGCCGGCAAAAAGTCAAATGATGTGGTTGCATATTTGCAACAGGAATATAATGTTCCCCGCTACTGGGCCAGAACACTCACCACCCATTATCTCAAGCAGAAATAAGACTAATAGTTTTATAAGCTGCTAACTGACAAAAGGCTCATAATTTATCTACCTTTATTTTCGCAAAACAAATAGGGTTGCAATGAATTTCATTTTCGTAAGACCTAACCGGGTCTTATCGCCATATATTGAAAGGTACTGGATTTGCGAAAGCAATGCAGATGAAGAAACATATATGCCACGTGTGCTTCCCGGTGTCGGAATGGATTTCTTTTTACATTATAAAAGTCCTTTCAAGGTAGAAGGTAAAGGACAATTGCCTTCATCTCACATTATTTATTCAGGTGAAAGATCTTGTAATATACTTCCAATGAAAGATGTTGGTTTCATTGCTATACGCTTTCGCGCAGCTATGTTCAAAAATTTTACAGATATTCCATTCAGTCGGTTAGCAGATAGTTTTTTAGATGTAGAAAACATCTGGAGGCACGATGGAAAAAATATTTTGACAAGCATTCGTAACTCGCAGAACATAAAAGATGTAATCAAAGGCTTAGAGTTACCATTAATGAAACTTCTGGATCGCCATAAAAAACTTAATGCTACCTGGGATCATGTTATCCACGAACTTTATCATAATCACAGCGACATTAAATTGTCTAAATTATCTCAGGAGTTAAATATTAGCTATAGGCATTTTAGAAGAAAATTCATTGACGAAACAGGCTTCACGCCTAAGCATTTTCAGAAATTAGCAAGGTTTCACGCCACCTTAAAACCTTTACTAATTGGCAAAGAAAAAAAATATCTTTCTGCTGCCTTAGGCAACGGGTATTTTGATCAAACCCATTTTATCAAAGAGTTCAGGTCTTTTACCAACACTACGCCAACTGATTTTTTACAGGAAAAAAACTTCATGTCCCATTTTTACTATCCCAGCTTGTAAGTACCCGGTAGCTTTGCTATAAATTTTAATAAAAATGCAAACTATCACAGACAATCTGCAAGCAACAGAGCTTGCCATAAGCTTATTACACAGAGATCTCCTAAATGCTATCTGCGCAAAAAATGGCGATTATATGCCTGAGCGCCTTCATCAGGAATTTATATTTACAAGCCCCCGGGCAGTAGTACTTCACAAAGATGCATTTATCAAAGACCTGGTAATCAATCCCGCTGTTCAGCTGGAGATTCTTGAAATAATAGAAGCAGAAAAAGTTGTTGCGTGTGGAAATGTAGCAGTGTTAAGCGGCACGGCAAAGGGTAAGTTTAAAGATAAGGATCAATTTTTAGTGAGAATTACTTCCACATTTGCATACAACGGATCTCGTTGGGAATTACTCGCACTGCAAGAAACATTTATTCCTTAAAAAGGTAAAAGTATAGTTCTCAATTTAAGTAGCAGGAATTTCACAAGTGATTTCCTGCTACTTAAAAAAGATATCCTATGCTTAGGCTGAGCTTTTATTTAGCCAGGCTTTCCCATTCCTCCCTCGTTATCCTGTACAGGTAATATAGCTCATCTCTAAAGATGGCCTTAGTATCTACCAACGTCATTCCATTTCTCAGGGCAACCTGCTGCGATTGAATATTCAGCGGGTCAATGATGGAAACAACAGAATCTGCAATGTCATTTTCAAAAGCATAATTCCGGAACATTTGCGCGGCCTCTGTTGCATATCCTTTACCCCAGTATTTGCGTATCAGGTGGTAGCCTATTTCTATTTCGGGTTCTCCATTTACCTCTTGCAGCAGTAAGCCACATTTCCCTATCATAGCCCCCGTTTCTTTACTTATCAGTGCCTGCAGCCCAAGCCGTCCTTCCTCATATCTTTTCAATGTAAAATCCATCACTACTTGTGCCATTTCTTCACCACTCATATCGCCGATCCCTGTAAACTTAGTCGCAATCGGGTCACCACAATACTCCACCCAGGCAGGCACATCTTCCATCGTCACAAAACGGGTAACAAGGCGCGGAGATTCAAGTTGGTCTGTATAAATCATAATGTAAATATAACAATTAACACGGTCGGTAGATTTGCCATTGGGTGCAATTACACAGGTATACGCTTATACCTGTGTACTGCTTTCGTCTATTGTAGTGATTGTTGCAAATAGAAAAAATAAAATAAAGGTTAGTAAAATAATGACAATGGTTCTCATAGTGATAAGGTTTATTGTAGCAACAATTATGTTGCATATATATTGACGCATTAGTAGCGGTAAACGTTGGCATATCGAGACAGAAATGTTTATTGCATGCAGTTAAATGCCGTCTTTTTTTTAATCCCTTTATCACTTACCCTATTGGTGTTTGAGGGGATCATAAATATTCTAATTTCTACCACATACAATAAAAGTTATCAAAAGAGAAAACTATTAAAACCTTTAGTTATGAAAACAAAAAAAGTATGGGCCAATTTCAGTGCAAATGTTATGGCACGATTGATAAATAGTGCAAGCAATACAAGCTTGATGTACGCCTTGAGAGTTTTTGAATTGGCTTGGGATATTTATCTCAATTTCTATGTTTTTCTAAAGGATTCGATAAGAAAGTTCTCGCATTCGCTCGAAAATGGCGGGCTTCGATTTGGCTTGGGGATAGTAGGTTTGGGTTTTCGATTTAGAATAGCAACCGGTAAACATCTTCTACTTTGTTTACTGTCTTGATTTCTATTTTGTAGTTCTTCTTATCTAGACCTTTTGCATTGGCTTTGGGGATGAAGATGGCGTCCATGCCGAGCTTGTCGGCCTCGGCTATGCGCTGATCGATACGGTTGACAGCGCGGATCTCTCCGCTGAGGCCTATCTCGCCTACAAGGCAAATGTTGGATGGCAGGGCCTTGTCTTCGTAAGAAGAAAGCAGGGAGCAAACTACTGCCAGCTCTATGGATGGGTCTTCTATTTTGAGGCCGCCTGCTATATTGACAAATACATCTTTGGCACCGAAGTGAAAACCGCCACGCTTCTCGAGTACTGCAAGGAGTAACTGCAAACGGCGAAGGTCAAGCCCACTGACTGTGCGCTGTGGCGTGCCATATACAGCCTGGGTGACTAATGCCTGCACTTCTATCATAAGCGGACGCGAGGCTTCCATAGTGGCAGCTATGGCTACACCGCTAAGTGGCTCATCGTGTTGGGACAATAATATCTCTGAAGGATTACTGACAGGGCGCATACCCTTTGTTACCATCTCGTAGATACCTAACTCTGATGTGGAACCGAAACGATTTTTGAGGGTGCGAAGAATGCGATAAGCATAGTGTCTGTCGCCCTCGAACTGCAGTACGGTATCAACCATGTGCTCCAATACTTTAGGGCCTGCTATGGAACCTTCCTTAGTAATGTGACCTATGATGATGACCGGGATATTAGTAGCCTTGGCGAAACGCTGCAGCTCTGCTGCGCACTCGCGTACCTGTGATACGCTGCCTGCGGCAGACTCTACATAAGGCGACTCAAGCGTTTGTATAGAATCTATAATAAGTAACTGGGGACGAACTTTTTTTACTTCCTGGAAGAGGGTATGTGTATCAGTAGCTGTGAGCAGATATAAATTGTTATTACTGATGCCGATACGCTCGGCACGGAGCTTTATCTGTTGCGCAGACTCTTCGCCGGATACATAAAGACTAACAATATTTTTCCATTGCAGCGCACACTGAAGGAAGAGGGTGGACTTACCTATACCCGGCTCGCCGGCTATGAGCACTACAGAACCCGGAACAAGACCACCACCAAGCACACGATTGAGTTCGGAGTCTGGGAGCAACATGCGCATTTCCTGCTCTGAGGTCAGGTCATCCATTTTATGCGCCTTATGTTTTTCTTTGCTATCGTCCCAGCTTACTACCTCTGTTTTATTTTTATCCTCGCGCTGAATTATTTCTTCAACGAAAGAATTCCATGCACCGCATGAAGGACATTTACCCGTCCATTTAGGACTTTCGTAACCACACTGCTGACAAAAAAAAGCTGATTTTGTTTTGGCCATAAAACGACTAAAGATACCAAAAAGAAAAGAGCCACTGGAGGATTCCGGCGGCTCTTACTTACTAACCCATTAAATTCACAACTTGATACAAATGTAGCAAACAGCCTGATAGGAAAAAAATGGTTTTGATGGTGATGGGTATTAAATTTTTCTATACGGTACGTAATAAAGATATTTATAATGCTGAAAATGCTGTTGAATAAGGGAATAGAAGGTATTATGCTTTTGCTATATGTTATATTGTCATAAATAAATAACAAATTGGCGAAATAAATATTATTGTTACATGGAATAATTTTCTAATTAAAAAAATGCTTATATGGCAGTAAAAGGACTACGCTGGCAGAAAATGGGCAAGAAAAAGTGAATGGAACGTATTTTGCAGCAGAGAAAACATAAAATAAGATATGAAGACAACATTTGAACCGATAGAAAAGATAAAAAGGACTTTTTTGCCTGAAGGTTTTAAGGTGACCACATGGGAAATACTGGAGCCTTATTTCGAAGACCTGAAAAACCGTACGCTGGACAGCAAGGAAGACCTGATGAAGTGGCTAAGCGATGTGAGCGAACTGGAAGCTGTGATAAGTGAAGATGCGAGCTGGCGACAAATAAACATGACCTGTGATACGGAAAACAAATCATACGAAGATGCCTTTACCTACTTCTGCCTGGATATAGAGCCGAAAATGAAACCATACTTCTTTGAGCTGAATAAAAAATTGCTCGACAGTCCGTTTACAGAAGGGCTGGATAAAAATTCTTTCTTCCCATACCTGCGAAGCGTAGCCAACTCGATACAACTATACCGTGAAGAAAATGTGGCGATACAGGCAGAGATGAGTGTGCTGGCACAACAGTATGGGGTGATAAGCAGCAAGATGAGCATAGAGGTGGATGGAAAAGAATATACACTGCAACAGGCAGCAAAAT
>Ga0105240_10007323_pt1 | contig 16056 bp, 14 predicted proteins | sample KBSC54metaG_FD_80426 | JGI IMG/M metagenome (GOLD analysis project Ga0105240, IMG submission 80426) | Corn rhizosphere microbial communities from Kellogg Biological Station, Michigan, USA - KBS C5-4 metaG | ecosystem: Host-associated > Plants > Roots > Rhizosphere > Soil | place: Michigan, USA... | reverse complement strand
TCATCGACGAGAGCGGTGCGAAGTACCTTGACCTGCTGAGCGGAATCGGTGTAAATGCGCTCGGATATGGACATCCTGCTATCGAGCGAGCCATCGTAAACCAGAGCCGTGCGCTCATCCACACATCGAACCTCTTCTATCACGAGGGGCAAGCCGACCTGGCACTGCGCTTGACCGAGCGCACCGGTATGGATCGCGTCTTCCTCTCGAACACGGGCACGGAGGCATGGGAAGGCGCGCTGAAGCTGGCTCGCGCGCATGCGGGCCTGCTTCGCAGCGAGGGGAAGCAGATAGGGACAAAGTTCCTCGCTCTCGAGCAGAGCTTCCACGGCCGCACCTTCGGCTCGATGTCAACCACGTACAAGGCCAAGTATCGCGAGCCATTTGCACCGGGTGTGCCGGGTGTGGAGTTCGTTCGATTCAACGACGTGGCGGATCTCCGCGCGAAGTTCTCCAATGAAGTCTGCGCGATTCTCGTCGAAGCAATTCAGGGTGAAGGTGGCATTCGGCCGCTTACCCAGGAGTTCATGGCAGAAGCTCGAAGCTTGGCTGACTCAACGGGAGCCTTGCTGATCGTCGATGAGATCCAGGCCGGCATGGGACGCACCGGGAAGTGGTGCGGCTATCAGCACTACGGCATCAAGCCGGACATTACGACGCTCGCCAAGCCCATCGCAGGTGGCATTCCGCTCGGCGCAGTTCTCTGCACGGAAGAGGCTGCACGCGCAATCCACGCCGGAATGCATGGAACGACCTTTGGCGGCGGTCCCCTCGCCTGTGCGGTTGCGATTGCCGTCATTGACGAGATCGAGTCTCAGGGCCTGCTTTCGCATGTAACTGAATTAGGCGACTACTTTCAAACGGAACTGCGCAATCTGGCAAAGAAGCACGAATGCATCAAGGACGTACGCGGCAAAGGCCTAATGCTCGCAGCGGAATTGGACAATGCCGATCTGGCCAGGCAGACCGTGGCCGAAATGCTGAAGAGGCGCATCGTGATCAACTGCACCAGCGATACGGTTCTGCGCTTCCTGCCGCCCTACATTCTCGAGCGCCATCATATCGACGAAGCAATCAGGGCGCTCGACGAGATCTTCACTTCGAAAGCCGCGGCTGTAAGCGCCGCACATCAAACCGCTGGAGGAAGCAACCGTGGCTAGCAGAACACTTGTAGAGCGGCGGGCCGCAGAAGTCCCCGTTCAGAAAGACCAGGACATTCTCGCCGCGGCCGCGCGGCTCGGAGGCGAAGACCTCTGTTCCATCGCCGATCTCTCCAGCAGCGAGATGCACGCGATCATGAAGCTCGGACACGACGTAAAGCAGAACCCTCGCGATTATCGCCATGCCCTTGACGCAAAGCAGATGGTGCTGATGTTCGAAAAGGCGAGCCTGCGCACCAGGCTGTCTTTCGAAGCCGGCATCAACACTATGGGCGGCAATGCGATTTTTTTCGATCAGACTAATTCTCCCCTGGGCGAGCGCGAGTCGATCGCCGATGTTGCGCGCAACGTGGAGCGCTGGGTCGACATCATCGTGCTGCGCACATACGCACATGACACCATCACCGAAATGGCAGCGAATTCACGCGTACCGGTCGTAAATGCGCTTTCCGATTTTGAACATCCTTGCCAGGCGCTGGCTGATTTCATGACGCTCGAGGAGCATTTCGGCTCCGCAACGGGCCTGAACTTCACTTATGTAGGTGACGGTAACAACGTCTGTCACTCGCTGATGCTTGCCGGCACGCAGCTAGGCGCCAACGTCACCATCGCCACTCCACGCGGCTACTCGCCCGACATCGAAATTGTCACAAAGGCGCGCGAGATCGCTGAGCAGAATGGATGCGAAGTCAGACTCACGCAAGACGCACAGGCAGCGGCCGAGAATGCTGATGCCATATACACAGACGTGTGCGTGAGCATGGGCATGGAACACGAGTCCACGAAGCGTGCACCGATCTTTAGGCCGTTCCAGGTAAATGAAACGCTGATGGGCAAGGCGCGTGATAGCGCGGTGTTCATGCACTGCCTTCCAGCGCGGCGCAACGCGGAGGTAACGGACGCAGTTCTGGACGGACCGCAATCCATCGTGTTCGACCAGGCCGAGAACCGCATGCACGCACAGAAAGCTCTGCTTCTGTTATTGCTCGGCGGCCTGGCAAACGTTGAGAAGTATAGCCTGTAACCCGCAGCCGCCGTTTGTAGATCGGCCCTGAACATCGAGGCGTTCCGATTATGCCTCGGTCACGATTTTGCGGTGCGACGTGCTCTGGGCTGAAAGCCGGGGCGCTTTGAGGATTGGAAAGCATGTCTGTGATTCTTGAATCTCTGCCCGTTGGCGAAAAGGTTGGCATCGCATTCTCCGGCGGACTCGACACCTCCGCTGCTCTGCACTGGATGAAGCAGAAAGGTGCCATCCCCTACGCGTACACGGCCAATCTCGGTCAGCCCGATGAGAGCGATTACGAAGCGATTCCGCGTGCAGCTCTTGAGTATGGTGCGGAAAAGGCTCGTCTGATCGATTGCCGCGGACCTCTCGTTCGCGAAGGTATTGCAGCCCTCCAATCCGGAGCCTTTCACATCAGCACAGCCGGCATCACGTACTTCAACACCACCCCGATCGGCCGTGCTGTAACCGGCACTATGCTCGTAACCGCGATGAAGGAAGACGACGTCAACATCTGGGGAGACGGCTCCACCTTCAAGGGCAATGACATTGAACGTTTTTACCGCTACGGCCTTCTGGTCAACCCCGCACTGCAGGTCTACAAGCCGTGGCTCGACGCGTCGTTCATCGAAGAGCTTGGCGGCCGCGCGGAGATGTCGGCCTACATGCACCGGTCGGGCTTCGCCTACAAAATGTCTGCAGAGAAGGCCTACTCGACCGACTCCAATATTCTGGGCGCGACCCACGAGGCCAAAGATCTGGAGCAGCTTTCATCCTCGATCCGAATCGTCGAGCCGATCATGGGCAAGGCGCACTGGCGCGATGATGTGGACGTGCCGCGCGAAGAAGTCAAGGTTCGTTTCGAGGAGGGCTTCCCTGTCGCGCTTAACGGCCAGCACTTCGACGATCCCGTAGCTCTGCTGCTCGAAGCAAACCGCATCGGAGGACGGCATGGCCTCGGCATGTCAGATCAGATTGAAAACCGCATCATCGAAGCCAAAAGCCGCGGTATCTACGAGGCGCCTGGCATCGCGTTGCTTTACATCTGCTACGAACGCCTGATCACCGGTATCCATAACGAAGACACGATCGAGCAATACCGCGAAAACGGCCGCAAGCTGGGACGGCTTCTGTATCAGGGCCGCTGGTTCGATCCGCAAGCCATCATGCTGCGTGAATCCGCCCAGCGGTGGGTTGCCAAGCCGGTCACCGGCGAGGTCACGCTCGAGTTGCGCCGAGGCAATGACTACTCGATCCTGAATACCGAGTCGCCAAACCTGACCTTCCATCCTGAGCGGCTCAGCATGGAGAAGACGGACTCCGCCTTCTCACCGCGCGACCGCATCGGCCAGCTTACGATGCGCAACCTGGACATTACAGACACACGGGAAAAGCTCCTGACGTACTCGAAAGCCGGGCTTCTCACTCTGAGCAGAGGCAGCGAAATGCCGCAGCTGGATGGAGGCGCCGGGAAGAAATAGAAATGGCGATCTGCAAGTATTGCGAACTCGAGATGAATGAAGCCGCAGGGTGTGTGGGGCTACCAATCAAGACCGTCGATGGAGAGCTCACCCCAGTTCTGTACGGAACCGAAATCGGAGTTCCACCAGAGCCGCCTGGTCACCGCTGCCATGACTGCGGCGCATTGCCTGGGAACTACCATCATCCCGGGTGCGACTGGGAACAGTGCCCTCGCTGTCATGAACAACTTATTAGTTGCGACTGTGAAGAAGATTCGGGTGAATAGGTAGAAAGCTCAAGGAATTCAAAACGTCTAATGTCGAACGAGCAACAATCCGGAAAGATGTGGTCGGGCCGCTTTCGCGAGCCGCTGGACAAGGAATTCGAGCTATGGCAACGGTCGATCGTCTTCGACTGGCGCCTCCTCCCGCACGAGGTCGCCGCAAGTAAGGCACATGCATCCGCGTTGGCCGCAGCCGGAGTACTGACGCCAACCGAGCTGAGCGAGTTGCGCGCAGCTCTGGATGCGGTTGCTGCCGAGTTCGAAATAGCGAACGGTGCAGAGCAGGTGCGCAACCACCCGGTTGCCGAGGATATTCACCACTTCGTTGAGCTCTCTCTGGTCGAGCGCGTGGGCTCTCTCGGGCGCAAGCTGCACACCGGCAGGTCTCGTAACGAGCAGATTGCGACGGATCTGCGGCTTTATGTCCGCGAGCAGATCAGCGATGTCATCGCATCGCTCGCAAAATGGGCCGATGCTCTGCTTGCACGCGCACAGGCAGCAGGCGATGCCGTGATGCCCAGTTACACGCATCTGCAGCGGGCAGAGCCTGTTCTCGTCGCTCACTGGCTTCTGGCGTATGTGGAAATGATTCTGCGCGACGCAGGCCGCCTTGCGGACCTGGCTCAGCGTCTGAACCTGTGTCCACTTGGGTCAGGAGCCATTGCAGGAGCGACGCTTGCGCTTGACCGATCGATTGCCGCAACGGAGCTTGGTTTCGACGGACCTACCGCCAACTCCATGGATGCAACCAGCGATCGTGACTTCATCCTCGAGTACCTGCAGGCGCTCACGTTTGTCGGCCTGCATCTCAGCCGGTTCGCCGAGGAGATCACTCTCTTCGCAACAGCGGAGTTCGGATTCGTGAATCTGCCGGAAGCATTTTCAACCGGATCGAGCGCCATGCCGCAGAAGAAGAATCCCGACCTGACGGAATTGATTCGCGCGAAAGTGGGGCGCATACACGGAGCCGCAGTGGCGGTGACACTGCAATTGAAGGGTCTGCCCCTCGCCTATAACAAAGACATGCAGGAGACGCAGGAGCCCGCGTTTCAGGTGGAGTTCGTTGCGCAAATGCTGGAATTAGTGGCGCGATTCACATCCGCCTTGCAGTTCAAATTCGATCGTATGCGTGAGGCCGCGCAGACAGGCTATCTCAATGCCATGGCCGGGGCCACGTACCTGGTACACAAAGGAGTTCCCTTCCGTACGGCGCACGAAAAGATCGGAAACTCCGTTCGTTTCGCGCTCGAAAAAGGCGTTGAACTGAACGAGTTGAGTCTGGACGATCTTCGGCAGTTCGGAGACGAGTTCGCTGACGACTTCTACGATGCGGTATCGCTTCAAGCCACGCTAGACTGCCACGACGTCATCGGCGGCACAGCGACGGCTCGAGTCAAAGCCTCGTTGCAGGATGCGAAGGCGCGAGTCGCCGCCTTGAAGAAAGCAGGCGCACCGGAGGTAGCTCATGCAGGTGCGTAAAGCCCTCCTGAAGGACGCTAGCAACATTTACGACCTGGTCAACTCGCTCTCGGGAGACGGTACGCTCCTGAAGCGCACTTTTGCCGAGATCTGCGAGAACGTGCGCGACTTCACAGTTGCCGAGTCGGATGGCGGCATCTTCCTTGGTTGCGGCGCACTGCACTTCTACGGTCCACACCTCTGCGAGGTTCGCTCGATTGTCGTGAAACCCGAAGGCAAGGGTCAGGGAGCCGGCGGACGTATTCTGAAGTCATTGATCGAGGAAGCCGAGGAGCATGGAATCCAGTCGGTTTGCCTCTTCACGCGTATTCCTGACTTCTTCTTCAAATACGGCTTCCGCCCGGTTGAAGACAAGACGGAGCTGCCTGACAAAATCTTCAAAGACTGCCAGAACTGCCCTCGACTGCACCGCTGCGACGAAGTGGCCATGGTACGCGGCCGAATTCCGCGGATCTCCATCCTCGGCCCCAAGTACGAAGCCGAGCAGCTGGTGAAGTTGGGCAGCTAGAGAAGCAGTCACTCAAGAAGCTGCGGTCAGCGGCAGATCCCTTCCCGGCGGCGAGCTCCGATCTATCGCTTGTATCCCCAGGCACTCACGTGATCGTCAACTAACAGGGCGATCAGATTCAGTATCACAACCGCGAAGTAGGCAAGAACGACGTCGGCGCTGATGGTCTGCATCACCGTTGCGATGGCGCTCTCGCAATATCCTAGTTCGCTGCAGGTCCGCCAGTTCAGCATGGAGAACACCGCGACAAACGACAGCGCCATCAACGAGAGAACGAACGTCGAGCGGCTCAACGGACGCAATAAAAGCAGTACAGGAAAGCAGAGTATCGGCATCCCGCAGTAGACGACGCTCAGTGCAGTGTCCTGCCTCAAGTCAATTGACATCGCCGACCAGACACCATGCACACTGACGCCGGCGCTGACAACGGCGGAGACAGCAACAAGAACAGACCAGATGATTCCTCGAACCGTCATGCGTCGCCCTCGAATACAATTTTCAACGAGTGGAGTCTGTCCCAAGAATGGCGGCTGCTACCGCAGCTTGTCCATAACTAAGTCCACCGTCACCGGGGCTCACCTGACGGTGCTGAGAGACTTTGAAGCCGCGTTGCTCGAGTCCAGATCGCAGAAGTCGGGCCAGTCGCCGATTGTGCATGCACCCGCCCGAGAGCGCAACCAGATGGATTCCTGTTTTTTCCCTCGCCGCCACCGCAGCGCGAATGAACCCCTGCGCGACCCCGGCATGAAATTGCGCAGCGATCCTCTCCGGCGGGACTCCTGACCGTATATCACTCACGAGCGCACGCCACAGAGGCGCAATTCCCAGCACTCGAGGTGCTACCTGTCCAGAATCTGCCGCGGCAAGTCCCGGCACGTAGTCTTCCCGCATCTCCTCATCCGGCTGTTCAATCGCGATCCCCTCCAGTTCGATCGCGGCCTGCGCGTCGTAGTCCACCGTGCGTCGCTTCAGGATCACCACGGCAACAGCATCAAACAGCCGCCCCAAGCTAGACGTCAGCGGCGAGTTTAGTTCCCTCTCGATCATCCGCGAAAGGAGCCGGACTTCCTGGTCGGTCGCACCCGTGAGTTCTCTTGCCTCACTCTCGGCAAACCCCGCAGCGAGCAGATGCGCGAAAGCCATCCGCCAGGGCCCTCGAATCGCGGCTTCTCCGCCTGGCATGGCGACATAGTCAATGTGCGCAAACCGTTCGAATCGGTCGTGAGTGCAAACCAGCACCTCCCCGCCCCAGATGCGGCCGTCGGTCCCGAATCCTGTCCCGTCGAGCGAAAGGCCGATTACCGGACCAGCGAGCCCGTGTTCGCCCATGCACGCCGCAATGTGCGCATGATGATGCTGCACAGTGATCAACCGAAGCCCGCGTTGCTTTGCGTACTCCTTCGACCAACTTGTGGACAGATATCCAGGATGCAGATCGTGCACCACCACCTGCGGCTCGATTTCGAACGTGTGCGAAAGATGAGCGAGGGAGTGCTCGAAGAACTCGAGGCCTTTCAGGTTTTCGAGATCGCCAAGATGCTGGCTTTGATAGGCAAATCTGCCCCGCGCGAGTGCAAATGCATTTTTGAGATGCCCTCCTACAGCTAGCATCGGCGGAGCTTCCATCGGCAGCGGGATCGCAAGCGGCACGTATCCGCGGGCGCGTCGAATCAGTTGCTGTCCTCCATCAACAATCGCCGCCACCGAATCATCGCAGCGTTGGAGTATTTCGCGATTGTGCATCAGAAATACATTAGCAATTTTGCCCAGGCGAACTCGGGCCTCTTCGTTATCGATCGCGATGGGCTCTTCGCTGAGATTTGCGGAAGTCATCACCAGCGCTTTTACTCGTCCATCTGCGAAGAGCAGATGCTGCAACGGCGCGTACGGAAGATAGACGCCCAGCCACGGGATGCCCGGGGCTACTGAAGGAGCAATGCCATTTCCTGAACGTGCATAAGCCAGCACGATTGGATGCGCCGGTGTTTGCAGCAGCGCTTCTTCGTCGGAAGCCAACTCGCATACAGAGCGCGCCGCATCGAGATCTCGAACCATGACGGCAAGCGGCTTACCGTAGCGGTGCTTGCGGTCGCGCAGACGCATCACGGCAGTTTCGTTCGTCCCGTCCACCGCGAGGTGAAATCCGCCAATCCCTTTGATGGCGACAGTATCCCCGCGCAGAAGGTGCTCGATCGTATCCGCAACCGGATCGGCGCTCTCGATCTTGCTGCCGTCAGCGGTCTCCAGCCACACGCGAGGACCGCATCTCCAGCAGGCGTTCGGTTGGGCGTGGAATCGGCGGTTCAGCGGATCGTCGTACTCGGCCTGGCACTCGGCGCACATCGGGAAGACGGCCATCGATGTCTGTGGACGATCGTAGGGAATGCGACGGGTAATCGTGAATCGCGGTCCGCAATTTGTGCAATTTAGAAAAGGATATCGATAACGCCGATCGGTAGGATTGAGAAGTTCGCGAAGGCAATCGAGACAAGTCGCAGCATCCGCGGGAATGCCAGTACTCACTCGCCCGTGAACCTCACTGGCGACGATGCGAAAACCCGATTCACCTGTGGCCGCCAAATCCGCCGTCACAACGGAATCGATCCTGGCCAATATCGGCTTCTCCGCTACAAGCCGGTTTAGGAATGAATCAATGCGCGGCCGGGGCCCCTCCACCTCGATAACCACGCCATCGGTGTCATTGCCGATGGATCCGCCGAGGCGCTCTTCGCTCGCGAGTCGATAGACGAATGGCCGAAAGCCCACTCCCTGCACGACACCCCGAACCCGAATACTCTTGCGAGCGGATGCCGAATCGGGCCCGGCCGGGGTAGGTGACGTCAAAACTTTCGCGCCTCAAATCAAGCATAGCGTAAGCACAAATCGAGGCCCTACATAAACTTCGGAGCAAGGGCAACCAAAGGTTCACGGTGTTGACTCAAATAAGCTATGCGGAGAGGTGGGTACTGCAAAGCCTCGTCTCGCCGCAACTGCTGCTAAAAGAAACATTCGATTAGCTAGATATTCCCCCCATTCTTCCGGGCCAGAAGGGCCTGCAGGTAACGCGAAAGGTGGACCTATGAAAAAGATTATGTTGGCACTCGCAATGGCGAGCCTGGCGACCCTCAGCTGGGCAGACGACACAAAGCAGAGCGATACGGAGCGGCTCGACAAAGCGGCAGAGGTGCTCCATCAGGTAATGAACACCCCCGACAAAGGCATTCCCTCTGAAGTTATGGATCACGCAAAGTGCGTGGCCGTCGTTCCGCACATGATCAAGGGCGGATTCGTCTTCGGTGCTGAAGGCGGAAAAGGCGTTGCGACCTGCCGTACCAGCAACGGCTGGAGCGCTCCGGCATTCTTCGCGGTCACCGGTGGAAGCTGGGGCCTGCAAATCGGTGTTGAAGGCATTGACCTCGTGATGGTCTTCCAGAACGACGAAGGCATGAAGCACCTGCTCCAGAGCAAGTTCAAGATTGGCGCAGATGCATCTGCTGCGGCCGGACCAATTGGCCGTCATGCTTCTGCCAACACCGACTGGAAGATGAATGCCGAAGTGCTGACCTACTCACGCGCCAAGGGTGCATTTGCCGGCCTCACGCTGAACGGCGCTGACGTCCGCCCCGACGAAGATGCGATGCGTGCCATGTACGGCGGCGATGTGACCTATCGCTCAGTGCTGACGGGCTCCGTACCTCCTCCGCCCTCCGCGCATGCGTTTCTCGCAGCAGTTCGTGGTTCCAAGGCAGAAGCTGCGGAAGTCACCAACAAGTAGAGTGTGTTGCGAAAGACGACGAGCACCCGGTCCTTGTCCGGGTGCTCGTTGCTTCTGCGCAGGACGGTATCAGCCTTTCGAGACGATGATGGCGCGCGTACGTCAAACCAGAGGAGTCTGAGATTATCTATATAGATCTGGGTTTACGTGAAATGGCTCATCTTCGCCGAATCAGAATAGCCGTCGCTTTGGCCTCCCTCTTCTCATTAAGCGCCGCGTGCGTCGGCGCCCAGATTCCAGATCTCTCGACCGTGATTCAAGGGGTCGACAGTTCCGTGAAGGATCGCCTCGATCGCCTTGCATCCTACACCGTCACGGAACACTACGCCGTCTTTCGCGGACATGATGAATCCAAGCCCGCTGCCGAGATGCTCGTCAAGACTACCTACCGCAAAGAGACTGGCAAAAGCTACCAGATCCTGTCGCAAAGCGGATCATCTCTGTGGCGCAATGAAGTGCTGAAGACGCTGCTCGAAAATGAGCAGCGAATGAGCCAGCCCGGGAACGTCGAAACCGCTCTGATCAACAGCTCCAATTATGAGATCAAGTTCGACAAGAACGCCGCACAGACGCTTAACGGCCGGCAGTGCCTGCTGCTGGACATCACACCCCGCCGCAAGAGCCAGTATCTATTTCAAGGCTTGTTATGGGTCGACGCACATGACTACGCCATCGTGCAGTTGAAGGGAACGGCAGCCAAGAGCGCACTGTTTATTACTAACGCCGCCCAAATGACGCGGCAGTACGCCGAGGTGGATGACCTGCCCATGGCCACCCACGCCGAAGCTGTGTCGGGGAGCGCCCTGCTGGGGCAGACCGTCGTGAAGGTGGATTACAGCGGCTATCAGATGCAGTTGATCTCAAGCCCTATAAAGGCGTCCGTAAGCCGCTAAAGACAGCTGCGCCGCCGTTTTCCTGCCTATCTAGGACGACCAACCGGGTGACGAATGACCGCGCAAGCAAAGCCTTACCTGCCTTATACTGAGCCTCTGTGACTCCAATTCTGGGCGATTGGAAACTCGATGCCGCTCTGGGCTCGTGCCTCGTTCTCGGGCTCAGGCATGGGTTCGACTACGACCATCTCGCCGCCATCTCCGACATCACCGCCGTACAGCGAAACTGGAAGAGTGGCCTGCGTCTCGGCATGACCTACGCACTGGGTCACGCGGCAACGGTGGTCGCGCTCGGAGTCGCAGTGCTCCAATTGCATATGGGATTGCCCGAGGGTCTGGATCACTGGACCGAGCGGCTGATCGGATTAACGCTGATCGTGCTCGGGGTCGGGGTTGTTGCTGGAATCATGCGTAAGGATGCGCACGGACACCGGCACAGTCGCATCGAAAGCCGGCTCGCGATCGCCATCAACGGAGTGCTCTGGCTGCTATGGCGTGTGCGACGCATCTGGAACCCGGCAGCGCTGCAGCCTGACCGGTTCCAGTGGATGTACAACGGCAAATCAGTTTTCCTTGTCGGCGTGCTGCATGGCGTTGGAGCCGAGACCCCGAGCCAACTCGCGTTGTTTTTCCTTACAGCCAATCTTGGCGGCACTTCGCGAGGAATGCTCGGACTGGCGGCTTTTGCCGTTGGTTTGGTTGCGATGAATGCGTTGATGACCGCCTCGATCGGCGGCGCTTTCAACGCCGGCGGACACCATCCACGCTTCTACCAGGTGATTGCATGGACGGGAGCGGTATACAGCTGCGGCCTGGGCCTGATCTTCCTGCTCGGAATTTCCGACCGGTTGCCTTCCCTGAGCTAGCGTAAGCCCATCATTCAAATCCCTGATTCGGAACTTCTTCATCCCATCACTCCCGTACTCATGTATTAGCCACTGACCGTCGTGACCGTGGTCACGGCCAGTCGTATACCTTCGGGGGTAAAACAAGGCCAGACAGAGAGCGGAGCGTAAGGTAAGTACTTCGCTGTCAGCCGTCTGGAGGGATTGTGGCTGCATTCACACCACCGCCGCTTCCCAGCGACGATAAACGCTGGAAGATCGTGGCCGGCACCATGCGTAAGAACGGGTTCGCGCGCCACGCACTCATCGAAACACTGCACACGGTCCAGTCTTCATTTGGCTATCTCGACGACGATGCGATCCGGTTTGTGGCCCAGTCGCTGCGCGTGCCGCTGAGCCAGGCGTATGGAGTTGTGACTTTCTACCACTACTTCAGCCTCAAGCCACCCGGCAAGCACACCATGACGCTTTGCACTGGGACTGCCTGCTACATCAAGGGCACCGACAAGCTGATCGCATCCGCGGAGAGACATCTTGCAATGAAGAGCGGCCAGACAACCAGAGATGGACAGATCAGTCTCATGTCAGCCCGCTGCGTTGGCGCATGCAGCCGCGCACCAGTGATGATCTGCGATGGCGAGGTCGCCGGTGAAGTGATAGACGAGCAGATGATCGCTCAGTTGGAAAGGTGGGCGGTTGAATGACGACCGAAGAACTGGAACAGATAGCCAAGACCGTTCAACAGGAAAACGCCAAGTACGACTACGAAGTGAACGTCTGCATGGATCTGGCATGTGCAAGCCAGGGAGCAGGTCTCCTTCGTGACGCGCTGGTCAAGCTGGCCGAGGCCTCCGGCAAAAACGTTCTGATTCGCAAAACTGGCTGCATGGGCCCCTGTTCTTCCGGCCCACTGGTTCGCGTCGATCCCGACGAGACTCTTTACGCCAAGGTGAAAGACAAGAACGCAGAGGCGATCATCAACAGCCTCGGCAACGAGCCGGTTGCCGAACTGCAGTGTGACCTGAACGAGCACTTCGATAAGCAGGTTCGCGTCGTGCTGGAGAACGCCGGGCACATCGATCCTGAGAAGATCGACGATTACATCTCGCGCGACGGCTACAAGGCTCTGCTGACCGCGCTGACCGAAATGACACCGAATGGCGTGAACCACCGCATTACCGAGAGCGGGCTGCGAGGCCGCGGCGGCGGGGGCTATCCCACCGGACTGAAGTGGAGCACGGTTGCGAAGGCCTCGGGGGACGTGAAGTACGTGGTGTGCAATGGCGACGAAGGCGACCCCGGCGCATTCATGGACCGCAGTGTTATGGAAGGCGATCCGCACCGGGTCATCGAAGGCATGGCCATCGCGGCTTACGCGGTAGGTGCGAGTAAGGGATTCATCTATGTACGTGCGGAGTACCCTGTAGCCGTCTCCAGGCTCACAACTGCTCTGCGCGAGGCACGCCGCCGCGGGCTCCTCGGCAGTGGGATATGCAATACGACTTTCAATTTTGATATCGAGATCCGTCTTGGCGCAGGAGCGTTCGTCTGCGGCGAAGAGACTGCCCTGCTTGCCTCCATCGAGGGCCGGCGCGGGACTCCGAAGCCCAGGCCTCCCTATCCCGCAGTCAGCGGACTTTGGGGCAAGCCAACACTGATCAATAACGTTGAGACCTATGCCAACATTGCGCCCATCGTCCGCAACGGAGGCAAGTGGTTCTTCAACATGGGTTCTGAGCGGTCCAAGGGCACTAAGGTATTCGCTCTGACCGGCCGCATCAAGAACACGGGCCTCATCGAAGTTCCGCTGGGCATCAAGCTCTGGGAGATCATCCAGGTAATCGGTGGCGGAGTTCCAGGTGGCCATAAGCTCAAAGCAATCCAGACGGGCGGGCCGTCGGGCGGCTGCATCCCCGCCGACATGATGGGACTCGGCGTGAGCTATGACGCCCTGATGGCAGCCGGCTCGATCATGGGATCCGGCGGAATGATCGTCATGGACGATACCTCATGCATGGTGAATGTAGCGCGCTTCTTCGTTGAGTTCTGCATGACGGAGTCTTGCGGCAAGTGCATCCCATGCCGCGCAGGCACAGCGCAGATGTACACGCTCTTGACACGGATCTGCGAAGGTTCCGCCACAATGGACGACCTCGAACTCCTGATCGAGCTCTGCGACACGGTGAAGGAGACCAGCCTTTGCGGCCTTGGCCAGACCGCACCAAACCCCGTCCTGAGCACGCTGAAGTATTTCAAAAACGAGTACCTCGAGCACATTATGCACAAGCGCTGCCCGGCGGGCGTCTGCAACATGACCGGATCTCCAGCCCTTGAACCAGAGTCCGCGGAGGTGTTGGCATGACAGAGGCTCCGTTCGAAGTCAAAACGCTAGAAATCGACGGCCGCGAAGTAAGCGCCCGGCGCGGCCAGACAATTCTTGAGGTCGCGCGGGAAAACGACATCAACATCCCGACGCTCTGCCATATGGAGGGCTTGAGCAATGTCGGTGCGTGCCGTCTCTGCCTTGTCGAGATCAAGGGCAGCAACAAGCTGCTGCCCGCCTGCGTTGCCACCGTCTCTGAAGGCATGGTCATAAGCACTGACACTGAGCGCCTGCAAAGGCATCGGCACAACATCCTGGAGCTGCTCTTCGCAGAACGAAATCACGTCTGCTCGGTTTGTGTTTCCAACGGCCACTGCGAACTGCAGGCGATGGCGCAAGATCAGGGTCTGACACATGTGCGAATGCCGTATCGGAACCCTGATCTGCCGGTTGACGCCTCGCATGAGCGCTTCACCGCCGACCACAACCGCTGCATCCTTTGCACCCGCTGTGTCCGTGTCTGTGGCGAAATCGAAGGCGCGCATGTGTGGGACGTGATGGGCCGAGGCATCGATTCAATGGTGATCACCGACCTCCACGAGAGCTGGGGTAATTCCACCTGCACGCGCTGCGGCAAATGCGTTCAGGTCTGCCCGACCGGGGCGCTCTTCGACAAGAGCAAAATCGGCTCCGATCATCCCAAGTATCCTGACTTCCTGCCGTACCTGAACCTCATGAGGGAGGCGCGATGAGCAGCAAACTGAAACTCGCAACAGCGTGGCTCGACGGTTGCTCCGGCTGCCACATGTCCTTCCTGGACATGGACGAGCGGCTTCTCCAACTGGCCGAACTTGTCGATGTGGTCTACAGCCCTATGGTCGACACAAAGGAGTTCCCAGATAGTGTAGACATCGCGCTCGTAGAAGGCGCCGTCGCCTCCGTGGACGACGAGAAGAAGATCCGCAAGATCCGGGCGCACTCAAAGATGCTCATCGCAATGGGTGATTGTGCAATCACCGGCAATGTGCCCTCGATGCGCAATCCGATCGGCCCCGAAGCCATCCTCGAGCGCGCATACTTTGAGAACGCGACCATCCAGCCGCAGATTCCGTGCGTAGTCGTACCCAAATTGCTGAAGACCGTGAAGCCGATCCATGAATTCGTGAAGGTCGACGTCTTCCTGCCTGGGTGCCCACCCTCCGCCGAAACATTCCACACAGCGCTGACCGCGCTCATCACCGGCGAGCCGCTGGACATCCCGGCACTCACCCGCTTCGGAGCCTGATCATGACCCAGACCATCACGATTGATCCAGTAACCCGGCTCGAAGGACACGGCAAGATCACCATCCAGCTGAACGCGCAGGGCGAAGTGGAGGACGCGCACTTTCACGTCACGCAGGTCCGAGGATTCGAAAAGTTTTCCGAAGGCCGGCCATTCTACGAAATGCCCGCGCTCACCGCGCGTATCTGCGGAATCTGCCCTGTCTCGCACCTTCTTGCCTCAGCGAAGGCTTGCGAAGCCATCATGTCGGTGCGCATTCCGCACACGGCTGCGCAGCTGCGGCGCATTCTGAATCTCGCGCAGATGGTCCAGTCGCATGCGCTCAGCTTTTTCCATCTCTCATCGCCGGACTTGCTCCTTGGAATGGAATCGGACCCAGCACACCGGCACATCTTCGGTGTCGCCTCTGCTCGCCCCGACCTGGGCCGTGCGGGAATCGCACTGCGCCGATTCGGACAGCACATCATCGAGCTGCTCGGTACGAAGCGTATTCACACCGGCTGGGTTATCCCGGGCGGAGTGGCCGAACCGCTCAGCGCGGCCAAGCGCGACGAGATGCTGGCCATGATGCCCGAGGCCTACGCAAATATCGGCTTGGCTCTCGCGGCCTATAAGCAGATCGCCGACAAGTTCCAGCAGGAGATCTCGGTCTTCGCGAACTTCCCCTCCAGCTACCTGGGTTTGATCAACGAAGACGAATCCATCGAGTTCACCGATGGCGCGTTGCGGCTGATCGGAGCGAAGGGCGACATCATCGACGATGGCATCAACGCGCAGCGTTTCGGTGAAGTGATCGGCGAAGCCGTCGAGCCATACAGCTACACAAAGTTCGTTTACTACAAGCCGCTTGGCTACCCCGAGGGCAGCTATCGCGTCGGACCCCTGGCACGCCTGAACATCGTCAAGAAGATGGGAACTCCGAAAGCCGACCAGGAACTCGTCGAGTTCAAAAAGATGGCATCAGGTCCAATCGAAAGCTCCTTCTTCTACCATCATGCGCGGCTTGTCGAAGTCATGCATGGGATCGAGAAGATCGAGC
>Ga0105240_10007321_pt1 | contig 16057 bp, 18 predicted proteins | sample KBSC54metaG_FD_80426 | JGI IMG/M metagenome (GOLD analysis project Ga0105240, IMG submission 80426) | Corn rhizosphere microbial communities from Kellogg Biological Station, Michigan, USA - KBS C5-4 metaG | ecosystem: Host-associated > Plants > Roots > Rhizosphere > Soil | place: Michigan, USA... | reverse complement strand
AGTTTATGGGGAATAGATATGGATGCCTCCGGTAATTTATTGGTTGCCGATGGCCCTTATATAAGAAAAATTAGTCCCGCGGCAGTGGTAACAACGCTGGCGGGCGGTAATCCCAACGGCGTTTCAAACGGCACCGGAACTGCGGCCGGATTCGGGCAAACGGCGGGACTGGTGATTACTGCTTCCGGAAATATTATTGTTGGCGATCTTTCAGCCAGGACGTTAAGGCAGGTAACTCCGGGCGGTACGGTCACTACCATCGCAGGTGATGGCATAGCTCCCTTCGACCCGGCAAGCCTTGCTTCAGATGCTGCAGGCGACGTATTTGTGGCCGATCAAGCGCGCGATATTATAAGAGACTTCGCCAGCGGCAGCAGCACCTCAACTATTTACGCGGGCACACAGGGTGTTACAGGATCAAATAATGGCAACATTGCACAATCAACCTACAACCAGCCTGCAGACTTAAAATTCGACCAGGCAGGCGATATGTTTGTTGCCGATGAGAACAACCATATGATAAGGGAAATTAGCGCCGGCGGCATCGTTACCACCGTTGCAGGTACAACAACACCCGGACTGGTTGACGGGCCGGATGCAACGGCATCATTTAACAAACCCGATGCACTGGCGCTTGACCCGGTGAATAATATCTATGTAGCCGACTGGAAAGGGATAGTGATCAGGATGATTGATGCGAATGGCTTTGTGGTGTCAGTCGCAGGCGATAACGCGCGCAAAATATCAGTCGATGGTATAGGCGCAACTGCCAATTTTAACCAGGTGGCTGGTCTTATATATTCCAACGGCGTGCTTTATGCGGCTGATAAAACCAGTATCCGCCAAATTATTGTCACCGGCTATAGTATTGATAAACCGCTGCCCAGCGGCCTTATATTTGACAGCGCTACCGGTACTATAAGCGGTACGCCAAATGTTATTACACCCGCTACACAATACAAGATTATTGGTTATAATACTGGTGGCAGCTACGTCACAACTATTACGCTAACTGTAAATCCTCCGCCCCCTCCCGTTATAACCTATCCTACACCAGAGGCTTACCCACGCAATACGGCTATTACCCCCCTGGTGCCAAATACTGGCGCGGGTGGTGCGCCATCAGCTACAGCTACCTCTCCGGCTTATACAATTGATAAACCTTTACCACTTGGGTTAATACTCGATCCTGTAACCGGGATCATTAGCGGCACACCGACAGTTATTTCACCACCAACAGACTTTACCATCACCGCTCACAACGATGGCGGATCAGGAACCTTTACTATTGGTATTGCAGTTTATGCTCCTATATTGCCGCAGGCAACGATCACTTTCAATGTTTTGCCAGTAAAAACTTATGGCGATGCAGATTTCGATCCGGGTGCAACAAGTGATAATACCACGTTGCCGATCGACTACTCCAGCGACGATCCAACTGTAGCAACCATAGTAAACGGGCAGATACATATTACCGGTGCGGGTATTGCAAACATCACTGCTACACAACAGGGCGATAATAACTATGATGCCGCATTCCCTGTCGTTGAGCCTTTCACAGTAAAACCGTTTCCACTGACTATAACAGTTGATGATCAAACGCGTTATTTCGGGCAACCCAATCCCGTATTTACTTTCAGCTATAGCCCATTCGCATACAATGATAACGCATCTAGCCTGCTTACGCCGCCTGTAGCATCGACGCTTGCAACAGAAACATCTGCGCCAGGTAAGTATCTGATCAATATCAATGGCGCAACATCAGTTAATTATAAGATCACTCAGCTTCCTGGTACCTTAACTGTTTTACAAACATTGCCCATTATAGTGATCCCTAATGCTTTTACGCCAAATGGTGATGGCATTAATGATCTTTGGAACATCAAATCCATCGAGGCTTATCCGAAATGCATTATATCAGTTTATAGCCGTTATGGTACATTGATTTACCAGTCAAAAGGCTATCCCCGCTCATGGGACGGCACAAGCAACGGCACTCCGGTACCAACCGGCACTTATTATTATATCATCAACCTGAATGAGGATAATAGTAAACCAATGACAGGCTACATTGCCGTTATACGCTAAAAACAACCTCCCTTAAACCCAAAAAGAAACTTATTTAACTGTAGCATCGTAATAATCTCCATATTCATGAGAGGTTATATCACCATACCCAAATCCGTTCCGTGTCGCAGTTGCAAATATTGCGGGTCGCGGCCAATCATTGCCTTGAGCGGTAAAGATGACTATGTAGTGAAATGCCCCATGAACAGCAATCATTATCAAACGCCCGCCGGGCTGATCGATATAGATGATTGGAACACCCACAACATCCCAACCAACGAGTTTGAACCTGAAAACGACCAATTGGTTGCCTGCTACGACAGCAAGCTTAATTATACTTTCTTTCTGCCCGCTTAATTCTCATACAATTTTCATATCCTGGTAAGCTTTTTTTGTACATTGCCCCTATGAAAAAGAGCAATTTGTTACCCCTCACATTATTACTGTTTACCCTTTCATTTTCCGGAATCTGTTATGGACAGGATAATAAACCAACCATCAACCATGTAGCCATTTGCGCCCACGACTTAAAACGCAGCGTAGCTTTTTACAGCGATGTAATGGAGCTGACTAAAATCCCAAATCCTTTTCATGATACGGTGCACCAATGGTACGCTATCGGACCAAACGCCGCATTGCATGTGATCCAGGCCGACTGCCCGACCGTAGCGCACGACATTAACAATCACTTATGCTTTAGTGTGCCGTCGATCGAGGAATTTATGAAGCACCTTGATAAATTAAATATTAAATATGGTGACTGGAACGGCAACAAGAAAACCCAATTAAGAGCGGATGGCGTGCTCCAGATCTATTTCCAGGACCCGGATGGTTATTGGATAGAAGTGAATAATGCAAAATAATTTATCATCAAACTTGCTTCAGTCATAACCTAAATTATCACATGAAATATATTTGTTTAATATCCCTGCTTATTGTCGGCATAAGCTTTAAATCAAATGCCCAATTCTTATTGGAACGAAAAAATATTGATGAGATCAGAAAATTTGAATCCGGTCAACATTCAGAAAATACCGGATTTAAAAAAATGCAGGTTGGGCATGATTTTTTTCATAATACTCAAGAAAAAGTAGATTATTATCCATTGATATTTAAGCGAAACGAAGATTCGTTCAAGCCACAATGCGAGGCAGAGTATTTTTATTCACCTAAAGATTCAATCGTAAATGGGATTATCTATGAATGGAACATAGCTAATGAGATATCTAATATCAAAACTGACGGTCATAAATTTGAAGAACAGCTTACCCGTAAAGACGATTATTTACAACAATATAATACTATACGCGACCTGCTGATGAAACTATTGGGCAATCCATCGCAAACTGAAGAAATAGTCGAAACGGGGCAAGGATATTTTGGAAAAACTGAATGGAACTTACATGATAAAGATGTCACCCTTTATTTCTCATTTACTCCAAAACTGCAAGTTGTCGGTCCTTATAAATTTGGTACTTTTAGAGTGCGCTTAAAAGAAGATTGGAAATAAATGCTAAATAGTTCTATTTTTCAGCATAAATAATACTAACGCCCCAATCAAGCAATGAACGGCCGTTTTTGCTGTTTGAGTTGATGATAGCGTAAACTTCATTTTTTATAGCATCAATTGTGGCTTCATCTAATTTAGCTAATGCGGCAACAAGGGTTTCTGATAATTCTGTCCTGTTCCGCCAGTAAACGTCAGCGTTTATAAAATCAACCTGCCCTGTTAACTCTTGATTTCGAACGTGTTTGAAACCGGCCTGAGCAAAAATGTCAATCATAACACCCGGCTCTGAGCAACGAAACATTCCGGGAGCATCAGGAGCGGCTGGTGGCGTTTCAATATATTTAGCCATAACGCCCGACATGGCAGTGTACCAAATGTTTTTATCCGGGCCTGCCCATACGGCAATGGCTATTCGTCCACCAGGTTTTAATACACGGTACAACTCGTTAGTCGCTAACTGCATATCCGGAAAAAACATAAAACCCATGCGGCAACTGATCTTAGTGAACGTATTGTCATCAAAAGGCAGCTCGCAAACATCACTTGCTTTGGTGCTGTAGTTTTTTAGTCCTTTGGCTATGGCATTTGCTTCAGCTATTTGCAGCATGTCGTCCGACAGGTCTGTTCCGGTTACTTTCCCATTGTTGGCAATTGCAGCTATGGTTAGTCCGGGTTCGCCTGTACCGGCGGCAACATCCAGTACAATATCGTCTTCCTTTATTTCAAGCTTATCAATAATTGCCTCACCCATCGGTCGCAAAAATTCCATAATAAACTCATCCCATTTTTTCCATCCGGGCGAAACCTTGTTCCACAACTGTTTTTGCTGTTCGCGAATTTGTTCTTGTTGAAGTTCCATAATGCTTATGCGTAAATCTAACATTTTAGCACTTCGCTTTTAGCTTGAACAGCTTTTCTGAGCTATAAATGACATAGAAATGTTATGTTTTACAACAATGCCTACAAAGACTATAAATCTTATAGAATATTTTTTACATTTATCAGACTTTTTGAAATTAAATGTTTAAACATATAATTATATATTTGCACAGTTATTTGAAACTCAAAACAATAAAATAAATGAAAAAGATCATTCTATTAGCTGCAGTTGCCTTAATGAACACCGCAGTATTTGCGCAAACATGGAAAGTAAATAAAGCGCATTCGCATTTTACTTTTACTATCACTCACTTAGCCGTATCAGATGTTGACGGCGTATTTAAAGATTTCGATGCCACTATTACTGCTGCAAAACCTGATTTCAGCGATGCAAAAGTTGAATTCGTTGCTCAAACAGCTTCTGTTAATACAGGTGTTGATCAGCGCGACGGCCATCTGAAAAGCCCTGACTTTTTTGATGTAGCTAAATACCCTACTGTTAACTTCGTTAGCACAGGCATCAAGGCTACTTCTACCAATCATTACAAATTAACCGGTAATTTAACCTTGAATGGCGTAACTAAACCAGTTACTCTTGACCTGGTATACCGTGGCACTATTACCAACCCAATGACTAAGGCTCCTGATGCAGGTTTCTCACTTACAGGTTCAATAAACCGCTCTGATTTTACCTTCGGCAGCAAATTTGGCTCACCAATGCTAAGCGACGAAGTTACATTCAAAGCTTCAGGCGAGTTTGACAAAGCAAACTAATAAGAATTTACATTAACTAACTATTGCAGAGCGTCCCGGAGATTTCGGGGCGCTTTTGTTTTATACCCTTTTGAAGATCATGGTACGACCTATAATCTTGATATGCCAGTACCCTTTTACCTTCAGCGTACCATCCTTATCAATAAATCCGGCAGCATCCCATTCTTTACCATGTTGGGCATCATATATTCTGCCACCCTCCCAGGTATGACTGTCTGAATCGTAATGAAGATTTCTCAGGATTTCAAGTCCCAATATTTTTCGGTTACGTAAAGCAGGGTCGGGGTTATGCTTATCGCGCCATTCCTCCATCGGTTTGCTTGGATCGTCATTAAACCAGATGATCTTAGCCTTAAACTGTTCCTTCTCTTTATAAACTTCTACCATAAGCTTTTTATCAGAAGACAGCCATTTGCCCAGTATACGGTCGCTTTCGGGCGTGGCGGCATGGGTTTGAAAATTGAATCCGACAAAAAACAGGAGAGACAGAAATTTAAACATAGCAGATAAACGGAAATACAGCGCCGCGGTTTTGCAAATATCCGATATAAAACGCAGATATCAACGTTTAAATGCCCGCTCGCACATCTCTATCCATTGCTGCGGTGTTAGCTTCCCCGCCAGTTCACCTATTAGCTGATATGGAATATCGTCCATCTTTTTAAAGCGTATACAGCCTGCCCCCATGTCCAGCTTAGTTTTACAGTGATTTGGGTACTCGTTCGTGAACCAATCCTTAAGTTTCGGATCCGCATAAACGCCCATTGCATGCAAAGCGATAAAATTCTTCTGTGACCCCAAGTTAATGTATGGTAAAGGCAATTTGGGATTGCAATGATAGCCTTTAGGATAAATAGAGTGCGGCACCACATAGCCCAGCATACCATAGCCTATTACTTCCTCAAAACCTGCCGGAAGATTTTTTAATAACACCTCACGTATCTTGGTGACTACCTCTTTCCTGTCAGGCGGAAGTGAATCAATGTATTCCTGTGGCGTTTTGGCGGTGGATTGCATGATGATATTTTACATAAATATATATTCCTGGATCGAAGTTCCGAAATCAATGGTGTGTATCTTCCACACTCTTTATATATTTGAACATAAACCTATATTTCATCTCCATGAAAAAACTGCTACTGCCACTGCTACTGCTACTTTCTGCGACCACATTAGCTCAGCAAAAAAACATCTACCACAAAGGCTGGGTCGATTTTAACAAAAATGGCAAGATGGATGTATTTGAAGATCCGTCTCAACCCATCGACAAACGGATTAATGATCTGCTAAGCCAGATGACAGTTGAAGAGAAAACCTGTCAGTTAGCCACGCTCTACGGTTACAAAAGGGTTTTGAAAGAGGAAATGCCAACTGAATCGTGGAAGCATGAAGTTTGGAAAGACGGCATAGCCAATATCGATGAGGAACTGAACAACCTAACCTCGCATACAGACGCTGCCCCAACCCAATACTCCTACCCTTACAGCAAGCATGCAGAAGCGATCAATACCGTACAACGCTGGTTTGTAGAAGAAACACGTATGGGCATCCCGGTTGATTTTACGAATGAAGGCATTCACGGCCTTAACCACGACCGTGCTACGTCTTTACCCGCTCCTATTGGCATTGGCAGTACATGGGATAAAAACCTGGTTCACCAGGCTGGTCAAACTGTAGGCCGTGAAGCCAGGGCTTTAGGCTATACCAACGTATACGCCCCTATCCTCGACCCCGCCCGCGATCAACGCTGGGGACGCGTGGTAGAATGTTATGGCGAAGATCCATTTTTAATTGCTGAATTGGGTAAACAAATGACACTGGGTATACAGGAAGAAGGCGCGGCATCGACCTTAAAACACTTCGCTGTGTATAGCGTGCCCAAAGGCGGCCGCGACGGCGCCGCCCGAACTGACCCTCATGTGGCTCCGCGCGAAATGTACCAGATATACCTCTACCCTTTCCGCCGGGTGATCCAGGAGGCTCATGCCATGGGTGTGATGAGCAGCTATAACGACTGGGATGGCCAACCTATAACCGGCAGTTATTATTTCCTGACCGAATTGCTGCGTCAAAAATTTGGTTTTAATGGTTATGTGGTTTCTGATAGCGAAGCGGTTGAATATCTCTATTCTAAACACCATGTCGCCGGCGATATTAAAGAAGCTGTCCGCCAGGCGATTGAAGCGGGGTTGAATGTGCGGACTAATTTCAGCATGCCGCAAACCTATATTATGCCTTTACGCGAGTTAGTGAATGAAGGCAATGTTTCCATGAAAACACTCGACTCCCGCGTTGCGGATGTACTGCGTGTAAAATTCAAATTGGGTTTGTTTGATGAGCCTTATGTAAAAGACCCAAAAGCTGCCGATAAAATTGTCCATACAGCAAAAGACCAGGCGATGGGTCTGCAAATGAACCGCGAAAGCATGGTGTTGCTGAAAAATGCAAACAACCTGCTGCCTTTGAACAAATCTGCCTTTAAAAAGATATTGGTAACCGGTCCGCTGGCTGCTGAAACGAGCTATGCTATTAGTCGGTATGGACCGTCTCATCACCCTGTAACCAATGTGGTTAACGGTATCAAAAACTATGTAGGTGATGGCGCACAAGTAACCTATGTAAAAGGATGTGATGTTGTAGACGCTACATGGCCAGAAAGTGAGATCATCGAAACACCGCTTACTGCGCAGGAGCAAGCAGGTATTGATTCAGCTGTTAATCAGGCTAAGCAATCTGATGTGGTGATCGCAGTAGTTGGAGAGGACGTGGACCGTGTAGGAGAAAGTCTTTCCCGAACCGGGCTAAACCTACCTGGCCGCCAGTTAAAGTTGATACAAGCTTTGCAGGCCACAGGCAAACCTGTGGTAATGGTGATGATCAATGGTCAACCACTTACCATCAACTGGGAAAACAAATATGTGCCAGCAATACTCGAAGCCTGGTTCCCGGGACCGGAAAGCGGCAAAGTTATAGCTGAGACCTTATTTGGTGATAATAATCCCGGAGGAAAATTGTCTATTACCTTCCCAAAAACAACAGGGCAGATCGAATTCAACTTTCCGTTTAAGCCAGCTTCACAGGCGGGGCAAGGTGGTGCCAATAGCTGGGGCAAAACCAGCGTGAACGGCGCACTTTATCCTTTCGGCTATGGTTTGAGTTATACTACTTTTGATTTCAGCAACCTGCAGGTATCTCCCGAAAAAGAGCATCAACAGGGAGACATTAAAGTGACTGTGGATGTAAGCAATACCGGTCAGCGCAAAGGTGACGAAGTTGTACAATTATACTTGAAGCAGGAGATTAGCGACGTAACTACTTATGAATATGATCTGCGTGGTTTTGAACGTGTCAGCCTTAATCCGGGTGAAAAGAAAACAGTGGAGTTTACCCTACACCCGGATGATCTGGCCATATTGGATAAAAACATGAACTGGACCGTTGAACCAGGTAAGTTCCAGGTAATGATCGGCAATTCGTCCGAAGATATTAAACTGAAGAAAGAGTTTGAGGTACAGAAATAGGAAGAAGTCGGATGTCGGAACGCCGAAGTCGGAATTCTTTTTTTAACAGCTCTTACATAGTGAAAACACGGTAAAGGTTAGGTGTTTTTACGCTTGACGCCGGCTTATATCGTGCAGTAACTTTAATTTAGTTTTTACTTACTGGATTAATTTAAATTCACTGGATTATGTTGACCAAAAACCTCGCTTTGATCAGTCAAAGCCGCTCAGTAACCGTGGATCAGCTGCAGGAAGTTGCCGCCGCCTTGCAGAAACAGGTAACAAGGGACCTCGCACCCGTGTGGAACATTTCGGCCACAATCAGCGTGTTTTCAAGTTTAAAATCTCTGCCGGTGGGCTATTGGCCCATCATAATTAAAGATGACATCAATCAGCCTGGTGCCGGGGGATTTCACTCCAAAAAACACAATCAGCCTTTTGCCCTGATCGAAGCGAACAACGACTGGATACTTTCTACCAGTCACGAAATGATTGAAATGCTTGTCGATCCTTCAGGTAATGCTACGGTTACATCAGATTCTCTAAAACCGGACCAGGGGCGTGTCCTTTACCTGCTGGAAGCCTGTGACCCGTGCGAGGCAGGTGAGTTTGCCTATTCGATTAATGGCATAACAGTCTCCGATTTTATCACGCCAAATTACCAGGACCCGGTAGCAGCCGCCTCAGTACGATACAGCTTCACCGGGTCAATAAAAGCGCCCAGGCAGGTGTTAAAAGACGGTTATATCAGCTGGTTCGAACCCGAAAGCCAAAGTATATGGCAAGCAGTTAATCGCGGGAACGGGCTGGAATTCCGGGAGCTCGGTGTTTCGCCAGGTGGTTTTAGCCTGCGTCAATTTGTAGATTCTCATCTTAAGAACGTGGTAGAACCCTATTCAAAAACTTTGCCTTCAAACAAGATATTGGGAAATACCGAATATAAAACCCGTGAGAAATCGTCAGAAGCTGCGTCACGCATATGGGAAGAAGATCTTAAGAGTTTTAAGTGACATCGCTTAAACCTGAAAATTCTGATTCACTCTAATTTTGTTACACAAGGGCTCGATAAAACGAGCCCTTTTCGTGTTATTGTATGGGTGTATTATATTCTAATGCACCCTTTTCTGATATTATTTTAACTAATCCTGTACTAAATTATCAACTAAAAACTTAATAGTGTACTTGGTACAATTTACCACTTGCAGATTATTTTCTAATTACATACTTTTATAAATATTTTAAGAAGTTTCACCGCTTTCTAAACCTGGGATAACCTAAATTATTTGATGGAAATAAAACCAAAGACTGTAAAAAGCGCTCAATTAAAAAACTTGATCGTTAAACAGCTATATTTTGATACGGCCCTTTCCTGTGCCGAATTGAGCGAACTTTTTGATAAAAGTATCCCTTCTATCACCAAAGCAGTCAATGAATTAATTGCCGAAGGCTTTGTAGTAGAGCATGGCTACGCTCCTTCAAGCGGCGGGCGCCGTCCTTTGCTATATTCTATTAAGCCTGATGCCATGTACATACTGGCTGTGGCAATGGACCAGCTTTCAACGCGTATTCAACTGCTCGATCTGCTGAACAGGCCGGTTGCTGGCTCCATGACTTTCGATCTGAAATTATTGGATAATGAAACAGCATTGGGCACCCTGGTAAAGCATCAATAGCTATATCCTGAAGTCGGGCATATCCAAAGAAAAAATTGCCGGTATCGGTATGGGCATGCCCGGATTCATCAATGTTCGCCAGGGTATCAACTATACTTATCTTAATGCAGGCAACAGGAGCCTGGTTCAATACTTGCGCGATGAAATTGGTCTGCCTGTTTACATCGACAATGACTCCAGCCTTATCGCACTTGCCGAGCAACGTTTTGGTATAGCAAAGGCTCAGCAAAATGTAATGGTGATCAACCTTGGTTGGGGTATCGGTTTGGGAATGATCGTCAACAACGAAATATTCCGGGGGCATAATGGTTTTGCAGGTGAGTTGAGCCACATACCATTATCGGACGATGATGCGCTTTGCGCCTGCGGCAAACGCGGTTGTCTTGAAACAGTAGCTTCAATGCAGGTGGTAGCCGAAAAAGCAATAGAAGGTATCAACGGCGGAAGAGCAACCAGCGTAAAAGATACCGACTCTGTGGCATCTAAAGCTTTACTCGATGATATTTTAGATGCAGCTGGAAAAGGTGATCAGTTTGCTATTGAGCTGCTTTCAGACGCGGCATATAAAATTGGTAAAGCATTAGCCATTCTTATCCACATTATGAACCCCCAGGCTATTGTATTGAGCGGTCGCGGTGCACGTTCCGGAAAGATCTTGCTGGCGCCTATTCAGCAGGCTTTACATAAATATTGTATCCCGCGTTTGGCCGAAAGCACACAGCTATTGATATCAGACCTTGGGTTTGATGCTGAGTTGATCGGCGCGGCAGTATTGATGATGGAAAACTTTGAAAAAGAAGTAAAAAGCCTGCCTACACTAGCGGTTTAATTAAAAGTTTAAATATAACTTAAGCTTTACTTTGCCCTAACGGCATTTATAGTTAATTTGGTTGCCATCAACCCTATTGAAATTAGCTATGCATATTCTTATCCTAGGCTCAACCGGAAGAACAGGACGGATATTATTATCTGAAGCCTTAAGGCGTGGGCACAAGGTAACGGTATTGATCAGTCACAAAGGCGCTTTAAAAATAAAACCCGAACTGGTTGAGGTATTTGAAGGCACTCCGTTAAACAAATTCACGCTCTCTGACGCGATGAAAGGTTGCGATGCCATGTTAAGCGCCCTCAATATTTCCCGGATATCCGATTTCCCCTGGTCAAAGCTGCGCACATCCAAAGACTTTCTATCAGAATCAATGAAGCATATAATTGACGCTGCAGCTGAAAATGATTTAAAGCGCATTATTATTACTACCGCATGGGGCGTGGCCGAAACGCGAAAAGACATTCCGGCTTGGTTCAGATGGCTGATAAACAACAGCAATATCCGGTATCCCTACTACGACCATGAACACCAGGAACAGATGCTCAAATCATCGGATATGGATTGGACCATTGTGCGCCCTGCAGGACTTACTGATTCAATGAAAAACCGGGAAGTTAAAGTAACGCTTAATAATCAACCCAAACCATCACTAATGATCAGCAGGCGCAATGTGGCGTTATTTATGCTGGATGTTCTGGAGAAAAATCTTTATAATAAGCAATGTCCGGTTATATCGGAGAAGTAATTGTCATTCCCGTCATTGCGAGGAACGAAGCAATCTCCGAACTATGCAAGTCAAGCGTACTGGAATTTTTCAGTTGACGTTCAGCAAGATATTCTGGTTCCTTGAAAGTCCTAAGTAGAGATTGCTTCGTTCCTCGCAATGACGCTAAGGGGTTACAACAACTCCACCAATTCCGCCAAACTACCAATTGACGCAACCGCGCCGCCATCAATAGTTCCAAAGCCATAATTGGCAAATATGAAAGGTACACCTGCTTTTACAGCCGAGTCGCGGTCGCCTGTGGTATCACCTACATAAACAGGGAATTTAAGCTGATGATCGTTTACAATATCTTTAATGTTCTCGGCCTTAGGCTGACCTTTTGTGCCATAACATTGATGACCAGAGAAATATTCTGCAACCGGGCAGTGGCTCAAAAAGGTCTCGATATAACCACTCTGGCAATTGCTTACGATGTATAGTTTGTACTTACCAGCCAGGTATTTAATAGTTTCGGCAAGACCAGGATACATATCGCCACCTTTTGAATCCAGTATATCGATCTCGCTTTGCGCACAAATGGCTTTAAAATGATCGCGCTTTGCAATTTCCAGGTCCGGCAACAACACTTCAAATATCACATCATAAGCCATGCCAGTGATCGATTTAACACGTTCTACGGTAATAGCCTCTTCCACATAATTTACCTGCTTGCGGGCTTCTTCCCATGCCAGGGCAACGTTACCGGTCGAATCCCACAGCGTACCGTCAAGATCGAATATAATACTGTCGAATTTGTCTTTTAATGACATACCATTTACTTGCATGGCCGCAAAAATAGCAGATTTATTGATGACAGAGATGCTATGATACGAAGAGAAAAAATTTTATTATTTTTATACGATATCTAAACCGGTCACTAAAATGAAAAGACTTTTACGCTCCCTAGTTTTTGTATTACTTGCATCCTCTATAAATAGTTGCAATTTTATCAGCAGCTTAAGCAGTTATCGTAGTACCACTGAATCTTTTACAAATAGCCTGATCAATCGGGACTTTGACAAGTGTATCAGCCTAATGGCGGTAGAAAAGGCCCATGACGCTGATTTACGACAATTAAAAGTGAGCCTCGATACGTTCAGCGGCGTTATTGTTAAAAATTTCGGCACCAAACTGGAATACAGCTTTATGAAAGCCGAAAAGAAATTTTCAAGCGATAAAGAAGATAACTTACCTCCTAACACTACGCTTGTTTTGATAGAATTTCATGGTGATAAATATGTGGGAATACTACAAGTCTTGTTTGACGATAAGACCAAAAAGATTGACAACATAAAAGCGTTGGATGTCAAGCAGCCGATTCCGGACATGACCAAGTTTTGGTTATTTGGCATTTTTGCTGTTATAGTTCTGGCATTCAACATCTACACCATTGTAATGGTAAAACGCAGCGGCTTAAAAAGAAAGTGGCTCGCCTACATTGGCATTATACTCTTAAATGTACCTACTATACAATACCAGGCTATTGACGGATTATTTTTCAAACTGCTTAACTTTCAATTCTTACTGGGTGTAAGCTTCGAGAAGGCAGGCTACCTTGGTTCCATGTGGGCTGTTGCTATTCCTTTAGGTGCAATCATCGCACGATGGCGTATAAGCCGGCTAAATAAAAAAGCTGAGTTATATGACGCGGAATACTATGCTTCTCCTTTGCCAGAGATTAGTCGTCCACTGCCTTCAACCGACGAAGGACAAGACACAAAAGATACAGATGCGCAATAGTTCATCTGTATCTAACTCTGCTACTTTAAATCCTTTATAGCTTTAAAATCCACAATATAGATATCCGACAAACCATTGTTGGCACTTTGCAACCTGTGGTTAAATTGCTCAGCGTTTTCTGCTCTTGCAGGTACAGGCTCATCCTTACTCCTTGTGCTCGAAAAATAGAAGTACTTGCCGTCAGACGTTACTTTAGGCGCCCAGTCGATACTATCTGAACTGATGGGCGCAGGTAGTTTCTTAGCTTTTGTCCAGGTGCCGTTTTGGTTATAGCTGATATAAAAATCGAGGTTCTTTAAGCCATTCGGTTTGGATGCGTTGAAAATGATGTAAGATTGATCCGGTGAGATATAGGCCTCATATTCATTAAATTCGCTGTTGATGGAATCGCCCAGGTTTTCAGCAGGCATGTATTTGCCATCTTTATACCGGCAGCGATAGATGTCGCTGCCGCCCTTGCCTCCATCTCTTGTCGAACCAAAATAAATGTCGCCGTTATCGGCAACCGTTGGATAATATTCATCCTTGTCACTATTTATAGGAGCATCAAGGTGAATTGGTTCACTTAATCCGTTTTTGGTGATATTCACTTTCCAGATATCGGTATAATCCCGCGTCGCGTCGCCATCTTTCAAGGGACGGTTTGACATAAAAAACAGCGCTTTACCGTCTCTTGTTACAAACGGGTCTGCATCCATATACTTGCCCGAGAATGCTGCGACCTCCGGTTCTAACCATTGCCCACTATGCTTGTAAGAAACATAAATTGCTGACAGTTTCAGATCATAACTGCATTTAATGAAATATAAGGTGTCTTCGGTTGGTGAGAATGCGGGATGCGACTCATAGTCGCCCCTGCTGATCACGCCTTCCTGGAATATTTGAGGTACGGGAATGTCCTTATTTTGAGCCTTTGTGGCCATACCAGAGCATATAACGATCAATAGCAATAAGGTTCTTTTCATATATTTAGTTTTTAAACCAAAGCTATAGCCGTATAACCCAAGATTGCCTTAAATAAGAAGTTATTTAAGCGACCAACTTTAGTTTTAAAGTTTTTATATGAACAAAAATTTAAATTATAAACCGCTCGACGAACTGAATGCGCATATACTGGAAGAATTACAATTGGATGCCCGTCTGTCTGTTACAGAGATCGGTCGCCGGGTAGGCTTAAGCGCACCTGCCGTAGCCGAGCGCATTAAACGAATGGAAGAAGATGAGATCATCACCGGGTACCGCACTATAATAGATAATGATAAAGTGGGTTTGACAGTAAATGCTTTTATCACGCTGAGGTCAAACATTCCACACGCAACCGCTGCAAAAAAGATTGGTGAGATACCTGAGGTAACAGAATGCTACAACATTACCGGTTATAATTGCGTGATCATGAAAGTAGCCACACCTACAACCAAAAGACTGGAAGCTATCATCGGCCAGTTACAATCATTGGGCGAAACCAATACTTCCATCATCCTGTCGCCTACTTTTGAGCAGCGCATCATCCGCAGAAACTAACAAAAACGGTATATTTACATTCAAAATCATTTAACCATGAAAACTATAAAATACCTCGCTGCTGTCATCCTTTTCGTTGCAGTAAATAGTGTAAAGGCAGCTCCTGCCGATCTGCATTCGGCTATCAATAATGTTTATAAAAGCTACCTGGGTATTAAAAATGCCCTGGCAACTGACAACGGCAAAGCGGCTAACGACGAAGCCAAAAAATTCACAGCTGCATTGAAAGACGTACCCGTAAGCTCGATGGATTCCAAACAAAAAGCTGCCTGGACAAAATATGCCGAAAAGCTACGTTTTGATGGCGATCATATCGGCGAATCAACCGCCATCGCTCATCAGCGCGAGCATTTTGGAAGCCTGTCATCCAATATGTATGAAGTAGCGAAAGCCTTTCAAACCAATGATATGGTACTTTACAGGCAATATTGCCCGATGGTAAAGAAATCATGGTTAAGCGAGTCATCCACCATCAAAAATCCTTACTATGGTAAAGAGATGCTTGGATGTGGCACTACTAAAGAGACTATGCAGGCTGCTAAATAGTTTTCGAAAGCCGGTCTATACTAACACCCTGTTTGTTTCGGATAATCTTTTCCATTGTCCCAGGTATTGCCTGCCTATCGGTATTTCGACCGTACCAATTTCAATATCGTAGTTGGTGAAGGCGGTAATTCTGTTAACTGAGACGATGAAAGACCGGTGCACCCGTACAAATAAATCATTGGGTAAACTGGTAGCCAAAGCGGCTAAGGAATGTGTAAGCATTAAAGCGGCGCCAGGCTGACTGTAGATTTT
>Ga0105240_10007319_pt1 | contig 16060 bp, 15 predicted proteins | sample KBSC54metaG_FD_80426 | JGI IMG/M metagenome (GOLD analysis project Ga0105240, IMG submission 80426) | Corn rhizosphere microbial communities from Kellogg Biological Station, Michigan, USA - KBS C5-4 metaG | ecosystem: Host-associated > Plants > Roots > Rhizosphere > Soil | place: Michigan, USA... | reverse complement strand
GCCATCGTCACATCCATATTGGCGATCGTCGCTCCCGTCCTGGCCGTAGTCCTACTGGCTGCCCTGTTGCTCTTGTGCGGCCGCAACCTGCTTCATTGGTTCCGCCCCCAGACCCCAAGCCCTGCCTCCGCTGGGGCTCCCTGAACAGGAGCGCGGGCGCCTCCGCCCGCGTGTCCGTGGCCGAGCTTCTGGAGTTCGCGCGCCCGTTCTCCATTCTTAGCTTTCCTCCCGCGACGGTTTATTGTTTAGTGCCCGCGCATATGAATAAGACGGCATTGTTGTTTGCAGGGCAGGGCGCCCAGTTCATCGGAATGGGTAAAGATTTGGCTGAAGCGTTCCCTTCAGCTAGATCATTTTTTGAGCAAGCAAACGAGGCGCTTGGCTACGATCTTACCGGGGTCTGCTTTAGCGGGCCGGAACCGGAGCTAACGAAAACCGAAAATGCCCAGCCCGGCATCTTCCTGGTAAGCTGGATTGCCTACCAGCTTCTGAAGGAGCGGGTGCCGGATCTAAGCTTCCATGCGGCAGCGGGTTTGTCTCTGGGCGAGTTCACGGCTCTAGCGGCGGCCGGGGCACTCAGTTTTGAGGACGGTTTGCGGATCGTGCGGCTCCGTGGCCGGTTCATGCAGGAGGCCTGTGATGCGAGCCGGGGTGGAATGGCTGCCGTGATCGGCTTGGATGAAGCCGCTACCCGTGAAATCTGCGCCCAGGCCGGAGTCGTCCTGGCGAACTTGAACTGTCCGGGGCAGTTGGTGATCTCCGGAGACAGCGATGCGATTATCCGGGCTTGCGATTTGGCCAAAGCCAAGGGCGCACGACGCGCCTTGCCGCTTCCCGTTGCCGGCGCGTACCACTCTCCCTTGATGGCGAGCGCCCAGCCCAAATTGGAGTCTGAACTTTCGCGAGTAACCGTTCGCCCGCCCGTTGTCCCCGTGATCTCGAATGTCACGGCCCAGCCACACGATACCCCGGACCAGATACGGGCTCGCCTCATCGAACAGGTCACCTCCTCCGTTCGCTGGGAAGAATCCATGCGCTATCTCGTCGCCCAAGGCTTCACCCGGTTTATTGAATTGGGCCCCGGGTCCGCCTTGACCGGCTTTCTGAAGCGCATCGAAAAGAGCGCCACGGTGGTGAACGTCGCGGACGTTGCCAGCCTGGAGAGCGCGGTGAAAATTTTGCGGGCGTGATTTAAGCTGCACTGAGAGCTTGCTACTCCACCCCTCATCACGTATCACCTGTGCGGCGTGAATCAGTTGGCTAACCAAATCGCGGTCGTGACGGGTGCCGGAAGAGGCATCGGACGCGCCATTGCGTTGCGGTTTGCAGCTGAAGGCGCCGATGTCGTCTGTGTCTCCCGCACTGCTGAAAACGCTCAAAAGGTAGCCGGGGAAATCATCGCGTTGGGACGGAAGGCTTGGGCCCAAGCCGTGGATGTGGCCAACGGCGGGGCGGTGGCGAGGGCGGCCGAGAGCATCCTCTCCGAAACCGGACGCGTGGACATCCTGGTCAACAATGCCGGCATCACCCGCGATAATTTGCTCATGCGCATGAGCGAGGCGGATTGGGACGCCGTCCTGGACACCAATCTTAAAGGCGCCTTCCTGTTCACCAAGGCGTTTACGCGCGGTTTTCTCAAACAGCGGGCGGGTCGAATCATCAACGTGACCTCGGTCGTCGGTTTGATGGGCAACGCCGGCCAATGCAACTATGCGGCCAGCAAAGCCGCCCTCATCGGTTTTACGAAGTCCGTGGCGCGCGAGCTGGCCTCCCGTGGGATTACGGCCAACGCGCTCGCGCCCGGCTTTGTGGATACCGATATGACGTCGAGCCTCACCGAGCAACTGCGCACCGACGTGCTCAAAAACATTCCGTTGGCCGCCTTTGGGCAGCCGGAGGATATCGCCGCCGCGGCGCTGTTTCTGGCCAGCCCGGCCGCCCGGTACGTCACCGGCCAGGTGTTGGCGGTGGACGGTGGAATGAGCATGTGAAAATTTCGCATTTCGGGGCTTGACGGGTCCCCCTAACGTAGCATAGACAACTGAAAACGTAGTAGAACCGGAGTAAACCATGGCTGAGAAATCTATTGAGCAACGGGTCAAAGACATTATCGTCGAGCAACTGGGCGTGAATCCGGATCAGGTCACGCCGGACGCCAAGTTCATCGAGGACTTGGGCGCCGATTCGCTCGATACAGTGGAATTAGTCATGGCGCTGGAAGAAGAGTTCGGCCATGAAATTCCTGACGAACAGGCTGAGAAACTCCAGAGCGTGGGCGATGTCATAAAGTACATTGAGGATCTGCAGCAGAAGTAGCAAAGACCTGGACACGTCCGGGGCAGCTTGGATCGCCAAAAGGCTCTGCTGCCCCGTTTGATTTTATGGCGAGTAACTGGAGCGACCGTCGGGTCGTCATCACTGGATTGGGAATCGTATCCGCACTGGGTAACGACGTGGATACTTTCTGGAGCCGGCTCGTGGCCGGCCAATGCGGCATCGAAAAAATCACGTCCTTCGACCCATCCGCCTTCGCGACCCAGATCGCCGGCCAGGTAAGAAATTTTGATCCCACACCCGCCTTCCCCTCCCCGAAAGAGATCCGCCGCGCCGACCGCTACTCGCAGTTTGGCGTTTATGCCGGCTGGCAGGCGCTGCGCGATTCCGGCCTGGATTGCCATCAAGTGAACCGCGACGAAATCGGGGTCTTTATTGGCTCTGGCATCGGCGGCCTGGAAACCGTCACGGAGCAGCACAAGATTCTCCTCGAGAAAGGACCCAATCGCGTCTCGCCGTTCATGATCCCGATGCTCATCTCCAATATGGCTTCGGGCATGGTCTCGATGTACTACGATCTGCGGGGTCCCAATTTTGCCACCTGCTCGGCCTGTGCCACGGCGAACCACGCGCTGGGCGAGGCGTGGCGCACCATCAAAATGGGCGACGCCAAGGTAATGCTTGCCGGTGGCGCCGAGGCAACCGTGGTCCCCATCGGCATTGGCGGGTTTTGCGCTATGAAAGCCATGAGCACGCGCAACGATGACCCCAAGCGCGCCTCCCGTCCTTTCGACAAAGAACGAGATGGGTTTGTCATGGGCGAAGGTGCCGGAGTGCTTGTTTTGGAGGACCTCGAAAACGCCAAAGCGCGCGGAGCTCGCATCTATTGCGAGTTGGCCGGCTACGGTAACACAGCCGATGCCTACCATTTGACGGCCCCGCCTCCGGGCGGCGAGGGCGCGGCCCGCTGCATGCGCATGGCTCTGCGCAACGCCGGCCTTAATCCGGAGGATATTTCCTATATCAACGCGCACGGAACCTCCACCCCCCAGGGCGATATCGCCGAAACCGAGGCGATCAAGACGGTTTTCGGAGACTTTGCCAGCAAGGTCGCGGTGAGCTCCACCAAAGGTGCTACCGGACATATGCTCGGGGCCGCCGGCGCGGTGGAGATGATCGTTTGTAGCAAAGCGATCCAAACGGATACCGTGCCCCCCACGATCAACTACGAATTCCCCGACCCAGCCTGCGACCTGGATTACGTTCCCAACACCGCCCGGCAACTAACGGTGACCGCCGTGATCAACAATTCCTTCGGGTTTGGCGGACACAACGCCAGTCTGATTGCTAAGAAGTTCGTGTGATCACTTCGGTCTTGATCGAATTCGCGATGTAGCACTGCTCATGAGCCAGGTGGTGGAGATGAGCCACTTCCTGCTCCGTGGGCAGGCGATCCCCAGAGTAGGTGATCTTCGGGTTCAACGTGACCCGCTTCATCCACGGCACCCCGTTTTCGCCTTTAGCCATCGTTCCCACCGCTTCATCCCGATAGTGGTCGACGACAATGCCCTGCTTGGATGCGAGGTACAGGAACGTCAACATGTGGCAACTCGCAATGGAGGCCACAAAGGCTTCCTCCGGATCCACGCCGGCGGGGTTGGAATACGGCAGCGGAACCACCAAGGGCGAGGACGAGGCCGGAACCGTCAAACCGCCGTCGAAGGTCCAGGTATGTTCACGCGAGTACTTCCCCTTGAGGACTTCGCCCCCGTTCCGTTCCCATTGAAGTGTCGCTTTGTATTCACCCATACGCTTCCCAGAATCGAGCACTTTCAGCCCATGGTCAATACCGCGCGAAACCGGGCCTTCCCGCTCGCCATTCGCTCGTAAGCCTCCGCGACCTTCGCGAGTGGGAATTTTTCTACCATCGGCCGAATCCCTTCCAAGGTGCTGAATTGCAGCGTATCCTGAGAATCCATCGCGGTTCCTGAAGGCCAGCCCTGGATGGTCCGGCGGCCGCCAATCAAATCCAGGGCGCTGATACTCAGCGGTTCCATCGCCGCCGCAATGATCAGTAACTTGCCGCCGGGGGCCAATCCCCCGACCAGCGCGGAGATGGATTTGGCATCGGGTGCCGTCGCCAGAATTAACCGCGCACCGCCCAGCTTCTGCAACGCTTGTCCGCTGTCGCCCGACGCCGAATCGATGTAGTGCTTCGCTCCGAGCTCCGTCGCCAGGGGTTGCTTATCCTTCCCCCGCGCCAGAGCCACGGTATTGAAACCCATGCGGTTGGCATATTGGATGCCCAGATGCCCCAGGCCGCCGACGCCTTGGACGGCCACTAAGTCTCCTGGCCGGGCACCCGCGTTCCGCAGGCCGTTGAAAACCGTGATTCCCGCGCACAGGAGTGGTGCGGCCTCGTCGGCGGTTAGCTCCTCCGGCATCGCAGCCACCGCCTCCGCCGGGGATACCAAGTACTCGGCATAGCCACCATCGTGGCTGATGCCCGTAACCTTTCCATAACGGCACAAGATGAAATCCCCGCGCCGGCACGGCTCGCAATGAAAGCAATGTCCGCCATGCCAGCCCACGCCCACGCGCTGACCGACCTTCCAATCCTGAACCCCGGCGCCGAGCGCATCGATCCGCCCGGCGATTTCGTGACCAGGTATGCGGGGAAACTGGAGGCCGGGCCAGAGCCCATCCTTAACCATCATGTCGCTATGGCAAACGCCGCAGGCCTCGACCTTGATCCGGACCTGGCCGGGTCCTGGTGCCGGAATCTCGCGTTCCACTAATTCCCAATTGCCACCCGCCTTGCTGATCTGTGCAGCCTTCATTTTAGCCATAGAAAAGTTCTCCCGTTGTGAATGCTCGTAAAATAGCACGCTTCTCCTCGGTTGCCAGTGGGTGGTGTGGAGTTTCTGGACTGTCGGGGAAAAGCGCCGGCGAGCCGGCGCTCTCCAAACGCTTCGCGATGCAAGCCGCGTGCCCGTGAATCTACATTACTTCCCGGCCCGGCGGTTTCTGCAGATCCAGGATGGGGCCCAGCGGAACAATGCGGCTCGGGTTTATTTCGTCATGCGTCATGTAGTAGTGGCGCTTGATATGATCGAAATTGACCGTCTCAGCGATGCTTGGGATTTGGTACAGATCTCGCAAATAGCCATCCAGGTTCGGGTAATCCACGATGCGACGGAGATTGCATTTGAAATGGCCGTAATAGACCGCGTCAAAGCGAATCAAGGTGCAGAACAAGCGCCAATCAGTCTCGACGATGCAGCGGCCAAAGAGGTAGCGCCTTTCGCTGAGACGTTGCTCCATCAGGTCCAACGCCCCAAACAGTGCCTTTACCGCCCGCTCGTAGACCCGCTGGCTGGTGGCAAACCCCGCCTTGTACACGCCGTTGTTGATGTGGTCGTAGACGAACGCGCTCAGTTTTCTCTGCTCCTCCGCGAAATCGGACGGAAAGAGATCCGCCGTGCCCTTTCCGAGCGGACGGAACACGCCACTAAACATCCGGCAGATATCATCCTCGGAATTATTGACGATTCTCTGGGTCTGCTTGTCCCACAGAACCGGTACGGTAACCCGTCCGGCAAAGGTGGGATTGGTCGCGACGTAGGCCTGGCTCAAAAAGCTGAAACCATTCACGGGGTCCCTGCTGTATCCCGGCCCGTCACGAAAGGCCCAGCCTCGCTCGTCCCGGATCGGATCGAGGACCGTCATTCCTACCGCTTCCTGGAGCCCGTTAAGGTTCCGCACAATGAGGGTGCGGGAGGCCCAGGGGCAGGCCAGAGAAATATAGAGGTGATACCGCCCCGGCTCCGGTTGATACGGACCATCCGGGGTGACCCACTCGCGAAAGGCATCGTCCTGACGCTGGAATTCGCCGCCCGCGTCCTGCTCTTCCGGAAACTGTCCCTTAAGGCTTGTACCGGCGCCCGCTTCGCCTTTTTCCCTGCGCAGTTGCACCATGGGTCAACATAGCTCGAAAGTGTGTTTAAGGAAAAAGATCATGTGGATTGGCTGAGCATACGTTCCAGAAATGCTTGCCGGGCCCCCCCGGTGCTGTCGCCCTTGCGAACCCCCCCTTTCCGAAGATGGCCCCGGCGCACTCGCCGACTCCGGACTGGACGGGCCAGTAAATTTGTCTTAGTGTCGCGTCTGTGCCAAGTTCGCCCAAGAATGCGGGCCCAAACACCCCCGCGCAGCTCAACGGATTGTCTTTTGAAGATGCTTTGAAAAAGCTCGAAGCCGTCGTCGAAGCCATGGAATCCGAAGATCTCCCCTTGGAGAGTTTACTGGCGAAGTATGAAGAAGGCACGCGATTGACCAAAATCTGCCAGGACAAATTGGCAGATGCCGAAGTTAAAATTAAACAACTGGAGAAGAACGCGGCCGGTGAGCTCAAGCTCAAACCGCTGTCGCCTGAAGTGTCGGAATCAGAATGACCTATGAGCCAATACCTGGATTTAGTGAATAGTCCGGTGGAACTGAAGCGACTGGGTTTGGATCAACTACAGCGCCTGGCCGAAGATATTCGGCAGGAACTGATTACTTCTCTGTCGAAGAATGGCGGGCACCTCGGCCCCAACCTTGGGGTCGTGGAATTGTCGATCGCGCTCCATTACATTTTTAACACGCCGCACGACAAGTTCGTCTGGGATGTCAGCCACCAGACCTACGTTCACAAGCTCCTCACCGGCCGTAAAGACCGGTTCAGCACCATCCGGAGCACCGGCGGACTGTGCGGGTTCGCCCTGCGGTCCGAAAGCGACCATGACTGCTACGGAGCAGCCCACGCAGGCACCGCGCTTTCGGCCGCGCTCGGCATTTGCGCGGCCCGGGATCGGCGCGGCAGCAACGAGAATGTCGTCGCCATCTTTGGCGATGCCGCCCTTACCAATGGGATTTCGTTTGAGGCCCTGAACAACATCGCGCCCACCACGCGGCGCTTTATCGGCATCCTGAACGACAACGAATGGAGCATTGCCAAAAACGTCGGCGCCATCTCCGCGTACCTGAACAAACTCATCACCCATCCTTCGTACAATAAACTGGCCAAGGATTTTGAGAAATTCATGCGCCGCCTTCCGAAGGGCGAGGTGGCCTTGAAACTCGCGCACAAGGCGGAAGAGGGCTTCAAGGGGGCGCTGGCGGAAGTCGGTTTGCAGCCGAGTCCCGTGAGCATTGAGGCGGATGGCCGCGGCGGCTACGGCAACAGTTTGATCTTCGAAGAGATGGGCCTGCGCTATTTTGGTCCTATTGACGGCCACAACTTGCCCCTCCTGATCAACACGCTGGAATTTGCCAAGAACTACGATCAGCCGATCGTTATCCATATCCTGACCAAGAAGGGCAAGGGCTTCGAAGCCGCTCTGAAAAACCCGGAGAAGTTTCACGGCCTGGGTCCCTACGACGTCGCCACGGGCGCGACCGTGCCGGCCAAAGTCGGCGCCCCGCCGAATTGGCAGGATGTGTTCGGACAGGCAATGGTTAGGCTGTGTCAAAAGGACACTACTATCGTAGGCATTACCGCCGCGATGCCGACGGGCACGAGTTTGAAATTCCTGGAGAAGGCCATGCCCGACCGTTATTACGACGTGGGAATCGCCGAGGAACACGCGGTGCTTTTTGCCTGCGGCATGGCCACCATGGGCTTTCATCCGGTGTGCGCCATCTACTCGACGTTCCTCCAGCGCGCCTACGACTGCATCGTTCATGACGCCGCCCTGCAGGATCTGCCGGTCACTTTCTGCATGGACCGCGCTGGGCTCTCTGCCCAGGACGGCCCCACCCACCACGGCTTATTCGACATCGCCTACCTCCGCCATGTGCCCAATTGCATCCTGATGGCACCCAAAGACGAAGACGAACTGGTGGACATGATGTTCACCGCCACTCACGAACGGCACCCGACCTTCATCCGGTACCCGCGCGGCCCCGCCGAAGGCGTCCCGGTCAAAGACCAACCCCGTTTGTTGGAGATTGGCAAAGCTGAAATCGTTCATAGCTTCAGCAACAACGGCGGACGCAAAGTCGCCCTGTTTGCCCTGGGCAATCTGATGCCGCTTGGGCGCCAAACCCGCGATCAATTGCTGAGGGAAGGCTACGATGCCGCGCTCATTAACCCGCGTTTTGTTAAACCGCTCGACACGGGTGTCAGTGAGTTTTTCGCGCAGGCCGCTGAAGTGGTGGTGACGTTCGAAGACCACGCCCTGATGGGCGGCTATTCCAGCGCGGTGTTGGAGTTGTTCAACGAAAAGCGCATTACCACGCCCGTGGTCCAAATCGGCTGGCCGGACCAATTCATCGAGCACGCTTCGAGCGTTGACGATCTTCGAAAGAAATACGGCCTCACCGTCGAGAACGCGGTCGCCAAAGTCCGGGCTGAGTCCTCCAGCGCTTCTCCCAGTCTCCACGAGAGCGTGGTCGCCTAGCCGGGCGCAGGTGCGCACCGGTCCACGTTTCGCGTCGCGACGTTCGACGTGTCGCGTAACGAGGCCTGATGGTCGCGTAGCGACGTTTGATGGTAGCCATGGGCATTAAGCCCATGGATGAGCACACCACCCCACGACCAACGCGTCGCGGAGCGATGCCTGAGGGCATGGGCGGGTCTCCGGCGGGAACGCTTCAGGTGTCACTAACGCGACGCCACCCTGCGGTGGGCTGAAGGCCCATTCCCATCATCCGGTGTCGCTACGCGACAGAGCGGCGCCATTACTCAACCTTCATTAAACTTGATTTCCTGCGTTCAGTGGGTATTTCTCATGTCTTTGGTATTGCGAGCTGAACTCACGACTGACCATGGCCTATAAAGATATTGTTGCACCTCCCGGCGGCAAGGTAACCGTCCAAAACGGAAAACTGAACGTTCCGGAAAACCCGGTCCTGCCTTTCATTCGCGGCGACGGAACCGGCCCCGACATTTGGGCGGCGAGCCAGCGCGTGTTTGACGCGGCGGTCCAAAAGGCCTACGGCGGCAAGCGCAAAGTGGCGTGGTTTGAGGTTTTTGCCGGCGAGGCGGCGAAGAATAAATTCGATAACTGGCTGCCGGATGACACCGTTGAAGCGTTCAAGGATTACCTGGTCGGCATCAAAGGCCCGCTCACCACCCCGATCGGCGGAGGCATTCGGTCACTGAATGTGGCCCTCCGTCAGATGCTCGACCTCTACGTGTGCTTGCGGCCGGTCCAATATTTCAAGGGCGTGCCCTCCCCGGTGAAGCGGCCGGAAAAAGTGGACATGATTATCTTCCGCGAGAATACCGAAGATATTTACGCGGGCATCGATTACCAGGCCGGCAGCACCGAGGCGAAGAAGATCCTCGAATTCCTCGCGCGCGAACTCCCCGCGGCGATCAAACGGATTCGTTTCGGCAAGGAAGCGATCGATCAAATCGGCATTGGAATTAAACCGGTCAGCCGGCCGGGGACGGAACGGTTGGTCCGCGCCGCGTTGGCCTACGCGGTCCGGGAAAAGCGCAAGAGTGTCACCTTGGTGCACAAGGGCAACATCATGAAATTCACTGAAGGTGCGTTTCGTGATTGGGGCTATGACCTCGCCCGGCGCGAGTTCGGAGCGGTTGAGTTCGACGGTGGCCCCTGGTGCCGGTTGCCGGAGGGCGTCGTGGTTCGGGACGCCATTGCCGATATCACCCTGCAGCAGGTGCTCACTCGGCCGGAAGAGTTTGACGTCATCGCCACCCTCAACCTGAATGGCGATTACCTCAGCGATGCGCTGGCGGCCCAGGTCGGCGGCATCGGCATCGCTCCGGGTGGAAATATCAACTACGTCTCCGGCCACGCCATCTTCGAAGCCACCCATGGGACCGCTCCGAAGTACGCCAACCAGGATCGCGTCAATCCCGGCAGCGTCGTTCTCAGCGGTGAAATGATGTTCCGCTACCTGGGTTGGACCGAGGTCGCCGACCTGATTGTCCGGGGGCTCAATGGAGCGATCGCCTCCAAACGCGTGACCTACGACTTCGCGCGCCAGATGGAAGGCGCTACGGAAATAAAGTGCTCGCAGTTCGGCGACAACATCATCGAGCACATGTGAGCTATCGGAGCGCGGGCCCCCCGGCCCGCGCGTTCATTTGGGATTTAGCCGGGATTTGGATTTCGCGGACGGATTCGTCCACCCTCCCGCTCACCTCCCCGTCGAAAGCAGCACGGCCGTCCACCAGAACGAGCCCAGGACCACCCCACCACCCAAGACGAGCGAATGGGTAAACACCGTCGCGGTCGGGATGCGGATCCGGCGAAATTGGAGCAAGCTCTGAACCAGGGCAATCGAGGCAACAATCACGACGAAGCCCACCACGCCAAAAAACCCAGGCACCTCCGGCCCTCCACCCACGCCAAGCGCCACCCAGAGGCCATGGGGGAATCCACAGGTTTGTTGAGCGCACCAACTGCCCGCCATGCCGCAAAGAAAAAGCGGCACGAGCCCGGCCACCGCAATCAAGGCAGCGCGAATAGTATTGGCCACGAGTGTAGCGGCCCAGAAGCCGATCACGAACAAGCCTCCCGATATACTTGCCAGGGCAATCCAGCCATTTTTGTTTTCTTTGAGCAGCAAGCCGCCCTCGTTCGCCCATGATGAAACCCAGGCTAAACCTAAAGGCAGGACCAGGCCGAGCACCGCTCCGGTGAACGCTCCCACTCCCAACTTAACCAGCCATTGGCGCGTGGCCGAAACCGGCAACGCCAAATGCCACGACGCCACGCTCAGCGTCTTCTCCTCCCCGAGCGACAGGCTTCCCGCCAGGACCAGGGCCAGCGGCATAAACAGGCAGACCAGCACATCACCGACATTCTCATAACCATGATGAGGCTGGAGCCACTGAAGCGCAAAGACCGCCAGCCAGCACACCGAGAAAACCGCCGCCAGCAGCAGCAAGGGTTTCTGCAGACGCAGTTCCTTACGACCCAAATTCAGGAGTCCTTCGCCGGCGCGGCATCGAAGCCAACTCCACCGTGAGTGGCCGGGCTCGACCTTGCCCGGAGCCAGGAGTCCTTCGCCGTAGCTTGGCTCGGTCACCTCCAGGCGCGAAAAGCGGCGCCATCCGCCCCACAGGAAAAGCGCCGAATACAGTGGAGCCCCCAGGCACACCAGGGTAGGGAGGCGGCTATCCCCAAACCCCATGTCCGCGCCCGTGAACAGAGAAAGACCCACTTGGAGTCCCAACACAGCCACGAACTGGGCCGCCACCGTCAAAACCGCCCCTCCAATGGTCGTCCGCGCTATCAGCGTCCACCAGGCGACCGAGCCGAGGGTCGCGAGCACAAATAGGGCGGCATAGCAAAGGTCTAAAAGAGTCTCCCTATTCGCGCCGTAATAGCCTTCCAGGATTTGTCCCGCGCCAAACATGACCAGCACCAAAAGTGCCGCACCGGCCTTGCTCAAGAATTGCGTTTTCCAAAACTCGCGGCCCAGCCATATAAACGCGCCGCAATAGACCAGGCCGCCGACTACGAGCGGCCCGGCAAAATCCCCGCCTCGTATTCCGGTTCCGGGCACGACCCATTCCGCCGCGGCCAAACCCAATCCGATGAAAACCACGAATTGCACCCCGAAACTGAGCGCAATGCCTAATAGAACGGACCGGGTGGTTACGATCCAAAAGCCCAACGAGCAAATGGTTCCCATCAAAAACAGCCATCCGACCAGCGGCCCCAAGTCCTGGATCGGAAACCCGGCCAACAAACCGTGCACCCGCCAGTTCAGGCACGCCAGGCTAATCGCGGCGATGGCAATGGCCACCAGTTTATCCCCCCAGAGTCGCCAACGCTCCGCCGGCAGGCTCAACAGCAGCGGCAACGTGCGTTCCTGGAACTCTATGGCATGAACCATCGCCGCCAGCACCGCAAAACCCCCAAACGACAACAACGTGCCCAGCACCGCCTCCAACTCGTCGCCGAACGGGATCAGCCCACCCACGGCAGCCACACACCACGGCAGCAGCAGCGGCTTCAGCTCTTTTTCCAGGCTGCGATTCAGAGAATTGATCTTGTCCACAGGTAACCTCACTTCAGTGTGGCCACGAATACCTCTTCCAGCGTGAGCCCCTCCGAGGTCAGCGACTCCGGGGCCAGCCGGCTCAGCACCTCCATGATCTGCGGCCCTTCGCCGTTGGCGATCAGCTCCAGTTCGCGCCCCTGGCGGCGCACGTGCAGCGCCCCTGTGAATTCCACCGCCGGGGGCTCGTGCGCAAAACGCGCTCGAATCTTCTGGTAACGGTCCCGCGCCGCGTCGGCGTGAAGCGAGAGCACATCGTGCCCTTTATCCACGATCGTGAATTCATCGATCAAGCCCTCGAACTCGGTGATGAGGTGCGTGGAGACCAAAATAGTGCGTTTGCCGGGATCGCCTTCCTGGTAAGCGCCAATGACTGTTTCGATGAATTCTCGTCGGACGATCGGGTCCAGCCCCGACGTCGGCTCATCGAGCAGGAGCAGCTCCGGCTCCGGGCAAATGGCCGCCACCAACGCGACCTGTGTCCGCTGTCCTTTGGAAAGTCCCCCAGTGCGCTGGTCGGGCGCCAGGCGAAAGCGGTTCAGCAAATCACGCTCAGTCTCGGTGTTCCAGTGCGACCGGAACGAGGCGAGATAATCGAGCGTTTCCCGCACGGTCATCCAGGGATAAAAAGCCACGTAATCGGGGACGTAACCGATCCGGCGCTTCACCTCCACCTCGTGACGGCTCGGGTCCAACCCAAACAGGCGAACGCTCCCTCCCTGGGGCCGCAGGAGGTTCAGCAGGCACTTCATCGTGGTGGTCTTACCGGCGCCGTTTCGGCCGAACAAACCGTAGCAGCGCCCTGGCTTCACGGTGAGGTTCAGGTCATGCACGGCCTCCGCCCGGCCATACGTGTATTTCAGCCCCTTGACCTCGATGACCGCCGCGGTTTCGGGCGGGGCTGCCGGAATGACAGCGGACGTTTTGGAATCACTCGTTCGGTTGATCATAGGTTAAGCTCCAAACTCCTTGGCCTGGTTCGCTCGTTGTTTCTCTTCCATTACCCCCAGCCGTTCCCGCACGAGCTCCAGGAACTCCCCCGCCGGCACCTGCAGATGATGTGCCTGCACGATCACCTGGTCGAGTTCCTCCATCAGCAGCTTTCGGCGAACATCCTTCTTCAGCGGCGAGTTGTTGGGCCGAACGAAACACCCTTTCCCGGGAATGGTTTCAATCACCCCCTGGCTTTCCAGTTCCGTGTAGGCTTTCGCGATCGTGTTGCGGTTGACCCGCAATTCCTCGGCGAGCGGCCGGATTGACGGCAATGATTCCCCGCTCTGGAGCGTGCCTGCGGCGGCGGCGGCCTTGATTTGGTCGACCACCTGCAAATAGACCGGCTTGCCGGATTTATAATTGACCTGCAGCAGCATAGGCTTTCATCACTGTCATAGGACAATATGACAGATGCTCGGTGCGAGTCAAGGGCCGTTTCGCGAAAAAATTCGGAATGCTTTGCGCTGAAAGATCAAGCCTGCTGGATCGTGTCCTAGTTGATTGACGCAACTCCTTTCACGGGTTAGCCTTGCTTGATGGCGAATTCGAGCAAGAAGAAACCCCGGCGTAGGGCCGTTCTTTTAGGCCTCGGCCTGGATTCCGACGGTCACAAGCGGGTGACCACCGGCCCGAATTTCGTCCTCCTCGGCGGCACGCAGGAGACGCATGAGGTGATGACCGAAAAGGCCATCAAGATCAACGAGAAGCTCGCCGCCAAAGGAAAGCAACTCGAAGAAGTCACCGGCGATGAGTTCGACGACATCGCTCATTCCGTCGGCCTGCACCGCAACGATCCGCCGAATTAGGAAACCGCGCCCGCAACCGGCACCGCATGGGATAACCACGGATTTCGCGGATTTCGCGGATTCAATGCTTCCTTCCCATCCGTGTTATCCTTGTAATCCGTGGTTGGACATCTTGTTATCTCCTGGCGGCCTGAGCGCGTTACGGACGGGGCTGCCGATTCTTCGAAAGCTCAGGGCGCCTCGTTTGCGAGCAATGACCGTTTCCTGCGCTACTGTGCCACGCGCGGTGATAGAGAGAGCCAAGGCGAATGGGGAAACCCGTTGACGTCCACAGCCCGCCCTGCCAACGTCCCAATGTGGTTGATGAAACCCTAAACCAGTTTTCCCTCCTCCGCGCAGGGTTTAGTGCAGGGCGGCGCCGAACAAGCAATGCTTGTCAGAGTTTCATAGAATGACACCGCTCAATCCGTCAAGGGAAGCCCCGGGTTTTTTGTGTTTTCCATTTATCACCCCTACGGCCCGCTCGGCCGGGTTTAACATCAACACCAACCTAACCGACCTTATGAACAGACGATCCTTTTTGGGTAATACGATTGCCGGTCTCGCCGCTTCCGGATTTCTCACACCCATGCGCGGTTGGGCCCAGGCCACTATAAATGCCAAGGGCCTCAACATGCCCATCGGCTTCCAGTCCTACGTTTTCCGGGAGGAGATCTCCCAGAAACCCGAGGAGACTATGGGCCGATTGGCCGGCTACGGTTACCGGATTGTAGAGTGGTGCAGCCCCAAAGGATACCAGGGACCCTTCACCCCGCTGGTCAAATACTCCGGCAAGGAACTGAAGAAGCTCACCAACGACTCAGGCCTGGAAACCGGCAGTTGCCACTTCGTCTGGAACGAGATCATGGAGGACAACAGCCTCGCCGAGCGGATCGAGTTCGCCACCCAGTTGGGGTTGAAGCACATGGTCTGTTCCGGTGGACTCATGGCCAAGACCGCCGATGAGCTCAAGAAACGATGCCAGCAAATGAACCATTTCGGAGAGATGGTAAAGAAAGGCGGCATGGTTGCCGGATACCACAACCACAATGGTGAATTCGACGAGAAGCTGGATGGCCGCCCCCAATACGACCTGATGCTCGAACATCTCGATCCCTCACTGGTGAAAATGCAGTTTCAGGTCGCCGCGATCACCTCGGGTTACAAGGCCCAGGACTATTTCCGCAGGTTCCCCGGTCGTTTCATCTCGGCCCACCTCCAAGACTATGCCCCGGATGACCACAAGAAGGAGGTGGTCATGGGTGCCGGGATCGTCGATTGGAAGGATTTCTTTGCGGCCGCGAAAGTGGGCGGATTAAAATACATCTTCGTTGAGATGGAATCCAACCCCGCCATCATGGAGGGTTGCGCGAAGTTTTTGAAGAGCCTGGGGTAGAACGACAAATGATTCATTGCTGTTCAGGTCGGTTTTTCACGCCTGATTGCAGGGGACAGTATGGCAAACAGCAGACGGTGACACAGGTTTTTGCCAGCACAAGCCAGCGGGCTTAACCGTTGGCGGGAGCGTGCCAATGATCCGGGCGACCGTGTTCTGAGACGACCACCTGATAATTATAGCCTCTGGCCGTTCATGAGATTTTGGATGAGGAGACTGCAAGAAAGTTGGAGTAGCCTGTTGATGCGATTTGTACCGATACTTTTCGGGTGTTGCTTCTTTTTCCGTTCCGTCGCCCTCACGCTGGAAGACCCCTTGATTGGAATGGTGGAGCCGACAGGGATCGAACCTGCGACCTTCTCATTGCGAACGAGACGCTCTACCAACTGAGCTACGACCCCGACCAATTGCCCGAAAAATTATCCCAAAATCCGTGTCGCGCAAGGACAAACATCCATGGAACCGGCTCTTGTTTGCTTGTTCCACGTCCACTTTTCTCTTCGCCGGTGCGGCGGCGCGGCGTCTGGAGACCACCCGTGCGTCCGCGCCGCCGAAAAGAACAAAAAGAGGGGTTGGAATTGCTAGT
>Ga0105240_10007317_pt1 | contig 16063 bp, 16 predicted proteins | sample KBSC54metaG_FD_80426 | JGI IMG/M metagenome (GOLD analysis project Ga0105240, IMG submission 80426) | Corn rhizosphere microbial communities from Kellogg Biological Station, Michigan, USA - KBS C5-4 metaG | ecosystem: Host-associated > Plants > Roots > Rhizosphere > Soil | place: Michigan, USA... | reverse complement strand
GCGGTGAGCCCCACCCAAACCCTATGAAAGCGACCTGGAGCGACTTTAAACTCGGCCTTTTTGTTCTGGCCGGAGTGGCGCTTTTGCTGACGGCGCTGTTCGTTTTCGGGGCGTCGCGGATGTTCGAGGGGAAGACGGTCGAGGAGACTTATGTTGCCGGAAACGCGGACGGCCTCAAGACCGGCACCCTCGTCACGTTGCGCGGAGTGCCGGTGGGGGAGGTGAGCCGGATCAATTTCAGCTGGAATGTTTACCATACCACGGAGCCTCGGTACGTAGTCGTTGTGTTCACGATGCGCAACAACGTGTCGCTGACGCCGACCGGCCGCGGGTTCGAGCAGCGTGTGGAGGAGGAAGTGCGCAAAGGCTTGCGCGCGCGCATCAAATCGCAGGGCGTCGCCGGCGCGACCATTCTCTCCTTGGAGTATTTGAATAACCCGGCCGATTATCCCCCGCTGCCGTTTCCCTGGAAACCCGAACACATCTACATACCTTCCGCGCCGGGCCAGTTCAGCGAGATCATGGCTTCGCTCAATGAGACGATGGCGAACCTGAAGGGAGTAAACTTCAAGGAGCTGGGCGCCACCTTGCAGCACGACCTGACGGCGGGCCAGCTTTTCATCAACCACCTCGATCGAGTCAACTTTGGCAGCGTAACCACTAACGCGGAAGCGTTGCTGGCCGAGTTCGGCCGCATCGGCGAGAATGTCAATTCCCTGGTGGATCAACTTCGCGTTTTGAGTACCCGGATGAACGCCTTCGTCGGAGAATCCGGCGCGACCGGCCGGGGCCGGGATCTCCAGCAAATCTCGGCCCATACCGATGAACTCCTGACCCAGCTCCGGGCCACCGCCAGCCGGCTGGAGCGGGTCGCCGGGGACCTCGACACCAGCTCGCTTAACCAAACCATTGAAAACGCGCGCCGCGCCTCCGCCAACCTCGAACAGGTGACTCGCCAGCTCAAGCAGTACCCCTCGGGGGTGTTATTTGGCAAACCGCCGCCGCCGGCCCAAAGCGTGGAAAGGCCGAAATAACAAACCCAGCCAAAGCAGAATCACTATGTGCGTCCGTAAAGCCTGCCCTCCACGGTTTCCGCTCCGCCGGAGGATCGTGTGCGTTCGGGCATATCCCACAACGGCACGTTCGGATGCAGGGTTTGGCGTGTGGAGATACGGTATCGCCGCTCTCGCGCTCGGGTTTACGCTTGTTTCCTCCGGCTGCCTCTCGCGTCCCAGCCTCGTGTCCCAATCCTTCGGTTTTTCTCCGGCGCCCGTGAGGGCAAGCGCAAGCTCCGGGAAGAGCCCCGTCCTCAATATCCGCCGTATGCGTGTTGCCGCACCGTTCGACAGCCAATCATTTATTTACCGCACCGGTGAGTTTTCCTATGAACGGGACCCCTATGCCGGCTTTCTGGTCCCGCCGGAGGAGAGCCTTGCCGAACCCCTCAGGGGCTATCTCCGAAACAGCAGCCTCTTTCGTGAGGTAACTGAACCCGGCAGCGCGATCGCGCCCGATATCCTGGGGGAAATATCCGTAACTCAATTGTATGGTGATTTTCGAGATCGGTCCCAGCCGGCGGCGGTGATCGCCATGCACCTCACCTTCTCTCGCGCCCCACCCGGCGCGCCCGGGAAAGTGTTCTTCGAAAAAGACTATTCACTTCGAGTCCCACTTCACGCCCGAACCGCACCAGCGCTTATGGCCGGGTGGAACACGGCTCTCACGGAGATTGTCGCCCAGGTCTGCAAGGATTTAAGAGCCGAACTGGCGCGAACAGCCGGCGCACCCTGAAGTCCGGCCGCTTTTCTGGGGAGCCGCTTACTTTCGCTGGCGGAATTCGCTTTCGATAAGTGCCGCCACACCGTCTGAGATCGCGTTCTCCTCAAGGTGAATCCAGTTGAGTCGGAGCTGCCGATGGAACCAGATTCGTTGCCGTTTGGCGAATTGACGTGTCCGAATTTTAACCAACTCGATCGTTTCGGGAAGGGGCCGCACACCCCGAAAATGTTCGAGCACTTGGCGATATCCCAAGGCCTGGGATGCGGTGGGGTTTTCGGCCAGGCCACGCTTGACCAGTTGCTCGGTTTCCGCAACCAAACCGAGGTGGAACATGGAATCAACCCGAGCCTCGATGCGTCGGTTCAGTTCGGCGATGGGCCGGCTGATTCCGAAGAAAAAATGGTTTAAAGAGGACGGATGGTGGTCCGTGGACAGCCCTGGAACCCAAGACGCCCGCTGCTCAGAGAATGGTCGCCCGGTCAGCCTGATCACCTCCACAGCCCGCACGATTCGTCGGGGATTTTGGCGGTCGATTCGTTCGTAGGTCGTCGGGTCGGCTGCGGCGAGCTCAGCCAGGAGAGTCGGAAGAGGTATTTGCCCGAGCTCAGCCCGCAACACGGGGTCAGCGGGGGGCGCTTGGCCCAAACCCTCAAGCAAGGCTTTGAAGTAAAGCCCTGTGCCACCACAAAGAATCGGCAGCCGTCCTCGATTTTGAATATCTGCAATCGCCGCACGGCTCGCTTCGACGAAGCGAGCGGCATCGAACCCGGCCGTGAGATCCAGGATATCCAGCAGGTGATGTGGCACGCGGGCACGCTCCGCCAGGGATGGTTTGGCCGTCCCAATGTCCAGGCCGCGATACACCTGCATTGAATCGACGGAAATGATTTCTCCGTTGAGCCGGCCGGCCAGGTGGAGAGCGACCTCAGATTTTCCTACGGCGGTAGGGCCCGCAAGGAGCAGCAAGGGAGAGTTACTGGTCCAAACGGGTAGCGATGTTGGGGAGGGTGCCATTGGTCAGCGCTCGGGGACTGGAGCGGGCGCCCTGGGCGCGAGGCGAAATTCAGTTGGTCAGGTGCGCCGCACGGTAGGCAAGCGCGGCAACAAGGACCACAAAAGCGCACCCGCGACCAGGATTCCGATACTGATCAAATGCGCGGGCGTGGCCCAGCCGCCCAAGTAATGTTCGGGATAATCGCCGCGGAAAAATTCCACGAACGAGCGGCAGAGCGCGTACCCGACGAGATAAGCGGCAAAGACCTGGCCATCGAATTTCTTACGGCGGAACAAGGCCGCCAAGGCGAGGTACAGCACTAAATTCAGGAGGGAATCGTAAACCTGAGTTGGATGAAGAGGGATACCTGGCGGAGCCGGGCGTGATCCCGCGGGGAAGGTGATGGCCCAGGGCAGATGGCATTCACGGCCGTAGCAACACCCGTTCATCAGGCACCCGATGCGCCCGAACACGCTGCCCAACGCAATGCTGGGAGCCATCGTGTCCGCAACCTTCCAGAGCGGCAATTTCTGCAGCTTCACAAAGAGGATGCAAGCCAAGGAAGCTCCAATAAAGCCGCCGTAGAAAACCAACCCGCCCCGCCAGACCATGAAGATCTCCGTGAAAGGTTTGCCGGCAAATTCCTCATGCCAGTACGACAAGACGTAAAGTGTTCTGGCTCCAATGATCGTGCCGATAATGATCCAGGGGCCCAAATCGAGAATTTTTTCCGGCGACAAACCGTCTCGTAAGGCCCGGCGGCTGGCGGTCCATAAACCCGCCAGAAAGCCGAAAGCCACCATTACTCCATACCACGTAATGGTGAGCGATCCTAACTGGAGAGCAACCGGATGCACAGGCAACTCAAGTTGCCGCAAAGAAGGGGCAGGGTCAAATGGGGAATGGTCCGACGCCTCACCCGCGCTCCAGGCGACTGCTGGATTCTTTCCGCTCATCGCCCTTGGGAAGGCGAACGGTGAGAACGGGGCACGGGGCATGGCGGACGATCCGCTCGGCGGTACTCCCCAGGACCAGGTGCTCGAGCCCGGTAGAACCATGGGTTCCCACCACAATCATTTCCGCCGCCATCGCCCTGGCGGTGTCCGGGATCTCCGAATGGGGGTGGCCCATCCGGACCAGCGCCTCGACCTGAAGCCCGAGGGCGATACGCTTCTCGGCCAACGCAACCAGCCGTTTTCTCCCGGCCTCAACCAGCATCTGGTTGGCTTCGCTCGATGGGGGCGAGACCCGGAAATCACTATCCTGATGGATGGAAGGTTCGACGATGTGGAGGAGGATTAGTTTGGACTGGAGTTGGTGGGCCAGAGCGACCGCGTACTCCAGAGCCATGAGCGAGCCATTTGAAAAGTCGATGGGCACGAGGATTCGCTGGAATCTCAACGCCGCCGTTGGGACACCCGGATGGGTAGCCGCCGACGCGACAAGGTGTTTGCCTGTAGTTTCGAGCTCTTTAGAAGGTCTCCACCGCTTTGCCACAGCCTTGTTTTTCATGCGTCGATGGGGTTCTTACACACTTCTAATTTCATGACTTGCGACTGGGGCGAAGACGTCCGAATCTTAAGGCAGGCTAGAGGCGCGCCGAGAGCGCTACTTCACCGGTTTTGGCAAATGCTTCTCGTTTCTTGGCGGAGGATTGCATTTTACGACCCAATGAAGTAGACGCTTCGTGACCTGCAGCTTGCCGGGACCGGACGACTTATGACAAAAGAGCTTTTGGGTAGTTGCAACATCACTAATAAATCGGTCTTAGCCTGGGTTCAGGAGATGGCGAACCTATGCCGGCCCGACCAGGTTTTCTGGTGCAATGGATCCAAAGCGGAACGCAAGGCCCTGACTGATGAAGCGGTGGCCAGCGGGATTCTGATCCGGCTCAACCAGAAGAAGCTTCCGGGCTGCTATTACCACCGTTCAAATCCCAATGACGTGGCGCGGGTCGAGCAATCCACCTACATCTGCACCGTCGATCAGGAGGAAGCCGGGCCCACAAACAACTGGATGGCCCCCAAAGAAATGTATCAGAAGCTGCGTGGGCTCTCGGCCGGAGCTATGCGCGGCCGCACCATGTACGTGGTCCCGTACCTGATGGGACCGCCCGGATCTCCGCTCACGAAGGTCGGCATCGAACTGACCGACTCGATCTATGTCGCCCTGAGCATGGGGATCATGACGCGCATGGGAGATTTGGCTTACGAACAACTCGGCCCGAGCGACGAATTCAACCGCGGCCTGCATACCATGCTCGATGTGCACCCCGAGCGCCGCTTTATTGCTCATTTTCCGCAAGATAACGCGATTATTTCAGTCGGGTCGAATTACGGAGGCAACGTGCTGCTGGGCAAGAAGTGTCTGGCGCTGCGGATTGGGTCGTATCTCGGCCGGCAGGAAGGCTGGTTTGCCGAGCACATGCTGGTGCTGGGAATCGAGGCCCCTACGGGCGAGAAGACCTATGTGGCCGCGGCGTTCCCGAGCGCGTGCGGCAAAACCAATTTCGCGATGATGATCCCGCCAGCCCATTTCAAAGGGTGGAAGATCCGCACGATTGGCGATGATATTGCGTGGATGAAGCCGGGGCCCGATGGACGGCTCTATGCCATCAACCCCGAAGCCGGATATTTCGGAGTCGTGCCGGGGACCAACTCCAAGAGCAATCCGAACGCGGTGGAAATGATCTCGCGTGACACCATCTACACCAACGTGGCCCTTACCCCGGATCTGGACGTGTGGTGGGAAGGCAAGGACGGACCGGTCCCGAAGGAGTGCCTCGATTGGAAGGGGAACAAGTGGACGCCGGAGTCCAAGGATAAAGCTGCCCATCCCAACAGTCGGTTCACCAGCCCGATGAGCAACAACCCGGTGCTCGCCCCCGAATGTGACGACCCGCATGGGGTGCCCATCAGCGCGATTATCTTCGGAGGCCGTCGCGGAGACACTGTGCCGTTGATTTTCCAGGCGTTTAATTGGGTGCATGGCGTTTACATCGGCGCGACCATGGGGTCCGAGATGACGGCGGCGGCCGACGGCGGGGCGGGCCAGGTGCGGCGCGATCCCATGGCCATGCTCCCGTTTTGCAGCTACCACATGGGCGACTACTTCCGCCATTGGATCAACATGCATCGTTGCATCAAACACCCACCCCGGATCTTCCATGTTAATTGGTTCCGCAAGAACCGGCAGGGCGAATTCCTGTGGCCGGGGTTTGGGGAAAATATGCGGGTCCTCAAGTGGATTGTGGACCGCTGCGCTGGCAGAGTCGATGCGGAGGAAGCGGCGCTCGGTTGGATGCCGAATCCCAAGACGTTCGATCTCACCGGGCTGCCAAAATTCTCGACGGAACAGTTCGAGCAGGTCCAGGCGATCAATCACGACGATTGGCGGCAGGAACTCCTGATGCAACAAGAACTCTTCATGAAGCTCTACTCGCATCTTCCCAAGGAGCTGATCTTCCAACGGGAGTTGTTGATGGCGAGGTTGTGAGGCCAGGCAGCCTTCGATGAACGCTCCGCGCCCGCAGGCCGGCTGGGTGTGGAGTGGCTTTCACCTTGACCCGGCCCGAGTGATCGGTGAGGCTCTTTCTTGCATTCCGCATGAGTAATTCGTCGTTTCGCTGGTTTATTAACGTCCTTTGTTTTGGGCTCAGCCTGAGTTGGGCTCTGGGTCAAACCGAGGACCAGAAGCTGGAGACCTTTTTCCGGGGCTACCTCGACCAGGCGTTTGAGCTGCAACCGATGCATGCCACGGAGATGGGGGACCATCGGTTCGACGCGCGGCTCGAAGACCTCTCGCCGGCCGGTCGGGCTCGCTGGCTGGAACTTACCCGCGCCACGCTCACCAGTCTTCCCCAGCGGATTGAGTTTTCGAAACTCTCACGGCCATCGCAGATCGACTTCGAAATCCTAAAGCATTCGTTACAGACGGAGGAGTGGCTGACAGAAAACCTGCATCCTTTCGAGGACGATCCCCGAGTCTATAACGGCTTCATCAATGACAGCGTCTATCTCCTCCTGACCCAGTCGACGTTGCCTCGCGAAACCAATGTGGCCAACTGCATCTCGCGCATGGGGCAGATCCCCCGGGTTGTCGCCGCGGCCCGGCAGAATCTTAAGAATCCACCGCGAGTCCATACCGAAACGGCGGTGCGGCAGAACCGCGGAGCCATCGCTTTTTATGACCACGATATCTTTGATTTCGCCGGGGACACTGGCCAGCTTACCCAGCTGAAGGCTGCCGCTCAAACTGTGGTCGCGTGCCTGAAAGAGTACCAGACATTTCTGGAAAAGGATTTGTTGCCCAGGGCGAAAGGCGAGTGGCGAATCGGCCCGGCCAAGTTCGCTCGCAAGTTGGATCTCGAACTGGATGCGGCCATGAGCGCCGACCAGGTCCTGGCGGACGCGGAGTCCGAATTTGTCCGGGTCGAGCGTGACCTGTATGTGGTCGCCCGGCAACTCTGGAGCAAGTACTTCCCTCGCCAGGCTCTCCCGCCGGACGATGAACTCGGGCGGCGCGCCACGGTTCAGCAGGTGCTGAGTGCGGTTTCTCAGGAACACTGTCGCCCGGAGGATTTAACCCGTGAAATGACCGACCGTGTGGCCCGGCTAAAGACCTTCATTACGGATCATAAAATTTTGAAACTGCCGGAACCGGATCATTGCCAGGTGATTGAAATGCCAGAGTTCAAACGCGGCAATTCCACGGCCTACATGGAGGCGCCGGCTCCGCTGGATCCGAACGGAACCGGTCACCTGGCGGTCAGCCCGCCCCCGAAAGACTGGGATGCCCAGCGGGTCGAGAGTTACCTTGAGGAATACAACAACCACATGCTGGACATTTTGACTATCCATGAAGGCTACCCTGGCCATTCGGTCCAGCTGGAATATATGAATCAGAACCCGTCGCTGATCCGGCGGGTGCTTCAGTCGGGGGTCTATATCGAGGGCTGGGCGGTGTATACCGAGCAGATGATGCTCGACCAGGGCTACGGCCAGGGCGACCTCGCCCTCCGCTTAAACCAGCTTAAGTTCTATCTTCGGGCGGTGGCCAACACGATCCTCGACCACAAGATGCATTGCTCGAACATGAGCGACGACGAAGCGCTCACCTTCCTCACCCAACGCTGCTTTCAATCCGAGGGCGAGGCGAGGCTCAAGATCATTCGCGCGAAGCAGAGTTCCTGCCAGCTCTCGACCTATTTCGTCGGCCGCATGGCGCACTATCGCCTTCGCCAGCAAATCGAACGTGAGCTTGGGGATAAGTTCGTGCTGGCTCGCTACCATGAGGCGGTGCTCGAACCGGCCGCCGTACCGGTGAAATACCTCGGTGAGTTGGTGAGGCAGAAACTTGAGTTGAGCCATTAGAGGGTGATCGGAGTGCGTTGCGGAGTTTCGGATTGCGACGCCTGGCACTCTCTCCTACTTTCAGGGCCTTCATTTTACTGATTGTTTATGAGCGTATTGGTTGTGGGCTCGACGGCCCTTGATTCGATTAAAACTCCCAAAGCGGAGAACCCTCGATTGTTAGGCGGATCGGCCAGCCACGCGGCGGTGGCGGCCAGCTTTTTTAGCCCGGTCAAATTGGTTGGGGTGGTGGGCGAGGATTTTCCCAAGCGTTACGTGCAGCTATACCAGCGGCACCGGATCGACCTCGAGGGTTTGCAGATCCTGCCTGGCAAAACCTTCCACTGGTCCGGGGAATATGAGGCCAACATGAACAATCGGCGCACGTTGCTGACCGAGCTCGGCGTGTTTGAGACTTTTAGTCCCGCGTTACCGGTAGCGCACCAGAAATCACCGTTCGTGCTCCTGGCCAACATCGCTCCCTCTCTGCAGCACCATGTCCTGGATCAAATGGTGCGTCCAAAGTTCGTGGCCGCGGACACGATGGACCTGTGGTTGAACATTGCCCTTTCCGACCTCCTTAAACTCCTGAAACGCCTGGATGCCTTCGTGCTCAACGACAGCGAAGCCCACCAGTTAACCAAGGAGGATAATGTCTTCGCCGCCCTCAAGAAAATCCACAAGCTCGGCCCCAAGTATGTTGTCATCAAAAAGGGCTCCCACGGATCCATCCTCTCCTCTCCACGAGGCTTTTTCATCTGCCCCGCGTATCCGCTTCACAAAGTCGTTGATCCAACCGGGGCTGGGGACTCGTTCGTCGGCGGGCTGATGGGGTACCTGGCGGCGCAAGGAGGCTCCATCGACCAGCACATCCGGCGCGCGATGGTCTACGGAAGCGTGGTTGCCTCTTTCTGCTGCGAGGGATTTGGGCTGCTCCGCACGACGAAGGTGACCCGTGCTCAAATACAAGCCAGGGTTAAAGATCTGGAAGCTTTGACCAGGTTTTAGGTTGGGTTTTTTAACCCAACTGGGGCTCGCCAATCCGTGTCCCGCCCGCACAAGATGGACGAGTCCCGCAGGGAGGGCTGAACCTCACCTAGCCAGCACCCCGATTCCCGTTTTCGATCGTCCCTCCGGGACTCGGGTCTTTTCGGGGTGTCCTTCCCAACGTTGAAACGTTGGGCTATTACCATTCACCCCTCCGGGCCCTCCGGGGTGGAACCGCCCCCTCGTCCGCTCCGCGATTCGGCTCCTCACGGGGGTCCCCCCCTCCCCAACGTTCCAACGTTGGGCTTTTATCATTCACCCCCTCCGGGGTGGAAGATCTTAAAGTGTGGGACGGCCGGTAAGCAAACTGTGCAGGAGGATGGCCGCGCCGATCAGGGGCAGGGGAATGAACCCCATGCGAATACGGGGCCCCTTCACATATTGTGTGAGCGTCGCGCCGACCTGCGCGCCGATGGCCGCCCCGGTGTGCATCACCAGGGCGATCAGAATATCCACGTTACCCTTCAGCGCGTGAGTGAGCGTGCCGTAGCCAGCCGAGATGATGATCTCGAACAAATCCGTGCCGACGGCGATATGGGTGGGAATTCCGAGCACATAGACTAGGCACGGCATGCGAATGTAGCCGGCTCCTCCCCCGAGAAAGCCACTGAAAAAACCTCCCACCAGCCCCACCCCCAAAAGCGCCCAAATGGATACTCGGCGAACACCGGAGACGGGTAAGCTGACATGCGGCGGGAGGCTGAAACGATGGACGGCCTGAGCGATGTAGCGCAACGCTGACCAGTCGCGGGAAGCAGGGTGCCCCCCGGCGGCTCTTTCGTGATTGGTTCCGTCCGGCTGCCGATGCGTGCGCGAAGTCTTGATCGTCTCCCAAGTCATGAAAGCCGGGATACCGACCAAAATGACGATGAAGGCGCCGCCGACTACCCAGTCGATGTTGGCCGCGCGTTTCAAGATCTGAATCACTTGCGCTCCCGCCTCGACGCCGCCGATAGTGGCCACGACCATGATCAAGCCCAGCTTAATATCAATGTTTCCCAAGCTGGAATGTTTCCGCGCTGCGACGATGGACTTGCCCACGATATGAGCGAGGTCGGTGCCGACGACGAAATTCATTCGCACGCCTGCCGCAAAGAGCGCCGGCCCGGCCAGAAAGCTGCCGCCCACTCCGAAAAAGCCACCCAGGACCCCGACCAGAAAACCGACGGCCATCAGGTAAAAGGGGTTGATATGCACCCCGGCAATTGGGAAGAACATCAAACCTCCGCGCGCGGCTTGATCCAGGCCAGCAGCAGGCGAGTAAACGTCTCCAGCAGAAAGCCCTGGCCGACGATCAGCGCTAAAGCCACGACCGCATAGGTCCGCCGGTCGTGCGCGAAAAGGTGGTAGAGCCAACCTCCGAGAAAGTGCAGCACCAGGAAGAAGTACGCCGCCACCAGGACTGCATAAACCACCAGTTCGATAAAGAACGACCGGAGTGAATTCTCAACGTTATTGTTCATGGTCCAAGTCCGGGCAAAAAGAATGCGACCGCCGGGCCAGGACACCGGCAGCCGTGACCTTTGGTAGTGTAATCGTTCAAACCGGACAGCCTAGTCGGTTGATACCCCACCATGCCCCACGGTGCGTCCTGGCTGAGGATTCAGGCAATCCTGAGTTAAGGGATTGCCTCCGGGCTCCCTCCGCCTTAGGCCCTCGAACTTCCGCCTTGACCACCTGTGCGCCCAATAGCAGTGTCTCCATGAATTGGGAAACGAGGTGAGGAGCATGGCAAAGCAGAAGATAGCGAAACAGAAAGTGATCTTCTCCTACGCTGCGCCCGAGGCGCGAAGCGTACTGCTGGTCGGCGACTTTACCGGTTGGCAGGAAGCACCCCTCGAATTCAAACAGGATAAAAAAGGTCGTTGGAAGAAAAGCGTTTCGCTTCCGCCCGGCAGATACGAATACCGGCTGCTCGTAGATGGCCAGTGGCGGGATGACCCCGAATGCCCCACCCGTCAGCTGAACCAATTTGGCGGGCAGAATTGTGTCTGCATCGTGGATGGTGGCCCGGCCTCCTGAACGGGGTTGAAGCTGACTACGTGACCGGCTCCGGGCGCAAGGCTAACCCTCGCAAAGCGCGCTCCCGCTCGATCAAAGTCGGATGCGAGTAATAAAACCCGCTGTACAGGGGGTGAGGGGTAAGATTACTCAGGTTCTTCTCATTCAGTTTCCGGAGGGCGCCGATGATCGACTCCGGCTCACTCATAGACCGGGCAGCGAACGCATCCGCCTGGTACTCGTAGCGACGCGACCAGATATGAGCCAACGGTGACACCCAGAACGTGGCCGCGCCAGACAAGAGAGCGAACAGCAGAAGGGCTGGGGCGATGTTGCCGGGTTCAAAACCGAACGCTCCGTAAAACCAGGGTTGCTTGGCAAGCAACGCGACCACGTAAAACCCGGCCAGGGACCCTACCGCCGAGGCCGCCAGCATCTTGGGTATATGCTTTTCCTTGTAATGGCCGATCTCATGCGCCAGCACTGCCTCTAACTCCGCTTCTCCCAGCTGCTGCATCAAGGTGTCAAACAGAACGATCTTTCGGAAGGCGCCAAAGCCCGTAAAAAACGCATTGGAATGACGGGACCGTTTGCTGCCGTCCATGACCTGAATGCTCCGGGCGCGGAAGTTCGTTTTGCGTGCCAGAGCGAGGAGGCGATCGCGCAGGGTTCCCTCCGGAAGGGGAGTGAATTTGTTGAACAGGGGCAGAATAAGTACCGGCGCGATGACGGCCATCAGCATTTGAAACGAGAAAAGGGCGAGCCACGCCCAGAACCACCAAGCCGCACCCGTCCACTCGACGAGCTTGAGGACCAAAACCAGCAGCGGGTACCCAAGCATCGTGGCGAGTAAAAGGCCCTTGAGCCGATCCAGCCACCACAGCTTTGGAGTGGTCGTGTTGAACCCGAATTTTTCCTCCAGGCGGAACTGGGCATACCATTCCAGGGGAAGACTCAGCCAGGAGAGCACGAGCCCGACCACGAAAAGGTAGGCCGCCGCGCTCCAGGCGGAGGGGCCGGCGATGCGCAAAAAGCCGCTGAAGGAGAGCGGCAGCACGCCGCTCAAGAGAATAGCTAAAAGGATGAGCAAATCATACGTTACCTCCAGGGTGTGAAACTTCCCTTTGGCCAGCGTGTAGGCGACGGATTTGGCATAAGTCGGCTCGTCCACAATCGCTTGGAAAGGCTCCGGCACCGCCTTTGCGTGTGCCCGGACGGCGCGCCGGTTCAGCGCTTCCAAAGCGAGTTGGACGAACCATCGGACGAAGATCAGCACCAGTATCGTGCCCAGAAAGGTCGTCGTCGAACTCATGCCGACAATTTAGCCGAAGGTGGCGCTTAGGACCAAATGGCTGGATGATTCAGGCTCACAGAGCTGGAGAGAGCCGCTGTGCGAGGTCGCTCTTGCGGTGGCCGGAGGGCGGAGGAACTTTAGAATTCAAAGCGCACGTCGGCTAACCGCCGCTTCAGCTCGTTCAGGATCCGCGTTTCATCCGGCTGGTCCTTGGCAACAAACGTCACACTGAAGCGGAGATAAGCACCCGCATCATCCCAGGGCACGGTTGAAAGGAGCTTTTCGGTGATCAGCCATTGAGAAATGTCTTCCGCCGTGCGGAATTGGATCCGGGCGCCGTCCTGTTTCACCGCCGCACGGGGAGCTTTGACATACAGAAAGAAAGAGCCCTTTGGCTTCCGGGCCGCGAATCCGGCTTGCGCCAGGACCTCCACCACGGCAGTCATGCGGCGCGAGTATTTGCCGGCGATCGTTTGCGTAATCTCAGGGTGATCAAACCCGTAGGCCGCGGCGTGTTGCACGGCCAGGAACTGGCCAGAATCCGTGTTGTCTTTGACATCGCCATAGGCTTTGACGAGAAGTTCGTTGCCGGCAACGAACCCGCACCGCCAGCCGGTCATGTTAAAGGTCTTGCTCGCTGAATGCAGCTCCAGTCCAACCTCCTTGGCGCCCGGCACCGCCAGAAAACTTAACGGTGCGCCTTCGAACACCAGTGCGGCGTACGCAGCGTCATGGATCACCACCAGATTGTTCTTTCGAGCAAACGCCACCACCTTCTCGAAAAATTCGAGCGTGGCGCTCGCGCCGGTGGGATTATTGGGATAATTCAGGACGAGAACTTTGGCCTTTCTTAGGACATCGGCAGGAACAGAGTCGAGCTGGGGCAGAAACCGGTTTTCTTCGGTCAGCGGCAGATTGTAAACCAAACCTCCATAATACCTGGCGTGGGTGCCGAACACCGGATAGCCAGGGGTGGTCATTAGCACGTAATCCCCAGGATTGATGAGGGCCGCCGGCAGGATCGACAGCGCGGCCTTGCTGCCAATCGAGTGGATAATCTCCTTCTCCGGATCCATCCCAGAAACTCCGCACACCCGCTCCAGGTAACGCGCGGCCGATTCTTTCAAAACCATGTCCCCGTTGTCCGAGTACCCGCGATTCTCCGGCCGCCGAGCTTCCGCACACAGCTTTTCAACAACCTCCGGGAACGCCATCTCGTCGGGCTCCCCCACGCCCATGTCAATGATCTCGGCGCCGGGGTGCGCGGCCATGGCCGCCCGTTTCGCCCGTTTGATCTTCTCGAATTTGTAGATGGCGTTCGACTTGCCGTATTGGCTGCCGCCAATGCGCTCGGCAAACAAGCTCTGAAGGTACGATTCGGACATAAACCAAAATTGGAGCGTGAACTGTAACCCAACCGGAACGCAGACGCAAGAAATGAGAAACCACAAACGAGGATTGGTAGCGTGTTCGGCGGCCGAGGACAGCTGCGTGCAGTTGTGCGGGAGGGCTGCCTACAGCGGTGTCCCGCCGCCAGTCCCGCTTCGCTCCACGATTTGAACAGGCACCGTTACTTCCTAAACATTTTAGCAATTAAGAAGATCAGAAGGGCACCACCAAACCCACCCCCCAGGAGGAGGTAGAGAATGGAATATCCAATTGCGGCAATCATGATTGTGATGGCCCTGAACTGGGCGTCTTGTGCGCAGGGGAAGCCTTCGGCTTAAATACGCCCCAGCAAGAGGAGAACCAGCAGGATCAACAGGACCAATCCCAAGCCTCCACTGGGGAAATAGCCCCAACCTTGGCTATACGGCCAGGCTGGGAGAGCGCCCACCAAAAGAACGACCAGAATCACTATGAACAGAATCCGTAGCATACTATTTTACTTAACGGGCCGACTCCACCGGCCGATTGCCCGGTCGAAATGGAGTGAAGTGCCATGCGAGTCCATGTAAAACCGGGTAGGTAGCTGCCGATCCTATGCTTTCGTCGGCCGGTGCGAGAGGACTGAGGCGGGAGCGGCCAGAGTGGCGCCAAATTGCTCGAAGGTGCTGAGGAGCCTACGGAGAGTCCGTCGTTGATTCGTCGCCCGCTTCGTCCCCATGCTGCTCGCGGACCTTCCGCGCCCGGCGTGCGGCGACCGTGTGGCCGTATTTGGTGTCCAGCCGCTCGAGAAGTTCCACGGCTTTGTCGGGCTGGTTAAGTCGACCATACAGTTTGGCCAGATGCAGAGCCGCCCATCCCCAATCCTCGTCCGGCAGCTTGCGCTTGAGCAACTCCTCGTATTCCAGCGCGGCGGCGAGGTAATTCTTCAGGTCGTAATTATAAATCTCGGCGATCCGCGACATGATCTCCAGTTCCCCAGGATGTTTTTCCAGGAAGTCGCGCAGCGACCGAATGGCTTCGAGCGGATCCCCACCTTTGCGCAGGGCTTCGGCCGCCTCGAGTTCCGCCGCGGATACGGCCGGGTCTCCTCCTTCAAGATCCCAAAGCTCGCTGCGCTTCCCACGCCCGGGCGAAAGGTCATTGAAACCGAGCAACACCAAAACAGCGGCCACCGCGACGAAGGCGGCCAGGGAGGCAATCATGCGAACCTTGGAGGCGTCTGGGGCATGATGCAGGAGTTGGTTGAGATCGACCCCGAAATAGCAGGCAAAGACCACCGCACAAAGGCTCAACCCCGTATACACGAGGATCTTTGCAGTGCGGCTCATTCCAATGAAAATTCGTTTCGGCTCACAACGTGAAGCTAGCCACGATCGAGAAAGGCTAGATGTTCGTCCGCTTCGCGGATTAGGGCAGTGACTCCGTCATCATCGCAGAGCATGATGCCGCGGTCGCAACCCGAATGATCTTCGTAGCCCGGGGAAAGCTCCTGGTCTTCGCCGGTGCTGACGACGACCACCGTGGCATAACTGCCGCGGTACTGGACTCGATCGCCGGCGTGGACTTCCTCGCCTGACAAATAATGTATCGAGTCAGAATCCATAATTTCTGTGGCTTGACAAAGTTGGAGATACCATTGGCGGGCCTGATTGGCAATCAAAATCCCTCAATTTGCACTTCCCTCTGGTGATTTTCGCGCTAAAGTTAGCTCTTCGTTTTCGTGGGTCCCGAAACGCCATCGATGAAAGATATCGTTCCATCCCCGCCGCCGATCGTCCGCAACGATGTGGCGGCCGTGCAGAGCTTGTTTCACCAAAATGTCATTCCCACTTACGGCCGCTTTGACCTCGTGCTCAGCCATGGTTCCGGGAGCTATGTTTATGATGTTACGGGCAAGCGCTACCTGGATTTCGGCGGTGGCATTGCGGTGAGCGCGCTCGGTCATGCGCATCCGGCAATCACTGAAGTCCTGGTCGAGCAATCGCGCAAGCTGATCCACGTTTCGAACTATTACTACCACGAACCGCAGGGCCGCCTGGCCCAAGCACTCGTGAATCTTGTGGGAGCCGGCAAATGCTTTTTTTGCAACAGCGGCGGCGAGGCCAATGAAGGCCTCTTTAAGCTCGCGCGCAAGTTCGGTCACGAGGAAGGCCGGTTTGAGGTTTTGACAGCGTATAACTCTTTTCATGGTCGAACGCTGGCCGGCAT
>Ga0105240_10007315_pt1 | contig 16067 bp, 19 predicted proteins | sample KBSC54metaG_FD_80426 | JGI IMG/M metagenome (GOLD analysis project Ga0105240, IMG submission 80426) | Corn rhizosphere microbial communities from Kellogg Biological Station, Michigan, USA - KBS C5-4 metaG | ecosystem: Host-associated > Plants > Roots > Rhizosphere > Soil | place: Michigan, USA... | reverse complement strand
TCCGGCGCAAAGCCGGGCGAAGCCGGCATGAAGGACGGATCACCAACCCTCGTCTTGTCGATGACCGTCAACCGGGTGTCGATCGTCGTACCATGCTTGGCATAGACGGCGCCGCTGATCGTGGCGGAAAAAACGACATGACCCTGCTCCTGGAGGCGCAGGAATGCATCGCGCCATGCCGACATCTCCAGCCCGAAACCCGCGCCGGTGATGGTGACCAGCCGACCCCCGTCGGCAAGCCGGCCGAGTGCCGAGGCGACATGGCGATAGGCCGCATCTGCGACGCGCCCGTGCACATTGGCGAGGACCGAGAACGGCGGATTCATCAGCACGACCGTGGGCAAGCTGGCGGGATCGAGATGATCGTCGATCTGGGCCGCGTCGAACCGCGTGACCGAAAGGGTTGGGAAGAGATTGGACAGAAGACCCGCACGCATCTCTGCAAGCTCGTTCAGGACAAGCGAGCCACCCGCGATCTCGGCGAGGATGGCAAGCAGCCCGGTGCCCGCGGAAGGCTCAAGCACCCGGTCAGACGCCGATATTGCGGCTGCGCAGACGGCTGCGAGGCCCAGCGGGATAGGCGTCGAGAATTGCTGCAGCGCCTGAGTTTCCTCAGAGCGGCGGGTATGCGTGGGCAGAAGGTCTGCAATCCGGCTGAAAAGCGGTAACGCGGACGCCACAGAGCCGGCCTTGCGCAGAAGCGATTTTCCGTATTTGCGAAGGAACAGGACGGTCGCGGCCTCGCAGGCGTCATAGGCCGTCTTCCAGTCCCAGGCACCGCTCGTGTCGGACGCCCCGAATGAGGCTTCCATCGCAGCTCGCAGGACGACGGCATCGACGCGGCGGCCGCATTCGAGGTGGGGAAGTAGACGCAGGGCTGCCGCGTAGACTGCTGCGGCTGGATCGGCAGGGTTAGCGGCGGAAGGGACCGGAGTGCCGGTTAATGTCGGAGCCAGGAAGTTCATCGGAGATCCTCCGGAGAGCGAGACCGGGAAAGCCCATCGGCGCTCTCTCTGACCGCACGGGCTCAAGCCGTCCCGGCCGGACACTCACTCTCACCACAGCACGCAAAAACGCCCGGCACTCTTGCGAGAGCCGGGCGAAAGGTGCGGAAGGGAAAGGGCCTATTCGGCGGCGTCGAGCTGTTTTTCTTCCCCGTCGACCAAAGCAACGTCATTGTCACCTGCCAGGAATTCAGGCAGAGCTTCATCTTCGTCGCCAGTGTTGTTGTCGACTGCTTCGACATCGCCGTCGACAAGCCGCAGAGGCTCGGGCAGCCAGCCACTATCGGCGAGCAGGCGTTCGGCTTCCTTGGCCATGTCGCCCTTCTTGAGGTGATCGATGAGCTGGGATGCGCGCTCGCCAGCACCCTCGCGAACGGCTTCCAGAATACGCGCTTTGGTGATGCGGCCGAGATAGTTGCCGACGGTGGGGCGCCATCCGGCGTCAATCATGTCGAGCCCAACTGCCCGAGCAAGGTGATCGGCGTCGGCAAGCCGCCGCTGGACGCCGTGCGTCGAGATGGCGCCATTACCGTAGCGATCAGCCCTTTCGTAGAGCGCGTTGACGCCGAAGGATGCGCAATGCGCGAACAGCTCAGTTTGCTGGGTGCCCGTCAGTGCAGAGAGCGCGTTCCAAAGGTCGGCGACGTCAGCTGGAAGACGCTTTTCCCAGGCATCGTGGCGGGCCTTGATCGAGCGCGCATAAATCGTATCCCGAAGCCCTTCGGACTGGACCGGAAAGACCGTGCCGCGGACAAAGACTTCCATCGCCACGCCTTGAGCGCTGTAGCGAGAGAAGGTGTCACGTACGAATTTGTGAAGCACGGCCAGAAAAGCGGTTGCCGGGTCGTTCGCGAGCTTGTCTCGCAGAGCCAGCGTGCGATCCGCGGTCAGTTCCATGATGAGCCGATCCGGCAATGGCTTGATGCCATCCTCCTCCTCATCATCCGGGTCGACCGGCCGGCCACCGATGGTGATGATGGCCCGCTGATTAGAGCCTGTGGCCGAATTGCCGGATTCGTCGATGCCGGGATCGTTGTCGCCCTCGGGTGTCACGGGCGCCTCATCCTCCGGCTTCACAAAGCCGCGCTCGACGAGAAGCATTCCATCCGTATCGACGCTGACGAAGACACCTGCGCGCGCGATCTCGACCGGATCGAAGCGGACGGGCCGCGCCTCGAGCGATTTGATCGCGGTTTCGATCTCGCCAAACCGCTGGTCGACCTCATCCGGCAGCTTGTCGGCCTCCTCGTACTGCGCCTGAAGCTTGTCAAACTCGTCACGCAGCGCATCGAGCGTGGCCTGCTCATCGCCTGTGAGGTCGATCGGCGTGCCCTCGAGCTCGCGCAAGCCGCTTGTCGCGCCGTAGGGGAAGCTCACCGCGACTTCAATCCACTTCCAGCCTTCGCTGGCGATTTCGTCGGCTATCATCTGCAGCTTCTCCGTGACAAGCCGTTCAAGCAGCGGGACGTCCTGCAACCACCCGCCATCGTCCGACTGGAAAAGATCGCGCAGCACTTCGCCGCCCGCCGCCTCATAGCGCTCCAGACCGACGAACAGGGCCCGCTTGTCGGAGGCACGCACGGTGTTCTCGGTCAGCATGCGACGGATCTGGTATGGCTCCTTCGACCAGCTGTTCTTGATCGCCTCCCAGACCTGGTCCTGTCTGGCGTGGTCGTTGCTGACGGCGAATGCTTCAAGTTGGGCGATCGTCATGCCATCGTCGGCGTATATCTCAAGAAGCGCCGGCGACACTTCAGCGAGCTTGAGGCGCTGTTTTACCACGCTTGTCGAGATGAAGAACGCGGCTGCGATCTCCTCCTCCGACATGCCCTTGTCGCGCATGTCCTTGAACGCGCGATATTGGTCGAGAGGGTGAAGCGGGGCGTGTTCAATGTTCTCGGCAAGGGAGATCTCCTCGGCCGCGATCGGCCCGGACGAATTGCCGACGACACAGGGAATGGACGCGGTCTTCGCGAGGCGCTTCTGGTTCACAAGCATCTCAAGCGCGCGATAACGGCGCCCCCCGGCGGGAACTTCGAACATTCCGGTCTCCTTGCCGCCGGCATCGAGCACGGGACGAACATGAATGCTTTGGATGAGACCGCGGCGGGCGATCGAGGCCGCGAGTTCCTCTATCGAGACGCCGGCCTTGATACGTCTGACATTGGTCTGGGCAAGCACCAGCTTGTTGAAAGGAATGTCGCGCGAAGGCGACAGGCTTATCTTCTGAACGGCGTTGGCCATCGGGGTTTTCTCCGCGACGGGCGCCGAGAGCCTCTCTCTCGACCTTGAACCCGTCACGAAATCCCTCCAACACTCTCCCTCTCCTGCCAGCACGATCCGGCACGCCGTTGATCGCCTGCCGAGCCTGCACAGCGCGCACAGCCGTGAACGCAGTTTCTGCATGAGCCGACAATGAGAGGGATCGATCAAGCGCGGCTGGCGCTTGATACCCGGGACGGTCGGCGGGGCCGCTGCGTGCAATCCCGACGCGGAACCCTGTGAACCCGGTGATTGACGGACCGCGCTTGCGCTGGTCCGGTCAACGATGGCTATGCAGCCCTTATATCGTTGCCTGCGCCCAACTCAATGGATGCTCCGACCTCATCCGGCAGGTGGCCAAGAAGCCACTCCGCCGCCTTGCTGGCCTGCCTGGCGGCACGAACGATGGCACGATTGTCCTCTTTCAGAACCTCTAGCCATGAGCCGATATAATCCGCATGCCGAACAGTAGGCACGATGCCCAAGGCCGCGCAGCAGAAGGCCGCGTTGATCTCTGCCACGAGTTCCTCGAAAGCATATTTTCTGGAGGCGGTAGAGGCGGAGAATCTGCGATCCAGGCGTGAGCTGTGACCGGTTGCATGACCGAGCTCATGCAAGGCTGTCCGATGCCAGTTGATCGGCTCGAAGTAAGCTTGGGGCGGAGGCACCTGGATATAATCGTGGGCAGGCACATAGAACGCCCTGTCGCCGCCAATACGGAAGTCGATACCGGTGGCCTTGATCAGCGCCTCGACCCGCGGTTCGATCGGGCTTGCCACCGACAGCGGGGCCGAAGCTGCGACTTCGTCAGGTAACCCTTCACATTGCTCGATGTTGAAAACGGTGAAGCGCTTGAGGAACGGTACGGCTAGAGCATCCTCGCCCGTCTCGCGAGCGCGCTTCTTCTCGTGATCCGGGACAAAACGATCGGCATAGACGACCGTTGTCCCGTGCTCGCCTCTGCGGACGTTCCCGCCGAGCGCGAAAGCCTGTCGATAGGTTATCCAACTCTGTGTTGAGAAACCGCGTTCGACGACGGCGCCCCAGAGGATGAGCACGTTGATCCCGCTGTACGCGCGATACGTGCTGGCATTCTGCGGCAGGGAAAGCGCGGCTTTTGCCGCGGACGTCCCCCAGGGCTGAACCCAAGGAAAACGACCCGCTTCCAGCTCGGCAATTACCTTGCCGGTGATCTCGTCGTAGAGGTTCGACCGGTCGGCGACGGCATGGGTTCGATTGGTCCGGACAGACATCGTGGTTCTCCGCGACGGGCGCCGAAGGCCTCTCCTCCCGCTTACAACCCGTCGCGGAAAACCCGGCCCCTCCTCGGACTCTCCGTCGGGAGAGCCCTGCTCTCCCGACCAACGTGAAAAAGGGCGTACAAGGCGGAAGCACCGAAATGTCCGTAAGCGGCAATAAGTCAGTTCGGTGCTGGAGCACGTTCGTGGCCCTGAGACCGGTTCGACAGGGCGGCCGAAGGAGCATCAGCATAGCGCCGCCGTGAGGCGGGATGCGGGACCGACCGCCCCCGGCGAAGGGCGCCATATGAGACTATGCAGAGCAGGAAGCGATCCGCCCCGCATGACGCATGGTCGATCCAGGCCCAGCTCACCCTCACCGCCAATATGTACCTGGCATGGCCCCGTGCGTGCTCGACTCATGCATCGGAGCCCTCCGCCCGGTAAATGATCGCCCTGCATGAGTTTCCGGCTTTCGGGATGTCCTTCCCTGAAGAACTCAGCTTCAATCGGCTGCTTTAGCGATGGAGGAATGGCGCCATGACTGGCCCCCGGGAAAGGTGGAGGGGCTGCGCGCGTCCCCCAATAATGACCGTCCGCAGGGGCGGATCTTGCCGCGCTGCTGATTTTAGAAATGGACACTTCCAATCGCGCATTTGATCGCCGCTAAGATGTTGGAGAAGTACTCAACTGGCGGGACCTCCTGAATAAGCCGCCAAATTGCCGTCGCGGCGTTTGTGTTCCGGGGCTCCAGCAAGAGCTGACAACCGGCAGAACAATCACAGGTCGACTTTGGCGTTGTCGCCGACGTCTGGCTTCGAGCCCGTGACGGCCGCGAACATCATTTTTGCCGTAGCAACGACCAATCCGGGGCTGTCCCACAACTCGCCTTCGTCGGGTTTGACTGTAATCAGTCGAATCTCGGGGTCGTCAGCGTTGTCCCACCAAGCCGCGTCGGTTTTCTCCCAGAGGTCGGCAATCTTCTTCCTGTCATTGGTCACCGCAGCGGAACCGGAGATGGTGGCGTACTTGTAGTGCCTGCTGTCACTCCAGGCCAATGTCACTTTTGGATAGGTCGAAAGTTGCTTGTTCTTCGCGCTGTGATCATTGACGAGGAAATAGATGGCGTTTTCTTCTCGGGAGACGCGTGCGGAGAGCGGACGGGCACGATTGTATTGGCCGTCCCAGGTGACAAACATACAGATGTCGATTTCCTCGGCGAGTTTCCAGATGCGGTCCACCGCCTCGGCGGGTGTCAGTTCTGCCTGTTGCTCTCGACGCGTGACCATAGCATGTCCTCCAAGGTGAATGTGCGGCCTTAGAACTTGCGTAGCGCCGCGACGTTCCATGCTCGCTTTCAGGGCGGTCAGTTTTCCCTCGGACTGATTAGGAATAGGATCGCGCCGGGAGGCCTGATCGATGCAGAGGTTCACCGTCGAGTTCGTACGTGACGGCAAAGCGGTGAAACGCGTCGCAATACTGGCTGAGAACGTTGTTGAGGCTGCGAAGATATGGGGACCAGTGACCATCCCGCCCGGCGATGAGCCTGACATGGGCGAATGGATCAGAGTAACGCATCCTGATGACAGCACGGCAGCCTGGTTTGAGCTGGATCGTTAAGACGGCGCGATAGATCGGTGGAGGACCACCTGTCTTCGCAAAAATCTCTGCCGTCTGGCGATCGACACAGCAACGGCCGCAACCATTCATCTCGCGGCGTCTTTTCCGGCGTCTGCACGTCGCCAGGGGTCGGGCGTGGTGCAAGCCCAGGGCGCGGTCGGCGTCCCCGTGGCGTGCGGCAAGTGCAGGGGAACAGAAGCTCAAATCCGAACGTTCTAATGCGGTAAAGGAGCATAGAAATGGTACGCCAAATCGCAATTATGGTAGCGCTGGTCATTGAGTTTTCAGGTTCGGCATTTGGAGACACCGCTCAATATTGGGTCGCTAAGGATGCCGTTTCGAAGCAGTGCGAGGTCGTCACAAAGAAGCCAGACGGAACCTTGGTCATAGCCCTTAGCAAGGCCACGTATAAGACCGAGGCGGAAGCGAAGGATGCCTTGAAGAAGCTTCCAGATTGCAAGTGACCCACTGCGGGCCGGCCCGCCTCAATTGTTGGACTTCGCCAACCAGCGCCGGTGCCCACAAACCGCGACAAGGGTTGCTACACAGCGCGCAGGGTATCGGTTTCCATGTCCGCCTGTGGGGCTTGAGGCGCGCGCTTGGAGTGAGCTGAGGTGAGGCTCGACAATGGGAACAAGCAATCGCCAATAGTGAGCTTCACCACGAATTCCTTAGTTTTTCACCGTCCCCTATCCGTGACAGCGATGAAGTATTTTGGAGCCGTGAAATGTCGTGGCCTGAGAACCTTGGCTTCAGCGGATCGGGCTCCAGATCCGCCAGCGCCAGGAGCGGATGTTTCCACAACTGCATTCCGCCTTCACCAGCATATCTTCCCGCTCCCTCTAGTCGCGGCGAAACTCTGCGTTCCCTGAAACGGCTGATCGCCGCCGACAATGACCGGGACAGAGACTGCAAGGATGGAAGCTCAGCTAGCAATCGCTCGGGCATGATGCGCCGGAAAATCCCTTGAGGAACAAGCGATTTGTTCTATGCAGGGTGCGCGATCAACCATAGCAGCAGGATGAGAGCCGCTCCGAACGCAAACAGCATGTAGCCTGTCAGGAGCAGAAGGAGGGGGAAAAAGTCGCTGCGATAGGCAGCAACGATGACGCGGGTTAGAGGATTGGGAATTTCATTGTCGAATAAGCCGTGTTGGTCGTCGACAACCTTTGGGATTCCATCTTGCGTTGTGGCCTCCGCCCGCTCTGACTTCGCGGCCGCCTCCGCCTTCTCGGCCTCTAGAATTCTACTTGCGCTATGGATTGCCGCCACGCGATCATCGGATGGATGGTCCCGTGCGACCGATTTGGCGAAGAGTTCGGCTCCGCTTGTGCCCATGGACAAATAAGCATCTTGCGGCACTTGACGTTCCCTCATGGGACCTTGGTCCAATCAGTGTGCGACTGAAGTCTGCGACCAGGAACCATGCCGCTGTCTGAAAGTTCCGCCGGGGGGCAAACGGTCGAGTCATCAGTGCCGGAGAGCGGTGTGCAAATTGGAGAGATTATCGCTAATGCCTTCGCCACTATTCTTCTAATAGGTCTTCTGGCAATAACGTTCTTAATTTCCGGAAAACAATTCGGGTCTCAACCGATGGCGCGAATGGTGATTATCTTGCCGGTGGATCCGCTGAAAACAGCCGCGTTCCAGAAGAAATACTTAGACTTGCCAGTTAATTTTGACGTAGGCCTTATCCAGCATCGACCCACTGGTCGTTGACGTTCAATGCTTGTTAGACGTGAAAGCAGAAAGACGAAGCTCGAACGCCTGGCGGCGTCGATACCAAAGCACGAGTTTGAATTTCTGATGAAGCTTGGCCAAATGACGCGAGCGGAAACGTTGGCCCTGATCGAAAAGCATGACGGACACCGCACCGCAATTTATGCCGATCTCGCCAGTGTCGCCGCGCGCCGATGAATGGTCGGCCTCTCCGTGGCCTGGTGCCGGTCTTCAAGCGCCAACAAACACCAGTTTCCTTTCACGGTCGCGCCTCATGAGCGGCGCTTCGATGCGCTGTCGAACGTTGAGTTTCGACAGCACCCGGTCATGTGGCGGTTAAAGTGATAGAAGCCTGCGGAGAGAGGGTCGTCCGCATGGTCGATGAGGCAGGAGAACTAACCCGATAGCGTGCGGCCTTCATGGAGGCTCGACCTCACCCGGCCGGTTGAGTTCAGCCAGCAAAATCTCAGTCGCTTTTTTGAGCCGCTGTTCCCTTAACCGGGCGGTCTTTGCCTCCCTGGCTTGCCGCTCTGCATCAAGTACGAGCCTGCTTTCTCGATCTGCTCTCTCTATCCTTTCGCGATCAACCTTCCGACGTTTCATCCGCAACCTCCTTCGACCAGACGGGCCAAAAAAGGCTGACTTTTTAAATTGTTCCCGACGAAATTTTCCGCTTCTTACATCATTTGTTATTGAGCGCTGCCGCGCCGAGCGTTGAGCCCTGAAGGACTGTTTCGGTGCTGACTCACTGATTGCCAGATCCTCGGATCCGGCGTCCATCTCGCCCGCAACAGGCTGACATGGTCAAAAGTCCATCGGTCCTACCGGCTGACGGCGCCTGCAGAGATCGGACCCAATGATGCGCCGCGCTACAAAATCGAATCTACTGATGAAGGCCCTTTCTTCAAGGTTGGGGACGATGGCAATCACGAGCAGCGCAAGGTTGATGGTGGCTGGTTCCGTTCTTGGGCGAAGGAAATGCCCAAGGCGGCTATGTTCAACGGCAGGATTGAAGGATCGACACGGCGCCGGCCTTTCGGGACGCCTTCAAGTCGAAGTGCTGCCTGATCCCGATGACTTCTAAGAATGGGCGATTTCGCCGGCCGACGGCAAGAAGGATCCTTGGCAAATCTATTTGCCTGCGCACGCGCCCTTTTTCCGTTTGCCGGACTCTGGGCGTAGAACTCCAATCTTGACGTCGCCGGCTGCACCATCCTCACCGCGTCCGCCGGCGAGCCGATGAAGAACCTGCACGATCGACAACCGGTCATCCTCGACCGGGCCTGTTATGAAGCCTGGCGGCGACGCCGGGGGAATACTTCAATTCGACCGTCATCACACAAGCAGCCGAATGACCACCCTGCCTTGGTCGGGCCGATCGATCCGCTGTGAGCGACGAACCGATCAAGCTTGCCGAAGGCATGACGGCGGCGCCGCGGCAAAGTAGACGGATCGAAAATCACGTTGGCTCTTTTTCGAGCATTGAACACGGCGACAGGCATTTGGCGGCGGCGAGATGATTGGTCGACCATGAGAAGAGGACGAATATCCCGACCGCGTCATCGACTGCCAGGAGGCGTGGAGCCCGGCTTCCAAGTCATCGTCGACTGTATGCTGGAAGCCGGCTGGTCGCGCGCCGAAAGCGGCTGATCGCGGCCGACAACATGACCCAGAAAGAGAGCGCCAGGACGCTTATGCGGTTCGCCGTAACGGGAGGATTGTATTCCTCGCCTCGATCTTGATTGCAACGGTTATTCAAGCAGGCCGGGATCGTAATGCAATCGCGTCGACGATCGTTCGATGGAGGCTATCGATTCTTCATCGACTTCGCCGCGCTTGATGCCAAGCGCCTTGGCTTGTGCGTGAACTCGTCGACGGAGATGACATCGGCCTTCGCCGTTAGGAACGTTGTCGGCCAGCCATTGATCCAGGGAGTTGATCCTCGCGTGCTCATACCCAACAAGCTCGGCAAATCCGAGTTGACCGGCTTGGCCTGGCCGCTCGCTGTGGCCATGTAAATCCCTCTAGCCACGCGTGGGCAGACTCCTGCCAGAAATAGGGCACTGCTCGCTCCTTGCCGTCTTTGCGGCCTGAACGCCGTACATCCAGGCGTAGCTGGTGCGCTCTTGATCCTTCTTGGCAACGGCCATGTACTTCCGTCCTTCCCGCAGCAGCTTCGCGTGATCCGAAGCCAGTTGGCCTCAGTCGACTTCGATAATTTTCCGCGACGGCTTTTTGGCGGGCGCCCGGCGCCTTTTGACGGGAGCTGGACTCTCCGCGGGCTGGGCCGAAAGACGTAGCGCCCGCAATCGCGCCGTCTTTGCATTTCGCGCATTCGTCTCCGCTTCGACTAACAGCCTCGCTCTCGATCGGCCCGCTCGATGCGCTCTTTGTCGATCCGTCGTTGGGTCAAGATAGCCCTCCCTTGGCTAACTGACCTATGAAATCATCACTTGCTTAAATTGTTCCTCGTTGGTCTCCGGCGGCCAATTTCGTGACCGCGCCAACGATATCGAGGATACCCGCCGGCTTCACTAGGAACGTGCCTGATCGGAAAGCGTCGTCGACCTCTGTCGGTGCCAGAGCCGAATGCACAATGAAGGGTACGCCGTCTGCACGAAGTTTCTTAGCCACATCGACGCATTGGCCGTCGCTAAGGAGAATGTCTAGAATTGCGACATCGGCCGACGAGTATCGAGGAAACCGGCGGCTTGGGCGCATGACCTCGCTGTTGCGACGAGATATCCGGCTTCCGCCAGCAAGACCTCCAGGTCCCAACTGATCAACTCTTCGTCTTCAAGCACAAGCACAAGGGGCGCCAGCATCATGGAAATAGAGATAGCTTGTCGCGGGAAGGGATCAAGACGGATTCGCTCACCGCCGCTCCGGACACCGACCGTCTGCGGATTGATCCTCTTCCCGGAAGTCCTGCAGGGAAGCGTGCCGCAAATCCTCTTCGCCGCGCAAGTGCTTCACGCGGCCAATGATGCCGGGCTTGACCCATTGCGTCGCCGGCCGCTTCATGCCCTTGGGCGCCGGCCCGGCATGCTCCTGGACCCGCTTCCACAGCCGCTCGCGGATACCCTGGCCCGAGGTGATGAAAGCCGAACCGATATAGCGGCCGGTCGCCCGATCGGCCATCAGGGCGAAGGCAGGCTTGCCGGCTTCACGCTCGACGCCAAGCACTTCGTATTCGTCTATGGAGTAGCATTTCGCCTTTAGCCAATTCGTCGAAGGGCCGCTGCGGTATTTGCTGTCACGGCGCTTCGATACCATTCCCTCGAGGCCAGCCTTGTCGAGGAGATGAAAGATTGCCGTGGCCTCGCCCGGCAGTGGCTCGCTGAACTGGATCCGACCGCCGGGCTAGATCATGCCGGCAAGGATCTCCCGACGCTCCTCGAGCGCCATGTCGCGCAAATCATGGCCATTGAGGAGCAGCAGGTCGAAGGCGACGAAATAGAGGTCATGCTGGCGACGCATGATCGCCTTTCGCAGTTCGCCGAAGTCGGAAAGGCCAGCGTCGTTCGGAACGATGATCTCGCCGTCGACCATGGCATTTTCCGCGCCGAGGCTCTTCGCCTCCTGCACCAGGTCGCGAGATGCAGTTATGGCCGTTGCGGGTGTAGATGCGTGCCCCGTCTTCGTCGATGATGAGCTGCGAACGGTAGCCGTCGAACTTGACTCCGTGAATCCAACCATCGCCTTGCGGAGGCTGCTCGACAAGGGTGGGCATCAAGGGCGAGACGAACTTCAAACGCATCTATGGAACTTTTACCAGCCGAGATTCAATTAGCTACAGCTAAAATAGTTCCGCGCCTGGAAATGCCCAGCGAAACAAATTGACCTGACGCGCGTTGCGGTCGAATCGCAGCTTGGGAGAACCATCATGCCTGACGACAAGAACAAGCTTGGCTATCACGATCGAAGCCGCGTGAGCGGCGACGAGGAATACGAGGTCGGCTATTTCGCGAGCAAATTCGGCCTGTCTATCCCGCAGGTTCGGCAGTTGATCGCAAAGCACGGCAACGACCGCGACACGCTGGAACGGGAAGCCGAGGCCCTCAAGGGTCGGTAAGAAGATACCTCGTCCCAGGTGGAACATCATGCCGACGAAGTTCCACGTCCGTCGTATGGTGGGTCGGGTTGCTGGGTTCGCGCGATCGGAAGCCTCGGATGCGATGCCTGCAAAGCTTTGGTGCGCACACGTTCGATTCCTGCGACCTGAAAAGGCGCCGCGCCATCAAAGGCCAAGAGGCGGATCGACCAGTTCCGCGGTGCCTCTGTATATAGCAACGAAGCTGGTGGCCCGGCGGTTGAAGATTTGGGCTACTAGGTCGGCAGCCGGGCCTAGGCGGCGGTTTGTTGAGGTATAATGCTTGCCGGCGGCTAGGGCCAAAACGCGCCCAGCCCACTGGGCTGGCATCATTCGAACGGATAGGCTAGCTGGGCGACGCACTATCGAAGCAGCGAGCGACCCACCGGCACATGGTCGCGCCCCGCAGCTATAACGAGAAGCCTCCAACGTGACGGCGATACCGGACATCAGTGCGGAAATATCAGTGTTCCCGCCGGGCAACGCGAGTTCGTCCGCCCGGCTTTGCATGCTCGTGCTCAGTTCCTTGAGCTTCCGGCGCAGGTCGTCATCCATAGTCGCTCTCTGTTTTGAGGCCCGCACAGGAACGCGCCCGTAGACAACCAGTTCCGCCTTGCTGGCTATCAAACCCGCGTATTTGCAACGGTGACGCTTGAGCCGGAAAAAGGTCAACGCCGACGGCAGAGGATGCCCAAACGCATAGTCCGAAGGCTGTCGCGAAGGAGATCAGAAGGGCGGTCGCGATAGGCAGACGATGCATGGCGGGGCTTGTCCTCCTTGTTGCAGACCCGCCCACAACCTTCTGCAACCTGATATGTTCTCCACAAAGTGTTTACCCTGATGGGATGGTTAAAGAACTGTTTCGACCCGTTCGTGCTGGTGCCCGGTCGCCCCCTACGCGTGGATTTCGGCTTCACGGCCACTGACGCGGCATTCTTCGCAGCCTCGCTCGCGGCCGCGACGGACGGGAGTTCGGTTCGAATCGCTTGTGTATCGCGACTGATCCCCGACCTGGGGCTCAGCGTTTGACTGACGCGTCGGATTGAATCATTGCAAGCTCCTGCTTCGCGCAGCAAACGATTGGCCGTGGCAGGTCGAAAGTGTCGACTTTGTCCACGACCGATGAAAGAGCAGCGCCGGTTTAGCCAGGTGGATCCTTGGCCTTTGTTTTTCGGGGTTTGGGATTTCCTAGCAGCGGCGCCTGAGAGCCTGGAACAGGTCAATCGGATGACCAGAGGTTGCTCATACACAAGCCCGTGGGCAGCAACGTGCTTGTCAGATGGCGGTCGCGATTGATAGGCGATGCATGGCGGGGCGAGCGCTCTTTGTTGCAGCTCTGTCAACCACCCGCAATCTGACCGTTCTCCAATGCTAGCTTGCCCACTCCGTTCGCCATTTCAGGTCGACGCCCTGGGTCACGACTTCGGCGTCGTAGCCGCATGAGGCGGCGGCTTTCGCAGCCTTGACGGCGGCCAATACGGCATCGCTGTTGGAATCGTATGGGTATTCCTTCCCGTCGTAACGGATCTTCCAGCGGTCCCCCTCTTTGAAAACGTAATACTTCGCAGCCGTAATAGCTACTCCCCGGAATGAAGCTTGAAACACTTTCATGCAGCAAATCATGGCAGTAACCTCTCTACAAGTTGGCATCCGTCCAGAACGAAGAAGACCATCCAGGCCCCTCCCCCAAAGGATATCAGTTTTGGAAAGCGCATCAGCTCTCACGGCCGCGGCCCGATATTCGTCAATGCGGAATGGGATGCTGGACGCCAATATTTCCAATGAGTCGACGCCGATGCCCACCCCGCAATTTCGGGTGATCGGCCGTGTATATCAGCCGCGAAGATTTTTTCAGCACATCACCAGCCAGTACGAGGAAATTGTCCGACGAAGGAATTCAATGGCGCCCCCCGCGAATCTGGGTGAACGCCAACATCATCGCGCGAGAAGCCAGCTTGCGCAGACGTGCTTGCCGGCTGCGGTCGCCCACTGCCATTCAAGACAGTGTCCTCCTGGTCCGAGACCTTAGCGCTTCCAACTCGTCATCAGGGAACCCTTGCTTCCATATAAGGGGTCGTTACGAGGACGAACAACGGTTGGGATGGTCGCGACCGCATCATCGTGTTCGTCCTTGGTGGTGCATTCGTCGTAAGTGCCGAACCGAGGATATGCGCCTACAACCAAAAAATCATCGGATGAAGACAGACATTGGTGCCCGGTCCCGGCTGGGAGAATCGCCACGTCGCCGGCCTTCACCTTCAACGTCCGCCCCTTCTTGCCGCCAAACCGGACCTTGGCCGTCCCGCGCGCCACCCCTAGGACCTCGTGTATTCGCGAATGGTAGTGGACGTAGTCATAGATGCCATTTCGCCAGCTATCGCCCCAACCGTTTCTTTTGAAAATCACCTCCATGACGGCCGCCGGATCAAGCCTCTCCGGCAGCTTCACCGCACCGCGATAAAAAACAAGCGGCCATGATGGATGATTGGGCACCAGCCCGTCGTCATCAAACCGGAACTCATTCGGTTTTCGCTGCCTCACGAAGGCGGCGACTTCTTCCTCGCCCGGAGTTGCGAAACCGGTGATGGTCTCGATCGCTTTTCTGGTGGTTTGTAGAATGCTCATCGATGCGGTCTCCGCCGGATAGATGCAAACACGTTTCGGTTTTAACATGCCTACAGGTCCGGCGGTTCCTCCCGCTTTGGCAGGCCGAGCTCCGGTTGCCATCCAATGGAAGGGCTGAATCTGGTGGATTTCCCGACAAAGAATGACAAAGAATGATGACGTTGAAGACCTTTTTTTGCGGCCGGCATGTCCAGCTCAGACGTCCCGCAGCGCTTAACGCCCGATGACCTGACCAATAATCTCGTCGCTGGCCTTCGGTCCGCCAAATCTCTCTACCGGACTTCCGCGCAGTGTACGTTTTTAACCAACGAGTTGCCTGCCGTTCGGGGTGTTGTAGATTTGGCAGGCGGCAACCCCTCAAGAAGCCGTGGTGGCCGACGTGGGACTGGCAGGCTTCACCGGCATTTCCCTCCCCGCGTCGGTCATTCGGGCCAATTGGGCTAAATTCACCGTCAGTCCAATCTCAGCTGCCGGTCTTCGGACTGCGGCGGCAACTCCGCGGTGGCCGTGCTTTACGCGCTGGACGACAAGCCTCGCTGAAAACCTTTGCCTTGGATGTAGAAGAGCGTCACGGCGATGGTTGCATCGAGGTTCACCCCCCCCTGCCCCGCCCAGTATAGAGGCAACGAAACGCACCGTCGCTCGTTGACGTCGTGCTGGGTTGATCCCTAGCCACTCCAGACCCTGCCCGCTGCCGATCGGTGGCGGGCCTTTTTGAAGAGCGTGACGGAACCCGATTTTTCACAACCAGTTACATACGGCGGCAGCGTCCCCTCGCGCTGCTGGCCATGGGCGTGAAGCCTTGGCCGGGCCCGCATCGCCTTGCCAGTGGTGCGGGCCAACAAAGGCTGGAAGGGCAGCCCATCGGTAGCGCGGATGGCTGAAGATTTCCCGCCATACTTAGGAGGCATTTGCGGGCGATCCAGTTCGTTGGCGGAGGTCGCCAGATTTCGGCATGACAAACGCGGCCCCGTGATTTGGATAGCGCGGTTTCTCGCCAGGGCATCGAGCGGCTGCCACCCAAAATAGGCGTCGCCCATGACGCCGTAATGGGGCCGTGCCGGCCGTCGACGGCTATTACCCCCCCGGTGATCGTGACTACAAAGGCGCCTTTACATGCCAATCTTCGCTTGGGGCCGCTCAGCCTCCCGCTGGCGCTCAATTTCCTCTGGTTCCTTCTTGTCGATCTGTGTCAGTTCGTCTCTGGCCGCGCTATTGGCGCGCAACAGTTCGTCCAATTTTGACTGTATGGCCTGGGTATCCCGATGTTCTGCTCTTTGTATGAAAAGGGTCATCGCCCAAGTGGCCAATGTCGCGGCGCCGTGCCAATCAAAGCTGCTGCGTTCGAAAATAATCCACAGCACGGCGTAGACCACCAGGATCAGAAATGCCCATGGCCTCGCGGTCAGTGTACCGGCTTGCGTGATGATGCTGGAGGCATTCATTTCCCGATTCCAATCTTGTTTTTTCAACCAGTTTGGGGAAAGTTTGTTCCGTCGTCGTCCT
>Ga0105240_10007313_pt1 | contig 16068 bp, 13 predicted proteins | sample KBSC54metaG_FD_80426 | JGI IMG/M metagenome (GOLD analysis project Ga0105240, IMG submission 80426) | Corn rhizosphere microbial communities from Kellogg Biological Station, Michigan, USA - KBS C5-4 metaG | ecosystem: Host-associated > Plants > Roots > Rhizosphere > Soil | place: Michigan, USA... | reverse complement strand
CGCGTACGTGCTCGTACTGGTTCCGGGACAGCGTGATGCCCGTCGCATTCACGCCGTAGTTTTCGGCGGCCCAGAAGATCAGCGCGCCCCAGCCGCAGCCGATGTCGAGGAAGCGCTCGCCCCTGGCGAGTCGAAGCTTGCGGCAAATATGGTCGAGCTTCTGCGCCTGCGCGTCATCGAGCGAATCGTCCGGCTTGTGGAAATACGCGCACGAGTAGACCATCCGCGAATCGAGCCACATCCGGTAGAAGGCGTTCGAGACGTCGTAGTGGTGCGAAATGTTGCGCTGGTTGCCGCGGCGCCGATGCACGAACGACAGCACGCGACTGCGTGCGCCTTCATGCCCTTGCGCGATGTCGCCAACCATGCGCTCCGCAATCGCGAGCACGCGCCGGGCGCTGCCGGTGAAGTCGACATCGTTGTGAACGTACGCCCGCGCGAGCGCGCCCATCGCAGGCGCCGCCAGTGTCCGGAGTCCCGCGAGCGTGCGCGCGAACACGTCGACTTCCGGCTTCGGGGACAACGGCACGCGCGCCCCGTCGGGAAGAATGACCGCCACCGGCAGGTCGCGCCCGGCGTAGCGGTTCGCTATGGCTTTCTGCAAGGTGGCCGGCATCTCGGTTGAAGGGGTGCGGGGCAGGCAGGAATCCCCAGTTTAGCAAGAGGCGGGAACCGTCCTAAGTTACATTGCCGGCATGGCAGGCTCCGGGCGCGACAAGGCCAGCGGCATTGCGGCGTTCAACGAGCGGCAATTGCGTGATGCGCTCGGTCAGTTCGCGACCGGCGTCGCCATCGTGTGCGCGCGCGCGCCCGACGACCGGTACGTCGGCTTTACCGCCAACTCGTTCAACTCGGTCTCGCTCGCTCCGCCGCTGATCATGTGGACACTTTCGCAGCGCTCGACGAGCCTGGGGGCATTCGATGCGGCGCCGCGCTACGCAGTCAATGTGCTCTCCACCCGCCAGGTGGAGCTCGCACGGCGGTTCTCCCGCCCTCATGTAGACCGCTTCGCGAGCGTGTCGTTTCGGCTTGGCTGGTCGGATGCGCCGCTGGTGGACGACTGCGTCGCCTGGTTCGAGTGCCGCCACCATGCGCGCCACCGCGCGGGCGATCACGTCGTCTTCATCGGTGAAGTCGTGACGGTCGAGCGCGCACGGGGCAGGGGCCTCGTGTTCCAGCATGGCCGGTTCGGTGCGACGACGCCGTTGCCCGACTAACCCCTCTTGCGCTCCTGGAACGCAGCCCATACACGGCGGAACACCGGGCCGGGCACGCCGCCGGCGAACGGCCTGTCGTCGACCCTGGTCACCGCGAGCACCTCCTTGGTCGACGACGACAGCCACATCTCGTCGGCACCGAGCGTTTCGGCATGCGTGACCGCGCGCACGTCGAGCGCCACGCCTGCGTCGTGCGCGATCTCGAGCGTCGCATCATAGGTGATGCCGGGGAGAATCAGGTTGTCCTTCGGCGGCGCGATGATCGTGCCATCGCGCACGATGAGCACGTTCGACGCCGACGCCTCGGTCAGGTGCCCGTCGCGGAACATCACGGTCTCGACGGCGTCGTTATCCACCGCGAGCTGGCGCATCAGCACGTTGCCGACGAGCGACGTCGTCTTGAGATCGCAGCGAAGCCACCGGTTGTCCTGTGCGGTGATCACCGCGACTCCGCGCTCGACCTGCTCCCGCGACGGCAGCACGAGCGGGTTGCTCATCATGAACACCGTCGGTGCAACGCCATGCGGAAACGCATGATCACGCTTGGCGACGCCGCGCGTAACTTGCAGATAAACCGCCTGGTCGTCGAACGGCTGGCGCGCAATGAGCTCGGCGATCAGCGCATCCCAGCGCTGCGCATGCGGGTTGGCGAGGCGGATGCCATCGAGGCTGTTCTGCAGACGCGCCAGATGCTGCGGCATCCGGAACGGCTTTCTCGCATATACCGGCACGACTTCGTAGACGCCGTCGCCGTAGATGAAGCCCCGGTCGAGCACCGACACCTTCGCATCGGCGAGCGGAAGGAAATTCCCGTTCAGGTAAACCACGCGGTCGGCATCGGTCATCGCTATCCTTTGGTGCTCGTGAACCAGAGCTTGACGGTGTCGACCGCGCGCCCGAAGAGATTCGCGAGCGGCACTTCCTCGAGTGCGATCAGCGGGAACTCGGCGATCGGCTTGCCCTCCAGCGCGACTTTCACCACGCCGACCGGTTGCCCGTTCAGCACGGGTGCCACGAGCGGCTCCTTCGATTCGAGCGTAAGGCCGAGCTTGTCAGCCTTGCCCTTCGGCAACGTCACGTAGCGGTCGGCGACAAATCCGGCATTCACGTCGCGCTTCGCACCCTTCCATACCCGCAACGCCGTCACCGGCTTGCCGGATTGATAAAGCGAGACCGTATCGAACGCCTGGAAGCCCCAGTTCAGCAGCTTCTGGCTTTCGCTCGCGCGCCCGGAGTCGGAGTCGGCACCCAGCACGACGGAAACAAGGCGGCGATCGCCGCGCTTGGCCGATGCGACGAGGCACCATCCGGCGGCGTCGGTATGCCCGGTCTTGACGCCGTCGACGTACGGATCGGTCCACAGCAGCCTGTTGCGGTTCGACTGCGTGATGTTGTTGTAGCGGAATTCCTTCTGCGCATAGAGCGAGTAGTACTCGGGGAAATCGCGGACGAGCGCGACGGTGAGCTTCGCCATGTCGGCCGCCGTCGAATAATGCTGCGGATCGGGCAGCCCGGTTGCGTTTACGAAATGCGTCGACGTCATCTTGAGCCGCGCCGCCTCCTGATTCATCCGATCGACGAAGACTTCCTCGGTGCCGGAGACGGCCTCGGCGATCGCGATCGATGCGTCGTTCCCGGACTGGATGATGACGCCGTGCAGCAACTCGTCGACGCTCACCGCCTTGCGCGGCTCGATGAACATCCGCGAGCCTTCGGCTTTCCACGCGCGCGGCGACACCGTCACCATCTGCGACGGAACGATCGTCTTCGCGTGAAGCGCCGCGAACGCGACGTACGCGGTCATCAGCTTGGTGAGCGACGCCGGATCGCGACGCTCGTCGGCATTCGAAGCGCCGAGCGTCTGGCCGGATAGCGTATCGACCAGCTCCCATGCGGCGGCCGCGATCATCGGCGCCGCGGGCGCGCCCGGCTCCTGCAGGACGACGGCGGGGTTGGCCGGAGGTGCGGGCGCAGGCGGTGGGGCCGTCTTCGCGGCGGAATGCGATCTCGCCGCGACGATCAGCGGAGACTGTGCGGTGGCGGGAATCGAAACGGCGAGGACCGCGGCGAAGAGCGCGCAGGAAAACGTGAACGGACGCATGACAGCCAAGCGAAAGCGTCTGATTATACTGAAACGGTTGCGGTAAAAGTGCTGCGTGTCCGGTGAAACGCTGGCACTGACCCCATTTCCGAGGAGATCGACGTGCGCTTCACTGACAGGCGTCAATGGTCCGTCCTCGGGGCGCTTGCGGCATTCGCGACCGCCGCGAGCGTCGCCTGTGCGCCCGCCGCTTGCGCGCACGAGCCGGACGCGGAGGAGATCGCGCTCGGATCGCTCGTCGATGCCGAGATCGCGTTCGCGCGGATGGGATGGGAGCGCGGTGTGCATGCGGCGTTCCTCGCCAATTTCGCCCCGGATGGCGTCGTGTTCGAGCCGAAGCCTGCGCGCCTGCGCGAGACCTGGGGGGCGCGTCGGGCGCCCGAAGACCCGCTGACGTTGCGGCTCGAATGGAAGCCGGCGCAGGCCGGTGTCGCGCGCAGTCACGATTTCGGCTACACCACCGGGCCCTATACCGCATGGAACACGGCGCAGCCGGACCGCCAACGCCACGGCGTCTTCTTCTCGGTCTGGCAGCGCAATGCCGCCGGCAAGTGGCAGGTGATTCTCGACGCCGGCGTCACCACGCCGCTCGCGGTCGATTTTGCTTCACTCGGCGCATCGCCGCGCCCGCGCTTCGAGGGCCGCTCGAACCCCGCCTCCGAGCGGCGGTGGCTGCTCGCGCGGGAAGCGAGCGGTTTCGGAGCGAAAGCGGCCGCGATCACGCCGACCCGCTATGCGGAACTGCTCACCGACGATGCACGATTGCACCGGAATGGCGCGCCGCCGCTCGCGTCGCGCGCGGCCGTAGCGTCCGAAATGGCACATCGCATGCGGGATGTCACCTGGACGCCGATCGACGCGCGCGTCGCAGCGTCCGCCGACATGGCCGTTACCTACGGCGAGTACCGCGAGACCGACCGTGCATCGATGGTCCGCCGCGGCTATTACGCGCATTTGTGGCTGCGCGAGCGCGCCGGTCGCTGGCGGCTCGCGTACGACATCGCCCTGCCGGAATCGTGACGGCGGAATAGCGGCGCTCGCAACGTTGTTTGCCGTCCATGGCTTCGCCGAAAGGAACGTCATGAAGCGGACACTGACCTTGCTGCTGGCATTGACGTTCGCCGTCTGCGTCGCGCCAGCTCAGGCAGCCTTCCATCTTTTCCGCATCGATCAGGTGTACTCGAATGCGGATGGCACCGTGCAATACGTCGTGATGCGCGAGGTCACCGGCAGCGACGGCGAGAGTTTCTGGCAAGGCAATCTGCTGACGACGACGGGTGCTGCGAGCGGCATGCAGCAATTCCAGTTTCCGTCCAACCTGCCATCGCAATCGACGGCCAGCCGCAGCGTGCTGATCGCGACCAGCGGATTCGCGGCGCTCGGACTCGTCGCCCCCGATTACACGGTACCCGATCACTTCCTGCCCACCGCCGGCGGAACACTGAGTTACGCGAGCGGCGTCGACCAGATCGCGCTGCCGGCGCTGCCGAACGACGGCGCGACCGCGATCGATCGCAACGGCACGCACGTGCCGGCAACGCCGAAGAATTTCGCCGGCGCCACGGTGACGCTCACCGCGAGCGCCCCGGTGATCAACTACCAGGGCCTCTGGTGGAACTCGCCGGCGGAGTCGGAATCGGGATGGGGCATCAACTTCGCGCATCAGGGCGACATCATCTTCGCGACCTGGTTCACGTACGACATGAACGGCAAGGCATGGTGGCTGTCGATGACGGCCCCCAAGATCGGCGCGAACGCCTACGCGGGGACGCTGTTCCAGACCACCGGTCCGGCGTTCAACAGCGTGCCGTTCAATCCCGCGAGCGTCGTGCGCACGCCGGTCGGCAGCGCCAGCTTGACGTTCACCGACGCGAACACCGCGCAGTTCGCGTATACGGTCAACGGGATCATGCAAGCGAAAACGCTGACGCGCCAGGTCTTCGGCATCCTGCCCGCGTGCACGTTCGGCGCACAGCCGAATCTCGCGCTCGCCACCAATTATCAGGACCTGTGGTGGGCTTCACCGGCCGGATCGGAGTCCGGGTGGGGCATCAACCTGACCGAGCAGAGCAACGTCATCTTCGGCACGTGGTTCACCTACGATCTCGATGGATCGCCGCTATGGCTTTCGGTGACGGCGACCAATACCGCACCGGGCGTCTTCATGGGAACGCTCTTCCGCACGACGGGGCCGCCGTTCGACGCAGTGCCGTTCGATCCGGCCAAAGTGGTGCGCACGCCGGTCGGCACGGCGACATTCTCTTTCAGCGACGGCAACAATGCGACGTTCGCGTACACGGTAAACGGTATCTCGCAGGCGAAGGCGATCACGCGCCAGGTGTTTGTCGTGCCGGGAACCGTGTGCCAGGACACGATGGCGGACGCCTCGATGAGTCCACCGCCGCCGGGCATGGGCTATCCGGGCGGCTACGGCCCGCTCTGACGCGGTTCGTCGCGCGCGAGGCACCAGCCCGCGGTGACGCCGACGACGCTCCCGCCGAGGACGAGGACGCGCATCAGGCCAGGGCTGGCATCAGCGGTATCGGCGGGTCGGTTGCAACCTCGCTGACCGGCACGCAACTGCAGAACAGGTTGCGATCGCCGTAAACGTTGTCGACGCGCGCCACCGGGCACCAGTACTTGGCGTCGGTCAGTGTCGCCACTGGATAGGCCGCCTGCTGCCGCGTGTACGCGTGCGTCCAGGCGTCGGCGGCGACGGCAGCGGCGCAATGCGGCGCATGCTTCAGCGGGTTGTCGTCGGGGTCGAGCGCGCCCTGCTCGATCGCGCGCACCTCGCCGCGAATGGCGATCATTGCCGCAACGAAACGGTCGAGCTCGTCCTTCGACTCGCTTTCGGTCGGCTCGACCATCAGCGTGCCGGCGACCGGGAAACTCATGGTCGGCGCATGGAAGCCGTAATCGATCAGGCGCTTCGCGACGTCCTCGACCTCGATGCCGGCAAGCACTTTCAGCGGCCGCAGGTCGAGAATGCATTCGTGCGCGACGAGGCCATCGGCGCCGCTGTAGAGGACGGGATAGTGTGGCGCCAGCCGCTTTGCGATGTAATTCGCGGCGAGTATCGCGCTTTCGCTTGCCGCGCGAAGCCCGCTGCCCCCCATCATCGTGATGTACATCCAGGGGATGGGTAGGATAGATGCCGAGCCGTAAGGCGCCGCGGCGACGGGACCGACGCAACCTCGCGCGTCACCCGCCTCGCTGGCGCTCCTCGCGCTCTCCCCGCCGGCGGGGACAGAGCTGGGGCGAGGGGTGCCGTTTTCACCGCCAAGGTAGCGATGCCCCGGCAGGAATCGCGCGAGATGGGCCTTGCATGCAACAGGTCCCACACCCGGGCCGCCGCCGCCATGCGGAATGCAGAATGTCTTGTGCAGGTTGAGGTGTGACACGTCGGCGCCGAACCGACCCGGCGCCGCAAGGCCGACGAGGGCATTCAGATTCGCGCCGTCGACGTACACCTGTCCGCCATGCGCGTGCACGATGTCGCAGACGTGGACGATTCCCGGCTCGAAGACGCCGTGCGTCGACGGATAGGTGACCATGATCGCCGCCAGCCGGCCGCGATGCTGCGTCGCTTTCGCCTCGAGATCGACGAGGTCGACGTTGCCGTCCCGGTCGCACGCGACGACGACGACCTTCATTCCCGCGAGGTGCGCGGACGCCGGGTTCGTTCCGTGCGCCGAGGCGGGAATCAGGCATACGTCGCGATGGGATTCGCCGCGGCTCGCGTGATACGCGTGGATCATGAGCAGCCCCGCGTATTCGCCCTGCGAGCCGGCGTTCGGCTGCAGCGAGATGGCGTCGTAGCCCGTTACGGCACACAGCATCCTCCCGAGGTCGGCGATGATTTCCGCGTACCCCTGCGCCTGTTCGGCGGGGGCGAACGGATGCAGCGCGCCGAATTCGGGCCACGTCACCGGCAGCATTTCGGACGTCGCGTTGAGCTTCATCGTGCACGACCCGAGCGGGATCATCGCGCGGTCCAGCGCGAGGTCAAGGTCGGCGAGACGGCGCAGATAACGCAGCATCTGCGTCTCCGAACGGTGCCGGCGAAAGACCGGATGCGTGAGAAACGGCGACGTGCGCGCGAGTTCGGCCGGATACGCGTCGTCGACGACGGCGTCGATCGCGTCGACGTCGAACGGAGCGTCGCGTCCGGCGAACACGCGCCAGAGCATCGCAACGTCCTCGCGTGTGCTCGTCTCGTCGAGCGAGACGCCGAGCGATCCGGCATCGCGCCGGCGCAGGTTGCAGCCGGCCGCGAGCGCGCGTGACACGATCTCCTCCGTCGCGGCGCCGGCGACGATTGTCAGCGTATCGAAGAACGCTTCCGTGGCGACACCGATGCCGAGCTGGGCGAGACCTTCCTTGAGGATCGCCGTCAATCGATGCACGCGCCGGCCGATCACCGTCAATCCATCCGCGCCGTGGTAGACGGCGTACATGCTGGCGACGACGGCAAGCAGCACCTGCGCCGTGCAGATGTTCGACGTCGCCTTTTCACGCCGGATGTGCTGCTCGCGCGTCTGCAGCGCGAGGCGGTACGCGGGACTGCCCCGCGCGTCGACGGTGACGCCGACAAGCCGGCCGGGAAGGGCGCGCTTGTACGCGTCGCGCGTTGCCATGAAGGCCGCGTGCGGACCGCCATAGCCCATCGGCACGCCGAAGCGCTGCGACGATCCGACGACGACGTCGGCGCCCCACTCGCCCGGCGGCGCAAGCAACGTGAGCGCCAGCAGGTCGGCCGCGACGACGACGAGCGTTCCTTTCGCATGCGCGGCTGCGACGAGCGCGCGATCATCGCGAACGTCGCCGTCGGCGCCCGGATATTGCAGCAACGCCGCGAACGCGCCGCTCGTTGCCGCTTCGGCGGCCGGGCCGACGACGACTTCGAATCCGAGCGGCGCCGCACGCGTGCGCACGACGTCGATCGTCTGCGCGAATACATCGTCGGAGACGAAGAACCGACGGGACTTCGATGCGGCGACGCGCTGGCACAGCGCCATCGCCTCGGCGGCCGCCGTCGCTTCGTCGAGCATCGACGCGTTGGCGATCGCCATGCCGGTGAGATCGCAGACCATCGTCTGGAAATTGACGAGCGCCTCGAGCCGCCCTTGCGATATCTCCGGCTGGTAGGGCGTATAGGCCGTGTACCAGGCCGGGTTCTCGAACACGTTGCGCTGAATGACGCCCGGCATGTGCGTGCCGTAATAACCCTGCCCGATGAAGGATTTCAGCACGCGATTGCGCGATGCGATGTCGCGCAGCCGTGCAAGCGCCTCCGTCTCGCCGATCGGTTCCGGCAGCGCAAGCGGTTCCGACATGCGGATCGCTGCGGGCACGATCGCTTGCATCAGCGCGCCGCGCGACGCGAACCCGATCTCGCGCAACATCGCATCCTGCGCTGACGCCGGCGTGCCGATATGCCGTGCGACGAAATCGCCGCGGCGCTCGAGCGTCGACAGGCGGAGGGCGGACGGCGCTTTCATGTTCATTGGTAACCGGTCACGCTTCGGCGATCAGGCGCTTGTAGGCATCGGCATCCATGAACGCCGACAGCGCCTCCGGATCGCTTGGACGCAGGCGGAAGAGCCACGCGGCATACGCGTCCTCGTTCACGGCCTCGGGCGCGCCGGCCAGCGCATCGTTGCCGGCAACGACCTCGCCGGCGAGCGGCGCGTACACGTCGCTCGCCGCTTTCACCGACTCGACCACGGCGCACGCCTCGCCGGCCTCGACTCGCCTGCCGGCCTTCGGCAGGTCGATGTACACGAGGTCGCCAAGCGCAGCCTGCGCGTGATCCGTGATGCCGATCGTCACCGTGCCGTCGCTTTCGGCGCGCAGCCACTCGTGCGTATCCGCGTATCTGAGGCCAGTCGGTACGTTCATGGAATGCTCCTTCAGACGAGAACCTTGCCGTGACGCACGAACGGCGGCTTCACGACGCGCGCCTTCAGCGCCCGCCCGCGCACGTCGACGCGAACGATTTCGCCTTCGGCGATGCCGATGGGCAACCGCGCAAGCGCGATCGACGCCTTCATCGTCGGCGCAAAGGTGCCGCTCGTGATTTCGCCGTCACCGCGCTCGGTATGGACTATCTGATGCGCGCGCAACACGCCGCCCGCATCCTGCAGCAGCAGTCCGACCAGCTGGCGGGCGGCGGGATGCTCGAGCAAGGCGGCCCTGCCGACGAAATCGCGCCCGCCCGCGAGATCGATTGTCCATGCGAGACCCGACTCCAGCGGCGACACCGCGTCGTTCATGTCCTGGCCGTAGAGATTCATGCCGGCTTCGAGGCGCAGCGTGTCGCGGGCGCCAAGGCCGCAGGCGGCGACGCCCGCGTCGCGCAGCGCCTTCCACAATGCCTCGGCGTGTGCGGCAGGCACGACGATCTCGAACCCGTCCTCGCCGGTATAGCCGGTGCGCGCGACGAAGAGCTCACCCCACGGGCTCGCAAGCGACACGGCATTGAACGGCGCGAGATCCCCGGTGGCCGGTTCGCTGCCGACCACGGCGCGCCATACTTTCTCGCGCGCGCGCGGACCCTGCACGGCGATCATCGCGAGATCGTCGCGCGGGATGATGGACAGACCCGGCGCGCGCCGCACCGCCAGCCGGGAAAGCCACGCGACGTCGTTTTCCGCGGTTGCCGCATTGACGACGAGCCGGAAGCAGTTCTCCCGCAGGAAATAGACGATGAGGTCGTCGAGAACGAACCCGTCATCGCGCAGCAGGCACGAATAGAGCGCCTTGCCGGGGGTCTTCAGCTTGTCGACATTGTTGGCCAGCGCGTAGCGCAGGAACGCGCGCGGCGAGTCGGCTCCGCTGCCCTGAAGGTCCACGACGCGCATGTGCGAGACGTCGAACATCCCGGCGTCGGAGCGCACGGCGTGATGCTCGTCGATCTGCGAGCCGTAATGCAGCGGCATGTCCCATCCGCCGAAATCGACCATGCGCGCGCCCGCGGCACGGTGTACGGCGTTGAGGGGAGTGGTCTTCGGCACCTGCGAACCCCGGATTCGAACGAACGAAGGGCGGCGCGGATATCCGCGTCGCCCCATCTGTCCTTTTACCTGAGAGATTGCGGCGAACGTCTCGCCGGTGCCCCTTCGGTGGGCTGCGTCACCGTCGACGCAACCGCTCTCCAGATCGTGCCTGCTTTGCGTGCAGCCCTTTTTGCCTGAGCGGTTTCGGGATTACGCCTTCGGCGGCGCCCGTTGAAACGGCGCTCTCTCCTCCACGCGGGGACTAGCTTACCTCATTTCTTCAACGAGAGGATGTACGCGACATCGGCCTTGATGTCCGCGTCGCTCACCGCCGTGTTCGGCGGCATCGGAATCTGGCCCCACACGCCCGATCCGCCCTTCTTCACCTTGTCCTGCAGCTTCGCAGCGGCTGTCGAATCGCCGCGATACTTTTCGGCCACATCCTTGTATGCGGGACCGATGATCTTCTTGTCCATCGCGTGGCAGGCGAGACAGCCATCCGTTTTCAGCCGGTCTTCGCCGGCATCGGCGAGCGCGACCGTTGCGGTCGTCATCGTGGCGGCAAGGAGCAATGCGGTTGCCTTTTTCATCTTCACTCCGTCGTCGGACAGGAAATGGCGATGGTACCGCGGACGCAGAAATGGCCGACTGCGCTGGCATCACGTTACGAGCAATTCCGCGATCCGGTCGCAGGCGAACACCGGCGGCAGGCATTGCAGGCCCCGGCACACCCAGGCGGCGGCGCCGCGCCGTGGAATCTCGCCCTTGCGAAGCGCCGCGGGCGCACCGATGCCGGCCACGTCGATCACACAGACATCGGGGCGATATTCACGCTCGAGCGACTTCTGCCATCCACGCGCTTCCGCGGGATCGCCGGCGAGCACGATCGTCGCCGGCGGCGCGAGGAGTCGCTCGAGCGCGACGAGCAGCGTCGATTGCGCGCTTCCCGATTCGGCAAGCCCTGTGGCAAAGAGCTTGACCGCGCGTTCGGCCGCGTCGATGTAGCGCGGCTCGGCGGCAAGATGGCCGAGCGTGATCAACGCCTGCGCCGCGATGCCGTTACCCGATGGTGTCGCGTTGTCGTGCACGGGCTTCGTGCGGTGGTAAAGGCGCTCGTGATCGTGGCTCGTGAACCAGAATCCGCCGCGCTCGCGATCTTCGAAACGATCGAGCAAGCCTTCGGCAAGCGCAAGCGCAAGCGTCCAGTCCCGTGGCCGGAAGCGCGTTTGCATCGCTTCGAGCAACGCGTCGAGCAGGAACGCGTAATCGTCGAGGTAGGCGTCGAAGGCGACCTGGCTGCCGTGGCGCGACGCGTACAGGCGGCCGTCGCGCCATGCCGTCGCCACGAGCGTGTCGAGGCCCGCGAGCGCGAGATCGGCCCATGCGGGCCTGTCGAGCGCACGCGACGCACGGGCGAGCGCTCCGATCATCAGCGCGTTCCACGATGTCAGGATCTTGTCGTCGCGGCCGGGGCGCACGCGCGTCTCGCGAACGGCGAACATCGCGGCGCGCGAGCGAGCGAGACGCGCCTCTACGTCGGCGGGTGTCGTCGCAAGGCGCGACGCCACGTCGTCCGCGGAGACGACGACGCGCAGATTCCACGCGTGGCGCTCGAAGTTCGGCGGACCGTCGAGCCCGTAATGCGGCGCCATGGCAGCCCATTCATCGTCGGACAGCGCCGCACGCGCCCGTTCTCTCGTCCATACATAGAACTTGCCTTCGCTGCCCTCGCTGTCGGCGTCGAGGCTCGAGTAGAAAGCGCCGTCCGGCGAGCGGATATCGCGGACGAGCCAGTCGACGATGTCGTGCGCGACGCGGGCGAACATCGGCTCGCCGAGCGCGCGCGACGCATCCGCGTACAGCGCAAGCAGCGCCGCATTGTCGTAGAGCATCTTCTCGAAATGCGGGATCGACCACTGCGCGTCGACGCTGTACCGGCAGAAGCCGCCGCCGAGCTGATCGAAAATGCCGCCTTGCGCCATCTTCACGAGCGACGTGTGCACGACGGCCGATGCGTCGTCGTCGTGTCGCAACTTCGATTCGCGCAGGCAGAACGCGAGCTCCGCGGCGTGCGGAAACTTCGGCGCGCCGCCAAACCCGCCGTCGACGCGATCGAACCGTTGCCTGAGCGCAGCAAGCTCCCGGGATGGCGCCTGCGCCGGAAGTTCCGTCGCGATGTCCGCAGGCTCCAGCGCTTCGAGCGCGCGCGCAAGGCGCTCGCTCTGCTCCGAAATTGCCGGGCCCTGCTCGTGGTAAGCGGCCGCGATGCGCGGCAGGATCTCGAGGAATCCCGGCATGCCGTAACGCGGCGTTTTCGGAAAGTAGGTGCCGGCGAAATACGGCGCGCCGTCGGGCGTCAGGAACATCGTCAGCGGCCAACCGCCGGAGCGTCGCGTCATCAGCGTGTGGGCGGTCTGGTAAATCTGGTCGAGGTCGGGGCGCTCCTCGCGGTCGACCTTGATGCTCACGAAGCGCTCGTTCATGACCCCTGCGACGGCAGGGTCCTCGAACGACTCGTGTGCCATCACGTGGCACCAGTGGCACGCGGAGTAGCCGATCGAAAGCAGAATCGGCTTGTTCTCGGTTCTCGCGAGAGTAAGCGCTTCCTCACCCCAGGGATGCCACGCGACCGGATTGTCTGCGTGCTGGCGCAGATACGGGCTGGTGGTCCCGGCGAGTCGGTTCGGCATGGACGCGAATCCGGTGTCCGGCACCGGATTCGCTCAGGATACGCGCCCGATGGACGAAGCCTGACTGACGCTAGAAGTCGGGATCCACCGCCTCGAACGCCACGCGCTCGAAATCGGCGCCGCGCTGCACGATGCGCGTCAGCTTGAACTTGCGCACCGGGCCGGGCTCGTCGCAGCGCATGATCCGGTTGGGAATGAATGCACGGGGCGACAGGACCAGCGTCGCCGGCTCCTCGGGCGTTTCCGTCAATATCAATGCCGGCACCGGCGGCTCTTCGCTGTGATTCGGGTTGACGAGACGCACCGCGTAGACCTTGGCCTCTCCCGGCCACAGCTTGAGCGACAGCGCGATGCCGTCGTCAGCCTCGACGGCGACCCGCGAAACGTGTCCGAGCCGCGTTTCACCTTCGTCGCGAACGACGACGAGCTCGTCGAGGAACCAGTGATACGCCCCGCCGCACGGGTGCTTGATCGACGCTTCGCGCCATTCGCATGCGCCGTACCCTTTTTCCCACGGCCAGTTGCGCTCGGCCTCGTCCTTGCGGCGATCGAAGTCCGAAATGCCGCCCACCGTCTGCAGGTATTTCGTCGTATCGGTGTCGCGCCCGAGCGGGTCCACGCGCCGAAACGAGCGGCTGCCGACGCGGAAATAGGCTGCCTCGATGCCGCCCGCCGCGATCTCCACGGCCGTCGACCGTTTGCGCTGCGCGCTCGCCGGTACCTGATGCCATTGTGCATCGAGATGAGCGAGCAGCGCTGCAGCAGCCTCACCGGACACGTCGTCACCGAGTTGCAGCTCGCCTGGCGTCGTTCCGCCCGCCAGACGCTTCAGACGTCCGCGCACGCTCGTCGCGAGCTTCGCCGGGTAACCGAAGCGAACCGAGGCGCCCTGTGCGCCGGCCGTCGTGCCGGCGATCACCGCGCCATGCACGCCTTCGAGATCGACGATCAGCACCGGGCCTTCGCTCTCGCGCTGCTTCGCATACGGAAACACCTTGCGCGCCCATTGGCCGAGCCACCGGTCGGTGAGCTCGATCTGGCGCACCGTCAGCGCGTACGGATCAGCGAGCGCCAGCAACAACGCGTGGCTGTAGGTCGAGTAGCACGACAGTCCTTCGGCGCCAGGCATCAGATGATCGGACACGCCGGCCATCGTGCAGTCCAGCATTTCGGCGAGCCGGTAATACGCGTGGAGCTCCTGCCACAGGTCGGCGGAGGGAACGCGGCGCGCCAGCGCGTGCACCACGATCAGCTGCTTGCCAACATACAGCGCGCGCTGCAGCAGCTTTGCCTTGACGCCCTTCAACTCGGTGCTGCCCTCGAGCAGCGGGCGCAGGCAGACCGAATACTGGATCCAGAGCGCCTGCCACAAAGCAACCGCCTGGTCGGCCGCCTCTGCCTCGCGCTCGTCGAGCGGCTGCGGCCGGCCCGCGTAGCGGCGGGCAAGCTCGGTGTGCAGATGGGCTACCGGCTCGCGCGCGAGCTCGGCGATCGTCGCGCGATCGCGTGGGCCGATGTCGGAGGCAGTGAGCGCCCGCAACTGCCCGAGCAGCGCGTCGTAGGCCTGCGCGACGGACGACAGCGGGAGCGACTTCATCCATTGCGCGGCGCCCAGCGCATCGGTGAAGGCGAGCGACGGCGATTCGTCAGGCGGGGGATCCGGTTGCGCGATGTCTTCGGTCGCTGCAACCGGTTCGGCGGCGAGGTCCTGCATGGGCGATTCTCCGGCGGACGTTCCTGGCGCGCCGGCTCGCTGTCCCGGATGATGAAAGTATGTCGAGAGACGGCGATTGCCGCTTTACAGGCATACACCCGGCCGACCGGCGCACTTTCATGCTTATAGCATAGACAGGCGACCGGCAGCGACGCGAGGCCGGGAACGAGCCGACCGACGGCGGAATATCCGGCGGGAAAGCAGGCGTTTTCCCAACAACGGCCGTCGCTGCGGCGGAATTGCCGCGCGTCCTTCGCGACTATTCGACATCCCGCTTATGGATTACTCGGCTGCGATGTCCGCGAGCGCGGCTTACGCTGCGATACATGGGTACCGACCGACATTTTTCCTCCACCCGCGGCGACCGGTTCGACGTGCTCCAACCGGATTACGGCGAATGGTTTCCGCGGGCGTTTTTTCAGGGAGAGGCGACCATGGCGACACGTAGTCCGGGTTGCGAACCCGTGATCCCGTCCGGCGAGCAGCCGGATTTCGGTTATTCGCACGCCGAGGAGCGATCGACGCGCGTGTCGAAGTGGACATCGATCCTCTATCTCGTGATCGCGTTGGCGACGCCGGTGCTTCTCTATTCCGGCCCCGACGTCATGTCGCCAGCCACGCCGGCATTCGCGAATGCCGCGATCGACGGACATCTCACCTTGCACCGTCTTGCGCCGTGCGCACCGGCGTCATCGTGCCCGGCAACTGCCCTCGCCGCCGCGCCGAGGTAGCCCGCTATACCAGTACGCGCTCGATGCCGCCGTGGTTGGCCTTCGCGACGTAATCGGCCATCCATGATTCGCCGAGCACGTGCTTCGCGAGCTCGACGACGATGTAATCGGCCTCGGTGCCCGCATCGTTCTCGAAGCGCGACAAGCCCTGCAGGCACGACGGGCACGACGTCAGCACCTTCACCTTGCCCGCGAAGCCGTCGGCGCGCAACGCAGCAGCACCCGCGCGCATTTCGTTTTCCTTGCGAAAGCGCACCTGCGTCGAGATGTCGGGCCGCGTCGTCGCGAGCGTCCCCGACTCGCCGCAGCAGCGATCGTTGAGCGGAACCTCGCTGCCCATCAACTGGCTCACCACCGCAAGCGGCTTGTACACCTTCATCGGCGTGTGGCAGGGGTCGTGATACATGTAGCGGACACCCGTCACGCCTTCGAGCCGCACGCCTTTCTCGAGCAGGTACTCGTGGATGTCGAGCAGCCGGCAGCCGGGGAAGATCTTCTCGAATTCGTATTTCTGCAACTGGTCGAGGCAGGTCCCGCACGACACGATCACCGTCCTGATGTCGAGGTAATTGAGCGTGTTCGCCACGCGGTGGAACAGCACACGGTTGTCGGTG